>JADMIO010904314.1_pt1 | contig 112602 bp, 85 predicted proteins | sample 8958161 | NCBI WGS metagenome assembly JADMIO01 (sample SAMN16585339, study PRJNA669376) | soil metagenome | isolation source: Crop rotation soil | place: USA: Cullars Rotation, Alabama | collected 2011
CGCGACAACTTGTCCACGTGGAATTCTAAGCTTAGGATCCCAATGTGCTGGAAAGCAGTACCGCGAACATCAACAAGCAGACCCAAGACTCCCGCGCGCCTACACGCTCGATATCGAAACGCTCACCCTCCCCGACTTTCGCGAACGAGTCGGATCGCAACTCGAACGCCTCGCGCGACTCGGCAACATGCGTATCGAACAACACCAGCGTTATCTCGAAGACATCGCCGCCGAAGAAGAACGCTGTTACTCACTCGGCTCGCTCAGCGCCACTTCAGGCCGCGTGCTGTGCATCGCGCTTCACGTGGGCGTGATTCCGGGTCTGGAGTTTCCCGGCCTCGGCCCGGAAGCAAGCGAGCACGTGTTTGGCATCGACGCTCACGGTTACGAAGAGGACGAAAAGAAGGCGCTCCAGGATTTTCTGAACTTCATGAAAGACTTCGATTGCGATTGTGACGAACTGGTCGGTCACAACATCATCGGCTTCGATCTTCCGTTCATTTTTCAGCGCTGCCTCGCGCACTCACTCCAGGCGCGCCCGTTTGTGAATCTCGCCGATTACACTCCGCGCGGCGTTTTCGACACGATGCATCGCTGGTGGCTGGGCGCGAAAAAGTTTGTGAGTCTTGACGACGTCGCCTGGGCGCTCGGGATTGAGTCGAGCAAGACGTCGGAAGTCGAAGGCAGCAAGGTCTTCGATCTCTACCAGGCCGGCAAGCTCGACCTGATTCGCGAATACAACCTCAACGACGTGCGCGTGACGCGAAAGGTCTACGAACGCATGGTCGCCAGCTTCGGCCGATAGCCAAAAGGCACATATTGTGGCCGCCCGAGCGCGGGGTGTTTTATTTTGTGGTTTTGCGCCTCTTTGTGGCTTAGAATGCATTTCCATGGAAATTGTCTTCCCCGTGTCGATGCTGGCCGTAGGTCTCGCCATCGGCGCCGCTTCCCTCTGGTTCATTACACGAACGAAACTGAAGTACGAATTCGAGCGTGGCCGTGCGCACGGTGAAACCGAGCGCGCCGTTCTGTTGACGCGCCTCGAAGAAGAACGCAAAGCAAACCAGGAAAAGCTCACGCTCATAAATAACGCCGAACTCAAGCTCGCTGACTCGTTCAAAGCACTCTCAGCCGACGCGCTGCGAAACAACAACCAGTCGTTCCTCGATCTCGCGAAACAGAACCTCCAATCGTTTCAACAGACAGCCAAAAGCGAACTCGAACGTCGTCAAAACGCGATCGATGATTTGATCAAACCCTTAAAAGAATCACTCGAGAAAGTCGACGGCAAGATCGGTGAGCTCGAAAAGAACCGTGTCGGCGCGTATTCGGAGTTGCGCGAACAAGTGAAAGCTCTCGCCCAGTCGCACTCACAACTCCAGTCAGAGACCGGCAATCTCGTCAAAGCCTTGCGCGCGCCGCACGTACGCGGGCGTTGGGGCGAGATTCAGTTGCGACGTGTCGTCGAGCTGGCCGGCATGCTTCAATACTGCGACTTCGTCGAACAGGAAACAGTTACGACTGAAGACATTCGCATTCGTCCCGACATGATCGTGCGCCTGCCGGGCAATCGCACGATCGTCGTCGATTCGAAAGTGCCGTTCGACGCTTTCTACGAATCGATTTCGACCACTGACGACGAAGTGCGCACGGCGCGCTTGAAAGATCACGCGCGACTGGTTAGAACACACATCACCTCGCTGAGTCGCAAGTCGTACTGGGAAACCGTGCAACCGACTCCGGAGTTTGTGTTGTTGTTTTTACCGGGCGAAACGTTTTACAGTGCAGCGCTCGAAAACGATCCGAAGTTGATCGAAGACGGCGTCAGCCAGGGCGTGATCATCGCGACACCGACAACCTTGATCGCTTTGCTGAAAGCAGTGTCGTACGGCTGGCGGCAGGAACAGATGGCGGAGAACGCGCACGAGGTGAGCAACCTGGCGAAGACGCTTTACGATCGCCTGCGCGTGTTTACGAATCACTTTGACGACATCGGCAGGAACCTCGACCGCGCACTCGACGCCTATAACAAAGGCGTGCGGTCGCTGGAGACGCGCGTTCTCGTCACGGCCAGGCGTTTCAAGGAACGCGGGGCCATCGCGGGCGAGGAGATCGAAACACTCGAGCCCATCGACAAAGCAACCCGACCACTCAGCTTTGACGACGGCGGACTATTCCCCGAAGAAGAAATGCCGCTCCTGAAAGCGCGCAGCGCCAAGGGCGGGAAGAGATAGTCCTTTGAACTTTGTACTTTGTCTTTTGTACTTTGGTATTGGTACTCGGCCGCTAAGCACAAAGAACAAAGAACAAAGTACAAAGCACTAAGCACTAAATATTTTGAACGAGATTTGGCTAGGCCCTTTACTCAACAACAATCGCGCGCTACTCATCGAGCGTTGCGCTAAATTCGTAGCCAACAATCAAAGCGACGCGTTCATTTACCTGGCCGCGTCGCTTCCCCTCCTCGAAACTGTCACCCAGGGCATTCTCGACGGCAATCGCAATCGCGGTGTTTGGGGCGAACTCCCCGTCTATCTTTTTCGCGGTGTCGTGCGACGGCTCCTGTACTCCGCAGTCGATGAAGAAGGCCACGGTCTCCCGCCGCGCATTCCGATCGATCGCGACGAGTTGCCGTTGAAGCGCAGCTTGATCTCGCAGGTGCTTCAGCAATTACTCGCTAACAATCAACTCAAAGCCTTCGCGCCACTCGCAACTCGCGAAGGCTGCGTCAACAGTATTTCCACACTCCTCGGCGAGATCGAACGCGCTGCGCGAACGCCTGCCGAACTGATCGAGATCCTCGCCGCGCGCGCACGCGACATCGACAAAGGCGAAGCACGCGGCATCACGCAACTAGATTTCGACCGCGAAGTAGCGCTCATCTATTCAACCTACAGCAACCTACTGGACCAGAATCACTTCACCGAAGAAGATTCCGATCAGCTGCGCGCGCTCTGGGTTCTGCGCGGACTGATCGACGATCGCAGAGTGCACCTACCGTGGTTGCCGAAAGTTGAGCTCTTCATCATCGACGGCTTCTTTGACTTCACGCCCGTGCAGGGCGAAATCCTGCGTGAGTTGATCCCGCGCCTACCGCACACGATCGTCAATCTCAATCACGACGACAGCAATCCCGAGATCTTCGCACCGTTTGTTGAGACCGTCGGTCAACTGCAAAGCATCGCCACCTTCGACACTATTTATACACAAGACTACACGTCTACGAGCGGCACCCTCGCCACGCTGCGCGACAACCTTTTCAATCCGTTAACTGCGTCAGATGAAGTTGGCGAAGAGCGTGCGCCGGAGATCCGTTATCTCGAGTGCGGCGATCGCGACACTGAAATCCGCACGATCGCGCGCGAAGTCAAACGCCTCGTCTTAACTGAGAATTACGATCTGGCTGAGATCGCGCTCGTCGTGCGCAAGCGCGCTACTTACGCGTCCACGATCACGCGCGTGATGCTCGAAGAGTCGCTGCCGTGCAACCTGGAGTTGCGCATCGATGCCAGCGACGTGCCCGCGAACCGCGCTGCGCTCAAGCTCCTCGTGCTGCTCGAAAGCCTCTCGACCGAACAAAATGAGGCCACGCGTATCGCCGAGGTTGCGGACTTGATCAAGTCGGAATACTTCCGTTTGAGCGACGCGGAGACGCGCGTGCTGTCGCAGCGTTTTGACGAGCAGCACCTCGATTTATTCCGAGCCGACCTCCACACGCTCACGCCCGAAGCTATTGCACAGTTGAAGAATCGTTACCGAATCGGTTTCTGGGATGCTGACTCACTCGAGAATGCGTTCGCGTACGTCGGCAGTGATCTCAGCGTGAGTGCGTGGCTTACTCGCGCGCACAAGTTGTTCACCGATCTTCCCGGCGCGACGGCGACGAAAGAGTTGTTGAATATCGATCCGGGCGCGCACGATCGCGACACTGACATCGCCGACAACGTCGAGAACGCCGAGATAGTTAAACTCGAGGACAAAGGCGTCGAGAAGAAACGCCGCCCGTCACGCGACGTTCATCCCGCGGCGCTCGCGTGGACTGCGCTCGTGGTCCAGCGATTCGCCGAACTGCTGCACGCTGTGCCTCGTGAAGGTAAACCAACCGCGTTGCGAGCGGAGTTGATGCGACTCTTGGATCGTTTCGGCTTCCGCGATCAGATCGCGGAACCCGCGCGGAAGTCGCCCGACGAGCAGCAACTGCCGCAAGTGATGCTCAACTTCAACGCGCTCGAAGCGTTGCGACGAGCTTTAGTGGCCGCAATCAAGAGTATCGAGCTCACCGGAAATGCCGGGAAAGTCACACGGCTCGCAACGTTTCTTCAGGAAGTGCGCCGTTCACTCGCCGCGCAGTCGCAGATCTTTGGCGCGCCGGATCGCAACGGTCTGCGCGTGCTCGAAGCTACTGACGTGCGTGGCCTGCGAATGCGCGCAGTGTTCATTGCCGGACTCACCGAAGGTGGCTTTCCGCTCACTGCCTCACGCGACTGGATCTACCCGCACGAAGAGCGCGATCGCTTGCGACAATACGGGTTGACGCTCGAAGACATCTCGCCCAACACCCTCCTGAAAGAAGAGCACTACTTTTACCAGGTGGCGTGTCGCGCGACTGAGCGTTTGTATCTCACGCGCCCCCTCCTGCTCGGTGACGATTCCGAAACCGTCGCCTCTTACTACATCGACGAGCTGAGACGCGCGGTCGCGCCGCTGCGAGTTGAAACTGAAACAATCCGGCGCGATTACGACGGCAAAAACATCGCCGACGTTTCGACCACGACCGAGATGAAGATCTCGCTCGTGCGCCAGCAGGAGCGACATCTGCATCGCGGTCAAAAAGCGAGCCTGTTGCCGCAACCGCGGCTCACGCGTCTGCTGACACTCGCGCGCAACGACGGTTTTCTCAGTGACGCTGCGCTGCGACGCATCGAGATCGAGCGCGAACGCGCGGGTGCGTACTTCGGTCCTTACGATGGCGTAATCACAGATCCCGATCTGCTCCATCTGATAAAACTGAAGTTTGGTTCTGACTTTATTCACAGCGCGAGCGGACTCAGCGTTTACGGCAACTGTCCTTATCGTTTCTTTGCGCAAAGAGTGTTGAAGCTCGAGCCGCGCGGCGAAGCAGCGCTCGACTTGCAGGCGATCGACGCTGGAAAACTGTTGCACGACATTCTGCGTCGCTTCTTTGAACGTCATCGACGCGAGCCGCTGTACAGGTTGGATCGCAGGAAGTTGCAACGAGAGCTCGCGACGATTGCGGACGACGTGTTTGACGAACACGAACGCGTCGTGCCCCCGCTCAACCGGCAGATCTGGAAGATCGATCGAGAGATTCGCAAGATCCTTTTGGACCAGGTGCTGATTTACGAGCTGGAGGTTCAGGAGGCAGCCGAAGGCCAGCAAGTGCTGCCGGCGTATTTCGAAGTCGCGTTTGGCGGTATGAAGTCTGCGGCGAAAGATCCTGATTCGAAAGAAGAGCCGCTCGAACTGAGTCGCAAAACGTTTGTCGGCGAAGAGACGATCAAGATCAGCGGACAGATCGATCGCGTGGACGTTGCCGGTGATGACACGCTCGTTGCTTACGACTACAAACTGTCGACCGGATCGAGTCGTGGCGACATCGTTTCCGGTCGCAGTCTTCAACTTCCGATCTATCTCGAAGCGCTCGAAAAGCTGATCCTGCCGGATCGACCGATCGCTGGCGGCGGTTACTACGTCTTTCGCGGCGCGCAGGACCGCCGCAACAAGGGTCTCTATCGCGCGAGCCAACTGGATTACCTGCGCTTGCGCGCGAAGAATTCAGTGTTCACCGATGAAGATTGGCAGCGTATTCGCGGCGAAGTCGTGAAGAGGATCTGGGAGTTTCTCGACGGCATACGCGCCGGCAGGTTTGACGTCGATCCATCCGAGCGTCTGAAGACCTGCCGCTTCTGCGATTACTCAGCGGTATGTCGCTACGATCGCGACCGCATCGATCGGAAGAAATACGGTGGTTGACCCGACGCTACCGCGTTACGGTACTGACTTCATCGCCGGATCGGGTCAGTACCGTAACGCGGTAGCGTCGGGTCCGCGATGGAAATGCAAATGTCAGGGCAAAGAGTCCTTTTACCAGAGCAAGCAGCAGCCGCGTACGAGATAGATAAACACGTCTCGGTGACGGCGGGGCCGGGCTCCGGCAAGACGACCGTGCTCGTCGAGCGCTACATCCACATCCTCCGCGAGCAAAGTCTCTCCATCGATCAGATTGTCGCGATCACTTTTACGAATCGCGCCGCGAACGAAATGCACGAGCGACTGCGCAGCGAGCTGAATCAGATGCTGCGCATCGCGAACGAAGAGGAGCGCCGCCGCTGGCTGAACTACAAACGCACGCTCGACGGCGCCGTCATCACAACGATTCACGGTTTTTGCGCGCGCATGTTGCGCGAGTTTCCGATCGAAGCGCGCGTCGATCCGCAGTTTCTACTGCTCGACGAACATCGCGCGGCGATGTTGCTCGAGTTGATCGTCGAAGAAGTTCTTTCAGAGTTCATCAGTAACGGTCACGTCGAAATCTCGCGATTGACGCTCGGCGTCGGTCGCAGCCGTCTAGCCGCGGCGTTGGCCCAACTCTATCGCGAAGCCCGCGGCCAGGGTTTATCACTCGAAGATCTCGCGCTTGCGACCGCGCGTGTTCACGCAACCGAAGAAGATCACGTGCGCGCGCTCGAAGAACTCGATCGCATCATGACCGAGTTTCTCGGCATACGCCGCACGACAAAAGCCGCGATGACGAATCAGGCGGAAGTCCTCGCGGCTTGGACGGAAGCACGGAAGTTACTGCGGCAAATTCCCGGGCACGAAAGTCTCGCCGATTACTGTCGCCTCGTGGAAAACTTTCGTGCGCATCGTCCGCAGGCGCGCGCGCCTGTTGCCGATCACGTGAAGTCGCTCGACTCGCTCATCTGGGGCAAGGAGTTGCAAGGCCGCGTGCCGCAAGTTTGCCTGGATTTGTTCGCGCGACAGTACGCGCTCGAGATGGTCAACCTGCTGTTGCGCGTGGACCAGCGGCTCAACGAAGAGAAACAAAAAATCTCGGCGCTCGACTTCGACGATCTCGAATTGCGCACGCTTTCTTTATTAGAGCGGCCGGAAGTGATTGCGCGAACTTCGGAGCGCTATCGCTTCTTTCTCGTCGATGAATTTCAGGACACGAACGCAGTGCAGCGCGTGCTGCTCGAACGACTCGCGTTAGCCAAAGGTCGTCGCCCGGCGAACGTCTTTATCGTGGGCGATCGCAAGCAGTCGATTTATGGTTTTCGCGGCGCTGATGTCGACGTGTTTCGCGAAATGACCGCGACGCTGCTCGCAGCCGGTGGTGAAGAGCGACCTTTGCAGTTGAACTTTCGCAGCCAGCCGCCGCTGATTGCGTTCTTCAATCATCTCTTCGCGCGTTTGTTTCAGGTGCCGCTTGACGTGCCGGCGAGTGAGTATAAAAACCTGGACCAGCTTGGTTACGTCAAGCATGAGAAGAGCGAACCCAAACGGGAGTTGCGCGACGAAGGTACGCTCGTCGAATTGCTGGTCACTACGAAGCCTTCGCTCGAAGACGACCCGCGCGCCGAACAGGATTCGCGCGTGCTCGATGCGCAGCAACTCGCGCGTCGCATCCTCGCGCTCACGCAGGGTCCAAACGCGGTCAAGTACGGCGACATTGCTTTGCTGTTTCGCGCGATGACGCAGGTGTCGATTTACGAATCGGTTTTCCGGCGCGCGAATATTCCTTATCAAACTGTGCTCGGCCGCGGTTTCTACGAGCGCGAAGAGATCACCGACCTCATTCAACTGCTTCGTTTTCTCGATAACAAGACTGACGAGATCGCGCTCGCCGCGGTTTTGCGTTCGCCGCTCTGCGGACTTTCAGACAACGCGTTACTCGCGTTGCGATCTTCGGGCACGCGCCAGCTTTACACCGCGTTACGCCATCACGCGGAGATTGAGTTCATCAGTGACGAAGAGCACGAGCTTCTCGATCGCGCCGCGAAGTTGATCGGCGAACTCGTAGACCGGCGTCACCACTATCCGATCCAGGATTTGCTTCGTTACGCCGTTCACGAATCGGAGTACATGACCGTTGTCGCGGCGAATTTCGACGGCGCACAACGGCTCGCGAATGTCGAGCGTCTGTTCACGCTTGCGGCGCGTTTCGAGAGTTCGGGGACGCATCTGATTCGCGACTTCGTGCGTTATGTCGAGGAGTTTGAAGCTATAGGGAGTCGCGAGAGTGAAGGGCAAATTGATCAAGCATCAGATGCGGTGAGATTGATGACGATTCACCAGGCGAAGGGTCTCGAGTTTCCGGTGGTGATCATTCCCGATCTGCAACGACTCTCGCGCGTCGCGACTGACAACTGGTTTCTGCTCGATCGTCATAACGGTCTGACCTTGAAAGTGCCTGACGGGCGCGGCAATCTCGTCGCCGGCTGCACGTTCACGAGTTTCGAGCAGCGACACGCGTGGCGCGAACAGTTTGAAAGCATGCGACTGCTTTACGTCGCCGCGTCGCGCGCTGAAGATCGTTTGATACTTTCCGGCGTGACTGAAGAGATCGCGACACTGGGCACGAAGAATGATTCATGGCTGAAATGGATCTGGCAGTCGCTCGAGCTTGGAGATCGTAGTCAGAGTGGTGTGGTCCAACTCGACCACGACGTCGAGTTGCAACTGACGCTCAATCTCGCCGACGAACCTACCGACCTCGAGGCGCCCGTTGAAGTATCGCAAACGAACCTGCACTCGGCGGACTCGTTGACTGAAGCGTTCCCGTTGATTCGTCCGCTTGGCCCGTTAAGCAGCATTGCGATTCACCGTTTCAGTGTCACGCAGCTAATTAACTATCAACGTTGTCCGCGTCAGTACTACTTCGATCGCGTGTTGCAGCTACCGTCTGCCGATCAGATGGCGATCTGGAACAACGCGGAAGCGCCCGAGCCGCCGGCAAATCTCACCGCGACGTTGAAGGGTTCGGTGATTCATCGTTTCTGTGAACGCTATACGCCGGACCAGAACGTTGAAGAGTGCTTGCGGCAGAGTTTTGATGAAGTTGTGCGACTCAGGCAGGCGCAACTTTCGGATCGCTTTATCGAGATCGATCACGAAGCAGCGATCAGAGCGTTGCTGCCGCTCGCGCGGAATTATCTCGCGAGTGACGTCTTCCGGCGCGTAGAAGCGGCGCCGAAAATTCCGGAGCAAAACTCGCCACCGCCTGCCGGTCAGGATGGTCTTTGGAGTGAGGTTAGTTTTCGTTTGCGACGGCCGCTGGGCGTGCTCTTCGGCATCATCGATAAACTCTTGATCACACACTCAGCCGCGGGCGATCCCGAGATCGAGATCATCGACTTCAAAACTAATCGCATCGCTTACGATAAGTCAGACGTGCCTCATGCGCCCGAGCCGCCTCGCATCCGAACGCCGAAGGGTGGGCAGTTTGCGTTTGACTTCGAAGATGAGGGGCCGCCGGAGCCGATCAACCGTCATCCGTCGCTGGAAGATGCGTTGAAGATTGCTGCTGAGGATTATCAACTCCAGATGCAGTCGTACGCGCTCGCGGTGCGTGAGTTGTTGCCGGCGCTTGCGGGTGCGAAGGTTCTCGTCACGCTTCACTTTCTCGATCCGAACGTTGAAGTTCATCTGGCTGATGAGTTGCTCGAACCCGTAGTTTGCGAACAGGCGGTAGACGAAGGCATGCAGCGTTCGATCTTTTCCGCCGACCCGCGGCTGTTCCCGGTGAACACCGCGCCTCACTGCCGCATGTGCAACTTCCTGCGCGTGTGCGAAGCGGGAAAAGAATGGGTGCGTCTCAATTGGTCCACGGATGACGCGGATTGATCCGCATGCTTCCGTGGTAATCTGTGGCCATGATCACGATTAAATCTTTCGATGGCAGTGAGTTCGACGCTTACCTTGCCATGCCGGCGAGCGGGTATGGACCAGGCCTAGTCGTGCTTCAGGAGATCTACGGCGTCAACGATTACATGCGCAGCGTTGCTGACTGGTACGCGGCGCACGGTTTTGTTGCGCTGTGTCCCGACTTGTTCTGGCGCATGGAACCTCGCGTTCAGTTGACTGAGGCCGAGTGGGAAAAGGCGATCGCATTCTATCAACGACTCGACGAAGCGAAAGCGGTGGAAGACTCCGGCGCGGCGCTCGAGTTTCTGCGTAAGCATTCGGCGTGCAGCGGTCGTGCAGGCGCGGTAGGTTTTTGTCTCGGCGGCAACCTGGCGTACTTGTTGTCAGTGCGATCCAAGCCTGACTGCGCTGTCGGATACTACGGCGTCAGTATTGAAAAGAGTTTGGACGAAGCGCCGAACCTGAGCAGTCCGTTGCTCCTGCACATCGCGGGGAGCGATAAGTTTTGTCCGCCGGAAGCGCAGGCGCAGATTCACGCCACGCTCGATTCAAATCAGCTTGTCACGATTTACGATTACCCGAAGATGGGCCACGCGTTTGGTCGTCCGGGCGGTGAGCACTACGACGCTGCCGCCGCCGAACTCGCCAACCTTCGCAGTCTCGAATTCCTGGTCAGCAACTTGGCTGGAGCCGGTCTCGCTTCCGCGCAACAGACGCTCTCGTCGCGTTGGGACGATCACGTCAAATACGAATTCGCAACACGCAACACTGACGACACGCTCGAGACGATGGTCGCTGATTCGTACGTCAATCACGTGCCTGTGATGACTGGCGGCGTCGGACATGACGAGCTGCGCGAGTTTTATTCGAAACGTTTCATTCCGCAGATGCCGCCCGATACGGCGATGACGCCAGTGTCGCGCACGATCGGGATCGATCGAGTTGTTGACGAGATGGTGTTTGAGTTCACGCACACGATCAAGATGGACTGGATGCTGCCGGGAGTTGAGCCGACGAACAAACACGTCAAGGTGGCGCTGGTTGTTATCGTTCACTTCCGCGAGGGCAAGCTCGCCCATGAACATATCTACTGGGACCAGGCATCGGTGCTTGCGCAACTCGGGTTGATCGATGCGTCGAAGCTGCCGGTTGCGGGCGTCGAGAGTGCTGAGAAAGTTTTGAACCCCTCGTTGCCGTCGAATGAGCTGATGAAATAGGCCGCAGATTTTCACGGATGAACGCGGATCAAAATCCTGTATCACGTCTGCGGCGCGATCTTGGCACGCTTGAGTCGTACGCCGCGCTCATCGGCATACTCATCGGCGCGGGAATTTTTCAGGTTACGAGCCAGGCGTGGGCGCTGACTGGTCCAAGCGTCATTCTCGGGTACCTGCTTCTCACACCCGCGATCCTCGCGACCTCGATTCCCTACGCTGCTTATCTATCAACGCCACTCGGTCGAGAACCCGGCGGCGAGTACCTGCACATCTCGCGCACCTTGAAAGGCCTTCGACTCGCGTACGTCGGCGCGTGGCTCAAGATCATTTCTTACATCGGCGCCGGCGCGTATCTCGCCAACGCGATGGCTGGTTATCTGATCGCTCTGAGCGGCAATCGCATCGAGCAACGCTTTCGCTTACCTTTGGCACTCGCGGCGTTAGTTATCTTTTATCTGATTCACGTGATCGGCATCCGCTGGTTCGGACGCTTTCAGGTGTTGATGTCGGCGTTGAAATGTCTCGCGTTGCTGGTGCTTATTGTCCCGGGGTTATTCGTGTTGCAGAGTTCGAACTACGTGCCCTTCTTCACGCACGGCGCGAGTGGTTTCGGCGCGAGTCTGTTGCCGTTGTTCTTCGCTTACGCCGGCTTCGAGTCGATCGCGCAAACCGCGGGCGAAGTTAAAGACAGCACGCGTCGCCTGCCGCGAATCATTTTAAAAGGAATCACGATCACGGCGTTGTTCTACGTCTTCACTTCAATCGTAACGTTTGGCGTGTTGCCGGGTGGACGCTTGCAAGCGAGCAGTGCACCGATGGCTGAAGTTGCGTCGCTCTATCTTCCGAAAGGCGCTGCTGTGTTTGTGACAATCGGCGCGATTGCCGCGATCATGACAGCTTTGAACGGCACGATCTTCGTTCCGTCACGACTCGCGATCATGTTTGTCGAAGACGGTCTCGCGCCGCGCTGGCTCGGGTTTATCAACAAAGCGACCGCGACGCCGATTCGTGCACTCACGCTGACGATGCTCGGTTGCGCGCTCCTGCTCATCAGCGGGCAACTTTCACTCGCTTTGAACGTTGCAGTGTTTGCCCTCGTCGTGCTTTATTTTATCCATAGCCTTGTATTTTTGTTCCTCCCTCGGCTGAATCCGAGCCTTGCGAGTGAAGTCGAGATCAACCTACCGCGCCCCGTGCAGCAGGCGGCGGCCGTTGTCTCGGTGCTCTCGATGGGTTTGATGATTCTGATTCAGTTGCGTCAGGACGCGGCAGTGTTGACGACTCAGACGCTCAGTCAACGCATCAACAGCCAGTCGTTGACGAGCATTGAACTGTTAGTGGTTTGGGGCGTCGTTGGCGCCGGTCTTTATCAACTCGCGCGAATGCAGCGTAACGTTTCAAAGGTTGACGTCCATGGAGATTGAAGGCAAACGAATATTGGTTACCGGATCGAGTCGCGGGCTCGGACGCGCGCTCGTCACAGCGTTTGTTGATGCGGGGGCGGAAGAAGTGCTTGCCGGCGCTCGCAAGCGTGAAGATCTCGAAACTTTGAAATCAGAACGCGTGACGCCGGTGCAGTTAGACGTGACAAACGACACGGACGTGAATGCTGTAGTAGGTATGGGCGCGATCGATATTCTCGTTAACAACGCGGGTGTAGCGGGGTTTGGTAATCCGCTCACGATGGATTTCGAGAAAGTGCAGGACGAACTGGCGGTGAACTATCTCGGCGTGTTGCGTGTGACGCGCGCTGTCGCGCCCGGAATGATCGCGCGAGAGGACGGCATGATCGTCAACATCGCGACGGCGTTTGCGAAGGTGAACCTGCCACTTGTCGGTACGTATTGCGCCACGAAGGCGGCGTTGTTGTCGCTGGGACAAGCGTTCAGAGCGTATCTCGCAGATCACAACGTGAGAGTTCTCACCGTTATGCCAACGACGATCGATACGGACATGAGTCGCGGCGCGAATGTGCCGAAGATGACGAAAGAGTTTGTCGCCGGTGAGGTTTTGACTGCGATTCGCGAAGAGCAACACGACCCGGCGATCGGCGACGAAGCAAAGGGCGTGTTTGATGCGCTCGCAAAAGATCCGCTTGCGTGCGAGAAGATGTTGTCTGGCATGAAGTAATGACTATGGAACGTCATCGCGCTGAATTTCCCACGCTGGCTACGGGCATTCATCTGCTCAGCCACAGTCTTGGGCCAGTGCCGCGTGCGGCGCGCGCATCGATGTCGGCTTACATCGACGCGTGGGAACATCACACCGGCGAAGATGCGTGGGCCACGAGTTGGTGGGAACTGTCGCGTCGCGTCGGCGATCGCATCGCGCGTATTCTCGGCGGTCAGCCGGGTTCAGTTCAGATCGAGCCAAACGCAACGATCGCACTCGCGACAGTAGCTTCATGCTTTGACTTCAAAAGTGCCCCTCGAAATAAAGTCGTGACGACCGCGCTCGACTTCCCGTCAATGGAATATTTCTGGGACGCGCAGCGACACATCGGCGCGCGCGTTGAAGTTGTTGCGTCGACGGACGGCATTTCAGTTTCACTCGAAAGAATCCTCGACGCGATCGACGACGAAACCTGCCTGGTCGCCCTCGCGCATACGTCTTATCGCAGTTCGTATCGTGTTGACGTGCGCCCGATCGTGGAACGCGCGCACGCGAAAGGTGCGCTCGTGCTGCTGGATATTTACCAGTCCGCCGGTGTGGTGCAACTCAATGCGGTTGACTGGAACGTCGACTTTCTGATTGGCGGCACGATCAAGTGGCTCTGCGGTGGTCCATCGTGTGGTTACTTGTACGTGCGACCCGATTTACAAAGAGATCTGCGCCCGCGTCTGACTGGTTGGGTCGCGCATGATGCGCCATTCGAGTTTGCGCACGCGCCGATGCGTTACGCGAGATCGGTGCGACGTTTCGCGCAGGGAACGCCGAGTATTCCGGCGTTATACTCAGCGATTCCCGGACTCGAGATCATCGACGCAGTCGGTATCCCGAACATCGCGGCGGAGTCAGAACGCCGTACCCAGTCAATGATTGATTTTGCGTCCGAGCGAGGTTGGACCATCAACACGCCGCTTGAAAAGCAACGACGCGGCGGTTCGGTGATGATTGGTGTTGACGACGCGAAAGTGATGGTCGAACGTTTAGCGGAAAGAAAAGTTTACGTCGATTGGCGTCCGAGCGCGGGCCTGCGCGTGTCGCCGCATTTCTTCAACACGGACGAAGAAGTCGAAGAAGCTCTCAACATTCTTGCGGAGCTGATGAAATGAGTCTTCAGGTCAATGAGCCGGCGCCTGACTTCACACTCAAGGACGGAAACGGCGCTGAGTGGCGTTTATCGGATCATCGCGGGAGAGTAGTTGTCTTACTTTTTTATCCTGGTGATGAGACGCCTGTTTGCACGAGGCAGATGTGTTCGGTGCGCGATCGTTGGGAAGACTATCGCGAGACTGGCGCAGAAGTAGTTGGGATCTCGTCTGACTCTGTCGAGTCGCACAAGAAGTTTGCGGAGCATCACGATCTGCCGTTGCGTTTGTTGTCCGATTCCGATCGCGAAGTGGCCAGGAAATACGGCGCCATCTCTTTGATTCCCGGACGCGTGGCGCGTTCAGTTTTTGTGATCGACGCGAAGGGAATTCTGCGCTACAGCGACGTGCGCCCGGTCGGCTTATTCAAGCCGAAAGACGATGTTACTATTGCAGCTATTCGAGCAGCGCAATAGTACAAGGAGTATTCAAAATGCCTGACACGATCAAATGCACACATTGCGGCGAGAAGCGCCCGCCACTCCCATTCGCCCCGTTCCCCAACGAGCTTGGCCAGCGCATCGCAGCAGAAATCTGTCAACCGTGCTGGAATGGTTGGCTGCAAAAACAAACACAGATCATCAACCACTACGGCCTCGACCTCACCAACCCCGACGCTCAGAACTTTCTCTTCGATAACATTCGAGGCTTTTTGTTCGGCGACGTACCGGCAACTGCCGAGATCGACACAACAAAAGAAGGATCTGTTAAATGGTAGTTTCCCTCTAAGTCCCCAACTTGGCCCACGGTTTGCTCTTATTTCCCCTGCACGTATGTTTTTCGAACTTGGTTTCTGTTTACTGCAAGGAGGAATTTGCAAAGATGAGACGCAGAATCGAGGGGTTCATGGTGTTAGCAGCATTTTTACTGCTGATAGCAGGTTGCGACAACACGGCCAACACCAACAACAGGGCCGCCAACGCGAATGCAAACGCTAACGCCAATGCCAACACCAACACGGTCGCCACATCGACGCCCGTGCCTACGGCAAACAACAATCGCGCTCCAACGCGTGAAGAATATGAGCGCGACAAAGAACGATATGCTCGCGAGGCGAAGGGACAAGGCCGCACGGTCGGCACCGGCGTCAACGATGGCTGGCTGTGGGTCAAGACACGCTTTGATCTCGCCGCCGCAGATGACCTGCGCGATTCGACGATCAATGTCGACGTCGATAAAGCTGTCGTAACACTGACTGGGACGGTTGCAAGCGCGGCCCAGAAGACACGCGCCGAAGCAGTCGCGAAGTCAGTTGAAGGCGTGACGAGTGTGAAGAACCTGTTGAAGGTTTCAACTGGTAACGCGAACGCCAACGCGAACGCTAACGCAAACTCGCGAAACCGCAACCGCTAATTAGCCACGGATTCAAACGGATCTACGCTGATTTGTACAATCCGCGTAGATCCGTGTAATCTGCGGCTACTTATGCCAAAAATCCGTTTGTGCCTCCTTGCGTTGTTGCTTGTGCACTCGATCGCAAACGCGCAACGCACCGCCATCGACACCTACGCAATCACCAACGCTCGCATCGTCACAGTTTCAGGACCGGTTATTGAACGCGGCACTGTTGTCGTCCGCAACGGGCTGATCGCCGCTGCGGGCGCAAACGTCAACGCACCATCCGACGCGCGCGTTATCGACGGTACTGGACTAACTATCTATCCCGGGCTGATCGATTCCTACACGAATCTCGCGTTACCCGAAGCTGCGCCCTCGCCTTCGCCGGGCGGTGGTCCGCCTCGTCCCACGCCTGGTCCAAACTCAACTGAACCGCCGGGCTTGCAACCCGAAGTGATGGTTGAAGACGTGATTCGTCCGGGAAGCAATGAGATCGAAGCATCGCGAAACACCGGCATCACCACCGCGCTCACGTTACCACGCGCAGGCATCTGGATGGGCCAATCGGCTTTGATCAATCTCGCCGGCGAAACACCGCAACAGATGATTGTGCGTTCGCCAGTTGCGATGCACGTTGGCTTCACGCCGTTGCGCACTGGTGGGTATCCCGGATCTTTGCTGGGCGTGTTTGCGGCGTTGCGACAGATGATGCTCGATGCGCAACGCTATCGCGACTCGATGCAGATCTACGAACGCGCCCCTCGTGGCACGCGACGTCCTGACACCGATCGCTCGCTGGCGGCGCTCGTGCCGGTGATTGAAGGACGTATGCCGGTCGTGATGCTCGCCAACAGCGAACGCGAAATCAGTCGCGCATTGGATCTCGCGGAAGAGTTCAAACTTCGTCTCATCATCGCCGGCGGTCGCGAAGCGGATCGCGTCGCCGATCGTTTAGCAAAACAGAAGGTCCCGGTGCTGCTGTCGCTCAACCTCCCCAAACGCACGACGGCTGCGATTCCCGAAGCGGATCCCGAGCCGTTGCGCGTTCTGCGCGAGAGAGTTGAAGCACAACAGACCGCGGGCAAACTCGCGAGAGCGGGAGTTCGCTTTGCGTTTGAGTCCGGATCGTTGACCAACATGTCAGACCTGATGCCGAACGCCAACAAGACAATCGAGAACGGCCTGTCAGCGACTGATGCTTTGCGCGCGTTCACGATTTGGCCGGCTGAAATTCTCGGTGTGCAAAATCAACTCGGCTCGATCGAGGCAGGAAAGATTGCGAACCTCACAGTCATCCGCGGAGATTTGTTCGATCGCAATGGACACGTGACACACGTCTTCATCGATGGCCGACCATTTGAGATCAAACCTGCGCCGGAGAGTAAACAATGAAACCATTCATCACCAAACTCCTTCTCGTCGTCATCATCGCCACATTACCGGTGAGCGTGGTGCGCGCGCAGAAGCAAACAGCGCCTGAGACCTTGATCCGCAACGCCACTGTGCTCACCGTCACGCGCGGCACGCTGCAAAACACTGACGTGCTCTTGCGCAACGGCAAGATTGCAGCGGTCGGAAAAAATCTCAACGCCTCGCCAAACGCGCGCATCATCGACGGCACCGGCAAGTACGTCATGCCGGGCATCATCGACTGCCATTCACACTCGATGCTTGACACCATTAACGAAGGCACCCTCTCAGTGACTTCAATGGTGCGTACGGCGGACGTGTTGAATACGACTGACGTCGATCTTTATCGCGAGCTTGCCGGCGGTGTCACAACTCTGAACCTGCTGCACGGTTCGGCGAATCCCATCGGCGGCTTGAACACTGTCGTGAAGATCAAGTACGGGCGTCCGGCGAGTGAGTTTCTGTTTCCGGGAGCGATGCCGGGAATCAAGTTTGCGCTCGGCGAAAACGTGAAACGCTCGAGCACGCCGAACCAGCCGGGCGTCCAGCGTCGTTATCCAAACACGCGCATGGGTGTTGAAGAAACGATTCGCGATGCGTTCACACGCGCGCGTGATTACAAGCGAGCGTGGGATGAATATCGCGAGGCATCGAAGAAAGACAAGAATCTGATACCGCCGCGCCGAGATCTTCAACTCGAACCGCTCGTCGAGATTCTCGAAGGCAAACGTTACGTACACGCACACTGTTACGTCACGAGCGAGATCCTGATGCTGATCAATCTCGCGGACGAGTTTGGTTTCAAAATCAAAACGTTCCAACACGCGCTCGAAGGCTACAAAGTCGCGAAAGAGATCGCGGCCCATGGCGCCGGCGCTTCAATCTTTGCCGATTCATGGGCGTACAAGATCGAAGCCTACGACGCGATTCCTTACAACGCAGCGATCATGACGCGCGCCGGAGTTGTTGTATCAATGAACTCCGACTCCGATGAGCGCGCGCGCCGCCTGAACATCGAAGCCGCAAAAGCGATGCACTGGGGTGACTTGACTGAAGAACAGGCACTCAAGCTCATCACGCTCAATCCCGCAATCCAACTCGGCATTCAGGAGCGCGTTGGGTCGATTGAAGTCGGGAAGGATGCTGACATCGCGATTTGGAATGGACATCCGTTCAGCGTCTATTCGCGTGTTGATACGACGTTCATCGACGGCGACGTCTACTTCGATCGCGCTCAGGATCTTGCGCGACGCCCGGAACTCGCGAAAGAACGAGCAGCGCTCGAGCAAGCCGAACCGAATCGCCCACGCCCAAAGGGAGAGTCGCCGCAAACACCGCGACGTCGCCCGAGCGGTCATGAAGATGATGATATCGAGATCGAGAAGCCGTAAGCATCATCTTTGCGGTCTCTGCGTCTTCTTTGCGCTCTCTGCGTGAAAAATAAATTTCACGCAAAGCTCGCAAAGGGTACGCAGAGACCGCAGAGAAAGGCTGGAGAACATATGAGAACCTTCGTCCTAATACTTACTTGTACCGTATCAGCATTCGCCCAACAGATCGGAAACCCCACTACGCAACAGGGCGTGATGCCGGCGCGCGGAACGTTCGCGATTCGCAACGCGCGTATCGTCACCGTTAGTGGACCAGACATCGAAAACGGCACGGTCATAATTCGCGATGGAAAGATTGAAGCCGTTGGCGCGAACGTCTCGGTTCCGGCGGGCGCTCAAACGATCGACGGTCAAGGCTTGTTTGTCTATCCCGGCATGATCGACGCGGGTACAAACATGGGACTCGTCGAGGTTCCGCAAGGCGCGAACGGCACTGTCGACACTTCCGAAGTCGGCGAGTTCAACCCAAACGCAAAAGCGATCGTCGCAGTTAATCCACACAGCGCTCACATCGCCGTCACGCGTGTCGAAGGCATAACCAACACACTGACGGCTCCGACCGGCGGTTTGATCTCAGGCCAGGCCGCACTGATCAACTTGCTCGGCACGTCGCCGAAAGAGATGGCCGTCGTTCCTCAGCTCGCCCTCGTGATCAACTATCCGCGCATCGTCGCTGGCGGCGGTGGTGGCTTTGGCGGCTTCCAGCAACAGCCGGCGAATCTTTCAGACACGTTGGCAGCAAATGAGCGCCAGGTCGAACAGATTCGCAAGATGCTGCGCGACGCGGAAGCTTACGGCCGCGCACAGGATGCTTACGCGAAAGACAAGTCGCTGCCGCGTCCGGATCGCAACGTCGTGCTCGAACCGCTCGTGCCGTACGTTCGTGGCGAACAGCCCGTCATCTTTCGCGCGGATCGAGAAGCGGAGATTCGTGGCGCGGTCAAATTTGCGGAAGAGATGAAGTTGAAGCCGATTATTCTCGGCGGTAACGACGCCTGGAAGGTCGCGAGTCTTCTGAAAGAAAAGGATGTTCCCGTAATACTCACCGGCATTCTCTCCCTCCCGGTTCGAGAAGACGATGCTTACGACGCCCTTTATGAAAATGCCTCGAAACTTCAGCAGGCCGGCGTGCGTTTTTGCATATCCACTGGTGATGCCGGAGCGGAGGTGCGGAACCTGGCGCAGTACGCCGGAATGGCGGCGGCTTTTGGTCTCTCGAAGGCCGACGCGCTGAAGTCAGTCACGCTCTATCCAGCGCAAATAATGAATGTGGCCGATCGTTTAGGCTCGATCGAGGTCGGGAAGATGGCCAATTTAGTGGTGACTGACGGCGATCTTCTCGAAATTCGATCTCACATACGATATTTGTTCATAGATGGGCGTCCGGTGGTGTTAACCAGTAGACACACAGAATTGAACGACGCATTCAAAAATCGGAATTAAATCCAGTTTTGAGGAGGATTCCCTTTGACCAAGAGCTTATTGACTCTCGCCGCCATCTTTACGCTCTCCATCACCGCTTATTCCCAAACCAAGCTGCTGAGATTTCCCGACATCCGGGGCGACCGCGTTGTGTTCACTTACGGCGGCGACTTATGGACTGCGCCTTCCAGCGGCGGCACCGCGCTCCATCTGACGTCGCATCCGGGCGTGGAAGTATTCGGGAAGTTTTCGCCCGACGGAAAGTGGATCGCTTTCACGGGCCAGTACGACGGCGACGAACAGGTCTACGTGGTGCCGACTTCAGGCGGTGAGCCGACACAACTCACGTTCTATCCGGCGAAGGGACCCCTTCCACCACGCTGGGGCTGGGACAACCAGGTGTTTGGTTGGACCAGGGATAGCAAGCGCATCATCTTCCGATCGCTGCGCGATTCATGGACGCTGCCGATTGCGCGTTTGTATTCAGTTTCGATCGATGGTGGTCCAGCCACGCCGTTCGCGATGCCGACTGCGGGTTCCGGTGACCTTTCGCCAAACAACGACGAGATCGTTTACTCACCACAGTCGCGCGATTTCAGAACTGAGAAACGATATGGCGGCGGCGAGGCGAATCAACTCTATATCTTTAATCTCAGCAGTAACACCGCCAAGCGCATCACCGAAGGACCACGCGCCACGCGTGATGCGATGTGGATTGGCGACACGATTTACTTCAACTCCGATCGCGACGGGCACTTCAATCTTTATGCGTACAACATCTCGAACGGCCGGACTACGCAGATCACTACTAACAGAACGTGGGATCTGCGTTGGCCCAGTTCAGACAACGAAAACCAGATCATTTACGAGTTGAGCGGCGAGCTCCAGGTGCTCGACACGAGAACGAAGAAGAGCACGCCGATCTCGATCACTGTTCCTGATGAAGGTAACGCGCGCCGTCCGAGCCGTGTGTCGGCTGCGAATTTGATCGAGTCGGTCGGATTGAGTCCGAAAGGCGAGCGTGCGTTGTTTGCTGCGCGCGGCGACATCTTCAGTGCGCCGATTGAAAAAGGTCCGACGCGAAACCTGACCGAATCGTCGGGCGCGCATGACAAGTGGCCAAGTTGGTCACCTGACGGATCTCAGATCGCATTTATCTCTGACAAGAGTGGTGAAGAGGAACTCTATCTCGTACCGCAGGATGGTTCGAGGCCTGCCGAGCAGATCACGCAAGGTGGTTCTGCGATGCGTTACGCGCCGGACTGGGCGCCTGACGGAAAGCGAATCGCGTTCAGTGACAAAGACGGCAAGCTCTACGTGATTACTCTGGCCGATCGAAAGCTCGTGGAAGTGGCCGATTCGCCGCGTGGACAGATTCGTGATTACACGTGGTCACCGCGTGGAAACTTCCTCGCGTTCTCGATGTCGAATCAGAATCAGTTTCAGTCAGTATTTGTTTGGAGTGCGGCTGATGGACAACTCCGGCGCGTTACCGATGAGTCGTTCAACTCGTATGGTCCAACATGGGATCCGCAGGGCAACTATCTCTACTTTCTGAGTGACCGCGAGTTTGCGCCGCAGATTTCAAACGTCGAATTCAACTTCGCTACTAATCGTCCGACGTACATCTACGCGATGGCATTGCGCAAAGACGTCAAGCATCCGTTTCCGCCGGAAAGCGATGAAGTGACGATCGCGAAGACTGATGAAGCGCCAAAGCCGGCCGCGTCACCGGCGGCGGAGAAACCTGCGGAGACTCCTGCTGAAGCGAAGCCTGAGGCAGCACCGCCGAAACCTCCTGCCACGATGAATATCGACTTCGACGGTATCGTGAATCGTGTCGCGCGCGTTCCGGTAAACGCCGACAATTATTTCGGATTGTCAGCGAAGACTGGACATTTGCTTTACGTCGTTGGCGGCGCGCCTTACTACGGTCGTGCGGGTGATCGCACTGCGTCGTTGCGCATCTATGCGTTGAAAGATCGCAAGGAAACAACCCTCGCCGAAGACATTCGCGGTTACGTGCTTTCTGACGATGGTTCCAAGGTCCTGGTCGCCCAGGGACCGGGATACAACCTTTACGATGCCACGCCGCAGGGCGAAAGAACGCGCAAGGCAGTCGCGACTTCTGGTCTGTATGTCGACCGCGTGCCGATGGAGGAATGGAACCAGATCTTTAACGAAGTCTGGCGACGTTATCGCGATTGGTTCTACGTCTCAAACATGCACGGCTTCGATTGGGTCGCGCTGCGCGAGCAGTACAAACCGTTGCTCAAGTATGTGGCCCATCGTTCGGATTTGAATTACGTGATCAGTGAAATGATCGCGGAGCTCACCGTGCAGCATGCTTACATCGATGGCGGTGATTTTCAGATTCCGGCGCGGCCGCGCTACGGTTTGCCGGGCGCGCGTTTTGAGTTTGACCAGCAGGCCGGTCGCTATCGCATCGCGAAGATCTTCGACGGTGAGAACTCTGAAGATATTTATCGCTCGCCGTTAACGGAAGTGGGCGTGAATGCGAGTGTGGGCGACTACGTGCTCGCGATCGATGGCGAAGAGTTGAAGGGAACGGATGACATTTACCGGCTGTTGCGAAACAAGGGTGACAATCCGGTCCAACTCACGCTCAACAAGACGCCTACGCTTCAGGGAGCGCGGATCGTTTCGTATCGTCCGATCACCGACGAACAAAACCTGATCTATCTCGACTGGGTGGACCACAATCGCGAACGAGTCTCGAAAGCGACGAACGGTCGTGTTGGTTATCTCCACGTTCCTGACATGGGCGCGAACGGGATTCGTGAGTTTATCAAGTGGTACTACCCGCAACTTCGCAAGGAAGCGCTGATCATCGACGTCCGTGCAAACGGAGGTGGCAACGTTTCGCGCATGCTTATTGAACGTCTACGGCGAAAAGTGCTCGCGCTCAACTACTCGCGTACTAACGACGATGCGAGTACTTATCCCGACGGCGCGTTCATTGGACCAATGGTGACGTTGCTCGACGAGAACTCAGCGTCTGACGGCGACATCTTCCCGGCGATGTTCCGCGAAGCCGGACTTGGACCATTGATTGGCAAACGTTCGTGGGGCGGTGTTGTGGGTATCACGAATCGCGGTCAACTCATCGATGGTGGTACGGTGAACGTGCCGGAGTCGGGACTCGCGAGCAAGACGGGCGAGTGGATCATCGAGGGATACGGCGTCGATCCAGATATTGAAGTCGACAACGATCCGCAGTCAGTGATCGCCGGCAAAGATCCGCAGCTCGAGCGCGCGATTGTTGAAGTGATGGCGAAGCTGAAAGCGCCAGTGAAGTTGCCGCCGAAGCCAGCCCCGCCAGTGAAGACGATCAACCGGCGCGAGACTTCAAAAGCGACCGAGCAAGGCAATAACTGATTTCACGCAAAGGCGCAAAGCCGAGCCGCAAAGGCGCAAAGAGGAATTTGAATCTTCTTTGCGCCTTTGCGTCTTTGCGTGAAACTTTCTGTCAGTCCTATTCCGCCACTAATCCCGCAAACAGTTCCGTAACCGAAACCTCAAACCCTTCGAGCACGCGCGACTGCGCCTGTTGGCCGCGTGAGTATTTCAAAACGTGCCACACCAGCTTCTCACCAATCTTGTCGGCGTGCCGAACCTCGATCGTTGCGGTAAATGGATCAACTAACCATAACTCACAAACGCCAAGCGCGAGATACGTATCGGCCTTGGTAGTGTGATCGTAAATGGTTGTAGTGCGAGAAGAAATTTCGAAGACAATCTCTGCTGAGGTGAACGCTGTTCCCATTTTTTCTCGCGACTCGGTAGAAACGTACATCAGGTCAGGTTCAAGATAAGTCGAGCCCTGGGCCCGAACATAAATTGGTGAAGGCGGAAAGTACACATGGCCTTCGATGTTGTTGTTAAGCAGAAACCTTATCAATAATCTGTTTATTCGTGAGACGGCATCCCCATGAGGTGACGTTGGCGATGGCACTATAAAAAGAAACCCGCCAATGAGGTTGTAGTGTGCATGATCTTCTCGCTCAGGCAAGTCCCAAAACTCTTCGAGAGTGTAGCGTCGAAGCAGTGGTGAGAAATTGATCTCGATCGGTGTTTGGGTTTCTGGAGTTTGCATCTATTCTCTAACGCGCAACTTCTCTGTAGGGAGTATAGCCGGTAACCCTTTATGCTGCCAGCAGCGCACTGGTCCATGAACGCGTCGCGAGCAGGGCGTGCCTTTCTTAGTTCTCGCCCCGCAGATGTAAGTGTCGTCAACCGTTGCGCTCACCGGCGCGCTCGTTGAACTCTGCGTCGCTCCTGTATTAACAAGTCGTTCGATCACCAGTGGCGACGGTTTCTGTCTCGTTCCTCGTCCAATCAAAACTCCGAGGACCAGGAAAGCAAACGCCGCCAGAGCTCCACGCAGTAATCGTGTTCGAGTGAACCGTGCGGAGCACTTGTCGCAGAACCGCCTGCTGGTCCAAAAGCGCCAGCGCAGCCGGACGATCTTCTCCCCGCATTCGGAGCAAAAATTTGGACGATAATTCGTGAGGAGCGACAATTTTATGAGGTTCCTTTCCGATCCGCTGCCCGCATTATAGGACATTCGCGCCGAAAGCAACCGATCCCCGCTCGTTTGCGTCCGAAATCAGCACGTTTGAAAAACTCAGAACGGGCGGGCATACTTTGCAGACCGATTTTCCCATGAGTTACCTGAAACAGCTCCTTTTTCTAGCCATTTTAACGATAGTTGCCGTTGCCCCGATTGCGGCCCAGGACGTCGACGATGTCGTCCGCACCAACACTTCGCTGGTGCAGTTGAACATTGGTGTGGTTGATAAGCAGGGCAGGGCAGTTACTTCGTTAACGCAAAAAGATTTTGTTGTGTACGAAGACGGAGTGAAGCAGGCGATTCAACACTTCGAACCTGTCGACGCGCCCTTCAGTCTCGTATTGATGCTCGACATGTCGGGCTCAACGCTCAATTTTCGTCAGCAGTTGAAACTCGCGAGCCAGCGTTTTCTCGACGCGCTTGCGCCTGAGGATCGCGTGGCTGTTGTTCAGTTCAACAAAGATGTGAAGTTGTTGAGTGGTTTCAGTGTGAATCGTGAGAAAACGTATTACGCGATCGATATTGCTTCGGGCGCCGGTGAAACTAATTTTTATCAGGCACTCAAATACGCGCTCAAAGAGTTGGACAAAGAAGGCAAGCGACGCAAAGCGATCGTGGTGTTGACTGATGGTCTTGACACGCAACTGCGCAACTCCGATCGCAGCAGTCTCGCGAAAGCACAAACGAATGAAGAAGCATTGGCGACGATCGATCCACATTCGAGTGCTGACTTGAACAGCGTGTTAGCGTCAGCAGATCGACAGGGCGTTACTATTTATCCCTTGGCTTTGCCTTCGGGCGATCCGAAACGTTTGCCGATACAGACGCCGAACATCGTTGGAATTTATGCAGCGGCGCGCGCGCGTTTGCAGTCGCTCGCCGATCGCACTGGCGGGCGTTTGAACGAGATCAATCAGTTGCAATACATGGCGCAACTCTATCGTGAGGTTGCGGCAAATTTGCGGACGCTTTACACCGTCGCATATCAGCCGCAGGGCGAGCGCCCGCGCGGCAAGTGGCATGAAATCAAGGTCGAGGTCGCGCCTTCCGACCTCACGGCGCGCACCAAACCGGGCTATTACGCACGTTGATTAGCGGCATTTTACATATCGCCGCTTAGGCTTTAGTATTAAACGCTTCGCACCCGTAGCTCAGTTGGATAGAGTACCTGACTACGAATCAGGGGGTCGCATGTTCGAATCATGCCGGGTGCACCAATAGGATTAAGACGAGCGGTGGGGCTTAGCCTCTGCCGCTTTTCTTTTTACTCGCGTGGAGCGCGGGGCCGCGCTTAGCTGCGGATTTGAGAATTTTTTCGACCCAACGAAGTTCCGCTTGCAGTTGTTCAACTGTCAATTCCAACATCCAAACGGCTTCATGAAACGGGTGGCCTACTTCCGTTAGAACATCCTCAAGCGTCGCGCGTTCCTCGCGAAGTCTTTGTTCGAGAATTTTCTTGCGGCTATTTAGTTGCTTTCGGAAAGTTCGCGGACGCGCCTGCCAGGAGAGCGCCAACCATATCAGAAAAGGTTGATGCACTTTCTTGTTCACCCAACTCTTTGCTTCCAAAGCGTCGGCCAGATGTTCGCGACCAAGCGCGGTTGTTTCGAGTACGCGCCGCTCGGGACCGGCGGAAGGTGAATCGCTCGAACTCACGCGCAGCAATCCAAGCTCAGTCAACTTGCCCAGCGAGTAATAGACTTGAGGGCGCGATACTGGCGCCCAATCACGAATGTTTCGATTCTCCAACGTCGCGTTGACTTCGTACCCGTGCATCGGACCCTCGGCCAACAGGCTGAGGATCACAAGATCGGGAATGGTGAGACGAGTTTCTTTGACCCGCTTCTTCTTGACAGCCTTCATAACGAGGATTATAGTATCACTCGTCTAAATAAGACTAGAGGAGATCATATGACTGTTGAAACGCGTCAACTGAAAGATCTGGTATCCATTGGCCCAGCTATGCTGAAGGACTTCGAGTTGCTCGGAATCAGTAGCGTGGCCCAGTTGCGCCGGCGTAGTCCGCAGAGAATGTATAAGGAATTGTGTCGCTTACGTGGCCAGCGAATAGACCCTTGCTGTTTGGATGTGTTCGTCGCCGCAGTGGCGCAAGCAAAGGACCCCCAGCTCCCGATCGAAAAACGGCAATGGTGGTACTGGAGCAAAGTGCGCAAGAATGATGACGGATAGAGTGCAAAGTTTCGTGATCCACGGCTTTACGATCGACGTCGCCGACAAACCGGCATCCAGAGCAGCGAATATTATCGCCTGGGAATTAGACGACGACTGTTACGATCTTGATCGAATCGACTTCAAACCCGGCGACGTGGTCATCGATATTGGCGCTCACATTGGGTTCTTTGCCATCTACACCGCACTGCGTTTTCCCCAAGTCGTGATTCATTCCTTCGAACCGTTTCCTGAAAACTACGAACTGCTTCAACAAAACCTCGAGCGCAATGGCATCACCAACGTTCGCACTTATCAACTGGGTGTCAGTGGCAGCGGCAGGCCACTCGACATGGTTACGAACCCACAGAATTCAGGAAATTCCACCTGTTATTCGCGCACTCTGGAATACAGTCGTACTACCGGAATTCCTTCGACAACATTGGACCACATCTTTGACTCGCTCGGCATTGACAAGTGCAAGTTGCTCAAAATTGATTGTGAAGGTTCTGAATACGAAATACTTTTCTCCACGCGCAGTCTGGGGAAAGTTGAGTATCTCTCAGGAGAGTTTCATCAGAATGGATTGTTACTGAGCCAGGGATACACGTGTGAAGGGCTGCTGAAATACTGTGAAGATCAAATAGGACCAGATAAACTGACCATTAAAACCTGCGATATGGGCGACTGATCACCGATTGTGGACTTACTAAAGCAATGTAAGTATACTCGCTCGCCTTTCGCAACGATAAGTCTCCCAGTAAATTTCAGCAAAGCTTTCGGAGGAACTATGGCAATCGAAGTTGTCAATGGAACACCTGCCCAGGGATTAGAGTTTACTGTTTGCGGTTTCGTTAATGGATCTGCCGTTCCGCCCATGTGGTCAGGCAGGTTAGCCCCAATGGATCAGACTGGCTCCAGCGTGACGGTGCCCGTGAGTGGCTTTGTGTCATATGGCGTGGGCTTCTACACCGTAGGCTGGCTGCCGGACAACGGTTGGGCCATCGCATGGTCGCCGCAAGTCACCGACAACACCGTCGTTACGTTAGCAATTGACGTTACGGCCAACGCTTCACACACCTAGTTGAAGCACTTGTTGGAAGAGCGCGTTCCAACGCTCCGAGATGTTCCTCCACTGGTATTCCGGACGCGTTGCCTTACGGAACGCCTTTTCTGACATCTCTGCCAGAAACTCTCGATCGTCGTATAATTTTTCCAGCGCTTCGGCTACGGCCTCCGGTGTTATCATCCAGGCATCCGTTAATACTCCTTCATTAATTACTTTGAATGCCGGCTCCAGCATCACCGCTGCATCGTCCCACAACTCTGCGCAGGCGCTGTGACGGGGAACGATTTGGGCCGCGCCGGTCGCGGCATGTTCAAAGCTTGGAAGTCCCCAGCCTTCCGCGCTCGAGGTGTTAATGCCGACATCGCACGCGTTATAGATTCGATTAAGCTGCGCCGTAGAAACTCCCTGGATTGTTTTAGCAAGGCTCGACATCAATATGCGATCTTCAATGCCGTAGCGGCGCGCCAGGAGAACTACATTCCAACCTACGTCTTCGACACCCATGTGGAGGAAGAGCTTAACGTGAGGGGGTTTATCTTGTGCGAAAAGAGCAAAGCCACGAATGGTTGTATCAATGCGTTTGCGTGGCTGGTTGCGATTCGCGTTGAGAACAATAAACCGCCGATCTAAATCCGTCGCATCCGGGAATAAGAGCATTCTGGCGGATAACCGCCCAGACATATGTTCGCCGTTAGCCTGAAGCGGATAAAAAGTCTCGGTGTCCACTCCATGAGGAATTATCTCGACGTGTGGGAAGTTGAAGGACGGATCTTTCTCCTTTTGTTTTTGAACGGCATTATCGACTTGTTGTTTACCGAAGTCGGTATAGACCACGAAGCGCGTGACGCCTCCCAACGGCGCGATGCTCTCCGGATCAATTGGACCACCATCGACCGGGCAGTAAAGGATGATGGGAGGCAGGGTCTTCGCCTGTCTCAACTCTTGCAGGTATGCACTCTGAACCCAGATATCGTTGACAATGAAGATCAACTGCGGCTGGATTTTTTCGGCGAGGGCTACAATGCGACGAGCTCCCCACCTGTCACCGCCAAGTTCTGCTCGATAGACTTTCCAGCTATAGCCGTGCGGGTCACCGTGATAGTTAGTGCCCAGGTGATGAATCTCATAGCTGGTGACCAGCGGTTTAAGGATGCCTTCTATGACTCGTGCAAAACCGGTCGGCACCGCAGCATCACCGGCAACAAGAATGCGGGGGAGGGTTGTATTCTCACTCAAGTGAATATCCTATCAGACTAATCTGACGATCGATTCTAACAACTCTGTGAGAAGTACAACATTGTCTGATCTTTACTTCAAGGCAGCAGCTACTTCCATTGCCTTAGTTTCATCCCACTTACCAATCCAAGTGTGTTCGACCATTCCCGCTTCGTTAATTAATAAGGTCGTGGGTGTAGCTGTTAGCTTGTAGCTCCCGAGCGAATCGCTGTCGAAGAACGCGAGAGGCAATGGCGTTTTCGTCTTAAAGTAGCCAGCACCGTCAGCATATGCTGATACTAGCTGCTTGTCCTCGCGATCACTGACAACTCCGATAACAGTGAAACGGTTATTATCAACTTTGTCGAGCAAGTCACGCCAAAGCGGTGACTGCTGCTGGCAGTACGGGCAAGTGGGCGAGAAGAAGAGTATTAGACGCTGTCGCCCATCCTTCTTGTAGTCCAGTTGATAAGGACGTCCTTCAAGGTCAGTGGCTGTAACCGGCGTCACAACATCTCCGGGCTGTAGAAAATTCCTGGTTAGATCGATTGTTTTTCCGCCTGCCATTAGCTGCTTGCGTAAGTCAAGGTTTTGTTTGATGAGTAACAAATCCACGACGCATAGAATTACTATCAGACCGATGGATACCCATAACTTTTGAGGTGAGGATTTATTTTCACTCATTTTGCTGGCACCGTGAGAAGCTCATCCAATCCCGAAAGGATTCCGATTAAGGCGTAGGTTCTTAAGTCCGGTTTCTGTAGTTTTTCGACTAGGGCCAATGCGTCGTTTTCGTCTTGTTTGGTCAGTCCCTTGAAACCTCTGACCAGTTCGTACCCTGTATTATCAAGATTTCGAACGTAAGTTTGATAAATAGTTTTATCGCTAGCGTTGGTATCTGGCTGCGAGAGATTATTTAGTGCTTTGATGCCGGACAGTAACAGGTCTGCCTTCCTGGATACGTCAACCTCGTCGCAAGTAATGCTGAGAAGAAAGAATGCTCTGGCCTTATAAAAAGTATTTGGGTCTGACCCTGCTACTCTAGCTGCTTCGGTCAAGAGCCTTTGAGCTGCTTCTCTGTCATTAGCTTTCGTGTAATACCGCATTATTAGGTTCAACGCCTCAACCCTTATAAGTGGAAAGGCTATGCGTGCCGCGCCTTTTTCAGTCAGGTCAGGAAGCTTCGCATTAAGGCCGCTCCTGACAAAGTTTTTCAAGAGCTGATCGATCGAGCGCTGCAAGAGATCGGAATCTGCAGCGACTGCGTTAACGTCAATTTCATCGAGAACATCCAAACACAAATCAAATTTTTTCTTTTCCAAAGCCACCTCGGCCGCTCGCAGTAGCAACTCATTACGTTCAGTTTTAGTTTTTGCTGACTCGGCTTCAGCCTTCAAGTCTGCGATGAGATCGGCGCTTTCATTGAGTCGATTGATGCGCGCCTCACTTGCCAACTGGCTTTCGCTAAGAGAGGCGCGCATCGCAAAGCTGTTGTTTAGAGCCTGGTCGTATAACTCGGGAGTTGCGCGCTGTACGAAGGGCAACACGTTGGTTAATAAGTTGTAAGCCATTCGCGGCGCCGGTTCGGCCGCAAAGTTAGCTGGCTGGGTGAGGGCCACCACCGTCGCCAGGAATCGATTTCTCACGGCGTTCGATGTTTGTGGACGTAAGTAGATGTCGCTTATCCAGAACAGGGTTTCAAAAGATATTTCCCCTCGTGCGGCTCGCGCGACGATGTCTGACGCTAAGGGTTCGAACTCCTTCGAGTTGCGAGTCATCAATTCGTCCAGCCAAAAGTTGAGTCCGTCCAAAGCGCTGTGATTTTCGAGCTCTTGCCGAATGCGTTTGGCCGCGAGAATGTCTCCACCTTGCAAGTCGAAGAGAGCTCGAATGCGCTGAGATTTATCAACCTTTGGCATGGCATTGATTGTTTTCTCAAAATCTTCGACCAGGTTTGGCCTGTACTTTTGAATCCAGCTCACTAGATCGTTCGACAAGTAACTAAGCATGAACGGAGTGATTTCCTCGTTATGCTCACGAAGATCGCTCAGTGCATCTCGTGCGATTTGCGTGGCTAGCACCTGTTTCTCATCTGATGTGGCTTTTTGCCTCGCGAAGAAAGTCAGGATCTTGATTCGCGCTGATACTCGCAAACCGGCTTCATCCATTCTCTTTATGTTATCGAGCGCGCGCGCAAGAACATGTTCGCGAAGTACGCGCAGTTGCTGCTCGCGTATTGCTGGTTCAACCGCAGTCTTCGGGACTGATGTTGGAGGTTTTGCGGTCTGGGCGAGAATGACGGAGCTGGCCATGACCAGCACAATGCATAGTTTAGCTGAGCGCTTCATGAGGAGCTTTCAGGTAGGTAGTGGACGGTGCTCAACGAGCATCGTCCACAGCCGTTGTTAGTTTATTGGTCCTTCTTCAGGTAGAAAGTCGGTCTTCACAGCGCATTTTTGAGTATAGGTTTTCCCACCCAAAGTCCAGGTACACCCGTCATCGTCTTTACAATGACAATCAGTGGCTCCGTTCGGAATGGTGATGTCTAGGAGTCTACGAACACTCCCACGGTGCAATTAGCCCAGAGGATCGCACCACCCGTTAAAGGTATGTTCGGAAGCAGCACAATAGTCCTCACGAAGCCCGGTGTCAAGAACTTGTTAATTCTACTGTGCGACTAACTTGACGTGGGCCATGGCTTGGAGTAAAAGTGGCCCGGCGAACCTCCCAATACAACGGAAACGTACTGACTTGCGTGTGATCAACTTCACCCCTCAAAGGAGGAGACTATGTTGAAAAGGCTCTTCTCGATCGGACTCGTAGTTCTGTTATTTCACGCAGGTAATTCACTGCTCATTCACGACGTCGCGCAGGCGAATCAAAGTGATGCTGCTTCAGACAAAGTAAAAGCCGCGGTTGCAAAACGCGGCACCGGGCCTAAGGCGAAGGTCACAGTCAAACTAAAAGATAACTCCAGGCTCAAAGGTTACATCAGCAACGCCGCCGGCGATTCGTTTACTTTGTCAGATTCAAAAACCGGACAAGTTAGAACACTTGCCTATAGCGACGTCGCGGAAGTTAAAAAGCAAGGCGGAATGTCACTGGCAGCGAAAATTGGCATCGGAGTCGGCGCCGGTGTTGGTGCCCTGGGGCTGTTGTACTTGATCGGCTGTCACGACGATCCATTCTGTTGATTCGCGGAGAACATATCAACCTTTTGTGCCTTTTTGTGGCCGAATACTTCTGTCCATTACGAGTTTGACAGCGCCGCCCATTGCTATTAAAGTTTCGCCTGCTTCAAGCCCGACAGTTTACCTCCCAACCCAGATTAGTCGTACCGGTTTCTAAATTCCCCCGTCGTACCTCTCTGTCAGAGGCGTGACTGGTAACTAATCGCTTGATCAAATCTCGCCCATATAAAGGAGACCCATCTAATGATGCGAAGCTTCATAAATCGCCCTGTGGCGATCGCGATCGTCGCGTTAACCCTTCTGCTGGCAAGCGGCTTATCAGCTCTTTCGCAAAGAAACACCGCTGCTAACAAGGGACTCCCGTTGAAACAACTACTGCAACTGCCTGGCAAGCTCGTGAGTGAGGCGAAGTCTGCTCGACCAAACGGTGATCTAAAACTAACTGGTTACCGTGTTGAGGAAGTGAGCCTGCCGCAAAACCTGCATGTTGACATTCGCGGGCAGCAGGTTGCAGTCGATAAAGCCTGGCGCGTTACGGTCCAGGGTGGTCCATTCCCCGTCCGCGCTCTTCCCGCAGTCATTTGGATCGACGATCAGATCGTCGGCAACGGCATCGAAAACGAAACGTTGTCGGAGATCACGGCAATCACGTTCGATAGTTCGCTGATACGTGAAGGCGGCGTCGTGTCGATCTCTTACGGTGAAGACAAAGAGACGCGACGCAAATTCCCGCAAGCGCTCCAGTTGAAACAGGGGGGAGGAAACCAATGAGAACCATTCGCACACTTTCCATCGCTGCTTTCTTTTTCCTAATCATTGGACCACTGGCGGCGTTTGCACAGGCGCCAGATCCCGGCACTCCGGGACCTTTGGCCGTGACGCGCGAAGAGTACAACTTCGGAGACACTGCCTTTCAACCGTCGAACTTTCCTGGACCGGTTGAATTAATAGCTTCCATTCACTATCCGACCAACCTTGCGGCGGGTCCATTTCCCGTGATCGTTTTTCTACACGGCCGTCACGCGACTTGTTTCAGCAGTGGCGGTCAGTTCTTGCAGTGGCCCTGCACCAATGGGCGCCAGCCGATCCCCAGTTACAAAGGCTACGACTACGTTTCCCAGGTGCTCGCCAGTCACGGTTATGTGGTTGTCTCGATCAGCGCTAATGGAGTTAACGCTGTCGACAACGCCGTGTTTGATCTCGGCGCATTGGCTCGCGCGGAGTTAATGCAAAAACATCTCGACATACTGAACACATTCACCACAACCGGCGGCGCGCCATTCGGAACCAAGTTCGTCGGAAAATTCGATCTGACGAAGGTTGGCACGATGGGCCACTCGCGCGGTGGTGAAGGCGTGGTGCGTCACTACGTGTTGAATAACTCGTTAGGTGCGCCTTACGGGATCAAAGCAGTCTTTCCCCTTGCGCCCGTTGACTTCAATCGTTTCGTTGTAAACAACGCTGCGCTCGACGTGCTCCTACCGTATTGCGATGGCGACGTCAGCGATCTTCAGGGCGTTCACTTTTACGACGACGCTCGTTACAACGTACCTGGCGATCCGGCGCCGAAGCATTACATGCTGGTGATGGGCGCGAATCACAATTTCTACAACACGATCTGGAGCCCTTCGAGTGGGATTCCCGGAGCTGCAAATGATTGGCTGTCGTTCGTGCAAGGTGGTCGCTCTGACTCTCAATGTGGCGAGGGCAAGGGCAATCAGCGGTTGACCGAAGCACAGCAACGCGGCACCGGCCTGGCTTACATGAGCGCGTTCTTCCGCGCGTATGTTGGTGGTGAAAGTCAGTTCATCCCGATCTTGACAGGTGATGCGCCGCCGCCGGCTTCTGCTCAAACGAACAACCTGTTTGTGTCTTATCACGCGCCGGACATTCCGGGTATCCGGCTCGATGTGAACCGGTTACTTACCGACTCCAATCTTTCGGTCAACTTCCTTGGCGGCGCGGTAACACCGACTGCACTCACACCGTATGACTTGTGTGGCGGAGAAGCACCGCCTGCGAACAAGTGCATACCTGAAGCACTGAATGCGCAACAGCCACACACGACTCCAAGCGCGCGTTCGACCGCGCGAGGAATGACCCAACTGAGGACTGGTTGGAATGATCTCACCGGGAATTACAGAAACAACATTCCGCCGGCGCTGGGCAATGTTTCCGGGTTCCAGGCGATTCAGTTTCGCGTGAGTGTGAACTTTGCAGATGCTCGCAATCTCGCGGGACTCGCGCAGGACTTTCGCGTGGTGTTGACTGATGCGTCAGGTGCATCTGCATCGGTGCGGGTCAGTGATGTCTCGGGCGCGTTGTACTTCCCGCCAGGCGACACTGGACCAGTACCGAAGGTTGTGCTGAACACCGTGCGCGTGCCGTTGAGTGCGTTCGGTGGTGTAAATCTCAACGCGGTCAGGTCCGTGCAGTTTGCGTTCAATGAACGACTACAGGGTGGGCTCTTAATCACTGACGTGGCGTTTGCCTCATCGCCACAATAAAGCGATAAGCTTGGAAGAGGTCAGTACGGTAACGCGATAGCGTCGGGTGCGTCTTGCATTGAGCGATCTAACACAGCAACATATGACCCGACGCTACCGCGTTACGGTACTGACCCTATCCAACAAGGGTCGTGTTTTCGCAAATCTTTTTAGGAGAAACAAATGCTGAGAAACAGTGTGCTAATCGTTCTCTTGCTAACTGCTAACGCGTCGATGCAGACGTCGACGCTTACGGATCTGGCGTGGATGTCGGGGAGTTGGGAGACGGTGCCAGGTGCAAAGAGGCAGATTGAGGAGCATTGGACTGCAGCTGCGGGTGCGACGATGATGGGGATGAGCCGCACTGTGGCAGGCGAGAAGACCGTGGAGTTTGAATACTTACGGATCGAGCAGCGCGCTGATGGGATTTATTACGTTGCGCATCCGAAGGCGCGTTGTCCCGCAACCGATTTCAAACTAACTCACGCGTCTGCGAATGAGGCGGTGTTTGAAAATCCGCAGCACGATTTTCCGAAACGAATTATTTATCGCAAAGGTACGGATGATTCGCTGACGGCGAGTATTGATGGCGGCGAAGGGACGAAAACAATCTCTTACGCGTATCGAAGGATGAAATAAGCCGCGAAATCCGCGGCTTAAACCTGCGCGCTGATCGTCTCTTCAGCATCAAGACTCAAGCTCGCCTGCGCCGCAGCAAGACGCGCTACAGGCACGCGAAACGGCGAACAGCTCACGTAATTCAAACCAATCTCATTACAGAACGCGATCGACTGTGGATCGCCGCCGTGCTCGCCGCAAATCCCGACCTTCAGATCCGGCTTCACGCCGCGGCCACGCTCCGTTCCCATGCGAACGAGTTGGCCCACGCCGTCGCGATCGAGCACCTGGAACGGATCGTCTCTGACGATCTTTCGTTCGATGTAGTTCGGCAGAAACCGACTCGAGTCGTCGCGGCTCAGTCCGAAAGTAGTTTGCGTAAGATCGTTCGTGCCGAAAGAGAAAAACTGCGCGTGCTGCGCAATACGATCGGCCATCAACGCCGCACGCGGCAACTCAATCATCGTCCCAACCATGTATTCGATCGTCATGCCATGCTCGCCCATCACCTGGCGCGCGACTTCGTGAATTATCTCCGCTTGCTGCCGCAACTCTTCACTGACAGACACGAGCGGCACCATTATCTCGAGCTCAACCTTCTTGCGTTCACCCTGCACTTTGCAGGCAGCTTCGAAAATCGCGCGGCACTGCATACGCGTTACTTCTGGAAACAGCAGACCAAGACGGCAACCACGAAAACCAAGCATCGGGTTGGCTTCACGAATGCGATTGACCTGGCGCAGCAACGCGCGCTTGTGATCGATCTCGTCGAGCACGTGGTCCATATCGCTTAACGACGACGACCCTTTCAACTTCATTTTCAACTCCGCGAGTTCGCCGCTAAGCTCTTCAGCGTTTGGCAGAAACTCATGCAGCGGCGGATCGAGCAAACGAATCGTCACGGGCAGCCCTGACATCTCGCGAAAGATTCCGATGAAATCGCTGCGCTGCAACGGCAACAGTTTTTCGAGTGCCTTCTCTCTCGCGCCGACGCCCTCCGACAGAATCATCTCGCGCATCGCCGCTAGACGTTTGTCGCCAAAGAACATGTGCTCAGTGCGGCAGAGACCGATGCCCTCAGCGCCAAACTGTCGCGCTGTTTTCGCGTCAAGCGGAGTATCTGCATTGGCGCGCACACGCAGACGACGAAACTTATCGGCCCACAACATCAACTTGTAGAAATCGTCCCCAAGCGTCGGTTGAATCGTCGGGACTTGCCCGAGAAACACGCGACCTGTCGAACCATCAACTGTGATCCATTCGCCTTTAGTTACGACTGTTGAATCAACGGTGAACTGTTGCTGGCTGTAGTCGATATTCAATGCTTGCGCGCCGCTGACACACGTCTTACCCATACCGCGCGCAACGACTGCAGCGTGACTCGTCATACCACCACGCGCTGTAACAATCGCCTGCGCCGCTACCATACCGTGAAAATCGTCGGGACTCGTTTCAAGACGCACCAAAACAACATGCGCACCATCGCGCGCCATCTCTTCCGCTTCGTCAGGACTGAAAACAACCTGGCCCTGCGCAGCGCCCGGGCTCGCGGGCAGACCTGTCGCGAGCACAGTTGCATTCGTCTTCGGATCGACCGTCGGGTGCAGTAGTTGGTCCAACTGCTCCGGCGTGACGCGTTTGACCGCCGTCGCTTTGTCGATCAGTTTTTCGTAAACCATCTCGACAGCGATGCGCACCGCGGCGGCGCCGCTGCGTTTGCCGGTGCGTGTTTGCAACATCCAGAGCTTGCGGCGTTCGATCGTGAACTCGCAGTCCTGCATATCCCCGTAATGTTTCTCGAGCAGGTCCGTGATCGACGCAAACTGATCGTAAACTTCCGGCAGTTCCTTCTTGAGTTGACTGATCGGATTCGGCGTGCGGATGCCGGCAACAACGTCTTCGCCCTGCGCGTTCAGTAGATACTCACCATACAGTTCCTTCTTCCCAGTCGACGGATTGCGCGTGAAGGCGACGCCGGTTCCACTACCGGCGCCCATGTTTCCAAACACCATCGCCTGAACGTTGACTGCTGTACCGAGCGAATCAGGGATACGGTTGACGCGCCGATAATCGATCGCGCGCCGGCCCATCCAGGAATTGAAGACCGCCATGATCGCAACGCGCAGTTGCTCGTACGGATCTTCCGGAATCGCAGACTGCTCGGTCAGAATGATCTGCTTCTCAGCCGCGATGATTTCGCGCAGGTGATCGGATTGCAGGTCGGTGTCCTTACCGCCTTGTGTTTGTGCTTTGAAACGATCAAGCACGCGCTCGAATTTCTCATGAGCAACGCCCATGACGATTTCGCCAAACAACGACGCAAAGCGACGATAAGCATCGAGCGCGAAACGCAGATCGCCAGTCTGTTCCGCGAGGCCTTGGACCGTCTCTTCATTCAAACCAAGATTCAGCACCGTATCCATCATGCCCGGCATCGAAAACGCAGCGCCCGAGCGAACCGAAACGAGCAGCGGATTCTTCGGATCGCCGAAACGCTTGCCGACCTTCTCCTCGATTTTGATGAGTCCCTCTTTCACCTGTTCCCACATGCCTTCGGGAAAATTTTTATCGTTATCGAAGAAGGCATTGCACGCTTCGGTGGTCACGACCAGACCCGGCGGCACGGGCAATCCGGCGCGCGTCATCTCACACAATCCGGCGCCTTTTCCGCCCAGCAGCGCCTTGTCGTCGCCCGGACCTTCGTCGAACAGGTAAACCCATTTATGTGTTTTTGGCTCGGTAATTTCAGGAGTTTCTTCAGTGACGGTGCTCATGTCTTTGCAACTTATCAGATTTGCTGATCCATGTCACCCGTGTTCATCTGTGGCTGAAGAAGGGCTAAACTAAGGGGCATCATGGCAAACGTAAATAGTCTGAACGTGAACGGAAAGAAACTGCGCGTTGACGTCGATTCGCAGACGCCGCTGCTCTACGTTCTGCGCGATCATTTGAACATGACGGGAACGAAGTATGGCTGTGGCGAAGCGCGTTGCGGCGCGTGTACGGTGCTCGTCGATGGTCAATCAATGCGTTCGTGCGTGACGCCAGTCGCGCGGGTCGGCGATAAAGAAGTGACGACGATCGAAGGCCTCGAGAAAGACGGCAAGCTGACTCAGTTGCAGGAAGCTTTTCTCAAAGCGGACGCGCTTCAGTGTGGTTATTGCACGTCGGGAATGATCATGTCGGCGACGGCGTTGTTGACTAAGAACCCGAAGCCCACGCGCGATGAGATCGTGAAGCACATGGATGCGAACGTTTGTCGTTGCGGCACTTACCTACGCATCGTGAACGCGATTGAGATTGCGGCGGGGACGCCGAAGGAGGTGGCCGAATGACAGACGATCTCGAACTGGAACGTTACGAGCTGTTCGAAGGTCCTGCTTATCGTTTTAGTTTCAATCGGCGCCAGTTCCTGAAAGCGTTCAGCGGCGGCATCGCGCTCATCGTGCCGATGTCGAACTTGATTGCGCAGCAGCAGGAGCAGCAAGGGGAATCAGGAAGGAGATCAAACGAGCGTGTGCCGGACGACATCGGCGCGTGGATTCATATCGATGAGAGCGGCACGGTCTCCGCGTTCACGGGCAAAGTCGAAATCGGTCAGAACATTCGCACCTCGTTGGCCCAGGCAGTTGCTGATGAGTTGCACGTGCCGATGACGGCCGTGCGGTTGGTGATGGCAGATACGGATCTCACGCCGTTTGATCTCGGCACGTTTGGAAGTTTGAGCACGCCGCGAATGGCGCCGCAGTTACGCAAAGCAGCAGCGGCAGCACGCGAGACGTTGATTGCGCTTGCAGCAGAGCAGTGGAAGGTTGCGCCCGCCGATGTGCGACTCGTGAACGCGCGCTTCGTTAATCACGACGCGTCGAAGTCTTTGACGCTTGCGGAAGTTGCGAAAGGTCAGAAGCTCGTCAAGACGATCCCTCCTGACGTTGCGATCACGCCCGTGCGTGATTGGACCATCGCGGGCACGTCTGTTCCGAAAGTAGATGGGCGCGCTTTTGTCACCGGCAAACATCAGTACACGACTGACCTGAAACGCGAAGGCATGTTGTACGGGCGCATCGTCAGACCGTCAGCGCTCGAAGCTAAGCTCGTTACCTGCGACACGAAAGCAGCTGAGACGATGCCCGGCGTTGTCGTTGTTCGTGATGGTGACTTTATTGGTGTCGTCGCACCGGATCGAGAAACTGCGATACGCGCTGAGAAGGCGATCGCTGTTCACTGGCAAGCGCCGGGTCAGCCGGGTAATGATGAGTTATTTGAGTACCTGAAAAAGAACGTCTTGCCAGGCAATCGCGGTGGGACTGGCCGATCGCCGGCTGAATCAATCGCTGAAGGCATGGCTGCCGCGGATAAGAAACTCGCGGAGACTTACACGATCGCTTATATCGCGCACGCACCGCTCGAACCTCGTGCCGCAGTCGCTGAGTGGAGTGACGGCAAGCTGACAGTTTGGACAGGCACGCAGCGTCCGTTCGGCGTGAGATCTGAACTTGCCGAAGCGTTTCACATTCCGGAAGAAAAGATTCGCGTGATCGTGCCCGATACGGGCTCTGGATACGGTGGCAAGCACACCGGCGAGTGCGCGATCGAAGCGGCGCGGCTCGCGCGCGCGAGTGGCAAGCCGGTGAAACTCGTTTGGACGCGAGAGGAAGAATTCAACTGGGCTTACTTTCGTCCGGCGGGCGTGATCGAAGTCAGCACTGGCGTGAAGAACGATGGCACAGTGACAGCGTGGGAGTTTCACAACTACAACTCCGGCGGCTCGGGTATTCAGGTCAAGTACGACTTTCCAAATAAGAACATTGAGTTTCACCAGACGAAATCGCCGTTGCGACAGGGTTCGTATCGTGGTCTCGCGGCGACGGCGAATCACTTCGCGCGCGAAGTGCACATGGATGAGTTGGCCCACCTGATCAACATGGACCCGGTTGAGTTTCGTTTGAAGAACATCAAAGACGAGCGTTTGAAAGCTGTGTTGCAGGCTGCGGCAAAGACCTTCGGGTGGAGAGGCAAGAAGACTGAAGGGCGCGGTGTTGGGATCGCGTGTGGATTTGAGAAAGGGAGTTACATCGCGACTGCCGCCGAAGTTTCGGTTGATGCAAAGACCGGGCGCGTGAAGATTGAGCGAGTGGTTGAGAGTTTCGAGTGCGGCGCGATCGTAAACAAGTTGCACTTGCATAATCAGGTTGAAGGTGCGGTGGTGCAGGCGATTGGCGGCGCGTTGTTCGAGAACATTCAGTTTAAGAATGGACAGATTCTTAACGGGAAGTTTTCGAAGTATCGATTGCCGAGGTTCAGTGACGTGCCGAAGATCGAGATCGTGTTGCTCGACCGGAAAGATTTGCCGTCAGCAGGTGCGGGCGAAACCCCGATCGTCGGACTCGCGCCCGCGGTTGGTAATGCGATCTTTGATGAGACGGGTGTCAGGGTTAGATCGATGCCGTTGGCAGCGGACGATTTAGTTAGACGCGGATAACACGGATAAGAACGCGGATTTGATTGTGGTGGTGATGCTGCCTTCAGCGGAGTAGCGGCGGAAGTCGAATGTTGTTACGGGGGCGACGCCGAGGCTTGAGGACGTTAAGAAGATCTCATCGGCATCGGTGAGATCCTGCATCTCGTAAATTCCTTCGAGTAGTGGAATGAAGTGTTGGTTCGCGAGTTCGATCACGCATTCGCGTGTGATGCCCGCGAGAGCGCCGGTGCTCAATGTCGGCGTGTGCAGCGTTCCGTTCTTTGCCCAAAACAAGTTTGCCGTAGTTGCGGAAACGATCTCGCCGCGTTCATTCAACACGACTGCTTCGTCGAAGTCGCGACTCTGTGCTTCCTCCCACGACAGCACGTGCTCGAGGTAGTTGAGGCTTTTGATTCCAGTCAGCGGCGAGGAACTGTTGGTTCGAAAAGGTGAGACTGCGAGTGACATGCCCGTCGGCGCGAGCTTCTGCGACTCACCGGTCATGATCAGCACGTCAGTTTTCTTCGCGCCCGGCGATTTTGTTTTCCAGATGTCGCGTCCACTGCGAGCGAGCAGGATGACGCGCGCGCGACCTTCGCGCACCTGGTTGACTGCGATCAGTTTGTGCAGTGCTTCGCCGACGTTCTTTTCCGTGCAGCCGGTTTGATCGATGTCGAGTTTCTTTGCGTGTGCGGAGAGACGTTGCCAGTGTTTGGGCCAGAGAAACGGTTGTGAGTTGTAGATCGCGAGTGTCGTGAACACGCCGCGACCGTAGAGCATGGCCGAAGACACCGGCGCGACGCGCGCTTTCGTCGCCTCAACCATGGTTTTGTTGAGGTAGATGACGGGATGCATCCGTGCAATCCGTGTCTAAACACTTACCACTTCAGCCTGCAGCCTGGTTGCGAGCGCGTCTCGCCAGGCCAATTCCAGTTCAGCAACTTCGGCCCGAACTGTTTCTTCGCCATCGACATTAATGACTAACTCAGTTCCACCAACACGGCCGAGGATTGCGAACGGCGCGTTGTTGCGTTCAGCAAGTTCCTGCACGGCCGCGGCGTCAGATGAATTAAAGCTTATGACAATTCGTGACGGTGATTCACTAAAAAGGAGCGCAGTTGGACCAAGTGGTCCTTTGAGATCGACTTCAGCGCCGATCGCGTCGCGTCCTAACGACGAGAAACACGATTCAGCCACCGTGACCGCGAGACCGCCATCGGAACAATCGTGAGCTGAAGCAAGCAAGCCTGCCTCCGCGGCGGCGAGACATGCTTTTTGCACGGCCACTTCGCGGTCCAGATCCAGTGCCGGCACTTTTCCCGAGACAGTAAACAAATCGTCCTGCGTCGTTCCGAGCAGCGCGATCACGTCGCCTTCTTTTTTGAAGCCCGGCAACACTGCCCGTTTGACGTCTTCGATCAGTCCGACCATGCCGATGACCGGAGTCGGCAGGATACCGCGGCCTTCAGTCTCGTTATAGAAAGAGACGTTGCCCGAAACGACTGGAGTTTCAAACGCGCGACACGCCTCCGCCATACCGTCGATCGTCTCCGAAAACGCCCACATCACTTCCGGCCGCTCGGGCGAAGCGAAGTTCAAACAGTTCGTGATCGCGATCGGGCGCGCGCCGACACACACCACGTTACGCGCAGACTCTGCGACGACCAGTTTTGCGCCTTCGCGTGGATTGGCCGCGCAGTAAGGACCATTCCCATCGAGCGACATCGCGAGTGCGCGTCGCGTTTCTTTGATTCTGACAACGGCCGCATCCGCACCCGGCAGGATGGCGGTGTTGGTGCGGACCATATGATCGTACTGGCGATAGACCCAGTGCTTCGAAGCGATGTTGCCGGATGAAAGCACCCGTAACAGATCTGAAGTCAAATCCGTGCTGTCAATCTGTGTAATCTGCGGCTCCTGCTTAGTGGGCGCCGACATCGGGCGCTCGTAGCGAGGCGCTTCATCCGTCAACGCTTCGACCGGAATGTCAGCCACCGTCTCGCCGTTATGGACCACCTGCATGCGACCCGTATCGCGCACGCGTCCGATGACAACTGCATCGAGATCCCACTTGCGAAAGATGTCAACCACTTCACGTTCGCGACCCGAGTGGGCCACAATCAACATGCGCTCCTGCGACTCCGACAGCAACATCTCGTAAGCCGTCATGTTCTGTTCGCGTTGCGGCACGAGCGACAAATCCAACTCGATTCCGGTGCCGGCGCGCGCTGCCATCTCACACGACGACGACGTCAAACCTGCGGCGCCCATGTCCTGAATACCCGCGACTGCACCGCTCCGCATCGCCTCGAGACACGCCTCGAGCAATAGCTTTTCGAGAAACGGATCGCCAACCTGAACTGTCGGACGTTTCTCCAGCGCTTCTTCGTCAAACTCAGCCGAAGCCATCGTCGCGCCATGAATGCCGTCGCGTCCGGTTTTTGCGCCGACGTAAAGCACCGGATTTCCAATTCCCGTCGCTTTGCCGAAGAAGATCTGATCGTGTCGCACGAGACCGAGCGCGAACGCATTGACGAGCGGATTCAGCGCATACGCATCATCAAACGCGACTTCACCACCAACAGTCGCAACACCGAATGCATTGCCATAATGGGCAATACCCGCGACAACACCCGCAAGTAAAGATCGATTACGCCGGCCATGTTGCGGATGATCCAACGACCCGAAACGCAGGCTGTTCATTGACGCCACAGGCCGCGCACCCATCGTGAAAATGTCGCGCAGGATTCCGCCGACACCAGTCGCCGCCCCCTGAAACGGTTCAATGAACGAAGGATGATTGTGCGACTCGATCTTGAACGCGGCGCACCAACCGTCACCAAGATCCACAACGCCCGCGTTTTCGCCGGGCGGAACGATCACGCGTGGTCCAGTTGTCGGTAAACGTTTTAAATGAATGCGAGAAGATTTGTACGAGCAGTGTTCAGACCACATGACCGAGAAGATTCCGAGTTCGGCAAAACTCGGTTCTCGGCCAAGCAGTTCCTTTATTCGCTCGAATTCTTGTTGCGTGAGGTTATGGGCGGCGATAACTTCGGGAGTAATCACCTCTACTGTCCAGTACCTTTCTTAACAGCTTTATCGATGGCCTCACGTAGCTCGGCGGTATTGACGCGCCCGATGTGCTTGTAAACAACCTCGCCTTTTTCGTTGTACAAAAAAGTTGCCGGGAGATCGCCGCGCCATCTTCGATCCACGAGATTGATCGCAGGCTCAGGATCCATAACGTTGAGCAGGTACGCCGGCATCGTTGCCTTCATCGAGTCGAGAAACTGCGGCACGCTGGTTTTGATATCAGTCATGTCGTCGAGGGACACAGTGATAAATTCCAGCGAGTTTGCGCCGTAGTCCTTGTTGATCTTAACGAGGTCGGGAAACTCGTCGCGACACGGATCGCAGAAGGTGGCCCAGAAGTTGACGAGCAAGGGCTTCTCCCTTTGTTGCGTGAGCAAACCTTTCAGCGCGTCAGTATCAATCGGTGATACAACCGTGGGTGGCTTGGTGGGATGCGCGGCGCGGCCCTTCCGATACTGGGCGGACGCCGCGAGACTTACTAACAGAACAAACAACGTGATCGAGATGATTGCTTTTGTAAATCGCATGCTTACTACGCTCGCTTGATAGTGCAACCGAATGCCTTGGCTTCAGTTTTTTCAATTGCCTTGCCGGCCAACGATGCGTCGAGAGCATTGCGCAGGTCGCTTGTTTCGATTTGATCGGCATTACGCGCGTTGTCGATGCGGCCGTGATAGAGGAGCTTGTTATTCGGGTCGAGGAAGTAAGCTTCGGGTGTCACGGCAGCGCCGAGTTTGTCAGCAATCTTATTGCCGGGATCTTTAAGTATGGTAAACGTCAAATTGTGCTCAGCGGCGTGCGCCTTCACTGCGGCTGCATCTTCCTTGACGTTCGAGTTGATACCGATCACATTGATACCCTTGGCTCGGTAATCCTGCGCCAGCTTCTCCATGCGTTCGTTGTACGCGTTCGACACCGGACATTGCACGGCGATGAACAGCAGCACGGTGCCGTTCTTTCCAGCCAGCGACTTGAGCGAGTGGTCTTTGCTGTCGAGATCGGGAAGCGTAAAGTCTTCAATCGTAGCGCCAATCGCGGGCGGCACAGGAACTTCGCCTTCGACGCGCGAGCTGGCCACAGAAATGGCGCCCTCAATCACAAACAAGGTCGCGAACAAAATCGACAACATTCTGATTCTCATCAACAGCTCTCCTTTAACGCCTACTCGGAAATCTCGTGTAATCTGTAATCTGTGGAGTCAGTGGATAATATAACTGAAACGATTGAGCAGGCGCTACCAGTCCCGGTGCGGATGGACGCTGATGAACGCTACACCGGTCGCGGCGTCACCATCGCGTTTCTCGACTCCGGTTTTTACGCGCACAAAGATCTGACCCAGCCGGAAAATCGCATCCTTGCCTATCACAATATCTTCGAACCCGCGGACGATCTCGCGTCACTGAAAACCCATGATGTTTTCAGTTGGCACGGCATGATGACTTCCGTTGTCGCTGCGGGAAACGGCCACCTTTCTGACGGTTTTTATCGCAGCATTGCGCCGGAAGCGAATGTTGTCCTGGTGAAGATCGCAAAAAGTGGTCGCATTCCGGAGCGCAATATCGAAACGGGCTTGCGCTGGGTGTTTGCGAATGAAGACAAGTACGATATTCGCGTCGTGAATATCTCCGCCGGTGGCGACTTCGAAGAGTCGTATCTGAACAACGAGCTCTGCCAGTTGGTCGAAAAAGTCGTGAAGTCGGGAGTGACAGTCGTGTGTGCGGTCGGCAACGCTGGTCTGTTGCCGGGTCATCCGGTTTTACCGCCTGCGAGTGCGCCATCGTCGATTGCCGTTGGCGGTTTGGACGACCAGAACTCACTCGATCGCGCGAAGCGCGGCATGTATCGTTCGTCGTATGGTCCAACTATCGACGGACTGCAAAAACCGGAAGTGATCGCACCCGGAATCTGGGTTGCTGGTCCAATACTGCCCAACACGCCGACGGCCGATCAAGCACATCTTTACGCTGAGCTTGACAACGCCACTGATGACGAATTGCGCGAGATCATCGTGTTCCATCGGGGCGTCGATAAACAACTCGATGATTCCAAAGATTTACCGGTGTCGTTGTTGCGACAGTTGATCACGATCAAGTTGCGTGAGGGCAATGTAATCAACCAGTATTATAAGTTCGTAGACGGAACATCGTTCGCGGCGCCGATCGTGTCATCCATTATCGCGTGCATGTTGCAGGCAAATCCGAAACTCACGCCGCAACGAGTGAAACGTATTTTGATCGACACAGCCGAGCGAGTCGCTGATGTTGAGGTGGAGCGACAAGGCTGGGGCGTGGTCGTGCCGCGGAAGGCGGTTGAGCTGGCGTTGCGCTTGCGCACCTAGTGCGCGTGTGCAACAATTCGCCGCACCTTAAAAAAACCCATCGCAAGAGATTGGAGAGTGTTTGAGTTCGTATGTCTGAGAATGAATCCGCAATCGGTGACGGCGCGGCAAAAGGAAACGAGACGGCGCCGGAAGCGAACACTGAAGAGATTACATATCATGCAGTGGAGAAGGATGGAGTAGTCACGGCCATTTGGGAGATGCAGGGACGCAAGCACCTGCGCACAATCGATCCACGCTCACGCCAGGGACAGGACATCCTTCGTCTTTACACCACCGAGCATCACGACGAAGCCGCGTCATAATTAAAGTCGTATAAGGGGCCACGAATTTTCGCGAAATGAACACAGACCTGATCGGTGTTCGTCCGTGCATTCGTGGCCCGTGTCTTATCCAAGATTTTGAAAAATAACGAAATTTTTGCAAAACGGCGAACTGTGTTCGCATGCGCCTGTGAGCCGTGATTTGAGCTAAGTTCCCTCACCGCAACCGTTAGCCCTAACGACCTTCAATTGCTCGCGGCCGGAATACTCATTGCATGTCACGAAATTGTTCATACCGGCCTTTACGCGTTCTAGTCCCTAACCAGTAAACGAGCTCTTAGCGACCTACAAAAGGAGGATTGTCCATGAGAAGCGCACTACGCTTGGCAAGCGCGGCGATCTTGGGCCTCTTGTGTGCGATTAGCGTGTTTGCACAAGCTAGCCAAACCGGAGGTATCACCGGCGTTGTTAGTGATTCGAGCGGCGCCCTCGTTAGCGGGGCCACCGTCGACGTCATTAGCGAAAGCACCGGCAAGTCAGAACGAACCGTTACCACATCTGGTGATGGTGGTTATTCGATCACCTTGCTGAAACCAGGAGGTTACCGGCTCGAGATCACTGCTCCCAATTTCAAGAAAGCCGTCGTTACGGCGGTTCAGGTCAGAATTGGCGAGACAATGAGGCAAGACGTTACTCTCGAAGCCGGTCGCATCGAAGAGACCGTCAACGTTGAAGCCACAACTTCACTAATTAATGCTTCGAGCGCAGTGACCGGCCAGCCGCTTACAGCTGAGACCCTCCGAACATTGCCGCTCGCTTCACCCAATTTTCTATTCTTGATGTCTCTTTCAGCAGGCACCGCCAGTGAACCCACTGACGTTCGCACCGCTGGTCGCGGCACCGCAGACATGAACGTTAATGGCCAGCGCACCAGCAACAACAGCATTTCGCTGGAAGGCATCAACGTCAACGACTTCAACCTCGCACACTTTGACACTGTGCCTCTGCCGAACCCGAGCACTCTCGAGGAGATGAAGGTCTCAACCTCGCTTTACGATGCTTCTCAAGGCAGTAAAGGCGGCGGTGCAATGGGACTCGTGATCAAGTCGGGCTCCAAAGACTTCCACTGGGAAGGCTACTGGTCGCACCGCAATGACGCGCTGAATGCCAACGAGTGGTTCCGCAACGCTAACGGCGTTAGCAAACGCGCCCGCCTGTTGCAGAACGTGTTTGGCGGCAGCGTCAGTGGACCAGTGCCGGTGCTGAACGGTTTTTGGTTCTTCAACTACCAGGGAGTACGTGCCCGCAACGGTTTGGATCCAAATGGTTCGAGCTTGACCCCGACTATTCAGAACTTCCCGCGGAATGCCAGCGGCAGTACCTCCGCGGCCTTGTTAGCGTCCGCTTTTGGTCTAAATGTGAATCAAATCGATCCGGTCGCGGTTAACATCCTTAATCTGCAAAGCTCGCTATACAACGGATTTCTGGTTCCCAGATCAGGCAGCTCCGGTTGCAAGTCCGCAGTAGATCCGTCAACTGGATTTCCCGGAACTTTCACCTGTAGTTTCTCGGGAGTCGCACCCATCGAAGACAACCAGTACACAATCAGTTATGACCGGATCATGCGCGACGGAAAAGACAAGATTTCCGGTCGCTGGTTCTGGGACAACGGTGCGGTTCAAAAACCATACGGCACCGCCAGCTCGCCCTCGCTCGCATTTCCTCGTACTGATACACAACAGAATCGGTTCCTTTCACTAACCGAAACTCACGTGTTCAGCGCCACCAAGATTAACGAGCTGCGCCTGGGCTTTAGTCGCTTCATCTTCGCGAATATTCCGACAGACGCTGTTAACTTGTCTGACATCGGAGCCACGCGCGGAAACAGCGACCAGTTTCCGGGAATGTATCAGGTCACCATCACTGGCCTGATGACAATCGGCACCGGCGTCAACGACGATCGGGGCACGGTGTCGAACCAGTACAACATCGTCGACACTTTCTCCATGACTCACGGAAAACACAGTCTGCGATTTGGCGGCGAGGCAATTCAATATCAGTTGAATCGCTTCAACAACTTTGCAGTCCGTGGTGCACTGACTAACGGTGCGACATCCTCGGGTAATAATCCCCCCACGGGTGTAACCGTCCCGACATTCCAGTTTAATAATTGCAAGCTCGATACGAATGACTGTTCCGCTTTTCAGAACTTCCTGCGCGGAAGAATAACGGCGATTCAATCGGCGTTCGGTGACCCGGCACGAAACTTCATCGCCACTGACTACGCAGCGTTCGTCCAGGACGACTTTCGCTGGTCACCAAGGCTCACCTTCAACGTCGGTCTTCGTTGGGAAGGCATGAGCTTTGGTAAGGACAAGTTGTATCGGGCCGGCATCTTCGATCCTCAACTCGCGGCGCAGGGCTTGAATCCTTTCCTGTTCCCGGAGAAAGTTAATTTAGCCGGATTCACAGGTACGCCGGGTGTGCCCGACTGCGCATTGAAGGACTGCTTCGACGGCAACAACTTCGCGCCTCGTGTCGGGTTTGCGTGGGACGTAAAGGGTGACCAGAAGACGGTGGTGCGAGGCGGCTATGGTATTTACTATCAACGACTGTCGAATCAAAACATTCTACAGAACTCGTTGGCAGCCCCGTTCACCGTACAACCGTTGTCGAACAACGCAAATCCCACGTCGTTGCAGCTAGCGAACCCGTTTGGTTCGATACCAGCACCATCGATCATCGCCACTCAGTTTATTCCTTCGGCGACGTTCTTTGCGGGTCTAAGGAATGTGAACACGAACGCGCCGGCCACCAACGTGAACGATCCAAACGTTGGACCGATATTCGTTAACGCGGCTGGAGAAAAGTGCCTGAACTACGGTGGCACCGCGACCAACTGCTCAATCAACCTGGCTTCGTTCACCAGTGCTCCGCTGGATGCCTACACGCCGTACACGCAGCAGTACAATTTCACCGTGCAGCGTGAGATCGCAAACGGCTGGGCGGTTGAGCTTGGTTACGTTGGCACGCACTACACCGGCGGCATTGGTATCTGGGATCCATTCCTGGCTCCCCTTTACAGTCCATCGAATCCCCGCACGGTGAAGGATATCAATGGAAACACCTATACGATCACGACCAATACCGTGAACAACGAAGAGTTGCGACACGACATTATTGGCTTGTCGCGCAAACGCGGTTCACGTTACTCAGGCAACATCGGTTTCGCCAACTACAACTCGTTCCAGGCGACCGTATCGCGCCGCATGAGCCGTGGTCTCTACTTCCAGGCTGCTTACACTTTCTCGAGGACCATCGACAACGTCAGTGGTTCGCTCAGCACGGATGAGTTGAATATCACTCGCGCCGGTCAGGGCGGTGGCAATCTACTCAATTCGCAGAAGGATCCATTCCAGAATAAGGCGCGCGGTGATTTCGATCGGCCGCATCGTTTGGTAATCAGCTACTCTTACGACCTGCCAGTGCCGGATGGAAACTTCTGGAACAACCAGTTCTTTAAAGGCTGGTCCCTCAGCGGCATCATCACTTACCAAAGTGGTTTGCCGTTCTCGATCACTGACAGCACGAGCGGTGGCGCGTTCGGTCAAACCGGAGGCGGTACGGCTTCGTGGAGTGGGCTCTGCACCAATCTCTCGACCGTTTACACAAGCGGCTCGAGGACCGATGAGCTCGCTCACTACCTGAACCCGATGTGCTTCAAAACAGCAGGTCTGGTTCCGAATGGTGCTGCGAGTGCGACGGCCTTCGGCGATATACCGCGAAACGCATTTCGTGGGCCGATGCAACAGAACTGGGATCTCTCAGTCATCAAGAACATCCGCATCAAGGAAGGCCATGAATTGCGCTTCCGTATGGATGCTTTCAATTTGTGGAACCATCCGGTCTTTGGTTTCCCGACTTCGGTAAACATCGGCACACCGTCGACTTTTGCTCAGATCACTACCACGGTCGTTCCGGCCCGATTGATTCAGTTTGGTCTGAATTATCGTCACTGATAATTACTCGCTGCCACGGATTACGCATCTGTGTAATCCGTGGCATTATTTCTTTCATGCGTCGTCTCCTCCCCATCGTAGTTTTATTGTTGATGGCGTCTTCCATCTACGCCCAGCGCGAGCGCGATACTTACACCAACAACTCGAACACTTTCGAAGTAAATGGTGAAGTGCGCTTTACCGACACCGGAGCTTCACCGACGAATGTTCAGGTGCGTCTGGAGAGGTTTAGTGGTGGTCTAATCGATCAGATCGTGACTGACAGTCGTGGGCGGTTTCGTTTTCCCAACCTGCCAAGAGGTTATTACAGAGTCATCGTCAATGCGCCTGGTTATCGTCAGGCACAGCAGGACGCTGACCTCCAGGTTCTCTTTCGTATTTATCTTGTCTTCGATCTCGTTAACGACTCGGCAAAAGGCACGACCGGCCTGCCTTTGTTGACTGATGTCGTCGATGCTCGCATTCCCGCCGCGGCGCGTGAGGATTTCGATAACGGCCGCGCGGCGTTGTCAAAAAAGAATTACAAGGAAGGCATTGCTCTTCTCGAAAAAGCGACGCTTGGTTATTCAAACTTCTTTGAAGCCCAACTACTGCTTGGCATCGCTCACATGGATCTCAAGGAGTGGGACCAGGCTGAAAAATCTTTTCAACGCGCGATCGAGATCAAACCGCAAAACGCGCCGGCGATGATCTACCTGGGCGAGGTCTACTGGCGTCAGAAGCGTTACCCCGATGCCGAACAAACATTGCGCGAAGGGTTGAAGCTCGACCAAAAATCCTGGCATGGGCAGTTCACGCTTGGGCGTCTTTACTGGGACATGGGTGAAGTGGCGAAAGCCGGTGGTCCAATCGGCATGACGCTGCAACTCAAACCCGATCTAGCTGAAGCGCATTTGCTCGCGGGCAACATTCTGCTGCGCGTGAACCAGCGCGAGCGTGCTTTGGTTGAGTATCGTGAGTATTTGCGTCTCGCGCCGAAAGGCGAGTTTGTCGTGCAGGTACAGGAGCTCATTCGCAAAGTAGAAAAAACACTGGAGAAGAACTAGGTTTCGAGATGATAAGGCCTGCGGCAACAGAAGAAGCTTCCGTTCTGACCAACATGGCGCTCGAGGCTAAGCGCTACTGGGGTTATCCCGAACACTGGATCAAACACTGGGAATCGGATCTCACCATCACTTCCAATTTCATTCACGACAATCATGTTTACGTCGCGGAAGAGGATGGGCAGATCCAGGGTTTCTACGCGCTGATTGTGACGGGCGATAAAGCGGAGCTCGATCACATGTGGGTGAAGCCTACGTTGATCGGTACGGGCATTGGTAAAGAGTTGTTTCTCGATGCGATGGAACGCGCTGCGGCGCTGAAGGTTATAGCAGTTGAGATCTCGTCTGATCCGAATGCGGCGGGATTCTACCGGCGCATGGGCGCCACTGAGATTGGTGAGACTGATGCGAGCTTCGATGGCGTAGTGCGCAAGCTGCCACGGCTCAAGATCGAACCATAGTTTTCTCGCGCAAAGGCGCAAAGACGCAAAGCGCTGCCGCGTTTCAAACGGCTGCTTTGCGTCTTTGCGCCTTTGCGCGAGAATTTCTTTTAGCGCATCGGCTTGTCGGGTTTACGCGGCGATTCACTCTCTGAGCGTGGCGACTCGCGCGCTGGTTCAGAGCGTGGTTCGGAACGTGGAGGCTCCGAACGGGGCGCTTCTGATCGTGGCGACTCTGAGCGCGAAGGTTCAGAACGCGGTGATTCGGAACGCGAAGGTTCAGATCGCGGTGACTCGGAACGTGGTGATTCATGCCGCGGTTCCGAACGTGGCGCTTCTGAACGTGGCGCTTCTGTCCTCGGTTCGGAACGCGGTGACTCGTGCCGTGGCTCCGAACGCGGTGTTTCGGTGCGCGGTGCTTCAGTGCGTGGTGCTTCAGTGCGTGGTGCTTCAGTACGCGGCGATTCGCGTGGCTCGGATCGTGGCTCTGATCTCGGCTCTGATCGCGGCTCCGTTCGCGGCTCGACGCGTGGTCGCGGCTCTACCGGCCTCTCGCGTTCACGACGTTCCTCACGTGGATTTTCGCGTGGCGGATCCGTAACCGTCGTGGCCGGTTGTTCGTTGCGGGGCTCAGTCGTTTGTTCTGCTGAACCAGTGCCGGTGTTCTCCGTGCCTTCCCTCGTTCTCGTCCGTTCCGGACGATCACGTTCGCCTGAGCGACGATCTTCGGGATCATTGCGACGTGGCCGCGGTTCGGGCCGCGCGACCGCTCCAGTCGGCTGCGGCTGCGGTTCCGTGTTTGTTGTGTTTACAACAGGCGTGGTTGTGTTCGGCTGTGTCGCCGGTTGGTTCGGCCGTGGCTCTCGTCCACGGAAAACTCTGTTGCGACGCAAATCCTCATCCAGCGCCACACCCGGCGTACGCTCAGCAGCGCCAGTCGGTCGATCCGGAATGTGGACCACCGGAACCCGGCTCCCACCACCTGCGCGATGCGGTAGATCATTACGCTCGGGATCGCGGTCGATCACTCTGCGCGCAATCGTTTCATCAACTCCCCGGCCGCGACGCTCGGGATTACCAAAGTCTCGACGTGGCGTACGCGTCACACCACGCCAGTTGTCGTGATCGTGCCGGTGTCGATCTCGATCCCGATCTCGATCACGATCGCCATGACGATAGCGACGCGAATGTGGATCTCGCTGGTAGTAACCCAATGGATACCAGCACACGTTATCGCCAAACGAGAAGTCAATCGAGAACGCCACGAGCGCCGGACGCCACCAACTGCGGTTGCGATAAAACAGGCTGCGCGGACACCAGGCCCAATAACCGTTGTAATAAACCCAGCGGCCGTAGTGATAAGGCGCCCAACCCCATGGCTCGTAACCAACCCACGTCCAACCGTAAGGTGGAACCCAGGTCCACGAACCGTAACGATACGGCGCCCAATCAGTGTAAACACTGATCGCACTCGGAAACGGACGCCAGATCCAACCGTAATCGTCCGTCTTGATCCAGTCGCCGTAAGTGCCGAGATCTTCGCCGCCCCAAACATCCTGGTCGTAGTACTTGACGTCGTACTTGAGTCGCTGCGCGAGGTACTGCTCGCGCTGCGCAACCCAATCGTCAATCTCATCGCGTGGCGCGGCAGCCATTAAATCCCAGTCACCTGCAGTTTCACCTGTGACGACGAGTTCCGCAGCACGACCATCTCGAAGCGAAAATCCGGACGTGTCGGAATAAATCCTGGCACTGCCGCCATCGCGCACGCTTAAACGGACACGACCGTCTTTCGGAACGTCGATCCGGTAAACCCCATTTTTCTCAGCGGCGAGAGTCGTTTTCGGTGCATCGACTTCGAAAGTGCCGCGTTTGCGGTCGAAGTTTGCGAGACGAACGGTGACGGTGCCTTCGACGGCGCTAATTGCGATACCTTCGTCGCGCAGTGTGACGATACGCAGGACGGAGTTGCTGCTGAGACGGATGAAGTTGCGGGCGTCGATCTGGATTTCGAGTTTACTGTCGGCGCTGGTACTGATGGTGTCGCCTTCGACAAGGGATTGATTCAGCTTGGCAGCTTCCCAATCCCTGCTGTCGCTGCGTTTCAGGTTAACCTGCCCATCGAGCATGCTGATGCGCGCGACGCGAGCTTTCACGTCGTAGTCGTCGTCATCATCGTCGGCACAGACTGTAATCGGAATCGAGAAAAGGGTGAGAAGAAAAGATGAAAGGAGAAGAATCCTTGTTAGCCGGGAGACTCTCATTGTTATGCTCCTTCTTGATCTGAAATCGGGAGGCCTTTAAATGCGAGCAAGGTCCATGCCCGCAGATGCGTGTTTTACAGGGAATTGTGGCGAATTGAGGGATCTCAATGACGTGTCACGCGAACGAGCAGCAGTAACATCGTCTTGAGATTTCTCAAATTTTAGTTGGGCCAGGAGTGCGAGAGTTATTCAGAATCGAAGCGGGTTAGTTCTGCCTGAGACAGTGTATGCTCAACACGAAATGGTGCGACGTGACTCGTTCGATGTCATCGTTATCGGCGCTGGGATCAACGGCGCCGGCATCGCTCGCGACGCCGCGATGCGCGGGTTGAAAGTGTTGTTGATCGATAAGGGTGAACCCGGCGAAGGGACGACCGTTGCGTCCACGCGGCTCATTCACGGCGGCTTACGATATCTCGAACATTTCGAATTTGGTCTCGTGCGTGAGTCGCTTCGCGAACGCGAGATTTTGTTGCGGATTGCTCCTCATCTGGTCAAGCCGCTGGCGATCACGATTCCGATTTACAAACAGAGCAAACGCGGGCGATTGACGATTCGCGCGGGAATGATCCTCTACGATGTGCTTTCGTGGGGTAAGTCGCTGCCTAATCATAGAATGTTCTCGCGAGGCGAGACTTTGAAGCAGTGGCAGGGACTAAATCCTGATGGTCTGGTTGGATCGGCGTTGTATTACGACGCGCAAGTAGAATTTCCCGAACGTCTGGTGATGGCGAATGTGCTGTCGGCGCGCGAGTTTGGTGCAGAAGTGCTGACTCACACGCGCGTGACGAATTTGAGTGTTGAGAAGGGCAAGGTTTCCCGGGTTAAGTTTGGTCAGAAGTTTGCTGAAGCTGCTGTGATTATAAATGCGGCCGGACCGTGGATCGATCAGGTGCTCGAGCGAGTCCCGGTTAAGAGTCCGAAGCTGATTGGCGGAACGAAGGGCAGTCACGTCGTCGTAGCTCCGTTTCCCGGTGCGCCTGCGAACGCCCTCTACGTCGAGGCCCGCAGCGACGCACGGCCGATCTTTATCATTCCGTGGAACAAACTTTATCTGATTGGCACTACCGACGTTCGCTTTGAAGGCGATCCGGATGAGGTCCGGTGCGAACCTTGGGAAATCGACTACCTGCTTTCTGAGACGAACCTTGCGCTGCCCGCCGCCCACCTGACGCGCGACAGCATTCTCGACACGTATTCCGGCGTGCGGCCGCTTCCGGTCACCGGTGACAAAGACGAACAAAGCATCACCCGCAGGCACTTCATCCGCCAGCATCCACAGCTTCCGAATCTGCTATCGATCGTCGGTGGAAAACTCACGACGTATCGCAGTCTCGCGGAAGAGTGTGTGGATCTGATCTTTCAAAAACTCGGGAAGGATTCGCCGCCGTGTAGCACTGCAACCATACGGCTAAGTGATTCGCGAGCGAATCGTTTCTGAAGTCGACGAGCGAGCAGGAAGGTGAGCTTTACGAGTGGATGCTGCGGGCGTGAAAACGCGAGGATGTCGTACCAGACGGAATCGTCATCCAGCCATTCGACGAGGAAACGTTCTTCGCCACGCTCGACGTGATCGGGCAAGGTTCCGTAAGCGAATCCGAAGCGTCTCGGTTCGTTGATGACGTAAACCACGCGACACGCATTCAGCGACCACGTGCCAAACGCACGGGCTTTAACCGCCACCGTCGCGCCGGTCTCGACAACTACTCCGCGCGGCACGATCGTCACCCATCCGAGATCAAACTGTCGCCAGTTGTTCAAAGCCTCGACTGCGCGGTTATAAGTCGCCTGGCCTTTGCCAAGTTGTATGCGATTGTGATCGACGTTGTAACCAGCGGGAGGCGTCGCGTTTGTCGCTCCGACCTCTGCATAAGTGAATGGCAGATCCCTCCGACCTGCGATGAACACTTCAACATCGCGTTCGGTAGGCTCGCTAATCTTGAACATTAGTTTTTAGGCGAGCCCTTGGATGGTGCCGGTCGTACGCAGATCTCAAGTGCAGGTCGGTGATGTGCGTGTAGATCTGCGTCGTAGAAATGTCACTGTGCCCGAGCAGTGCCTGAACGGAGCGCGAATCAGCGCCGTGTTGCAGCAGATGCGTTGCAAAGCTGTGTCGCAGTGTGTGCGGCGAAACATTCTTGATGCCAACCTTTTCCGCGTGGCGTTTGATCATGGACCACGCAAGCTGACGCGTGAACGGCCGGCCGTGATGCAGAAAAACAAACGGCGACGTCGACTTCCCGTAACCAGCTTTCACCGCCGTGTATTGCTGCAACCAGTGAATCGCACTCTTCCCGAGCGGAACACGCCGTTCTTTATTTCCTTTGCCATGACAAACAACGAGGCCTGCCAACAGATCCACGTCCGTCTGTTTCAAAGCGATTAGCTCTGAAACACGCAAGCCGCACGCATACATCACTTCCAACACCGCGCGATCGCGTATTCCTTCTTCGGTCGAAACATCCGGCGCCGCGAGTAACCGATTGATCTCGTCTTCGGTGAGAAACTTCGGCAGGTAACTGAAGCGTTGCGGCGTGTCGAGATCTTCCGCAGGATGCGACTTGATATGCCCATCGAGCATGAGAAACTTGAAGAACCCGCGCGTCGCGCTAACTATACGAGCAATCGACGTAGGCGCGAGTCCCTCACGCGACAGACTCGCGATCCACTTGCGCAAGTCGGAGCGTGTGAGTTCAGTGAGTTGTTTTTTGTTTGTGTTGGCCCAGGAGGCGAGACGATCGAGATCGCGTTTGTAACTCTCGAGTGTGTGACGTGCGAGACCCTTCTCGACCTGTATGTAAGTTAGGAACTCTTTTACGAAGTCGCGATCCACACGCGGAGATTACACTAAAATCTGCGTAATCTGCGGATTATTCGTAGCGCAGACACTCAATCGGATCGAGCTTTGAGGCTTTGCGCGCGGGCCATACACCGAAGATCAGACCAACCCCGATCGATACAGTCAGTCCTGTAATAACCGCCCACGACGGAATCGATGCCGGCAAACTCGGAATCAGCAGCATCAGCAAACGACTAATCCCGACCGCAAGCACAACACCCAACACGCCGCCGAGAAAAGTAAGCATCATCGCCTCGAATAAAAACTGGCGCACGATGTCTCTGCGGCGCGCGCCAATCGCCTTGCGCACACCAATCTCTTTCGTTCGCTCAGTGACGCTAACGAGCATGATGTTCATCACGCCAATGCCACCGACGAGCAAACCCAAACTCGAAATAGCGATCGCGATCAATCCAACCATCGCCGTGATGCTGTCAAACTGTTCGATAAACTTGTCCGCAGTCTTGATATCGAAGTTATTTAGATCGCCAAACTTCACGTGACGTCGGCGACGCAGGATCTCTTCAGACTGCGTGAGTGCTTCCTGAACTTGTCCGGAGCGCCCGCGAATCACGAGCAGCAAATATCCCTTAGCCGGGGCGATCTTCTGCGCCGTGCGAAATGGAATGTAGACCGCGTTATCTTCTTCGTTCTCGCCAAAGAAACCGGCCTTGCGTTTCTCGAGTACGCCGATGACTTCGAAGTTGTAACCACCCATGCGCACCTGCGCACCAGCGATCTGGTTGTAACCGGGAAACAGCGCGTCAGCAGCGTTCACACCGATAACCATCACGTTCGCGCGCTGTGAATCGTCAGACTCGGTAATGAAGCGTCCTTCCCTCAGCGAGATATTCGTTATGTCTGCATAGTTTGGCGAAACACCCTGCGTGTTTCCCCAACGATAATTGCGACCCTGATACGTAACGTTGTCATCGAATGCTCCGCCACCATAACCAACATTCGGCGCTACGTGCGCGACTTCTTCAACAGCGGGCGCCTGTTGGATCGCTTCTGCATCGGCGATGGTGAGCGGCTTTCTGAGACGCTCGGAACGATCCTCGCCCGTGCGTGGTCCAGTGGAGAGATGGAACGCGTAGATGTTGTTTGTTCCATACTCTTCGATCATTGCGACGATATTCTGGCGCAGGCCGGTGAGCAGTGACGCGATCGAGATCGCGGTCATCACGCCGATCACGATCCCGAGCACGGTGAGAAAACTGCGGAACTTATGGCCGCGCACACTATCGAGCGCCATCCGCAGCGTCTCTCGCAAAATGCCTTTTGGTAGCTGAAACTTCATTACGCTTTGCTCAGTGCCAGAATCGGATCCAATCGCGCCGCCTTAAACGCCGGATAAATGCCCGCGATCATTCCGACCAGAGTCGATACGATTAACGCCAGCAGTATGTAACCAATGGTTATCGTCATCGTGATCGAAGCGAGCACGGTGATTAACGTCGTGATACCCCAGGCCACGAGCAGTCCGATTATTCCGCCGAGGGCACAAAGAATTCCCGACTCGATCAGAAACTGAAGCAGAATCTGGCGACGCGTTGCGCCCACGGCTTTTCTCAATCCGACTTCAAACGTTCGCTCAGTGACGCTCACCAGCATGATGTTCATCACCACGATCCCGCCGACTACGAGAGTGATCAGAGTGATCGGAATCACGACCTTCGCTATCGCGCCGGTGAACTCGTCGATCTGGTTGTTCAGCTCCTCGACGTTTACCAAACCGAAATCATCTTCTTCGTTGCCGTTGAGACGATGTTTGATTCGCATCGCGACGCGAGCGTCTTCGATAGCCGCGTGAAACCTCTCGCGCGAGCGGCTCTTCCCGTGTATCTGAAGCCCGTTGCGTCCGAAAATCTGGAGGTGCGTGGTTACGGGAATGTAGATGTGACGGTCGAAAGAGTCGCCGAAGAACGAGCCGCGCTTCTCTTCAACGCCGACGACCCGCATCGGCAGACCGCGAACTTTCAACGTCTTCCCAATCGCATCCTGGTTCGGAAAAAACTTGTCTTTGATGTCGCTGCCCAACACGACGACGAGCGCGGAGCGTTGCACTTCGTCGTCCGAAATAAAGCGTCCTTCAGCGATGGTCTTATCTTCGATATCGACCATGTTGGCGCTGTGGCCGAAGACCTGCGCGCCCGGAAACTCGATTCCGTCCTGCTTCAGGTCAGTTCCGCTGCCGACTCCGGCGCCGACCTCGTCGCACGAAGCGCAGTGATCGCGAACCCACTCGTAATCGTCCCAGTTCAGCCGTTTGTTACGGCGGTTTCGTCGCTCAAACTCCTCGTCGTCCATGTGCCCGGAAAAGGCCATGCGGGCGATCATGAAGTGATTACTGCCGAGAACTTTGCTGACTCTTTCGACTACGTAGGTGTTGAGGCCGCTGATTGAAGCACCGACCGTGACGACCGAAGCGACGCCGATGATGATCCCGATGAGCGTTAGAAAAGCCCGCAGTTTGTGGGCAAAGATCGACTGCAAGGCAATCTTCAGGGCATCCGAATAAAAGGAAAGTATTGCTCTCATAACCTGGGTCGGGGGCGTATACGCCTCGCGGAGCGGCGAAGTTCGATCGGATCCCCAACCCTAAGACGCTGAAGATTGAAGTTGTATTAACAGCCTAACTGAGATCAGTTGCAGGCTCGACGTTGGGCTTGACCGCGAATTTCTCTGCCCAGCGGATGCGACCAGTAATCTGGATCACCACGAAGAGCGTCAGCACCGATCCGATGGTGATCGCGAGCCCGGTGAAGCCCTTCAGGAAAAACGCGTACGAAAACATCACCAGGTAGATAAACTGAGCCAGCGCGGCTTCTCTGCTCGCGAACCGCATCCCAACCACGAGACGCAGATAACTCACGACCAGGAAAACTGACACCGCGGCCGAGATCGCAAACGACACGTGAATCGACACGTGATCGACGAGGTAAGCCAGCAGCAGGTGGAAGGAGAAGAACGCGGCAGCGAGGAAAAAGTAGTTCATCGGGTGAAGATCGATGCCGCGCATCGTGGTGATGATGAGCATGAGGAAGAAAAAGAAGAAGAGTGATACTGGGGCAAAAAAGCTGATTCTTCCCGCGAGCGGTCCTGGTTGCAGTTTCTCCGGCATGACCATCGCGATCTGATATCCCGACAGCAGGCTTCTATACGACCAGTTCAAGTCCCAACCCTTCGCGGTCTCCATTTTTTCGGAAGGCGAGAGCGTGTTCTCCGGGAAGTCGATGTCTTTGAAGTTTGTTTTCATGCGGAGGAAGAAGTCGCGTACCTGTGCAACTTCGCCGCCGCCGAAGCTGTAACGCCATTCGTTAAGACCCTGCGAGCTGTAGCCAATCGCGAGTTGTGTCGTCTTGCCGGCTGCGATCTTCACCGAGCCGATGGCGGCATTCTTGTCGTTCGTGATCGCGACTGGATTTCCGTCAACGGCGAAAGCGAGATTGTCATAGATTGCCTGGCTCGTCGGGAATTGCAGTTTGAAATCAACTGTCTGTTCCTTGTCGCTCGTGTTGCGAAAAACATAAACACCCGAGAATGCGACTTTGTAAGTGCTGTACCACAAGAGACCTTTTTGACGATGTTGAAGATCGAGATCGACGTCGATCCGGCTGCTCTCGAGCGGCAGTCCCGTAACGGTTTCTTCTGTGATGGTCTTCGACACTCTGATACCGTTCTCGAGCGTCTCCTGTTGTTTGTCTGTTCGCGTTGTGTAAGAAGCAGTCGGTGGTCCCTGGTTTTGTTGCGTGCCCCAGGTTGACGCGACCCGATCGGAGGAGATGGAACCCGAATCGTAGGTGCGAGCGAAGATCGTTCCGCCCAGGATGGCCCAGGCGATCGAGGCGCAGATGAAGATGAACGCGATGGCAATGATTTTCTTGGTCATGTTTCCTATTCCTTGTCAGTGGTCATTCGTGGACACAGGTTCAAGGATTGTCTGCGTTGTGCGTGGGGTGAGCAATGTGGTGGGCCACAGAAACTGTGTGTGCGAAACTACGTGTTGCGCATCTGTTTGATCAGAGTTTCCATGTGACTCAAATAGTTTTCGAGTGCACTGCGACCGGCCGCAGTTAACTTGTATTCGGTTTTGGGAAGTCTGCCTTCGAAATACTTCGAGCACGAGATGTAGCCCGCCTCTTCAAGCTTGCGCGCGTGAACACTGAGATTGCCGTCAGTGGTGTTCATCAGGTTCTTGAGATCGCTGAACGTCAGCGATTCATTGGCCGCGAGGGCGCTGATTATACCCAGACGCAAACGCTCGTGAATCAAACGATCGAGATTAGGAGCGGCACTCTTCTGCTTAACGACCGCTGCACGAGCGTTCACGTCTGAATCTTGTTTACGTTCCTGTTTTGCTGTTGACTGTTTAGCCACCGTATTTCCTCACAATGATTGCACCGAACAAAAGATGGAGTCCGCCAAAGCCGGCGGCCATGAACCAGTTGGTCCATGTTGGATAACTGAAAAGCGCGATCGCGCCGAGCACCATGAAGCACAGTCCCATCACGGGCACTGCGCGAACCGAAAACATGCCGCCAGTGATCACGCCCGTGCCGTAGAGCAACAGCCAAACACCGGGAATGGCGTGCGGTATGCCGGCCTGAAGGAGTACAAGCGTCAACAAGCCACCAGCGATTACGGGAGGCGCCAGACTAAACACGGCTTTGCGGCCTGAGCCGGAGAACAACGATGTGTTGGTGGCGCGGGCTTTTCGATCCATGGACCAGCCGGCGATCAGAAGGGAGATAAAGCCTTCGGCCAGCCAGACATATACCCAGGGTCTGAAATTAGGTTGTTTAGCGGCGATCACGCTGGCGACGAGGGCAGTCGCGCCGATAGCCATTTCGCCGCGACCGGAGATCCCGGTAAAGGGCGTGGCCCGCTCCATGGTCTCGCGTATGTAGCGAATGTTATCGATCGCCCGGTCATGAAGGGGTACAGGCTCCATGCCGAGCATACTACGACCACGCGCGGAATTCTGTCAAGTACTTTATTCGACAAAGAAGATTTCACGCAAAGGCGCAAAGAGGACGCAAAGGCGCAAACAAATCCCCAGCCTCTTCCTTTGCGTCTTTGCGTCCTCTTTGCGCCTTTGCGTGAAACTCCTGCTTAGGCTTTAAGAGCCTCAGCCACAAGCTCAGCCTGTTCTTTCTGGTGAATGCTGTACGACCCGGTCGCGGGGCTCGCGGAAGCGGAGCGTCCGACGTAGCGCGGGCGTTCGCAGTTAGGCAACAGGTTCTCGAGTCGCTCCTGAACAAACGTCCAACCACCCATGTTCTGCGGCTCTTCCTGCGCCCACATAAGCTCGTTCGCATTCGGATAACTCGCAAGCATCTCGCGAATGCCACGCAACGGGAACGGATACAACTGCTCCAGCCGCACGACAGCCACGTTTCGATCTTCACTCTTCTTACGCGCTTCAGCGAGATCGTAGTAGACCTTGCCGCTGCACATCACGATCCTCTTCACCCCTTCACGATCGGTTATCGCCGCATCGTCAATCAACGGCTGAAAACCTCCGTTGCCGAGATCGTCGATCGACGACGAAGCCGCCGGCAGTCGAAGCAAACTCTTCGGCGTCATGATCACCAGCGGTCGCTCCATTCCGGGCCGCACTTGTCGTCGCAGCAAATGAAAATACTGCGCGGGCGTCGTCGGATAACAAACTTGCAAATTATTTTCCGCACACAGTTGCAGATAACGTTCGAGACGCGCGCTCGAGTGTTCCGGTCCCTGTCCTTCGTAACCATGCGGCAACAACATCACGAGCCGTGAACGTTGTTTCCACTTGTCTTCCGACGCAGCAATGTATTGATCGATGATCGTCTGCGCGCCGTTTCCAAAATCACCAAACTGCGCTTCCCACAACACGAGGGCGTGCTGCGCGATCACTGTATAGCCATACTCAAATCCCAGCACGCCTTCTTCAGACAACGAACTGTCATACACATCAAAGCGCGCATCAGGATTGGATTCGGATCGCAACTCCGCGAGCGGCGCCCAGGCCTTACCTGTCTGCGTGTCGAAGAGAACAGCATGACGCTGACTGAACGTGCCGCGTCCTGAATCCTGTCCACTCAAACGCACGCGACTGCCTTCCAGCACGAGCGATCCGAACGCGACCGCTTCGGCAAACGCCCAATCAAGCGGCGCACTGCCGTCGCCCATCTTTGCGCGTCGCGCAAGTTGGCCCACCATCTTTGGATTCACGTGAAATCCTTCAGGCACGACGGCGATCTTATGCGCGATGCTCCTGATGATTTCTGCTGAAACTCCGGTGGCGATCACTTCGGAGCCGTCCATCTCTTCGACGCGCGCCTGCTCATGCTGCGGTTCTTCCGCGACTTTACGCTTCGCGTTTGCCAGCGCTTCTTCGTAACGGCGCACGCGTTCGTCGATCAGGTTCTTGACTTCTTCCTCAGAGAGGACGCCTTCGTTGATCAGTCGCTTGGCGTAAACCGCGCGCACGCCCGGATGCGCTTTCACGCGCGCGTACATCAGTGGCTGCGTGTAGCTCGGTTCGTCAGTTTCGTTGTGACCGAGCCGGCGAAAACCGATGATGTCGAGCACGACGTCTTTGTTGAAATCCTGGCGATAATCGAGCGCGATTTGCAAAACACGATACGCCGCTTCGGGATCGTCGCCGTTGATGTGGAAGATCGGCAACTGCGTCATGCGCGCGACGTCGGTTGAATAGATCGTCGAGCGACCGGCTTCGGGCGAAGTCGTGAATCCGATTTGATTGTTGATGATGATATGGATCGTGCCGCCCGTCCGGTAACCTTTCAGACCGGCGAGGTTCAACGTTTCCATCACGATGCCTTGTCCGGCAAAAGCCGCATCGCCGTGCAACAGCACGGGCAGCGCGAGATCGATGACTTGTTCGCGCGTCGCGCCGTGGCTCATCATCTCGTCCTGCGTCGCCCGGACCATGCCTTCAACCACGGGATCGACCGCCTCGAGGTGGCTCGGATTCGGTGAAAGCGACAAATGCACTTTGCGACCATCTTCGAGCACGCGTTCACCGTTCGCGCCCTGATGATATTTCACGTCGCCTTCATCAGCGGGAAACTCTGGATGCACTGAACCTTCGAAAGCGGCGAAGATTCGTTCGCACAAATTGCCGATGACGTTTGCGAGCACATTCAATCGTCCGCGATGGGCCATGCCGAATGTGATCGCTTCCACGCCACGTGCGGCGGCGCCGTCGATCAGCCTGTCGAGCAACGGAATGATCGTTTCGCAGCCTTCGAGTGAGAATCGTTTCTGTCCGAGATATTTCGTGTGCAGAAAACGTTCAAACTGTTCCGCTGAGATCAGTTTCCAGAGCAGGCGTTTTTTAACTTCGACCGGAATCGGTTCCGGCTCGACAAACTGGCGCCGGATCTGTTCGCGGATCCACTGCTTCTCTTCTTTACTTTGAATGTGGCGATACTCGATGCCAACTTTGCCGCAGTAAGCGCGCTGAAGAACGTCGAGAATCTCTCGAAGCGTCATGCTCTCGCGGTTCGCGAGTCCATCGGTGATGAACGTTCGATCGAGATCCCAGATCGTCAGGCCGTAGTTCTCGATGTCGAGCTCAGGGTGATAGAGAATCGGGAGCGCGTGCAGGGGATCGGTGTCGGCGATCAAATGACCACGCACGCGATACGCATTGATCAACTCGATGACGCGCGCTTCTTTTAACGTCTGCTCGCGTACCTGATCGCCGGGAAGGAAGAACGGATTGCGATCGAGGTTCCAGCGCAGGGGCGCGTGCGGAATGCCGAGATTCAAAAAGATGTCTTTGTAAAAATCGTGCTTGCCGATCAGAAACTCGTGAACGCGCGCGAGAAACGCTCCCGACTCCGCGCCCTGAATGATGCGGTGATCGTAGGTGCTGCTGATCGCAATCGCCTTGCTGATGCCGAGTTGTGAAAGCGCTTCCGGCGCCATTGCCTGGTACTCGGCGGGATACTCGATCGCGCCGGTCGCGATGATCACTGACTGGCCTTCCATCAAACGGGGAACAGACGCCACCGTGCCGATCGTTCCCGGGTTAGTTAGCGAAATTGTCGTGCCCTGAAAATCGGGAACCTGGAGTTTGCCTTCGCGCGCTCGTTTGACGACGTCGTCGTAAGCAGTCAGGAACTCAGCAAAGCTGAGACTGTTTGCGTTCTTGATGTTGGGAACGAGCAACGTACGCGAGCCGTCTTTCTTCGTCAGATCGACCGCGACACCAAGATTGACGCTCGTGCGTTTTATGCGCGCGGACGCGCCGTCGACTTCAGCGTAGCCATCGTTGAGTTGTGGAAACGTGTCGAGCGCGCGCAGTATCGCCCACGCGATCAGGTGTGTGTACGACGCTTTGCCGCGATCGTTCTCCGCGAGATGCTGATTGATGATGCGACGGTTTTCGTCGAGCAGTTTGACGGGAATTCTGCGTTCGGAAGTGGCGGTCGGAACGGAGAGACTTCTCTCCATGTTCTCGACGATCTTGAGTGCCGGGCCGCGCAGTGGAATCACTTCACCTTCAGGTTGCGGCGCAGGTGTTGTCGCTACTGGTTTTGGTTCGGGAGCCGGCGCTGCTGCGGCGGCCGGAGTGGCTTGTGTCGTGGTTATAGCAGGTGCGGCGCCATTACCGTCGCCGACCAGTTCCGTGAAATAGGAGCGCCACGAATCATCGACGAGTTCGGGGTTGCTGCGGAAACGTTCGAGCAGGCCTTCGACGTAGGTGGCGTTAGCGCCGAATTCCTCGGCAATAACTTGCGATAAATCGGGTTTTTGCTGACTCAAACTTGTAACCTCGGTGAGTTAAGACTAACACTGCGAGGAGGTTTTTTCACGCAAAGGCGCAAAGTTTACGCCAAGGCGCAAAGAAGATTACCTTTGTTGGCTTTCTTTGCGACTCTGTGTCTTCTTTGCGCCTTTGCGTGAAACTTTCCTCACGCCACCTTACTTCTCGATCAGGAACAGGAACTCTCGATTCTTTCCTTCTGCGTCGCGCACCCACTCGTGCGTCCAGCGCATGCCGCCCATGACGTTTCGTTGGTAGTCGACTTCGACGACCTCAAGCAGGTTTCCGGAGCTTTTGATCACGTCGTTCAGTTCGTCGGCCGTGGCTCGGCCGCCGGAACTGTAAGACAGGATGATGTGTTTAGTCCTGGTCTGTTTTAAAAGGCGTTCCATCGCTTCGACGACAACAAAACGATCCGTATCAGTTCTACGGAAATCTTCAAACACGGATGCGCTTAGCGTGTCAGACGTGTCAGCGCGTCGCTTCGCTTTGCCGAACAGATCAGGTTTGTCGAACAGACAGATCGAAGTCCAGAGATGGTAGTAAGACGCATAACGAACACGCGACGGCGGCATCTTGTCGTTGTTTGAACCGTACGGCGGATCGTAGTACGCCAGATCCGCGTCGATCGCGGAGACGACATCAAAAATATCCGCTTGATTGACTACGTGCTCTTTAATGGTCGGAATGATCCGTGGCAATCGGAGTTTCATCTCGCGATAAGAACGCGGCGACCACTCGCTCAGGTACGACGCATAATGTCCGATCGTATTGTCGACCTCATCCATCGCGAGTATGAGGCTCGTCAACGCTACCGACTTTTCATGACCGCTGAGCTGTTCGATCTTTTCGCGGATGGCGTCGAGCTTGAGCGTGTTGTGTCGTTGCCACGGCTTCTTCAAGCCGTCTGAGTTTCCGTAGTGCTCAGTAAACCAACCGTGGCGTCCGGGTAACGAGTTGAGATGATCGATGAGATCGTTGTAATGCTCGCGTGGACGCGGACTCAACAAGTAACACTCCGCAAATACCTTGGACCAGACGGCGATATCATTAGCAATGACGCGATAGCCGGCCTGCGCAAACGCCTGCGAGACACGCGTCGTTCCGGAGAATCCATCGAACACCGTCAGCGGTTGCACTTTTTGAGCGAGACGAAGAATGTGAGGCAAAAGTTTTAGTTTTGAGCCTGCATACTTAATGCCTTCGGTGGTAATCTCTGCGTGCATTTCCATCTGCATCTGACCCCAAAACCAAATGAAGAAAAAAACCAGAACTCCACGAGCGAATGAAGCAAACATCGCCAGACGAAACTTCGTCAAGAGCCTGCCGGCACTCGGCGCCGCCGGTCTCATAGCGTCGAAGCTGCCGTTCGATGCTCTCGCGCAAACACCGACGCCGTCGCCAACACCTTCGCCGAGTCCGTCTCCAACGCCCGCGCCGCGCATCACCAAGGAGATGATGCACCAGGCCGAGAAACTGATCGGCATCGAGTTCACAGACGCGCAGGAAGCGATGGCGCTCGCTGGCGTCAATCGCAACCTCGACTCGTACGAAACGATTCGCAAGATCGACGTACCGCTCGACACCGAACCCGCAATTGCTTTTCATCCGGCGCACGCCCGGAAAGAGCTCTACTCGGCCAAAACGAAGTTTCGTTTCGGCAAGGTTGACGTACCGCAGTTTAAGAGTGTCGAAGACCTGGCTTTTGCGACCGTGCCGCAACTCGCGGAACTAATTCGCACACGACGAATCTCGTCGACCGAACTGACGAAGATGTATCTCGCGAGGCTGAAGAAGTATGGCGAAAAGTTGCTCTGCGTCGTGACGCTCACCGAAGACCTCGCGCTGAAACAAGCGGCCGCCGCGGATGCTGAGATCAAGCGCGGCAAGTATCGTGGTCCATTGCACGGCATTCCCTGGGGCGCAAAAGATCTGTTCGCCACGAAGGGAATAAAGACGACCTGGGGCGCCGAGCCGTATCGCGACCAGGTGATCGATTATGACTCGACTGTGGTCGAACGTCTGAACGAAGCGGGCGCTGTGCTCGTCGCCAAGTTGTCGATGGGCGCCCTCGCGCAAGGTGCGCGATGGTTTGCCGGCGTCACGCGCAATCCATGGCAACCTGAGGAATCGCAAACAGGTTCGAGTGGTTCTTCGGCGGGTCCCGCGGCGGCAACGGCTGCCGGTCTCGTAGGTTTTTCTATAGGCACGGAAACACTTGGCTCGATCGTTTCGCCGTCGTCTCGCTGCGGTGTCACTGGACTGCGCCCAACGTACGGTCGCGTGAGTCGTTACGGAGCGATGGGATTGAGTTGGACCATGGACAAGATTGGTCCAATATGTCGCGGCGTTGAAGACTGTGCCGCGGCGCTCAACGCGATTTACGGGCCTGACGGAAAAGACATCACTGTGGGTGATGCGCCGTTCAACTGGAACTCGGACACAAACATCAGCACGCTGCGTATTGGATATCTCAAGACTGAGTTTGATGGCCCAACTCAGCCGCCCGCGAATGAACAGCAGCGAACGCAAGCTGAACAACGCCGAGCGCTCTACAAGACCGCGCTCGAAGTGTTGGAAAAAGCCGGTGCGAAACTGACGCCGATCGAGTTGCCAAAACTTCCGGCCGGCGCGCTGAGGTTTATCTTGTCGGCGGAAGCCGCCGCAGCGTTTGACGATATCACTCGTGATGGGCGTGTGAACCAGTTGTCAGGGCAGGCGCCGTTCGATTGGCCGAATACGTTCCGCACCTCACGGTTTATTCCCGCGGTCGAGTACCTGCGCGCGCAACGTGCCCGCACTTTGCTGATACGCGATATGGAGAAGCTGATGTCGCAATGGGATGTGTTTGTCAGTCCGGCCCCGGGAAGCGCGAGTTTGCTGGTGACGAACCTGACCGGAAATCCGGCGGTGGTGCTACCGTGCGGTTTCGTCAACGATCTACCGATAGCAATCATGTTTACTGGTGGTGTTTACGATGAGGTGTCGCCGTTGCGAGTGGCCCTCGCGTTTGAGCGAGCGACGAGGTGGCATGAGAAGCATCCGAAGATGGACGCCACGGATTAACGCGGATTTGCGCGGATCAGAATCTCGAAGCTGGAGCCGTGGCCGGGAGTGCTGCGGACGGTGACTGTGCCGCCGAGCTGTTCGATGGTGGTTTTGACGACATCAAGGCCGACGCCTCGGCCGGAGATGTTGGAGACTTTTTCGGCGGTTGAAAAGCCGGGCTCGAAGATCTTTTCAAGTAGTGATGGGTCGATGCCGCGGCCGTCGTCGGTGACTGTGATTGAGATCTGATCGTCACGCTGCGCGATTTCGATGACTACTTTGCCGCGCGTTCCAATGCCGTGATCGACCGCGTTGCGAACCAGGTGCAGTAGCGGATCGGCGATACGTTGGTCCAGCAGTGCCGCATCGCCTCTAATTTCAAAGTCAACGTGTTTACCCGTCGCGTGCGCTGCAGCTTCACCCGCGCGAATCGCCTGCGCCACTACGTCATCGACCGAAATCGCCCGAAGCTCTGCCGCAAACTTCTGAAACGCACGTTCGACGGTGTTCGTAGTTGTTGGCGCGACTGCGGAGATCTCCTCGACTGTTACAGCCGGAATGTGTGGCGGCTCTTTCGCTGCGTACAGAATCTTGAAGTTAACATTTCCCTTGTTGGCGCTTGGTTCTGTAGAGATCACCTCTCCGGTTTTACTCAACGTCTCTTTCAAACTCTGAAACTGTCGATCGAAGTCGCTCACGTCGAAATCTGTTTGCACGAGAAACAATCGCGCCCCTTCCGCGAGCGCGTGCTTGCGCATCGAGTGGAGGACGTTTTCGAATTCGTGAGCAGCGGCGGCGAGACTGCTTAGTCCATTTGCGGAAGCGCTGGCTTTGTAGTTGTGAACGTTGCGGAAGAGGGTATCGAGAAGTTTGCGCGCTTGCGGGCCGTTGCCGGCGGCTTGGCGCAGTTGTTCCATCGTCGTGAGTATTTCTTCAGGAGTCGGTATCTTCGACCTCCGGCTGCACGTTCTTCTGCGGTTGTTGTTCGTCGAGGTCGCGCTTGATGGCGTCGAGTATGCCGTTGATGAACTGCGTGGCTTCGTAAGTCGAGAAGCGACGTGCGATTTCGAGTGCTTCGTTGATGGCTACGGTGCGTGGAGTCGGTTCGTAAAGAAATTCGTAGACGGCGAGGCGGAGGATGTTGCGATCGACGACCGCCATGCGTGAGATGCGCCAGTGTTCGGCGCGCGAGCGGATGCGTTCGTCGAGCAGCTCGAGATTTGAAAGAGTTCGGGCGGCGAGCCGGGTAGCGAACTCGCGTGCTGTGTCGTCGAGATCCGATTCCCCAAGCTCAGCCCAGTAGCTGCGGACGACTTCGTCCGGAGACATTTCGGCAACATCAGCCGCAAAGAGCATTTGCAAGGCACATTCACGCGCCTTACGTCGCGAACCCATAAAGTATTACCAAGAACAGCCGCAAAAAAGTCTGCGGTTACTCAAAAGCTTCCTTGTAAAGATTTACCAACTCCACCGCCGTCATGGCGGCTTCAAAACCCTTGTTTCCCAGCTTCACTCCAGCACGGTCGATTGCCTGATCGACCGTGTCGGCCGTGACGATACCGAATACTACCGGAATTCCCGTTGTCAAAGCAGCATGAGAAATTCCGTGCGCGACTTCAGCCGCGATGTAATCGAAGTGCGGCGTTTGTCCGCGAATGATCGTACCAAGACAAATGATTGCATCAAACTTCCGCGACTGCGCGAGTCGTAACGCCAGCAGCGGAATCTCGAACGAACCCGGCACACGATAAAGATCGACCTGCTCGTCTCGTGCTCCCAACCGCTTGAGAGCATCGAGTGCGCCTTCGACCAGGCGCGCCGAGATCAACTCATTCCAGCGACTCGCCACAATTGCAAAGCGAAAAGTCTCAGCGTTGAGATGACCTTCGTGAACAGTAGGCTGCAAGCGACTGGACTCCGCGAGCTGAATAGTTACGACGTTTTGCAGTATAGGAGATGCTCGGAGACGCATCAAGTTGATGAATTCTGCTAATTGCTATTCAGTTCGAGTTGGTGAAGACGTTTGTCAATTGCGTGAAAATCGAGCTGAATTTTGCGAATGGCCTCGTTTATTACTATTTGGTCGCGATTAACGTCGCGCACGACGCTACTAAGTTCAGTCATCTGCAGGCGCAAGCCATCCTGACCTCTTTCAAGCCTCTGTTGGCCTGCTTGCATCTGCTCAATGTCAGCAAGGACTTTCTGCCAGTTGGGACGCGTATCGTAGAGTCTCTCATCGACAGTTTGTTCGAGTCGCCCAAGTCGTGAATCAAGATTCTTAATCGCCGTGAGGATTTCGTCCTTGTCGCTAGGTGTTAATCGTTTTGTAAGGTCTTCGCTCATTCTTTTATCACTCCCTTCTGAGAGTGATACTAGCATTGTGATATTCGGATGGCGAGACTCTAAAACCGCTATTTGTTGTCAAATCCGGCTATTTTTTAGATCAGATTCATCGGTGTGGGATTCTTGGGGTCCTTTGTGTAGTCGTAGAAGCCGCGTCCAGACTTGCGACCATACAGGCCGGCCAAAACCATGCGCTTCAATAGCGGCGGCGGGGCGAAGCGTTTCTCGCGGAATTCGTTGAACATGATCTCGGCGATGTAATACGTCGTATCCAGGCCGACGAAATCGCCGAGCGTGAACGGACCCATCGGATAACCACAGCCAAGCTTCATCGCGTTATCAATATCAACAATCGATCCGACGCCTTCCTCGAGGGCACGAATCGAATCGAGCATGTACGGCACGAGCAGCCGGTTAACGATAAATCCCGTCTTGTCACCGGCGCGCACCGGAACCTTGCCTAGCTTCCTGCTGAACTCCACCGCCCGTTCGTAAACGTCTTCGTCAGTCAAAATCGTCTTGACTACTTCGACCAGCTTCATCAGCGGCACCGGATTAAAAAAGTGCATGCCGATAAAACGTCGCTGGCGCTCGGCCGATGTCGACGTCATCATCTCCGTGATCGAGAGCGATGAGGTGTTTGACGCAAAGATGGTTTCGGGCTTGCAAAGCTCGTCTAGCTGTCGATAGGTGCTGCGCTTCTCGTCGAGGTTCTCGATGATCGCTTCGATGATGATGTCGCAATCGGCCAGTTCATTGAACGACGTTGTTCCCGACAAACGCCCACGAATCTCCTTCTGCTGATCCGACGTGATCGTTCCCTTTTCGGCAAACTTCGCCAGCGACTTCTCAATACCACCAAACCCGCGCGCGATCAGATCGTCTGAAACTTCTTTCACGACCGTCTCAAAACCGGCGGTCGCCGCCACCTGGGCGATACCAGAGCCCATCAATCCGCATCCCAAAACCCCGACTTTCTTAATCTCCATAAATCTCTCCTGAATTGTTAGTTATCGTAACTTTCGGCCGCGCCTTTCAACCACTCCTTATATTCTTTGCTCCACTGCGCGTACTGATCGACGAGCTTCTGATCCGGTTTTCGCCCCGGTGCATTCGCGTTCGTGACATTTGAAAGAATCGTCAGCAAACTAGTTCGCAACTCCGCGGCGCGCGCGTCCGGAACCGGGGCCTGCATCGCGTGCTGCGTCACGGCCGCCACATCATTCACATCATTGTTGTAGATCACTGCCGAAACTTTTTCCTGCACCTGGTTCATCGCGTTCACGTAGCTTTTGTAAATCAACGAGTTTGCAGGAGGAACAGTCTGCGCAAGCACTACACGATTGAAGTTTCGGACGACTTTATAACCAGCCGCGACGATGATCGCCAGTGAGATCACCTGCAACACGCGCCACATCGTCGTAATACTCGCGCGCACACCCGGCCTGCGATAGTCAACAAACAGTGCGAGTGCGGCGCCTGAAAAAAGTCCGGCAAGGTGTGCCGAGTTGCCAATAAAACTGCGGCCAATAAAACCGATGAATAGGTTGATGAAAATGATGGGCAACAATCCGGTGCCGAACACGCGCTTGAAACCTTCAGGAAGCTCGCGCCTGTATTTAATGCCAAACACAAACAGCACGCCCACGAGTCCAAACAGCGCACCGGATGCGCCTGCCGAAGGCACGTCAGTCGCGTGAAAGATGAAACTTCCGAACACTCCACGCGCAAGACTCGGACGTATCGTCAAGTAACTGCCAACCGTGCCGGCGATGCCGGTAACTACCCAGAACACGACGAACTTTGCTGACCCGTAAAGCTTCTCGACAAATGGTCCGAGTATCAGCAAGCTGAACATGTTCATCAGCAAGTGAAGAATATCGATGTGAACGAACATCGGTGTGACGAAGCGCCACCACTGGTTGTTCGGCGGATTGATGAGGTAATTGAGCTTGGCGCCGTACGCAATCAGCACCGCATCCGGAAAACCTCTTTGCAAGGTGGCAAACCCCATCCCGCTTGATTCCCACATCAAGAGAAAGACGAAGATGTTTGCGACGAGCAGCGCGATAGTAAATTTGTAAGGACGATTGAGGACTGCGCGCGCGAACCGGACTGTCTCCTTGTCGGCCGGCGGATATTGATCGGTGGATGATTGGGCTGCGGTGGGCGCGCCGCAGACGGCGCATTGAGTTTCGCCTGCGCCGACGATTGCCCCGCAACTACGGCACATCGTCGGCCGGCCGGGATTAGTTTGGTTTGACTTGCGTTCGGACAATCAAGGCGTTGAGCTTAGTGCTTTGAACTTTGTTCTCTGTTCCTGCGCTCGACGAACAAAATACCAAGTACAAAGCACTAAGACAAGAAAACGTTATGGAAAAAGACAAACGCTTTCAAATTCGCGTCAGTGCATCTGCTCCAACAGCGTCACCAGGTCGTCGGCATGTTCCTCCTCGACCGCGAGGATGCCTTCCATCATTCGTCTTGACGTAGGATCGTCGTTACCGAAGTAAGTAATCATCTCGCGATAACTGTCGATCGCGATGCGTTCGGCCACGAGATCCTCCTTGATCATGTCGACGAGTGATGTGCCCTCGGCGTATTCGGCATGACTGCGCGTCAGCAGTCCTTCAGGATTGAGATTCGGCTCACCCTTCAGTTGCACGATGCGCTGGGAGATCTGATCGGCATGTCCCTGCTCTTCGTTGGAGTGCTGTAAAAACTCCGCGGCCACACTCTCCGCATTGATGCCGGCGGCCATGAAATAATGACGCCGGTAACGCAAAACACAAACTATCTCTGTTGCCAGAGCTTCGTTCAAAAGCTTGATCACTGTTTCGCGGTCAGCGCTGTAGCCCTCGGTTACGGCGCCATTCTCTATATGTTTTCGCGCGCGTTCGCGCAAAGTCTTGATGTCAGTGAGAAATGGTTTATCAGCCACGGCCTCACTCCTTGCTTATGAATTTAGGGGTGTGAGGATATTAGCCGCTTCAATCCGTGGCCGCAACCTTGCCCTGTAGTTTTAACTCGGTTGGCGCATTCGCATCGTTCGTCACTTCAACCGGCACCTGCCAAACGAGCGTTCTGATACGACACGTTCCCGTGTTGTCTTCACGACAATAAAATAGTGTGACTTGCGCGCGAAGATTTGTTGGACCAGCTTTCGTTGCGTTCAACGGTATTCGCAACGGCAACTTCAGATCTTTAGCCGCAACCGATGCGACTTTCTCATCAATCGCGATGCTCTTACCGTCTGAAGAAACTTTGTAACGCTGCGGAGCTAACGGGTTGAGATGGTAGCCGGCAGGGAGTTCGACGTCGATTTGGAGGGCACCATTCGCGCCCGCACGAAGACGTTGCGATGGAACTTTGATCTCTTCAGCGTTTGGACCCGAAGCAGTTTCAAGCGCTTGCATGTTCTTCGTCGGCGGCGTGAGACCGTTGATCTTTAGTGTCGTGGCGCGTTTGGTTTTCAGATCGATCACGCGAATGGCGTGATTGTTGGTGTCCGCGACGTAGAGTTTTCCATTGGCGAGGGCCAGTCCGCCAGGCTCGTAAAACGAAGGTGATGGTCCATCCGCCTGGCCCGGCTTTCCCGTTCCAAACAGTGACATAACCTTTTGGTGCTGCGGATCGAGTTCTTTGATCTTGTGATTGTAAGTGTCGGCAATCAGGAGTTTGTCGCCGTAAGTAAGCAATCCGAGCGGATGTTGTAAGCGAACGTCGTCACCAGTGCCATCGACGTCACCAAACTCAAACAGATCACCACCAACGAGCGTCTTCACTGAGCGACCAGCAATATCGATCGCGCGAATGATGTTCGACTCACTGTCAGCGACGTAAAGCGTTTTGCCGTCTGTCGCCATTCCGGAAGGTTGCGCGAAACCGGCTTCGAGAAGTGGGCCATCGAGACGTGCTTCACGCCCTGAGCCGGCGAAAGTCGAAACTTCGTTCTTATCGAGATCCAGCATCCAGATCTGATGTGGCCCAGCCATCGCGATGTAGAGAACGCGACCGACCAGTTGCAGATCCCACGGCGAGCTCAATGCGATCGATCGAGCCGGCCCGACTTTGAAATACTCGTGCGACTGCTGGCCAGTGCCCGCAATCGTTTCGACGCTGCGCGATTTAAGATCAACGCGCCGGATGAGATGGTTTTCAGTGTCCGCGACGTAAAGATTCTCGCCGCTAAGCGCGAGGCCTTGCGGGCGATAGAAAGTCGCTTTGTCGAACGCGCCATCCACCGCGCCGATCTCGCCGGTGCCGATTGTTTCCACGAGCGTGCCGTCGAGTTTAGTAACAACGATGCGGTTGTGATTTGAATCGGCGATGAACAGACGATCGCTAGCTGCGTCTGCGAGAATCTTACCGGGAAACGCGAGCGGCAGTTCGCCGACCTTTGCGCGTTCGAGCACGAGCTTCAGCGGTTCTTCGTTCAACTCGCCTTTCGCCCGAAAGTTGGCAACCGTTTTGGCAATCGCTTCATCGATGACGTCGTAATTGCCTTCGCCGGACACGCCGCCGATGATGTAGCCGGCCGGATCGATGAGCACCTGCGTAGGCCACGCGCGCACGCCGTAGCTTTGCCAAACGGCGTATTCCGAATCGTTGTAAACCGGGTGTTCGATCTCGTAGCGAAGAATGATGCGCCGGATGTTCTCAGTCTCTTTCTCGTTCTGAAACTTGGCGGAGTGAATGCCGATCACGACCAGTTGCTTGGCATACTTCGTTTCGAGTTTCTTCAGATCGGGAATGATGTGGATGCAGTTGATGCAGCCGTAAGTCCAGAAGTCGAGCAAGACGACTTTGCCTTTCAACGCGGCGAGCGACAGCGGTTTGTCAGTATTGAGCCAGCCGCGGCCGCCGGTAATCTCCGGCGCGCGAACCTTCGGTCGTTCTTGTGCAGACATAGAAACACCCTGGACCAGCAAAAATAAGAATAGAAACACGGATTTCATATGGATCACATTTCTTATTGTACGATCCGTATGCATCCGTGCAAATCGGCGCCTAATATTTTAACCTTTACCCCTTGAACAAACAGGCATTCACAACTCTCGAGTACCGGCAACTGCTGGAACTCATCAAACGCAACGCTCAGACCGAACCGGGCCAGCGTCGCGTCGAAACACTCGCGCCGTTTGACGACGCAACTGACTTGCGTCGAGAACTCTCCGCGGTCGCAGAATGCGTAACGCTGCGCAGTCGTGGAGTCAAATGGATCTTCAGCGGGTTAACAGATCCAGCCGAAGCCATCGCGCGTTTGCGTGTCGAAGGCGCGAGTCTCGATCCACTCTCGATTCTGCAAACTGCGCGTCTCTGCGATCAGGCGATGGCTGCGCGCGCAGCTATTCTTGCCGAACGTGAGAATGCGGCAGTGTTATGGCAACTCGTAGAAAACTTGCCGCGCGATCTCAACACGCTCGTTGCGCGTGTGACGAACAAGATCCTGCCGAGCGGCGAGCTCGACGATCGCGCGAGTCCAGAGCTCGCGAGTATTCGTCACGAGATCACGGTCCTGCGTTCGCGCATCACGCGTTCGCTCGAACGGCTGATGCAACGCTCGGCGGAGGCGATTCAGGATGAACTCGTCACGATTCGTAATGATCGTTTCGTCATTCCGGTCAAGGCGGATCATCGCGGGCGCATTCAGGGCGTGGCCCATGGTTACTCCTCTTCGGGGCAGACTGCTTTCGTCGAGCCGCTCGAGACGATCGACGCGAACAACGAGTTGCAGAGTTTGCACGAGAGTGAGGCGCGTGAGATCGCAAAAATTCTTTACGGACTATCGGCGGAGTTGCGCGCGCAATTGCCGGCGATTGAGTTGGCGGCGGAAGCCGTCGCTGAGCTTGACTTCATCAACGCGCGCTCGGTTTTTCACCAGACGTTCAACTGCGTCATCCCTGAAATACAAACTGCGACAAATGCATATACCAGCGGGCAGTTGGAACTTATCGAAGCGCGTCATCCGTTGCTTGAAGAGAACCTGCGTGCGACGGGCGAGTCGGTTGTGCCGGTCTCGTTCGCGCTCGACGACGAGAAGAATGCGATGGTGATCTCCGGAGCGAATGCCGGCGGCAAGACAGTGGTTTTGAAAACTACGGGCCTGCTTGCGTTGATGGCGTTGTCAGGTATGTCTGTGCCGGCGCGCGAGGCGCGCTTTCCGTTTTACAAGTCAGTGCTGGCGGACATCGGCGACCATCAGTCGTTGGCGGCGAATCTGTCGACGTTTACTTCTCACGTCGCCAACATCGCGCGCATGCTCGAACTCTGCGAAGCGCCCGCACTGGTCCTGTTGGACGAAGTCGGCACCGGAACTGATCCGGAAGAAGGATCTGCGCTCGGCGTCGCTGTAGTCGATCACTTCCGTGGAACTTGCGACGCGCACGTCATTGCGACGACGCATTACAGCGGGCTCAAGATGTATGCGGCTAATGAAGAAGGCGTTGTAAATGCGAGTGTTGAGTTTGATGAAAAGACTTTGAGACCGACATATCGTTTGCTGGTTGGTGTTGCGGGTGCTTCTTCGGGACTCGAGATCGCGCGGCGGTTTGGTGTGCCGCAGGAGATCGTTCAGACGGCGATGAAGTCTGTTAACGAGTCGTCGTTGCAGGCGTCTGAGTATTTGCGGCGTATCAAGCGCGAGGCGGAAGACGCGGAAGCACTGCGACTGGCGTTGCAAGAAGAGCGACTCGCAGTCGCGGAAAAGTTTGCGTCGTTAGATAAAGAAGCCGCGAAGCATGAGCGTGAGCGACAAGCGGCATTTGACCAGACTGTGCAACGCACGATCGCCGACCTCGAAAAACGCTCGCAGGAGCTAGTTGCGAAGATAGCGGATCGCACGGAGCGCGTCAGAGTTGAACGGGAGGCGCAACGAAAAGTAGCTGAAATAAAACGCACTGCGCAGCGCGCGGTTCGCGTCGTCCGTGAAGCACAGCCGGCCCAACAAGAACCAGAAGTTGCGCGTGAAGAAACTCCGCAATACGTTGCTGCACCGCAGCGCGAGATCGTTGTCGGAGATACGGTAAAGCTGCGTTCGTTTGGATCGGTGGGGATCGTGGATCAGATCAAGGACGGCGTAGCTGAGGTGCGCGTGAAGTCACTCCGCTTGAAAGAAAAACTCGAAAACCTGGAACTTGTTGCAGCTCAGACGAGTCAAAAGACACAAGCGGGCAAGTTGGAGAAGCTGCGACGTTCAGCAGGCACTGAAGTTCAGTTGACTGCCGCCGAACAAAAGGCGCAATCGGAGTTGAATGTGATCGGACAAACAACCGATGAAGCAGTCGACGCGGTTGATAAATTTCTCGATGAAGCATCGTTGGCGAGTTTGAGTAAAGTGCGAATCGTTCACGGGCACGGCACCGGTGCCCTGCGCCGCGCCATCGCCGGTTTACTTGACGGCCATCCTCACGTATCTCGTTTCCTCCCCGCCCCACCCGATCAGGGCGGTGCTGGTGCAACGCTGGTTGAGTTGAGACAATAGCGTCGTGTTTGACTAATTTAATTTTTGTTGCTGCTTCGCCGCCCGATGTGAGGCATAGCTTGTTGCATGGATGGACCACTATCGCTCCGGCTTCGCCGCCCCGATGTGAGGCATAGCTTGTTGCATGGATCGACCACTATCGCTCCGGCTTCGCCGCCCCGATGTGAGGCGGGGCTCTGCCCCGCCGTCACGTTTAAAATTACGAATGGGCTTTGCCCCCGGTTCGGGCTTTGCCCTGAAAGTGATCGGGCATAGCCCGCACCAAGGGCATAGCCCAAAAATATTTTTAGTTACCTGACGGCGGGGCAAAGCCCCGCCTCACATGTGTGCCGAGCATGTTCGACAGCTAGGAGGTGAAAGTCCTCTACTCAACCTGATGGAGGTGAAGAGTTAGCGAAGCGCAAGGGCGTCACCGCGAGGCGGGGTCTGAAGGAAGCGTGGAGCAAAGGTGTGAGCCGATGAACAAAAACCGGATAAGAGGCATACGGCGTCGGGCGAGTTGGCATGTGACAACGAAGCCCATATCCATCAAGGACGCTGCATGTAGATGCGGCGGTTGTGCACCAAAGGCGGTCGAACTTACCTCGGGAGATCTGTGGCGTGTCGTGGCACCACGACTGAGACTGCTGTGAAGCAGTTGAGCGCGGCACAGAAGTCAGCAGAGGGCATAGTAATCACGGCAGTGATGAAGGCCCGAACGGTTCCCGGCACGCGCCGGGATTAAAGAGTGAGCCAGTAAGCAGCGCAACTCATGAGCGATAAGCGGCAGAAGAACCAGCTAGTGCTGGCCTTTGCAGAGGAGAGTAGGAGTGAAGCTCTGAAGGACTCTGGGGAAGGGACCGAAACGCTGATGGCAAAGCGCGAAGCCGAAAGCAAGGCAGATAGTGAACAACTGATGGAAGCAGTCTGCGAGCGGAAGAATTGCGAGCAGGCATTGGCGCGCGTCAAGAGCAATAAGGGTAGCGCTGGTATCGACGGGATGACGGTCGAGCAGTTGCCAGCATATCTGAAGCAACACTGGCCAACCATTCGGGAACAACTGTTAAGCGGTAGCTACAAACCGCAGCCGGTGAAGCGGGTAGAAATACCGAAGCCAGATGGTGGAAGGCGACAATTGGGTATTCCAACGGTGCTGGACCGCTTCATTCAGCAAGCGGTAATGCAAGTACTGCAACGCAGTTGGGACCAAACCTTTTCAGCGCACAGCTACGGGTTTCGACCCGGACGTTCAGCGCATCAGGCAGTAGCCCAAGCACAGCAATACATTGGCAAGGGTTATGGCTGGGTGGTGGACTTGGACTTAGAGAAGTTCTTTGACCGAGTTAATCACGACAAACTGATGGCGAAGCTGGCCCGGCGAATCAGCGACAAGCGAATGCTAAAACTGATTCGGGCCTTTCTTCGTGCTGGGGTGCTGGAAGGAGGGTTGGTGAGTCCGGTGGATGAAGGAACGCCGCAAGGTGGGCCTTTGTCCCCCTTGTTGTCGAACATTGTGCTTGATGAGTTAGATCGGGAGTTGGAGCGACGCGGTCATCGGTTTGTGCGGTATGCGGACGACTGCAACATCTACGTGCGCAGCCCGCGGGCTGGTGAGCGAGTGATGAAAAGTGTTTCAGAGTTCATCACGAAGAAGCTGAAACTCAAGGTCAACGAACAAAAGAGTGCGGTGTCCCGACCAAGTAAGCGAAAGTTCCTGGGCTTTAGTTTCACTTGGCAGCACGAACCGAGACGGCGCATTGCGCCAAAAGCGATAACTCGATTCAAGCGACGAGTGCGGGAACTGACGCGGCGGACACGTGGCGTAAAGGTGGAGACGATGGTGGCACAACTCAGTCGCTACTTGCTGGGCTGGCGCGGTTACTTCGGCTTCTGCCAAACGCCTTGGGTGTTACGCAGTCTTGACAAGTGGCTCCGACGCCGACTGAGGTCGGCTGTCTGGAAGCAGTGGAAAGGAGGAAGGGTGCGCTTTGCTGAGCTACGCAAACGAGGCGTGAGTAAAGACCTTGCCGCTAAAACGGCGGGCAGTGCTCATGGTCCGTGGCGACTCAGCGAGTCACCCGCTCTCCACATTGCACTGCCCAAAGCCTACTTCGCGTCGCTGGGACTGACGCCGTTAGTTGTCAACTAAAAGCTTCATTCGCCGAACCGCCGTGTACGGACCCGTATGCACGGTGGTGTGACAGGGAAAGCTGGCGACAGCCTACCTATGTCAATCGCGGCGGCGAAGCCGGAGCGAATAGATCAAATAACTCGGAAGTAATCACCCCAAAAGGCGAAATGCGTTACCCCCAAACATTCATCGACGACCTCAGACGGCAGGCAGACATCGTCCGAGTGATACAGGACTATGTGCAGCTCAAGAAGAAAGGCGCGAACTGGATGGCGTGTTGTCCTTTCCACAAAGAGAAGACGCCGTCGTTTTCAGTCAGTCCTGCAAAAGAAATCTTCTACTGTTTCGGTTGTCACAAGGGTGGTTCGGTTTTCAACTTCGTCATGGAAATCGAGCGCGTCAGTTTTCCTGAGGCGATCAAGATCGTTGCCGACAAGATCGGCATGCCGCTGCCGAAGATGGTTGACGATGGCCGCTTCGAAGCACGTCGCCAGGAAGCCGACATTGTTATCCAGCTCAACTCGTGGGCCATGGAATGGTGGCAACAGCAACTCGAGTCGAGCAACGAAGGACGCATCGCGCGCGATTATCTGAAACAGCGAGAAATCTCAGAAGAAACGCAAAAAACTTTCCGTCTCGGTTACGCGCCCGACAGTTGGGACGCACTCTCAATTTATTTACGTAACAAAGGGGCCACCCAGGAACATATTGATCGGAGTGGCCTGGTTGCAAAAAAGGAGGACACCAATCGTTCTTACGATCGGTTCCGTGGCCGCTTGATCGTCCCGGTGCTCGACGCGCAGGGGCGGCCCATCGCTTTTGGTGGTCGCACGTTGCGCGGTGAGGACGCGAAATATATCAACTCGCCGGAAACCGCAGCTTACGTCAAAGGGCGAAATCTTTTTGGTCTAAATCTCACTCGTGATGAGATCAGACGACAAGGCTTCGCGATTCTCGTTGAAGGTTTTCTCGATTTGATTGTGCCCTACCAGTTTGGAGTGCGGAACGTTGTGGCTAGTTTGGGAACTGCGTTGACGCACGATCAAGTAAAGCTTCTAAGTAGGTTTGCGCGCAAAGTTGTAGTCAACTATGATGGCGACCGCGCTGGCGTGCAAGCGGCAAAGAAAGCGATTGAAATTCTCCTCGCCGAGGATCTTGAAACAAAAGTTTTGGTGCTTCCGGACAATGCGGATCCTGACGAGTACATCCGGAAGTTTGGCGTAACTGAATATCAGCGACAACGGGCACAGGCACAACCACACATACAATTCGTGATCGACAGCGCTTTACGCGACCGCAATCTTCACCGGCCCGCGGATAAAGCTGAAGCCGTCGAAGAAGTTCTCCCCTACATACGGGCGGTGAAGAACGGTGTTCAGAAGCGCGAATATTTTGACATGGCGATGGATGCGCTGGGGATCGATCGCGAGAACGTCAACACCTCCACCTGGCGACGCGAGTTGTGGCAAACAGTGCGACACAATCGTCCGCTGCGTGCAGACAGTGTTCAGGTTTTGACAAGACGGACCGAAGCCACTGCGGCAGAGCAGCGTTTGCTTGGCTTGCTTTTTGCTGACGCAAATCTGCGCCGCGACGTGTTGCCGATGCTGCGAGAAGAGGATTACGAAGATCTGGCAACCGCGCCGCTCTTCAAGGCTGTGTTCGAGCTCGAGCGCGAGGGCGCGCAAATTGATTTCGATAGTCTGAATCTCAAGACTGAAGGTGATGAGTTTGCAGCACGGATGATCCCTTTAGTGCTGATGAACTCCACGTTGCACGGATCGAACGAACACTACGTCGCGGAAGAATGTGTTTCGACGTTCAGACGGATGAAAGTCGAACTACGCATTGAAGAGTTGAAAAGAGAACTGGCGATTGCCGAGCGGGAACAGGACATCGAGCGAGTTTCAAGACTTTCCGCGGAACAGATTCAACTCTCTGCGCAACGCCAGGGAATGCTGCAACCTCAAAGTGAAACGGCCTCGCGTATCAGGTAGTAATTCGGAGCTGCAACATGAGTAGTATGGAAGAAAAAGATCGCGACGACGTGATGGAACGACTGCTCGAACTGGGCGGCGACAAGAAATACCTGACGTTTGACGATCTCAACCGCGAACTGCCTGACAATGTCGTTTCTCCCGACGATATCGAAGACGTGCTCCAGAAGCTCGAAGGCTCAAACATTCCGGTTGCCGATTCCGACGAACGCCTGCTCGAGCAGGCGGCAGCGACAGTCGCGGACGAAGACGAAGAGGGTCTTGAGGAAGACATCGAACTCGATCTCTCAGCCGGTGCACTCGAAAAGACAAACGATCCGGTGAGACTGTACCTGCGCGAAATGGGCGTGGTGCCGTTGCTCACGCGGGAAGGCGAAGTCGCGATCGCGAAACGAATCGAACGCGGCCAGATCAAGACGCAGAAAGCGATTGCGCGTTCTCCGATTGCAGTGCGCGAGGTGTTGAAGATCGGCGAGGATCTCGAGAACAATCGTATCAACATTCGCGACACCGTCACTTTTTCCGAGCAGGCTGAACTAACCGGCGACGAAGACAAAGCCGAGGAATATCGGTCCTGGACCATCGAGGGAATTCAGAACATCGACAAGGCTTGTAAAGCCACCTTGAAAGAGCTTGAAAAACTAAGTGCCGAACAGAAGCTCAGTCACGGAAAAAAGAGCAAGAAGTTAACTCGTTTGAAGCGCCGAGTGGGACGCTGCCGGCTCGAAATCGCGCAGGAGATTGGGCGACTTAATCTCACGGAGCGTGCGCGACAACGTTTGATCAACGCGATTCGTGCGGTGCAGAAGTCAGTACGCGAAGCGGATCGTGAGATCGATAGTGCGAATGAAAAGTTAAGCCGGAAACGGATTAAAGCTGAGGAGGAAAAAGATCTGCGTCGCCGCATTTTGTTGGCGCGGAAGAAGCTGTTGCAGATCGAGATCGACAACTTTGTCGGCCCGGTCGAGATCAAGCGATCATTGCAGTCGATCGTGATCGGCGAACAGCAAACTGGCCAGGCCAAGCGCGAGTTGGTTGAGGCAAACTTGCGGCTGGTCGTGTCGATCGCGAAGAAGTACACGAATCGCGGGTTGCAGTTTCTGGATTTGATTCAGGAAGGCAACATCGGTTTGATGAAGGCGGTGGACAAGTTTGAATGGCGCCGCGGTTACAAGTTTTCAACGTATGCAACGTGGTGGATTCGTCAGGCAATCACGCGGGCGATTGCCGACCAGGCGCGCACGATTCGTATTCCCGTGCATATGATCGAGACGATCAACAAGTTGATTCGCACGTCTCGATCCCTTGTCCAGGAGTTGGGCCGCGAGCCGACGAGTGAAGAGATTGCGCGAAAGATGGACATACCGGTGTCGAAGGTTCGCAAGGTCTTGAAGATCGCCCAGGAGCCGATTTCCCTCGAGACTCCGATCGGTGAAGAAGAGGATTCACATCTCGGCGATTTCATCGAAGACAAGTCAATTCTGAATCCGGCGGATGCGGTGGTTGCGTCGAATTTGCGCGAGATTACGGACGAGGTTTTAGCGACACTCACGCCGCGTGAAGAGAAAGTGATCAAGATGCGTTTTGGTCTTGGGACTACGGGATCGGAGCATACGCTCGAAGAAGTGGGCCAACACTTTGCAGTGACGCGCGAACGCATTCGGCAGATCGAAGCGAAGGCGTTGCGGAAGTTGCGCCACCCCTCACGCTCGCGAAAACTCAAGGCTTTCCTCGACGGTGGCGCCCCCCGATAGTTTTAGCCGCAGATGAACGCGAATAAACGCGGATCAGAATTTATTTGAAAGTCAGGAACGCAGTGCTCTTCACGGTGTGATCGAATTCGTAGTTGTAAGGATAGCCGGGAAACTCGATCACGCGGACGAATTGAACCCTCACCTCGATCCGGTTATCTCGTCGCTCAGGTGTGATGATGGCATTCTCAGGTACGCCGTATTCGGCGCCGTTCTTCAGCAGTTGTTCGCTGGCCCATGAAGGCGCATAGCCCTGCGTCGCTGCCACATCCGCGTAGTGCTGCATGAGATCTTTATACGCGTTCGCCTGAAACGCGACCGGCACGTACAGATACGCGGCATAGGCGGTTGCTCCCAGAAGCGCCATCACGACGACAAACTTGAGGCTCGCACTGCCTCGTTCACCTGATCGATGCATTCGCATTAGTGGAACTCCTTTAATCCAGCTCGCAGCGAAAGACGTAAGGATTTCGCACTGATAAGCCCGCCTTCGACGATGCGAGGCCGGCCAATCCCTTCGAGCAACACCCAGTTGATTTGACCACCAACACTCTTCTTGTCGTGCTTCAGAGCGGCGGTGATCTGGTTGAGATCGAGATTGTCCGCGCGCGGAAGTGGTCCACAAAGACTGACCGCGTCGCGCAGTAGTTTCAGTTCCCCGGCGTCGATTAGACCCAGGGTTCGCGACAGTTCTCCGGCAACTAACATTCCATACCCAACGGCCTCGCCGTGCCGGAAGTGGCGATAGTTCGTGACCGTCTCGAGCGCATGTGCGGTCGTGTGTCCGAAGTTGAGCACGCGCCTCGATTTCGTGTCAGAACGATTGGTTGACTCGCGTTCGTCGTTGGCGACGATTGAGGCCTTGAACCCGCATTGCGCCGCGATCAAATCTTCGAACTCCGGCGAGCTCAGCTCACGTTTGTTTCGCAGACAATCAACCGTCATTTGGTAAAGCGACTCATCGGCGACGAGCGACTGTTTGACCATTTCACAGAAACCGGAAGTCAACTCACGCGGCGGCAGTGTCGCCAGAGTTTCGGTGTCGATGAAGACTGAAGCGGGCTGATGAAACGCACCCACGAGATTTTTTCCGGTCGGTAAATTGATTCCGGTTTTACCGCCTACTGACGAATCGATCTGCGATAAGAGCGTCGTAGGCACCTGCGTCAGCCGCAACCCGCGCAGGTAAATCGCTGCCGTGAAACCCGCGAGGTCGCCAACGACGCCGCCCCCCAGCGCCGTTACAAGATCATCTCTTTCAAAGTGATTTTCGCTGAGGAAGTTAACTGCTTTTTCGAGCACTCGAAACGACTTGTAACGCTCGCCTTCAGGCATCAGCCAGACGACCGTTTTAAAGCCCGCGGATTTCAAAGACCGCACCACTTCGCGCCCGTACAAATCAAAGACCCGCTGGTTGGAAATGATCCCAACCCGCCGCGGCGCTTTGAACGGAATCAGGTTTCCGAGATCACGCCTGACGCCAGCGCCGATATTGATTTCACTGCTGCGAGCTTCTTGTTTTAGTGAGATTTCCAGGCGGTGCATACGGGGCGAATCAAGGGAATCGGGTCGGTACCGTAACGCGATAGCGTCGGGTCATGACCCGCAACACGAACCCGACGCTACCGCGTTACGGTACTGACCTCAAGTTCGGAAGTTTGAAAAAGCGAATGGGCGCGACATACGTGGGAGTGCGTCGCGCCCATCCATATTCGTGGTTACTGTCCTCACCCCAGCAACCACTTGAGACGGAGGATCCACCAACCGTCTCTCTTGCCCCACAATATACATCGCAACGGCTGTGCCGTGCAAGAGCCTTTTTCTTTTGGAGTTAGAAGTAGTTAGTTTGCTGGGGAAGACCGAAATCAGAGACTTTGACCTGCCGTGAGAGGCCCGTTGATGGTGTAGATTTTTCTCGGGTCACCGTGTAGAAACTTCATGAACTGCCTCACGTCCCGGCGCCGATCTCGCGCTCGATCGCCTGGGCGATTCGTCTCGCGTACTCCTCAATCTGGCCCTGATTTTCACCCTCGATCATGACCCTGGCCAGTGGCTCCGTTCCGGAATAGCGGAGCAGCAACCGGCCCTTTTGCGAAAGCAGTTCCTCGACCTCTTTCACCTCCGCCTGCACAGCCGTCAGCTCACTAAACGGAACCTTTTCACGGACCCTGACATTCAGCAGAATCTGCGGGTAGCGCTTGAAGCCGGCGGTGATTTCCGCGAGCGTCTTGCGCGACTCACTCAGCGCGCGAAGCAGGCAGAGCGTTGTGATCATGCCGTCGCCCGCGAGGCTCAAATCCGGCATGATAATGTGACCTGATTGCTCGCCACCGAGACTCGCCCCGAGTCGCAGCAATTCTTCGAGCACGTACTTGTCACCAACGTCTGTGCGCACCAGTCGTATTCCCGCAGAGCGCAACGCGATCTCGAGACCGATGTTACTCATTACCGTGGCGACAACAACGTCACCCTTTAGTTTTCCGTGAGACTGGAGATGAGTCGCGAGAGCCAGCAGCGTTGCGTCGCCGTCAACGAAGTTTCCTTCACCATCGACGAAGAGCGAGCGGTCAGCGTCGCCATCGAAAGCGACGCCAAGGTCAGCTTGTTCTTTGACCACTTTCTCGCGCAGCGAATCGATGTGAAGTGAGCCGCAGTCGCGATTGATGTTGCGACCGTCTGGACTGCAATTGATGGCGACCAGGTTGGCGCCGAGCCGCTCGAAGAGTGTTGGCGCAAGTGCTGAGCTGGCGCCGTTGGCGCAGTCGACAACGATTTTCAGACCTTTCAGATCGAGCCCGTCACCGATTTCACCGGCGAGGAATGAGAGATATTCTTCGCGCAGTTGTTCTTCGTCTACTGAAGAATGACTTCGACCGGATAATGAGGCGGGGACTTCAATGTGGTTGTAAACGTCAGCTTCAATCAGGCGCTCAACTGCGTCGTCCATCTTGCGACCGGAAGGTGCGAAGATCTTGATACCGTTGTCGTGATAGGGATTGTGTGACGCGCTGATTACTACGCCAGCGGCCGCGTCTTCTTTACGCGTTACGAAAGCGACACCGGGAGTCGTGATCACACCTGCCGACAGACATTCAGCTCCGGCCCTGCTGGCGCCATCTATCAGCGCTTGCTCGATCGAAGGGCCGGACTCGCGAGTGTCTCTGCCAATGATGATTTTGGGTCGAGCGCCTGATTCGGCGAGATGCGAAGCTAACGAAAAACCGATCGCGGTTACGGTGGCGGGATCGAGCGGAAACTGTCCAGCTTCACCGCGAATCCCATCAGTACCAAAGAGAGCTTTCATCGTAAAGGTATAAACTTCGAAGTCTGCACAGATTTCAGCGTTATCTTTCCCTTTAATGCGTCCGGCACTTCGAGTTGCGGTTTGAAGTCGTTGTCCAGGACGATCTTCAGCTCTTCCGACTTGAGTGAATTGACCAGACTCGCTACTCCCAACACAGTCACAGCCGTCGTCGCCGGTTGAACTGCGCCACCGTCAGCAGCGCTGACACTCACGCCCGAGAAGGTTTTCTCAACGCGACGTTCGCCAATCTCGACATCCACATTCACCACCGGCTCCAGCAGGTCCACTTTCGGATCAGGCACGTCGATCGCGACATTTGACGCCGTGAAACTCTCGTTGTGTCCACCCAGCCAGATGCTCTCGGTCAAAACTTTCTGAAGCGAATTCACGTGACTCGCTGGTCCACGCACGGGCACGCTGCCTTTGTTAGGAGAAACTCCGTAAACCTCGAACCCGTTCGCCGGCTGGCCCTCAACTTTCGGTTCAACTGGCACCTGCCGTTCGACGATCTCTTCGAGACGAACCGGAATCGCGCTCGGCTGATAGCCGTCGACCTTTATTCCCTGCGGCAAAGCGATTTGTGCCTTGTCAGCTAATCGCAAGACTCGCTCACCGGCGTGCTGATCGCTGATGTCGACAGTTGCGACGAGATCGAGAGACGTTAGATCGTCGAGCTTGTTGCGACTGCCAGTCAGCATCACATCAACTGTGCGCGGCGGATCGTTGCTGATTTCGAGAGACTGCGGACGAATGAAGTTGAGTTGGACATTGAGGTGTGCGGTCACGGGTTGATTCTGGCCGGTGACTAACATCCAGAGAACGATCGCGATGGCAAGTGAGAGGAGCTTGAGACTCCAGTCTTCGATGAAGATCCGGCGCAGCAACTTCTCAACGCGCGTTGGCGCCGTTTGCGGCTCGGAGATGGCGATGTCGTCGACGTCCTGAAAAGGCATAGGGCTTACACTGGAGCGATCTCTTCAGTTTCGTTCTCGGTCTCGGAATGCTTTTGCTCTTTATTTCTGCGCGGTGCTGATTCCAATGCCTCCAGAATCGCGCCCCGAAGTTTCGTGGCATCGAGCCCGCGTTTGATCTCGCCGCGCTGCACAAACGAAATCAATCCAGTCTCTTCCGAGACGACCACGGCCACGGCATCGGTATCTTCAGTGACACCAATGGCCGCACGATGTCGCGTGCCGAGATCTCTCGAGAGACGTGGATTCAGCGTCAGCGGCAGAAAGCACGAAGCGGCTGCGATGCGATGACGCCGTACGACCACCGCACCGTCGTGCAACGGACTCGCAGTGTTGAAAATGCTGATCAGCAAGTCGTAACTAAGCTCGGCATCGAGCTGCACACCGCCGTCAGTCACATTTTTCAAACCAACGTTACGTTCGATCACGATCAGCGCGCCGGTCTTGGTCGAGGCGAGAGTCGTCGCAGCGAGAATGACTTCGTCGTACACGCCTTCGCCAAACTGCCCGCGATGCCGCGTGAACGGCACGCGAAATCGATTGCCAAAGCTAATCAACGCCTGGCGAATCTCTGACTGGAACAGCACGATGATCGCGATACCGATGTACAGCAATCCATTGCTGAGCACGAACTCGAGCGTCGCGAGATCTTGTTTGACTGAAAGCCAGTAGAGGAAAACGAGGGCGGCGATTCCGGCGGCCATCGGCGCGGCGCGAGTGCCGCGCAGGAGTTTCAAAACTGCATACACAAGCAAAAAGACAAAGATGATGTCCGCGACGTTGCGCGGTTCTATCATCCGTCTTAAGTACTCAGTGTATGGCAGTAACAACAACATTTTTGCTGATCGATGTTCATCCTGAAATCCGTTGGTAAAAACGAATCTTCAACCAATGTGTTCTGCAACCACTTCGTCAGCCTGACTTCCAGGCGCGGCTTCGAGAAATATCATCTCGACCTTGGGCTCCGCGCGTTTGATGCGTTCTTCAATCTCTGCGATCGACTTCACGACATCACCGGTAACCAGATCATTTCGCAAATGCACGTGCGCGTTGATCAGGATCTGCTTCGGCGCGAGGTGCATTGTCAATAACTCAACCACGCTTTCAACGTTGGGATGACTTTCAATCGCCTGCTTGATCGCTTCGACCACCTTGGGAGTGGCTGCTTCGCCTAACAACAAACCGCGCGACGAGCGCGCCAGCACGAAAGCCACGATGGCGAGCACGCATCCGATCAATATCGACGCCATGCCATCCCAGTATGCACCGAGTTTGCCGCCGACTTGATAGTCAGTCAGGACAAGCCCGGTAGCGGCAATCACGATACCTACCAGCGCGGCTGAGTCTTCAAAGAGCACTGTCTTGGCGGTCGGATCTTTCGACTCGCGCAAGTATTCGGCAAAACTCATGCCCTCGTGATGCGCCTCTTTAACTTCCTGGTAAATCGCGAGTCCGATCGAACAACCCTCCAGTACGAAGGAGAGCGCGAGGACCGCGTAGGCCCATCCGAGGTTCGTTGGCGCATGCGGGTGCGCGAGTTTTTGAATGCCTTCGTAGATCGCGTACGTCGCACCAACGCCAAAGATAAAAATCGCTGCTATGAAAGACCAGAAAAACCGTTCCTTCCCGTAACCGAAAGGGTGCTTGCCTGACGCCGGGCGCTTGTAAAAACGCAGACCGAGCAAAAGAAAGATCTGGTTTGTCGTATCCGCGACGGAGTGCAGCGCCTCAGCCATCATGCCTGACGAGCCTGTGATTAGCGCCGCGATCAGTTTCAGTACTGTGATCAGTCCGTTGGCAAAGAGCGCGCCGATTACGGCCAGCATACGACGTGTCCTTCAATTAACGAGAATGACGGTTCTTAACATCCACAGATTACACAGATTTCACAGATTCTGTAAAACAGTCTCCGTAAACTGCGGATGGATTTTATTTGCGTTTTTTGCGTTTAAATTTACCGGACTGGAGAAAGCCCACGAGTTCGCCCGTTTTACCTACGACGGCGACTGAGCCGATGCCGTTTCGCTTCATCAATTCCTGCGCGTAATCGAGCGTCGTGTTTGGTTCGACGAAGAACCGCGGCGCGATCGGACGCATGACTTCGCGAGCGCGCGTGAGATGCCAGCGCTCGCGCGGCAACGATTTCAGATCTTCCAACGACAGCATTCCATGCAGTTGATGATTCTGCGCTACTGGAAAGGCGACTTGGCGATGCATGGGCAGGATCGAGTCAATCAAGTGACTGATCAGTGTGTCAGGCTCGATCGCGAACGGAGCCAACATCGCTTCACTCACGATATTCCGCAGTCGCCCACGTACCTGTTTCACCACACTGTACGCGGCGTCGAAGAGAAAAAGCCCCACGAGGACTGACCAGAAACCCATGAAGTAGGCGCGGAAAGTCGGCGCGATGGCCATGTAGATCCCGAAGATTATGAGAATGGCTGCGATCAACATGCCGCAAATTCCGGCGAGGCGAGTCGCTTCCTTAATGTCACCGGTGCGGCGCCAGAGGATCGCGCGCAACACGCGGCCACCATCGAGTGGATATCCGGGAAAGAGATTGAAGATCGCGAGCAGCAGATTGCCGGCGCCGAGTATGAACAACACCCCACCGATGATCGAATAATTCGCCATCATCGCGGGCAGCATCAGTCCAAAACTGATCGCCGCAAACACGAAACTCGCCGCTGGTCCCGCAATCGCGATCCGAAACTCGGCGCGCGGGCTGTCAGGTTCGTTTCGCAGGCGGGCCAACCCACCAAACGGGTGCAGTACGATCTCTTCGATCTCGATTCCCTCCGCGCGGCCCATCAATGCGTGCGAGAGTTCGTGGCCCAAAACTGAAAGAAACAGACCGATGGTCGTCACTACTCCCAGAGCCCACGCCGCAGTCGTGCTGACTGGCATCAGTTGGACCTGGCTCACCCACATTCCACCGCGGGCGAGATTCATCGCGATCAACCAAACACTGAGCAGAAAAACTATGAACCAGCGATAGTCGAAACGCACCGGAATGCCGAAGATATGAGCAACTGTGATTTGCCGTTTGTAGAAATCGACTACGCTCATTCTCAGGTTTCAAAGGCGGTGGCTTCGGTATCCAACAACGGGTGGGCCTCGGTGCGCGCTACGCGTCGAAGCAAGAGGGGTTCTTCATAGAGCTGCGACAGGCCACGCACGATCGCGAATCTCGGATCGTCCGCAACTCGCACGCTCAATTCCAATTCCTTGGTTAAGTAAGTGGGCAGTCCTTCGAGGGAAGCGCCACCGCCGGTCAGGATCAGCCCGCGATCGAAAATATCTCCGGCAACTTCAGGCGAAAGATCGCCAAGCAGCGTTCGCACTTCTTCGGCGATGCGACGGATGATCGGTTGCGTGATCGTATAGACCTCATGCGCAGTGATGTCGACCGCTGCCGGACTGCCGGTCTGCACATCTCGACCGCGCACATTGATTTTCTTATATGGATCTTCCGGTTCAGTTGCGGAGCTGAGTTCGAGCTTCAGACGCTCGGCTGTTTGCACGCCGATCGTGAGTCCACGATGACGTCGCAAACGGTCCATGATCGCGACGTCGATGTCGGAACTGCCGATTCGTTCGGCACGAGAAGCGATGATCGAGCCGCTGATGATTGCAGCGACGTTCGTCGTACCACCGCCGATGTCGACGACCGCTGCGGCGTGTTCGTCGTCGAGCGGAACGCCGGCTCCGATTGCAGCCGCCTGTCCTTCTTCGATCATGTAGACGCGACTGATGCGTGCTTCTTCAGCGGCGCTCAACAGTGCTCGCTGTTCGACCTGTGTCACCTCCGACAACACACTCATGATCGCGCGACGGCTGAAATGCGAAAGACCGCTGCGCGCAGAGCGCACGAAGTGGTCCAACATCGTTTGCGTGCGTTCGAAGTCAGCCACCACACCATCGACGAGCGGTGCGATCACCGTAACGTCGCGCGCCTCGCGTCCCTGCATCTTGTGCGCTTCGTTGCCGACCGCGATAACTTCACCGGTGATTCTGTTAACAGCAACGACTGACGGCTCATCAACTACGATGCCACGCCCGCGCACGGCAATGATCGTGCTTGCCGAGCCCATATCGATTGCCATCGAATCGGAGACGAGGTTCCTGAGGGCGTTGAGGCCGAGGAAGGTTTTGGTTTTACCAATGAACGACATAAAGAGATTGCCGATTGCCAATTGGCAATTTAAAAGGCTCCGCTTGCTCTTTGCCAGTCAACTTCCCAAAGCTTCACGGGTTGCTGGCGATTCTTGACCATGATCGGCTCGCGTGGTTTCAACTTGTAACGGCTGTGCGCCGCTTGTGCAGTGGCATCGCTGATTAAAATCTCGCCGCCACGGGCGTTGGATTCGAGTCGTGACGACGTGTTGACCGTATCACCGATAGCCGTATATTCCGAGCGCCGCTCCGAACCAACATAACCGACAATCACTTCGCCGGTGTGCATGCCCATGCCGACGCCAATTTCCGGAAAACCTTCCTCCTGCAACTCGCGATTGATTCCCAGCATGCGGCGCTGCATGGCAACGGCGGCGTTCAAAGCGTTTGATGCATCATCCGGCGTCGTAGTGGGCGCACCAAAAAGGGCCATTAGACCATCGCCGAGATACTTATCGAGCGTTCCGCCGTGTGCAAATATTATGTCAGTCATGGCTGAAAAATAACGATTCAGCAGATTGACGATCTTTTCCGGCGCTGCATGCTCGGAAATACGCGTGAAGCCGCGAATGTCCGCAAACAAGATCGTGATGGTCTGACTCACGCCGCCGAGTTTGAACGACTCCGGATTGTCGAGCATCTGTTTCACAACGTACTCAGGCAAGAACCGGCTGTAGTTCGCGCGCGCCACTTCCTCGCGCGCGAGTCGTTCGTGAGCACGCGCATTCTCAACGGCGATCGCAGTCTGCGCGGCTACCGCACTAATCAACTCCAGATCATCCGGCTTGAACGCCGCAAACGGATCGAGTCGATCGGCATAAAGCGCACCGTGAACGCGTGACTCAGCGACGAGCGGCGCGCAAATCGTCGAGCGCACACCTTGCGACACGATCGAATCCACACCCGCAAACTGTTCGTCAGAAGCCGCATCCTGCGAGAGCAGTGCGACGCGATCCTTCATCACCTTGCGCGTGATCGTGCGACCTATTGACAACTTTCGAGCGTGCGCTTCGAGTTTGTTATCGCGCGCGCGCATCGCGATGGGCGTCAGGTTCGCATCCTCAGCGCCGTCAGTTTCCGCCAGCAACGCAACGACGCGATCCGCCGGAGTCGATCGAAAAATGATGTCGGTCGCTTTTTCGAAGATGGCGTTTAAGTCAAAGACCGATCCGAGCGTCTTGCTCATTTCGTAAAGCGCGCTGAGGATGTTTGCCTTGCGTTGCAGCGTTTCGAGAACTTTGTCGCGTTGCGGCGAAGGCGAAGTCGTGACTTCGTCTTTCGAACGAAGCACGGTCGACATCACGTCGTTCGCGGAGATCAGCAACTGTGTATGGCCCAGTGGCTTATCGTCGTAACGAACGTCAGTGGTCCGTTCTTCGATCGGCTGCTCGAAACGCAACGTGCTGGCGCCGATCGTGATGCGATCTCCGTTTTTGAGCTGGTGCTCAAACTGCGGTTCGCCGTTAATGAAAACCTTGTTTGCACTGCGCCGGAGTTGGCCGTTAATCACTGCGCCATCGACGATGGTGAAGGAGTTTTCAGTTTCCTTGATATGCGCGTGATAACGCGAAGCGCGCGGATCATCCAACACCACCGTATTGTCGGGCGCACGCCCAATCGTGCAAGTGGTTTGCGGCAGAAAACTAAACTGCCATTGCCGACCACTTGCGTCGGTGATTTTTAGATGAGCCATGGCGGGCGATCCTAACAGTAGAGTCTTGACGATGACAACAGTAGCATCCTCTGCTCTCTGGTACGGCCTTCCACAGAAACCACGCGTTCGTTATGATGGACCCGCGCATCTCAAACCAACCGAGAAGGAGTAACCGGCGCATGAGTTTCTCCGCTCCTTATTTAGCCGCAGTCCTGCTCACAATTTTGAGTCTTTCAACTTCGCTGTTTGGTCAGTCTACGACCAAAGAGACTGCAAAAGTTCCGCGTGGCTCAATTTCCGGACGGGTAACGATCAAGGACAGAGGCGTGCCCGGTATCGCGATTGGATGGCGCAAGGGCGACGTGTATACGCCTTTCGAGCCTTATCAAAAAACGACGACGGACCAGGATGGTTTCTATCGCATTTCAAACCTCGCGCCCGGGAGTTATTCCATCCAGGCGGCTGCGCCTGCTTTTGTAGTGTCTGATACCGGCAGGCAAAAAGGTGTGCTTGTTGGTGAAGACGAGAATGTCGAAGGCATTAACTTCGCTCTCGTGCGTGGCGGCGTAATTACGGGCCGCGTGACTGACGCCGACGGCCGTCCTGTCATCGAGCAACAAGTCAACGTTTACCCAGCTGAAATGTACGATCAGAAAGTGCAGCGCCAGATCTATGCTACCGGCTCAGTCCAAACAGACGATCGCGGAATCTATCGTGTCTTTGGCTTGAACGCGGGTCGTTATAAAGTCGCGGTGGGACGCAGTGACGACGAGTTGAACGTCACCTACAACCAACAGCGGAACGTATCTTACAAGCAGGTCTTTCACCCCGATGTAACCGATCAAGCGAAGGCGACTGTAGTCGAGCTTAGCGAAGGCGGTGAAGCAAACAACATCGATATCACCGTTGGTCGCGCTGTGCAGACATTCAGCGCCAGCGGGCTAATAGTAGACGAGAGCGGCCAGCCGCTGCCGAATCTTCGCCTCGGATTGCAGCGAGTGATCGGGCAAAGAATTGAATTCATGAACAGCTTCGGGATGTCCAACAGTCGCGGAGAGTTTGTTATCGAAGGGCTGATTGCCGGCAAGTACAGCATCTTTTTGTTACAGAGTCAGAGCAATGGCGATCGGCGTGCCGATCCGTTCAGTTTCGATGTCGTCGATCATGATGTCGATGGCTTAACCGTGAAACTTGTAAAGGGAGCGAGTGTTGCGGGAACCGTCATACTCGAGAGCGAAGACAAGGCCGTACTCGCAAAATTATTGCAACTACAGTTACGCGGCATCGGAGTGGTCTCGTCGTCAATTGGAATGGGTTTCGCGTCGTCAGGCATGTCACAGCTTGGCCCAGACGGAAGCTTTCGTATTTCCGGTTTACCCGGTGGAACAATAAATCTGGTGTTTACAGATCCGGGCAATCCGATGCCGCCGAAAGGATTCACGATTACGCGCGTGGAGCGCGACGGGATTGTTTCGGCGCGTGGGCTGGAAGTTAAAGATGCCGAACAGGTGATGGGTGTCCGCGTGTTTGTTTCTTACGGAACTGCGACGCTGCGCGGTGTGATTGCGGTTGAGAAAGGATCGTTGCCGCAAAAGGAAAGGATCTTTGTGAGAGTGACGAAGCCGGGAGACCAGTTCTCAAATCTGCGCCCGGCGATCGTCGATGAACGCGGCCATTTCCTTATGGACGGACTGCCGGCGGGAACCTACGAGCTTAACGTCAACATAAGTATGCCGGGCCAGTCGGGTCGGACCATAAAACGCGAAGTAGCCTTGCAGGATGGTCAAACAACGGACCTGACGATCAACGTCGATCTGAGTGAACCTCAAAAACCGTAGTGGACATGATTCGTCGATTTTCAATTCTTCTTGTGGTTGTGTTGGCGAGCATCAATGTGTGTGCGCAGACGGCGAAGAGCCCGGAAGAGACAGGAACGATCAGTGGACAAGTCGTGTCCGACAGCGGTCAACCAGTCGCCGGCGCATCACTGTTCATAAGAGCAAGCAACTCCTTCAACACCGCACGCAGCACTTCAAGCGACACCGACGGAAATTTTCGCATCAACAATCTCGAACCCGGCCTATATATCATCACAGCCAGCGCGCCCACATACGCCACTGATCCACTTCCTACGCCAAATTATTACCGGCTCGGCGATTCGGTGCGTTTGGAGGTGATTCGAGGCGGCGTTATCACTGGAGCAGTCACGAATAGCTCAGGCGATCCGGTAATCGGCGTTCGTGTACGCGCCGTCAGGGTACGTGACGCGAAGGGACAAACAATCAAGTCAGCGCAGTTCGGCTCACAAGAACGGACGACTGACGATCGCGGTGTCTATCGAATTTACGGATTGGTGCCGGGCACCTACCTCATCAGCGCCGGTGGTAATGCCAACATCGGCATCGCAAGTGTATTCAACCCTTATGAAAACGATGTTCCCACGTACGCACCATCAGCGACACGCGACAACGCGGCAGAGATCAGCGTCAGGTCCGGTGAAGAAACCACTGCCGATATTCGATACCGCGGCGAGCCTGGTTACACGATCAGTGGCACGGTAAAACTTACCAGCACATCTGGAGCATCCGTGTCGTTGGCGGCGTTTGGCAATCCAGTGCCTCTGGCCAACGCTTATTTAATTGGAGGGCGTGGTTTTGCTTTTCACGGTTTGCCGGATGGTGAGTACACGTTGCGAGCGCAGCAAATTGTTTCCGCTGAAGCGACGCCGGTGCCGCAACTCGCAACATCGGTAACAAAACGAATCACGATCAAGGGCGCAAGCGTTAGCGGCATCGAACTGGTTACAACATCAATGTCATCGATCAGCGGCCGGATCAATCTTGAGCCTTTGAAGATTCCGGAGTGCGAGGGCAAACGCGCGCCGTTGTTTGCAGAGACGCTGGTGCAACTACAACGGCCGGAGAAGGAGGCAGAAGACGAGGATCGGATCTTCGTGGGACTAGTCGGTGGTTCAGCGTCACCCGATGTTAATGGTGTGTTGACGTGGCGTAACGTGATGCCGGGCAGGTATCGTTTCGAGCCACGATTCTATGCGCGCTACTGGTATCTCAAGTCGATCACTATCAAGACGCCAGGCGTAAAGCCACAGACAATCGATGCGGCAGCTAACTGGACCATCACGAAGTCCGGCGATCAATTAACCGGCGTCACGATCGTTCTCGCTGAAGGGGCCGCGTCGATTCGCGGACGCCTCGCGTTAGCTGAAGGTGCAGTTGTGCAATCGGGAACGATCTTCTACCTCATGCCCGCAGAGCCAGACAAAGCCACGGACGTTCTGCGTTTCTTTGCCACTGATGTTGCGGGTGACGGTACGTTCACGTTGATCAATCTTCCGCCGGGTAAGTATTTGGCACTAACGCAAACGAACGTTGACGCACAGATCGCAACGCAGGCAAAGCTGCGCGAACCCGAAACCGAAGCCGCAGCGGCGCGAGCCAAACTGCGTCGCGCAGCCGAAACAAAGAAGACCGAGATCGAACTAAAGCCCTGCCAGAATCTCGCGGATTATCAGCTGAAATAATAGCTCGGCGGTTCTCTGCGGCCCTCCGCGTTCCTCTGCGTAAAAGGGATATTTACGCAGAGGAACGCAGAGGGCCGCAGAGGCCGCAGACAACCTTGACCAGTCGCAAGATCGCTTGCTAGACTCAAGCTACTTACCAAACAGGGCTTCGACGCAATCAGCGTCCTCGGAATTTCCCCATAGACCCGCGCGTGCGGCGCAGTCTGATATTTCAAAATCGATGGAGGTGCATGGTGGGCTTCAAAGTCGGCCAGAAAGTCGTTTACCCGAATCATGGAATCGGGACCATCGAGCAAATAGAACAGAAGCAAATAGGCGCTCAGCTCCTACCCTTTTATACGCTTCGTCTTGCTGCTAATAACTCAGTGGTCTTAGTTCCGGTCTCCAATGCTTCAGAAGTTGGCCTGCGAGCCCCAATCTCATCGGGCGAGTGTGAATTGCTACTCAAAGCATTAGCAGATGATTTTTCTTCCCCCGCTAACGATTGGAAGGATCGCTTCAAGGAATTCTCAGAAAAAATGCGCAGCGGCGACATCTTCGAGGTTGCCGACGTGCTCAAGCATTTAACATATCTGAGCAATATTAAACCCCTCTCATTTCGCGAACAGCGGATGCTCGAGCGTTCCCGCTATCTTGTAGTGTCCGAGTTGGCAGCAGTCTGTCGCCAGCCGGAGTGCAGCATCGAGCCTCGCGTCGACCAGGCACTCGCTCGTGCCCACAGCAAACATGACCGGCGTCCGATCCGCGCCCGCGCAGCCGGGGCGTCAGTCGGACACTAAACAAACTGCGCAAAAATTTAGAACTGACCGGCACTATCCGTGCTGTCTGTGGAGATCTGTGGCCGTACCCTCTCCGTGCTATGATTTCCGTCCCACATGACTTCCGCCACCGCAATTACCGTAAAACTGCTTGCGGTCGTGTTACTGGTCGCAGCCAATGGCTTCTTCGTCGCCGCCGAGTTTGCACTCGTGGGTGTGCGCTCGTCGCGCATCGAAACGCTCGTGGCGCAAGGCAGCCGATCAGCCAAACGGTTGATGGAGCTGCTGCAAAATCTCAACGCTTATCTCTCCGCCTGCCAGCTCGGAATCACGCTCGCTTCGCTCGCCCTCGGCTGGATTGGTGAACCGGCCGTCGCCGCCTTGCTGGCACAGCCACTTTCCGGTTTGTCCGAAACTCTGCGACACGGCATCGCCTTTGCCATCGCCTTCTCGATCATAACGTCGCTGCACATCGTGATAGGTGAACAGGCGCCCAAGTTAATGGGACTCGCAATGGCTGAAAGAGTCGCGTTGGCAGTTGCACTGCCGATGCAACTCTTCTATCGCATCTTTAGTTTGCCGATACGCGCACTCGATTGGGCCAGCGCGCGTGCTGTCGGTTTGGTAGGCATTAAGGCCACTGCCGAACATGCGTCAACGTACACTGAAGAAGAGTTGCGCAAACTGATCGACATCTCGCGCGAGAGTGGTCACCTGCGCGCGGAAGAACGGCGCCTGATTCATCGCGTGTTCGAGTTTTCCGACACGGTGGTGCGCGAGGCGATGGTGCCGCGCACGGAGATGGCGGCAATTCCGAATACCTGCAATCTCGAACAGATCACGAAGGCTTTCGATCAGCATCGCTATTCGCGTTTGCCCGTGTATCGAGAGTCGTTTGACGACGTGTGCGGGTTCATACACAGCAAAGACGTGATGCCTTACCTGCTGCATCCCGAGAAATTCAAACTCGAAGACGTTTTGCAACCGCCGCTTTATGTCGTGGATACCGCGCGACTCGAACACGTGCTGCGTCAGATGCAGCAGGCGAAGATGCACTTCGGTTTCGTAGTCGACGAGCACGGCGGTCTCGAAGGCATCATCACCCTCGAAGATCTGCTCGAAGAGATCGTCGGCGACATTTCAGACGAACACGACGAAGAGGTTAACGAACAGATCACGGAGATCGATAAACACACCTTTGTGTTGGATGGTGGGTTGGCAGTCAGAGATCTCAACCGGCGACTGAAGTTGTCAGTGCCTGAGTCTGAGGGCTACACGACGATTGGTGGGTTTCTCATGACGGAAGCCGGTCACGTTCTAAAGCCTGGTGAAGTGGTCCAACATGACGGGCTTGTTTTTAAGGTCGAACGAGTTGAGAAGCGTCGCGTGATGCGCGTGAAACTCGAAATACAACAAACTGATGGAGAAGGGGAAATAGAGGATGAGCTGGATCGAGCACGTTCTAGCACGGGAAATACTGGACTCGCGCGGTAATCCGACCGTGGAAGCGGAAGTGGTTTTGGCCGATGGTGCAATAGGACGTGCGGCAGTTCCGTCCGGCGCTTCAACCGGTGAGAACGAAGCGGTTGAGCTGCGAGATGGAGACAAGAAACGTTACGGCGGCAAAGGTGTTTTGAAGGCTGTTGAAAACGTGAACGACATTATTGGGCCGGCGTTACAGGGTTTCGATGCTTTGGACCAGGCGGAAGTCGATCGCGCCCTAATCGATCTCGACGGCACTAAGAACAAATCCAAACTGGGCGCGAATGCGTTACTGGCAGTTTCGATGGCTACAGCTCGCGCCGCGGCGATTCAGCTAGAGATTCCGCTCTATCGTTATCTTGGTGGTCCAAACGCGCGCACTCTGCCAGTGCCGATGATGAACATCGTTAACGGCGGCGCGCATGCTGACAACAACGTCGATTTCCAGGAGTTCATGGTTGTTCCGGCGGGCGCCGCGAGTTTCAACGAAGCGTTGCGAGTCGGCGCGGAAGTTTTTCATCAACTCAAAGCAGTGCTGAAAGGAAAAGGTTACGCGACGAGTGTCGGTGACGAAGGCGGATTTGCGCCGAACTTGAGATCGAACGAAGAAGCAATCGAGACGATTCTCGAGTCGATCGCTAAAGCAGGCTATGCGCCAGGCACCGATTGTTTGCTGGCGCTCGATCCGGCAGCGAGTGAGTTTTACGACGGCAAGCGATACGTCTTCAAAAAGAGCGACAAGCGAAAGCTGACCAGCGACGAGATGGTTGCGTACTGGAAGAGCTGGTGTGATCAGTATCCGATCATCTCGATCGAGGACGGCATGGCTGAGAATGATTGGACGGGTTGGAAAACCTTGACCGACGAGCTCGGCGACCGAGTTCAACTCGTCGGCGACGATCTGTTTGTTACCAACACCATCTTTCTGCAAAAAGGGATCGATCTCGGCGTCGCGAATTCGATACTGATCAAAGTCAATCAGATCGGGACGCTGACAGAAACACTCGATTGCATCGAGCTCGCGCAAAGAAACAATCGCACCACGATCATTTCTCATCGTTCCGGTGAAACCGAGGATCCGTTCATCGCGGATCTCGCCGTCGGGACGAATGCGGGACAGATCAAAACCGGATCGCTTTCGCGCACCGATCGCATCGCAAAGTACAATCAACTATTGCGTATTGAAGAAGACCTGCGCGGCGCTGCGCGCTTCGCGGGAAGAAAGGCTTTCCAAATCAAGCCACAGATTACAAAGAAAAAATCTGCGTAATCTGTGGATAAATATTGAACATGGCAAAAAAGAAAGGGCCGGTGGCCCTGATTATTATCGACGGTTGGGGCTACTCGGTCGCGCGCGACGGCAACGCGATCGCACTCGCGGAAACACCTTTCTACGACGAACTTTCCGAAAAGTATCCCAGCACACTGCTCGAAGCGCATGGGTCGCGAGTCGGACTGCCTGCGGGCGTGATGGGAAATTCCGAAGTCGGACACTTGAACATCGGCTCAGGTCGCGTGATTCGGATGGACGTGTCTCTCGTCGATCACGAGATCGCTACGGGCGAGTTTTTCAAAAACAAAGTGTTGACTACAGCCATGGACGGCGCGCACGAGCGCGGCAAGGCGTTGCACCTGATGGGACTTCTCTCTGACGGCCAGGTTCATTCATCGCTGACTCATCTTTACGCGTTGCTGCAAATGGCCAAAGATCGAGGTCTCATTCAGGTTTTTGTGCATTGCTTTCTCGACGGCCGAGACACGCCGCCATCGTCCGGCGCTCACTACCTCGCAATACTTCAGAAGAAGATACAAGAGATCGGCTGCGGCGAAATCGCGACAATAGTTGGTCGTTACTATGCGATGGATCGCGACAAGCGCTGGGAGCGAACACAGCGCGCGTATGAGTTGTTAACCAAAGCGATCGGCGAACGCGCGACCGATCCGATTGCGGGTATCAACGCGTCGTACGAGCGTGGCGTCACGGATGAGTTTGTCGAGCCCATTGCGATCGTTCGCAACGATGGTAGTCCGGTCGCGACGATCAAAAACGATGATGCCGTTATCTTCTTCAACTTCCGTCCTGACCGCGCACGGCAGTTAACTCGTGCTCTGGCAGTCCCCGGTTTCAAAGAGTTTCCGATTGACGATGGGCCGCACGTCGAGTTTGTTTGCTTCACGATGTACGACCAGACGTTCGATCTTCCGATCGCGTTTCCGCCACGGAAACATCGCAACGTCCTCGCGGAAGTTTGGGGAGACCTCAAGGTAAACAATTACCGGCTTGCTGAGACTGAGAAGTATGCGCACGTCACTTACTTCTTCAATGGCGGCGTTGAGAAGGAATATAAATGCGAACGGCGCCTGCTCGTGCCGTCGCCGAAGATCGCGACGTACGATCTGCAACCCGAGATGTCGGCGTTCAAAGTTACAGATAAAGTTTTACGTGGCATAGATGAGGGTGAGACGGACGTGTTTGTCATCAACTTCGCGAATCCCGACATGGTGGGCCACACCGGAAAACTCGATAAGACGATCGAGGCGTGTCAATACGTCGATACTTGCCTCGGTTGGATTACAAAGCGAATTCGCGAGGCGCGCGGCATCACGCTCATCACCGCTGATCACGGCAACGCCGAGCAGATGATCGATCCGATAACCGGCAGTCCGCATACAGCACACACGACCAATCCCGTGCCGTTTCACCTCGTTGATGAAGATTCTATCGGAGTGACGCTGCGCAGTGGCGGCGCGCTCGAAGACGTTGCGCCGACGCTGCTCGGTTTGCTCGATCTCGAGAACCCTTCGGAGATGACTGGAAGAGATTTAAGAGAACTTTAGCCGCAGATGAACGCGAACGAACACGGATCTGATCCGTGTTCATTCGCGTTCATCTGCGGCTTATTTAAAATGGCATTCAATCCGCGGAACATACTCGTCATCGACTTTGGGCAACTCGGGGACGTGGTGATGAGCTTGCCCGCGCTGCGGGCGATACGCGGACGTTTCCCACATGCGCAGATCACGGTAGCCGTCGGAAAGCCCGGCAAGGAGTTACTCAATCTCTCCGGTTATGCGAACGAGATCCTCGAAGTGGATCGCGTGGCGCTGCGCGATGGCCCAACGCTGATCTCGATTGGTCGCATTGCGAAATTCGTTTCCGAAGTTCGTAAGAAAAAGTTTGATTTCGTTATCGACCTCCACAGTTACTACGAGACCAACATACTCGGGTTTCTTTCAGGCGCACCGCGGCGGCTCTACTCGCGGCGTTCCAATCGCTCGCTCGACTTCCTCGCGAATTTCACGCCGCGGCCAGCCAAAGAAGTAGAGACTACTCATCTCGTCGATCGTTATCTCGACGTGCTCAAGCCGCTGGGGATCGAGAACGTATCGCGAGCGCCTGCGCTCAGAACCAGCGCGGCAGACGATGCGGCAGTCGAAGCGTTGCTAAAGAAAGAGAAAGCACAGAGTCGCGAGTTGCTGGTGGGCGTTTTCCCTGGAGCGGGTAGCAGTACGCGTCTCTGGCCCCTCGAACGTTTCATCGAGCTGGCGGACCATTTGATTCGGAACGACAAGGTGCGGGTGATCGTCTTCGCCGGTCCGGAGGAGAGGGAAATGGTGCCGCAGATGCGGAAGCTGTTTCCGGCGGGAACGATCTTTTTTGACCGTTTGACGATACCGCAGCTAGTCTCAGCCCAAGCGCGTTTGACCGTCTTCATCTCGAACGACACTGGCCCGGCGCACATCGCCGCGGCTGTCGGAACGCCGGTTATCATGATCATGGATCGGCCGGATCCACACAGCTTCACCCCCGCCGGCTACTCGAATCGCCTGATTTTTGGCCCTAAAATAACCGAAATCCCCGTCACCCAGGTCTATCGCGCCGCCCACGAACTCATCGCCATCAGCCGCACCGACACCCTCTTCCGCGCTGAAAAATAACCTGTAGACAAACATCGTTTAACCGCGTTAGTATGGCTAGGGCCGGTGGGTTCCCATGAGGCTTGACCTGCCCAACCTCACGACCAATCTTTCCAGATTTAGCCTGCCTCAGCGAATTATGGAGAAAACAATGTCGATACTGCTGAAGAGATTTTGCTTGATTACGCTTGGCCTGATGGTTTCCAGCGCTGCTGCATTTGCCCAGTCGAGCCTGACCGCCAAAGCCGGAAACATCCCAGCCGCAGGTCCCGCGGTTGAGAGCGATAGATCCAGGGACGGTTTGATCGGCCCGGTTCGCCGCGTGCGCACCGAGGTCGCTAAACTCTCGAGCGCCGATGGCCGCCAGGCCGAAGGTAAGCACGCGGTCGTCGAGATTGTTGCCTACGACATCAAGGGCGCCAAGGTCGAGAACCAATACTTCCCGATTGCAGGCGCCACGCTGACGGGCAAGGAAGTCTACAAGTACGACGAAAAGGGAAACATCAGTGAGATGACCCTGCTCAATCCGGACGGCACGTTGTTGAGCAAGGAGATCTACAAATACGAGTTTGACTTCGCAGGCAATTGGAACAAGATGACGACGTCGGTGGCAGTGGTTGATTCGCGTGGCATCACTTTCGAACCAACCGAAGTGACGTATCGCTCGATCATGTATTACCTCGACGAGAACATGGTGAGGATGGTTACTCCTGGTGCTGCAACTACACCGCAGCCCGTCACTCCTCCAGCGACAGCCCCGGCAAACAAGCCCGCAGCGGATCCAAAAGCCACGGCTGCTGCGAACGCAAAGCGAGACAACAAGAAAGTTGCGAACGCGCCCGATCTACCGTCAGCTTCAACCAGTGCGACGAAGCTCGCGTCTGGTCCAGTTGAAATGAAAGTTGCTGCGCTGAATGCGAACGACGCGATTCGAGTGATCCTCGATTCCGAACCGCCGCCGAGCCCTGGTCCAAAACCGATTCTCAAGCCCGTCTCAGGCGGAGTTCTCAATGGCACCGCGATTTACCTGCCGCCGCCTGTTTATCCTGAGGCAGCGAAACGCATGCGCACTCAGGGCGTGGTTACAGTTGACGTGATCCTCGATGAAACCGGCAAAGTGGTCGCGGCAAATGCGTCGGGTGGTCCAGCTATTTTGCGCGACGCGGCAGTGCAAGCGGCGCTCAAGGCGAAGTTTTCCCCCACTAAGCTTTCCGGCCAACCGGTGAAAGTTTCCGGCGTGATCAACTACAAGTTTGCTCTGGTTAACTAAACCTTCCTTCATGGCGCGCTGGCCTGCCGGCGCGCCATTCTCTCCCTCTTTACAATCCAATAGTTCTCCTAGAAGGGACTTGTTCTCATGGCATTAACTGGACACCTCAGCGACCTTTCACTTTCAGAGCTGATTGAGTTTTTCTGTAATCAACGCAAGAGCGGCCGGCTTAAAGTTTTGTATCCCAAGGGCGCGGGATATTTTTTCCTGCAGGCGGGCTCAGTTGTTGATGCGCGCATCGGCGTGCTGCATGGAATCGACGCGGTTTACTACGCTCTCACTCTTCCCAACGCAGAATTTGAATTCAGCGCAGACGTTGAAGCGAAAAGCCGCACCATCAATCAACCGTGGACGCAGGTGGTGCTCGAAGGACTACGACGACTGGACGAGAATATTGCTCCCGGTATCGCGTTTCCTCCCGAGTACGTTGCGGAGCCTGACGAACTCGCGGGTTCGAACGTTAAAACGCAAACGAGCGCTGATGTTGAGAAATCATTCGCGCCAGCGTTTCTGTCACTCGCAAAAGAGTCTGCCGGTAATCGCAAACCGCTTTTTATCGGAGCGATTGCAGTTGCGGTGCTCGGGAGTGTAGCGGCGATCGGAGTTCCGGCTGGTTGGTACAGCAGGAAACCTGCTCCTGCTCCGGAAACAGTTACTCAGGCGCCGCCTCCGCAAACTACGCAAGCTGAGACTCCTGTACAAGCGCAACCAACAACCGCCGAGACGTCAGCGCCGGCGACTGAAGATCCGGCGGCGTTAGCGGCAAAGCGACAACGTGAAAAGGAACGAAAAGCTCGCGAAGCGAAACTTGCTGAGAACCCGGTTGCGCCTGTTGAAGAACCGAAGTCCAATGGGAAGAGAGTTGTGGTGACGGTTACTTATGATGAGTCAGGACGCGTGACGCAGGCTTCAGGTGGCGATGCCAATGCGTTGCGCATTGCGCGACAGAAGCGCTTCCCACCCGGGAAAGCGGGCTCCGCGACAGTCTCGATTCCGATCAACTAATTTCGGCCTTTATTCCTGCCATTCCGAGGACCACCAGGAGCCCGCGCTTCAGGCCTTTGTCGCGGTCGCGCGGGTCGTACCATTCATCGAGTGTGTGAGAGGAGCCGGAGGTGCCGCCGGCGCCGAGAGTGATTGCGGGAATGCCGAGCGAGATTGGTAAGTTTGAATCAGTCGAAGACTGGTCCAGACGCGGCTCGACGCCAAGTATCCTCGTCGCTTCCAACGCAAGCTCGACGATCGCTGCGTCGCTCGGTGTTTCACCAGTTGGTCTTTCACCGATCAGCTCGAGCTTCAGTTGCAACAACTCACCCGCACGCCTGCTGACGTTCTCTTCATCCGCTGCATCTCTCATCGCACGACGGAAGAACGCATCCAGTCGTTGTAACTCTGACTCGGCCGCAGATCGCAAATCGACTTCCATCATCGCGCGTCTCGGAATCGAGTTAACGCCCGTGCCGCCTTCAACGCGCCCGACATTAAAAGTCGTGCGTGGATCTTTAGGAACCGGATACGCGGCAAGTCTCGAAATCGCGCGTCCAATCGCATGCACCGGATTCGGAACGCCGAAGTCGCCCCACGAATGTCCGCCCGGTCCAGTGAACTCGACGCGATAACGACGCGATCCCAGCGCGCGATTCGTGATGCGATCGAGTCCTGGTCCATCAAAACTCAGGAACGCATCGACGGTGGAAGCCCACCGACCTTTCGTCAAAAGATAACGAACACCGCGCAGGTTCCCTTCGCCCTCTTCGCCGACTGTACCCACAAACAGCAACGAACCTTCGAGCGGTATGCGCTCGTTCTGAATGACGTGGGCAATCGCGATAAGCGCTGCAAGCCCACAACCATCGTCCGCAATCCCTGGCGCAAACAACTTATTCTCACGCTTATGGACGGTGAAGTCAGCGTCCTTTGAAAACACTGTGTCGAGATGTGCGCTAACAACGAGCAGCGGCTTTAGCGAATCACCACGAAGCAGACCAAGACAATTTCCCTCTTCATCGATCTCGACTTCACTCAGACCCAACTCGGAAAACTTTCGACTGAGATACTCCGCGCGTTCCTGTTCGCCAAAAGGACTCGCGGGAACAGAACAGATCCGAATCTGCTCTTCGGTGATTGCTTCGGCGTTAGTTTCGAAGAAGCTGAGTGCACGGGCAACTGTGAGGTACGACATGAGTTGCGCCGCGGATTTATGTAGATCGATACCAGTTTGACTCACAACAACCCCATGATCTCACTCTCTTCGAGTACTCCAGTCGCTGACTTCGCGCGATCGTAAATGCGATTGACGAGCGTTTCACTCGGCTCAATCCCACGCTTCTCGAGCCAGTAGATGACGTTCGACTTTCCACTCATTGGACCAATCTCAATCACCTGCTCGAGACCAAACTCGCCTGCCGGAACTCCCGAATAAACGATGTCAGCCAAACGCTGATCGCCTTTGCGATAACTCTTGATCACCGCTGCCGCGTGAACTCCAGTCGCCGTCCGAAACGCGTCGCGCCCGAACACCGGATAATTCGCGGGCACGTCCCAACAACAAATACGCGCGGCTGTCTTGCAGTAGTCACCCAAACGCGAAAGATCGTTATCGATCCAGCCCAGCAGTTTCAGATTTACCAGCAACTGATCGAGCGGGGTGTTGCCGACGCGTTCACCGATTCCTAGCGCCGAGCCATGGACCTGATCGGCGCCGCCCTGAATCGCTGCAATCGAGTTGATCACACCGAGGCCACGATCCTGATGACCATGCCAGTCGAGCCGGATGCCCCCGCCCTGTTCCTCGATAATGCTTTTGACAAACTTCACGACCGAACGCGCGCCATCGGGCGTTGAATGTCCAACGGTGTCGCAGACGCAAACTGCTTTGGCGCCGCAGCGAATCGCGGTCGTGTAAAGTGCGCGAATCGTTTCCGGGTTGGCGCGAGTGGTGTCTTCAGTGACGTACATCACGGGCAGTCCCTGACCCACTGCAAAAGAAACGGCTTCCTCCGTCATTTGCAGCAGTTTTTCGAGTGTCCAGCCTTCGGCAAAAAAGCGCACCGAAGAAGAACCGATGAAGGTGCACGCTTCAATGGGAATGCCGGCGCGCTGCGAGATTTCAACAATCGGTATGATGTCGTTCTGATGTGTGCGCGCGGCGCAGTTTGGTCTGATCTTCAGTTTCTTATCGGCGATCTCGCGGGCCAGTCGTTCGACTCCGGCAGCGTGTGTACCACCGGCGCCGGGAAGTCCGATATCGGCAGTATCGATGTTGAGCGCTTCCATCAGGTGAAGCAGCTCGAGCTTTTGCTCAATTGGAGGTTCCTTGACAGAAGGCGACTGCAAACCATCGCGCAGCGTTTCGTCGTCGATGCCGATATGGCGGTTCGGAGCGACGAGCGACGGTTCAATCGTATTCCAATCGTAAACTAATTCGTCGATTGTCACGCGAGTACCTCCAAAAACTTCCTTTACTCATCTGTGTTGTGTGAAGTTGGATTACAACAACCGCAGAATTGAATGTCAAGATGAGCCTTCTTGCTATTGCCATGCGTCTGAGCTAGTTTTAGGCAGGCTTTCATTGGGCCTCCTGGCCCGCGGCGCACGTCTTATCGATCCACAAGTTCAAAGGAATTAGTAGATAGGTGACCATCTCCCCGGACCCATTTGATGCTCTGCTTGAGTGGCTGGACCGTGATCGCGAAAAAGCAGCGGCACGATACGAGATAATTCGCGCCGGCTTGATACGCATCTTCGTGTCGAAGGGTCTCAGCGATGCGGAGCACTATTCGGACGAGACGATCGATCGAGTTGTAAAGCGACTGCCCGAGCTTAAGCAAACTTACGTCGGCGATCCGGCCCGCTATTTTCACGGCGTTGCTCGAAACGTCCTGCTGGAATATGGCCGGCGTAAAGAAGTGCCGACGGACGTGATTCCGCAACGGCAGACACAGGAGAACGCGCGCAGCGATACTCACGAATGCCTGTCAAAGTGTTTGAAACTGTTGCCTCGCGATAAACAGGAGCTCATTCTCGACTATCACCTTTACCAGGGACACGCGAAGATCCAGAATCACCGGGAGATGGCGCACGAGCTATCAATCAGCGAGGGTGCGTTGCGAACGCGGGCCCATCATTTGCGCGTAAGCCTCGAAAAATGCGTGCTTCGATGTATTTCTCAGGCGAGGCAAAACGAAACGGCGGTCTAATGTCATAGTAGATGGGTATTGGGAGATACCACGATTCGAGCGGCAAGAACCGAAGGGAGCGGCCATCATAGTTAAGATCGATAAAAATGAGATAAGGGAATTTCTGCTCGGTCGATTGCCGGAAGCAGACGAGGAGCAATTCGAGTTGCGTTTGCTTTCGGATCCCGCATTTGGTGAGGAATTTGACACGATCGTCGACGAGATCACTGACGACTATCTGAAACAGGAATTGCCAGACGATGAGCGTGAACGAGTTGAACAATATTTTCTGAGTAGTAACGAGCGTCAGAACAAGTTGGAGTTTGCGACTGAGCTGCTTCGACGCGCTGAGTCGGAGCGCGGACGGCAAGTGAAAGAAGTTCTTCCGAGCCCGTTTGACCGCATCGTGGCGTTTTTGAGACAGCCGTCTGTTGCGCGCGTTGCGATGACGGCGGCATCGGTCGTTGTGGTCGTTGGGATCGTCTATCTTCTTGTTAGATCGGATAACACGCCGTATGTACCGCTTTATCTGGCGATCAGTACGGCTGAGCGAGACGAAGGTGCGGCAGCGCAGCGAGTGAAACTGCCGCCGAACACGGGTCTGAAAGTCACGCTCGCGATTCCGGAAGATGCGAGAGGCGCCAAGAGTTACATGGCGAAGTTGTCAACCGGGAGTGATTTGACAATCGAACTACGAACAGACGCAACGGTAACAGTTATTATCCCGCCGGGCTCATTACCTCCTGGCACCTACGCGATCCAACTCTCCAAGCTTGAACCCCTGGAACGAATCCCCGGCAGTTATTACTTCGCGATCGAGTGATTTAAACCGTGCGTGGATACTGTCGGTACCACCTGCGGTAGCGGGTTGGTTGTCGCGATGCAACGGACCCACCCGCTACCGCAGGTGGTACTGACTGTACCCAAGCATGGTTTCATAACCTACGGCGGCGCCAGTAACCCCAGCCGATTCCCGCTAACAGAATAATCAAGAGACCCGCGCCGACGGCGTTTTGAACTGCACGCGGCGCGGTGGTCGGGGGTGGCAGTTTGATTTGGTCTTTGAATTCGCCCTGCAAAGTAAAGCCGGCCCAGTAGTGTGGCGACGACCACTGCGGATTCTGTCTCAACGTATTTTGTGCGTCACGTAACGCCGCCGCCGGACGCATGCCTTTTTTGAGCATGTTTGTGTAGAAGTACTTCATCAACTCGGCAGTCGCTTCATCGTCGACTTTCCACAAACTGGCAACAACGCTCGAAGCTCCGGCGTGCATAAACCCACGCGTCAGACCAATCAATCCTTCGCCTCGAACGTCTTCACCCAGACCAGTGCGACACGCGCTCAGCACAACGAGCGACACAGGAACGCGCAGGTTATAAACATCCTGCATCGTGATGAATCCATCGTCGTCCTGTCCCGCCTTATTGACCATCGAAAGATAAAAGCCCAGCTTCTTCGAATTCTTAAGATCGAGCAGACTGTGCGTGGCGAAATGCAGAATCGAGTATTGTGACAAATCCGTTTTTTCCAACATCGCACGTGAGGCATCGAAACCTCTGGCAACGAGAGCTCCGCGGCCCGCAATCTCGTTCAGATAGTTCAACTCTTCTTTGCTGTAAACAAGCGGTTGGATCTTGTCAGGATCGAGTGAGTCCGCATCAACTTCGAACCCGCGCTCTCTCGCTGCGATCACGTCACTCGACGCGGAGTTCTTGAACTGCGCATAATTTGAGCGGAACACCGGATCGCCGAACGCTGCCAGAACCTTCGTGTTTGCCAGGCGTTGCTGGTTCTCCTGGCGCAGTTGACCGAGAACCGACGCCGACGGCGCATTCACAATCTCATAATTCGCGACGAGCGGCTCGCCGGAAGGCGCAGGCAATAACTGAAACGGAATGTAATTAAGCGCGCCGTCAGCGACTACAATCACTCTCTTAATGTTCGACTGATCAGCGAGCGGAGTGAGAATCAACTTTGCCAGATCGCTGCTGGCTTCAGTAAGACGTTTCTCCGTATTCTCATCAGCTTTCTTTGCGAGTTCATAAACAACTTCCACCTTCTCAGTAATCTTGTCCTCTTCCGGCAACACGTAGACGCGTGCGTTATTTCGCGTGATCGCCCAGACATAACTGGCATTCTTTCCAAGGAAGTACTCCAGCAACATCGTTTCGTTGTCTTCGACGATGAGCTTCTGAACTTGTGCGACGGAAAGGGTGTCTGTCTCTTTGATCTGATTGTAGTGTGGATTCTGTTTTTCCAGTTGCTGCGTGAGTTTTAGATGTTCTTCACGCAAAACAGTCAGGGACTTCTCAGACTTATCGAGTTCTTCTTTTTTATAGTCTGTTGCCAGCAAGGAGATCATTTCTTCCGCTTTCGCGTGGATCGCCTGGCGCAGTCGTTTTTCCTGTTCTGCCAGACGGGGACTTACGCCTGTTACGATCCTCGTCTGTCTGTCACGCAACATCGCAGCCAATGAACGAGCCCGGGCGAGTTCGCTGGCCTGAAAAGCCTGAACGTCCAAACCTTTGCCCGGCTGCTGTTGATGTCTATGCATCAGGCATTCGACGTACGTTTCATAGCGATCGTGAACAGTAGCGGAAAAGGCTGTCGCTAACAGCCGGCTACTCAAATCGCTTCGAACATCTTCGGTGCTTTCGATCGACTCCTTGAGATAATTCTCCGCGGCATCGTAGTTACCTTTCCAGCACAGTGGGATCCGAAGCTTGGAATTCACGTGACTTGAAGTCGCG
>JADMIO011197692.1_pt1 | contig 112593 bp, 98 predicted proteins | sample 8958161 | NCBI WGS metagenome assembly JADMIO01 (sample SAMN16585339, study PRJNA669376) | soil metagenome | isolation source: Crop rotation soil | place: USA: Cullars Rotation, Alabama | collected 2011
CGCGACAACTTGTCCACGTGGAATTCTAAGCTTAGGATCCCAATGTGCTGGAAAGGGTTTCCTTCAGATTGCATACTGCGCTCGCGCCTTTGCGTGCGATGGTCATGTGTGCGCCGTCCTCGCCGGGCTCGGGTTTCGCGCCGGTTTTTGCGGCGAGCAGCAGCGGCTCTTGCAGCCGCGCGTGACACACGGCCATCAACCGGATCTTTACTTCGACCGGATCTTTTTTTCCGGCGCCCGGATCGCCGAAGAGAATCTGCGGCGACGCGAACGAGAATGAAATGGGGACGGACAAGTGAAGCGGTACCGGCACTTCGAGCGTCAGCGGCACGGCCTGCTTGTCGAGCTGGATTTCGAATTCGGCGCGCGCGACGAGCGGCGTTCGAATCTCTTCTTCGAGGAATTGAAACGCGTCGGGGGGGTAGTCGGCGGGCGCGCCAGGCTCGGCGTGGACGTTGAATTCGATCTCGTGCGACGCGCCGGGCGCCAGCGCTTTGAGCAGCTCCTTCTCGCCGGCATTCCAGTGGGGCGAATTGGTTTTGAAATCTGCAAGTTTCCATGTCAGCGCGAGTGAGCCGGAGTTCGCCGCGCGCAGCGTGATCCGCGCCTTTTCGCCTTCGCAGATGAACGGCTCAGCGCTCGTTGCCTCGAACTTCAGGCCCAGCGCTTCGGTGAGCGCGCGGGAGATGTGTGTGCGCGCGTGGTCCGAGATTTTCTGGCCGGCAAGATAGCTTGCGAGGCGCGGCGCGAGCGCGCCTTCAGTGAGCATGTTCGGATTGAAAATCTCCGCGAGCTTGCCTGCTTCTTCGAGTCCGGGCTGATCGGGCACGAGGCCTTCCAGCAGCGCCTTCGGCGGGGCGGCGGGCGAGCTCTCTTTCAACACGGAAAAATAGCGCAGCTCGCGCTCGCCGGTCTTCAGGTGGCGCAGCATGCCCTGGCTGTAATGCCGGGAGAGCGAGTATGCGCCGAGCTCGGAAGCGCTGAGGCCGGAGAGCGCATCGGGTTTGGAGACATCGACGGTGAGCAACGCGCCGGGCGCCGCGAACTGGCGAAGAAAGACGCGCCTGATCTGCCACGGCTGCAGCTTTTCGTCGAGGATGTGCTGGGGGAATCTGTGGGCGTCGGCGGCGGCTTCGAACGCTTCGACGAGCAGTTTGCCGGAGGCGCGGTGATGCGCGTGATCGGTGCCGTCGGGATTGTGGTTGGTGATGACGACGTGGGGGCGAACGCGGCGGATGACATGAACGAGACGCTCGAGCGCATCGTCGTGCCGCCACTTCTCCATGGTCTCTTCGACGGATTTCGAAAATCCGAAATCGGGGCGGTTGATGAACCAGGGCTTCGCGCCGAGTATCGCGCAGGCATCGGCGATTTCGCGTGTGCGCACGACGGCGAGCTTGAAGCCCAGCTCCGGCCCGCTCTCGTTCTGTCCGCCTTCGCCGCGCGTGCAGAAACAGATGTGCGTCTCGACGCCCAACTCGCGGAGGTGAGCGAGCGTGGCGCCGTCCTCGTCGTCGGGATGAGCGGCGACGGCGAGCGCACGCAGGCCGCTGGCGGCAAGACGGAGCTCATTGCGGATGAGGACGGCGCCGCGCTCGAAGGCGGGCTCGGCGCAGAAGGAGGAGAGCAGGAAAAAGACAGCGGAGAGAGCGATGCTTCGGAGCATGCGTATTTTTTAGCGGAGGGGGCGGGGAAACGCCAATTTGTTTGAAACACTGCGGCTTGAAGCTCGTATTACATTTTGCGGCGAGACTGAACGGCGCCGCACGGCGTTGAACTTCCCATGACCTATTCGACCCGAAAGTATCTTTGGTGGAGCGTGCTTCACTTTACCTTCGTGCCGTGCATCATCGCGGCGATTGTTCTGATTTCCTCAAGGTTCTCAGGCTATCAAATATCCGCGTGGCTGCTTTTCTGGTTCGCGATTGATGGCGTGCTATTCGGCGCGGCCATTAATAACCTGAGAGAATGCTATGCCGCGGAGCCTATGGAGGGATTGGGGCGGTGGCAGGTTTCGATCACCGATTTGATCGTCATTGCGCTCTTCTTCGGAATTTCGATGCTCGCGGCGAGGCTGCTGATATCGCAAAACGAACCTATGTTTTTGTCACTGGGTTTGCCGCTCGCGTTGTTCGCCGGGTTGGGCTATGCGATCGCGTTGCTCGTGACGTCGCGATATTGCGCGCCGATCGAGGGCATTGAAAAGTGGCTCGGCGCATTGGCCTGGATGGCAGTGACAGTCGTCGTTACCGGGATTGCGACGTGGATGCATTTTGGGCTGTTGCTTATGTTGAATTGGATTTTTTTCAGGCAGAACTGAATGCTTCGCAACGGGCGTCGCGCTTCAGTGCCCGAACGAATTGATCACGATCAAAATCGTGACGACCAGAATCGCGGCCATGAATGCGAGGACCGCGAGCTGCAGCGATTTTGAACGCTGGCGATAATTGAAATATTCGTTGCGCTTGCGGATGTGAACAATCGCCATTTCCTCGGCGACTTTGGGATCGACTTTCCAATGGCAATGCGGACAGACAGATTCGGTGTCCCCGAGCCTGTGGTGACATTTGGCACAACGATATCTGACGGTGTTGTAATGGTCGGGCATGTGCGGATGCACTCTCAACTGCTGTTGCGCCGAAGCCTGGTGACAGTTTCGAAAAAACTGTAACGCAATAGCCACACCAGCCAAGAGAAATCCGTCACTTATTGAAATATTTTCAATTTAACATCCGTCTTATACGTTGACGTCGGGAAAAAATTAAGCTCGCTCGACTATTCGGTCTGCGTCCAGCGGTTCACCGGGTTGACGTTGTACGCGGCGACGATGGTGTTGGCGCCCTGATCTTTTTTGTAAACGGCGCCTTCGGAACTCATCTGGAAAGTCGCGCTGCCGCTCAGATCATACTGCAGGGGGACCGCGCAGATGCCGAAGCCGGTGAGCATGTTGCCGCGGTTGTTGACGAAGGAATTGATCTGCGGATAGGCAGTGCCCAGTTGCATGAAGTAGACATAGCCCGCGCGCGGGACGCAGTTGGTCATGTTGCCGGAGCCGGGGACTTCGGACTGCGCGAAAGATTCGTCGACCAAGCCAGTGGTCACGTTGGCCCGGACATTGAAAAAAAGGCTTTCGAGATTACCGTTGTTGCCCGCGGGCCCAATGTTTTGAGCATATTCGCCGATGCCGTCGCCGTCCCAGTCAGTGCGGCGATAAATCTCCTGAGACGATCCCACTTTTTTGCACGCGGCGATGGCGGCGGCTTCATTCGCGGCGATCTTGGCGCGAATCATGTTGGGAATAATAATGACGGCGAGCACTGCGATAATGGTCAATACGATCATCAACTCGAGCATCGTAAATCCGCGCGTTTTCATAGCTGTCCCCTTTAATATGGATTCCCGCCAATATATAGGCACACATGTTAGACGATCAATGGATGGACGCCCCTACGCCCTTTCCGATGCACAATATAACGTCACATTGTGCAGTCTTGCAACAGTTTTTTTTCGGAATTTTTTTCATTATCGGTACGCTGCCTCAATTGTTGCCGAATAACGAGCTGCAACGCGTATCATTTGACGGCTGTTCGTCAACGGTGAATATCTTGTCTTGTTTTCCTGGGCCGCGGGACATCGGATTTCAACCGTTCCTCGAGAAACACGCCATGGCGCTCGGCATTTTCCTTCGCTCGGCGGGGTATTTCGCATGGTCCACACTTATCTGCACGAGCGTGTTCATGGCGTGGCATTTTGAGCGATACCTTTGGAGCTATTGGTTCGATATCTACCCTGCTGATCCCGTGCTGTGGTTGTACCGCAGCGGCCTCGCCGCCCTGCTCGCCGGCGGATTGATTTGCAGGCTCATCCTGCGCGGCGGTTCATCATGACCATCGCGACGAAGAAAAAGGTCGCGTGGCTGATCCTGGTGCTCAACCTCGCGAGCCTGGTTATTTTCTGCAACGTCATGAGGTTTCTCGTAACACGCACGAATCAAGTCTGGGATTGGCTGCTTCGGTTTTATGGGTGGCCACTGATATCGAGTCTCGCCATGATGGCAGCGGCGGGATTTTTGATCCGTTTCTACCGCCGCGAACCCTGGCAGCATGCGGGGCATTGGCATCTGAGGTTGACCGATTGTTTCGCGGCCACGTTTTTCGCCGCTTTCTGCATGGCGGCCTGGCGCGCGCTGTGGCCGGCGAGTTTTCTCTATGTCGGCGCGGGATTATCCATCCTCGGCGGGGTGTGGGTGTTGATGTCGCTGCTTTCCGCTGAAGCATGTGGATTTTCAATCATACGCCACAAAATCCCGCTCGCCGCCGGGCTTATGCTCAAATCCTTCGGCTATTGCGCCTGTGCGATCTTTGTCGCGTTCCTGCTGCTGGTGGCGGTCATAGACGGCCCCGATCAGGTGCCGTATTGGCTGCGCAACCTGCGTGGGGAATTTGCGCCTGATAATCCCGTGGCTGCCCTGTTTAAAATTTCGTCCTGGAGCATGCTCGCGCTGCCGGCCGGCTGGGTCATCTGCCGCGTTGTGATCAGACGGGCTGGCCGAGCTATTTCTTCCGCGCGCCCTTCTCCGCCTTGCTCATCCGATGCGGTTGATTGTTGAGCTCCCGGCGCGGCGCGACAAAGTTGCGGTGCGCCTGCTCCTGCTCGAATTTCACTTTGACGGCTTTGTCCGGCGCGATGGGTTTCGAACCCTTCTTCGAATTCGGCGTTGAGCTCTGGTTCGATTTCTGAATTGGCGTCTTCGGTTTCATGATCTCTCTCCTGTTTCGCGTCAGCACCCGCGCGACGCGCTCCATTTTCATCTTCTCAATCGCCACGGTCACGGTAAAATCAGCGCCGTCTCAACGAAGGACTTCCTCTTGATGCTCCACACTTCACGACCGCAATTTCCCGCTTTCATTTTTTCAATCGCTTTCATTCCGCTGCTGCTGGCGGCCAGTCTGTCGCGAGCCGCTGAGCCCGGTGGTGAAGCGAAGACGCCGCCTGAATTCAAGCAGGTTGCGGAAGATCCCAAACTGCCCCGCGTGCTGCTCATTGGCGATTCCATTTCCATCGCCTACACGATTCCCGTCCGCGAGCTGCTCGCCGGCAAGGCGAACGTCCAGCGCATCCCCGCCAATGGCGCGACGACCGATACCGGCGTCAAGAAAATCGACGACTGGCTAGGCGCAAAAAAGTGGGACGTGATCCACTTTAACTGGGGTCTCCACGATCTCAAGATGAACAAGGACGGCAAGACCCACTTCGTGGAGCTTCCCAAATACGAAGCCAATCTGCGCGAGCTCGTAAGAAAAATGAAGGCCACCGGCGCAAAGCTGATCTGGACCAGCACGACACCGGTGCCGGAAGGCAAGACCAACCCGCCCCGCGTGCCGGGAGACGTCGAGCTTTACAACGCTGCGGCAAAGAAGATCATGGATGAGAATCAGGTTGCCATCGACGATCTTTTCGCTCTCGCCCAGCCGCGATTGGCCGAAATCCAGCAGCCCGTGAACGTGCACTTCAAGCCCGCGGGCTCCAAAGTTCTCGCTGAGCAGGTCGCCGCGAAAATTCTGGAGGCGTTGAAGTGAGTTCAGAATTCAGAGTTCAGAGTTCAGAGTTATCGCGAAGCAGGATGCATGCGCACATGTCCTGTGCCGCGTGTGCCACTGCCGTTGGCAGTGCTGGGCGCGCGGGACACACTGCACTGCTTTCCGCAGTGGCACACATGACTTTGGTTTTATTGAACCTTCTGTGTTTGGTGGGAATGTGTGCCGAATCGGCCGCTCCGCCAGACGAAAAGAAGCCCGCGGCCGAATGGGTCAAACTGCTCGGCTCGGACAAATTCGCCGAGCGCGAAGCGGCCACCAATGCGCTGATCGGGCTTGGCGCGGAGGCTGAGCCGCTCGTTAAAGCGGTGCTCCAGGATGCAGACATTGAGGTTCGCCGCCGTGCCGCGCGCGTGCTCGCGGCGCTGACGCCAGTCAGCTTCGCCGGCGATTTTGTCCGCATCGGCTCGGAGAGCCTGAGCGCGGACGGGCGTCCTGAAGTCGCGACGAATGAAGCGGGCACCGCGAAAATCAGCATCGACAAAACCGGGCTCGTTTTCCTTTCGCAAAGTTACTCGAACATGAAGATCGATCAAACCTACACTTTTCCCGCGGACGCCAAACTCGAGGTTGCCGGTAAAGGCCACCTCAAGCTCGCCTGGACGCAGATCAGCCAGCTCGAGAATTATTTTCCCGACAGCGGCAATCCGCGTCTGACATTCGAAAACACGCCCAGCGGTCCGCGCGTGACCTTCGAGGCGAATGACACCAACGGCACGCGCGTCAAGATGCTCTTCGCGCGGCAGGCCGATATCGACAAAGACCCAGGGCTGAAAGCGGCGTTGAAGAAGCAGGCGCAGGAGACGGAGTGATCTCATTGCAGATTGAAGATTTCAGATTGCAGATTGAAAGACAACTCGCGGCGAGACTGTAATGGAATCTGCAATCTGAAACTTCAATATGCTCCGGTTAAAAATACGCTGATGAACCTCAAAAAATCACGCATCTCCCTCCTGAAATCCTTTGAGCAGCAATTCGGTCCGGGGCCGCGACCCCGGGCCGCGCTTGCGCCGGGGCGGGTCAACCTCATTGGTGAGCACACCGACTACAACGGCGGACTTGTTCTGCCAATGGCCATCGACCGCCACACCGCTGTCGTTTTCCGCCCAAGCGAAGAGCCCTATTTGTGCGTATACGCCGCTGACTTGAAAGAGCGTGCCGCGTTCGATTTGACGAAAATTGAACGTATCAAGTTGCCCACGCAGAGTTGGGAAAATTACCTGCTCGGGACGGCGTGGGCGCTGAAAGAAAAAGGAGTCGGGTTGGTCGGCGGCGACTTGTTGATTACCAGCGACTTGCCCGCCGGCGCAGGTCTCTCGAGCAGCGCAGCACTTGAAGTCGCAGTCGGTCTGGCACTGCTGGCGCTGGCCGGCGAGAAGATGGATGCGCAGACGCTGGCACTATGCTGCCAGCGCGCCGAGCACGAATTCGCCGGGGTGCGCTGCGGCATCATGGACCAGACCGTCGTCGCGCGCGCCAAGGCCGGGCACGCGCTGCTGCTCGACTGCCGCTCGCTCGAAGTCACGCATGTGCCGATCAAATTGAAAGGGCTGAGCTTCGCCGTCTTCGACACGGGCGTGCGCCACAAGCTCGCGTCGAGCGCGTACAACACGCGGCGCGCCGAATGCGAACACGCGGCGAAAGTGCTGGGCGTGAAATCGCTGCGCGAGACGAATCTCGACGCGCAGCTCAAAGCGCTCGGAAAGCTCAGCGCCGCCGAGGAGCGCCGCGTGCGCCACATCACCACGGAGAACGCGCGCGTGGTCCAGTTTGCGAGCGCTTTGAAACGCGGCGACGCGAATGAACTGGGGTATCTCTTAAAGGCGAGCCACACCAGCCTGATGCTGGATTACGAAGTCAGCTGCAGCGAGCTCGACGATCTCGTGTACGAGCTGGTTTCGCCCTGCTGCGGCAAGGACCCCTGTCCGGGCGCGCGGATGACCGGCGGCGGCTTCGGCGGCTCGGTGGTGGCGCTGCTGAAGACGAATAATTTCAGCGCGTGCCGGGGCGCGGTGGCGGAGCTTGCGAAGGGCGGCTGCATGTTGCTGTCTCCCGGCGAGGGCGCGAAAGTGGTGGCGTTGTGACGATCGGTCTGCTCGCGATTTTCTTCATCCCCCAGACAATCTGGGGCTGGCTGCTGCTGCTGGCGATCGTGTGGATTTTTTACCGCCGCTTCACCGCGCGCACGCTCGGCCGCACCGTCGGAAATTTTCGCTCGGGCGTCAACCCTTCCGCCGCCGCGCCCAAGGCGCTATCGCGGGTGGACGAGGCGCTCGACCGCAACTTCAAAGCGCTCGACCTGCCGACGAACGCGAGTTACGATCAGGTCAAAAGCTCATACCGCGAGCTCGTGAAAGTCTGGCACCCCGACCGCTTCGGCCAGGATGTCAAACTCAAGGAGCGCGCCAACACCAAGCTCATGGAGATCAACCAGGCCTACGAAAACTTGAAGCGGCACTTCGAGCGGCGATAAATCAATCATGAACTTTCGTGCAATTTCCATCCTGGTTTCGGCGCTTGCCGCCGGCGTTGTTGTCAGCCTGTTCACGTGGCCGCCGCCTGCCGTCGAGCGACCCGTGTCACTGCCGCCGCCTGTCGTGGACGATGCGCCTGACGTCGATTTCAGGATCACCAATCCATCGGCCGTGAAATACGTTCCGCCCAAGGATCGCTTCGACGAGCTGCAGCTCTGCGACAAAGCGGTGCTCTTCCTCCTGGACTCGCAGGAGTCCGACGGGCATTGGAGCTCCGCGCGTACCGGTGCGGCGAAAGCGTTTCAGAATCTCAACGGCGATATCGGCCTGACCGCCATCGCCGCGTACGTGCTGATGACCAGCAGCACCAAGGACAGTCCCAATCCGCGCGCCGTCGCCGCGGGCGGCAAGGCCGTGCGCTGGATTGAATCGAAGATGAACGCCGACGGCACAGTGGGGGAGCTCAACGGTCCCGGCGAACAGGTGTTCAGCCAGTTTCTCGCGGGCGCCGCGTTCATGCAGGCGGCCGGGATGTCGACGCGCGAGAGCCTGCGCAAGGAAGGGCAGAAAGTCATCGCCGTTTCGCTCATGAAAATGAGAGCGAAGAACGGCGGTTATGGCCCGGATATGAACAGCGTTGAGCCGCGCATGGACGTGCTGACGTGGGCGGCGTGCATCTGCAAATTCGCGAGCAACGAAGGGCTGTATTTTGAGCTGCCGCAGTTCGGCGGGGCGGAGCTGCCCGAGCCCAAAGACGACAAGGCGCGCGACGCGCGATACAAGGCGCACCGCGCGGCCGAAGATGAGATCCTCAATAATATTCGCACGGGGCTCAAGCGCCTGGAAGCCGCGGGAACCAGCGCGCCCGAGGGAAAATCGAGCGGTGTGTTCGCGCAGCAGCCCGGCGGCGCGGCCGACTGGAATGCCACCATCGCAGGGATGCTCGCGAATTTTTTGATCAGCCCCCAGCGCAGCACGGTCGCGCCGTCGCTTGAATTTGTGTTCGGGCCGTTCGACGCGAAGAGCGAAAACTATCCGCGCATTGCCGAGTTTGTGCGCTGGGGCGAACGCGGCGAGGGATATCGCTCGGACGTCGCCTGGTTCGGTACGTTCGCAGTCTCGTATCTTTTCACGGACGACAAATTTCAGCACAAGACGTGGGCCGGGCTGATGCGCCCGCTATTGAAGTCGCATCAGCAGCCTGATGGCGGCTGGCCCGTCGCGGGCGATGACGCGCAGCGCGGCCGCGTCTGGCGCACTGCGATGCATACGCTCACGCTGATTCAGCTCGCCCCGCCCCCCCCGCCCCCGGCGCCGCCTGAGGACACGATCAACACGCCGGCCGTGCCGGCAGATCCACCGCCGCGGGCAAAATGATGCCCGCTTATTTCGACGCCCATCTATCAACTGCCGCGACGCCACACGCCGATTTGCGTGGCGCGATTATTTTCGGCGAGCATGCCCGGCAGACAGGAATGTCTGCCCCACCATTTATTTCGAGGCCGCTCGATCTGCTCATTGGGCCCAACGATTCGCGTTATCCGCAGGATGCGGATGTGCTCGACATCACGTTCACCGGCGAGCCGCTGCGCGACCAACTCTTGCCGCCGCTGACAAATTGGTGGCCGCTTTGCGGCGTGCCGCGTGCGGACGGGCGGCCGCTGGTTCTGCATTTCAAAGAGACACATTTCGGCATGCTGGCGAAAGGGCTCTCGCGATTGGCGCGAGCGTTTCCGGCCGTGCGCTTCATGCTCGATCCATTCGTTCCCGGCAAAGAGTCGAATTGGAAGGCGGGCGTTTGTCTCGCCGAGCATCCCAACATCTGGCTGACCACGCGCGGGCTTTACGAGCGTGAAGATTTGTGGCCCCGCCGCGCCGACCGGGAGGCGTTTCATTTCGTGATCGGTGAAGTGGGCGCGGGCCGGCTGCTGTTTGCCTCGGGAGAAGCCGCGGCGAATCAAGCGCCGGGCGAGTGGCTTGAAAGCATCCCGTTTCTCGACGATGCTCAATGCCGCTTGATTCTGTTCGAAAACGCGATCGAGATGCTCGGCCAAACGTGACACGGAGTTTTCTGCCATGCTGTCCGCAAAAGCATTCGCCAAGATCAACTGGGACCTGCGCATCCTCGGGCGGCGCGCCGACAATTTCCATGAGCTCGACAGTGTGTTCGTCAACATCGGGCTCAGCGACGACCTGACTTTCGAGCCGGCCAGCGGGATCACGCTCACCTGCTCCGACGCTTCGCTGCCGGTCGATGATTCGAACCTGATAATGAAAGCGGCACGCTTTCTGGCTGACGAAGCGTGCAATGAGTCGTCGCGCCCGCGGCCGGGGGCGAAGATCCATCTGATCAAAAACATTCCGATGGGCGGCGGGATGGGCGGCGGGTCCAGCGACGCCGCCTGCGCGCTGCGCTCGTTGAATGCGCTTTGGAATTTGAACTGGAGCGTCGAACGTCTCAGCCGCATCGCCGCGCAGCTGGGGAGCGACGTCGCTTATTTTCTGCAGGGCGGCTGGTGTCTGTGCCGCGGGCGCGGGGAGATTGTCGAACCGCTCTTCGAGGCCGCGCCGTCCAACGAAAAAATTCTGCTGATCCTTCCACCGCTCCATGTCGCCACGCCGTCCGTCTACAAGGCGCTTAAATATCCAATCTGGGACGGCACGGGCGGGCGTTCGGTACAGGATTGTGCAGCGGTTGTGCGCTCCTTTGTGGCGCGCAACGATCTCACTCCGGCGGCGCTTCAAGTGGAGCCGCGCCTGGCTGACGTTCAGAGCATGCTTCAACAATTCTTTCCCAACCGCTGGCTGATGTCCGGCAGTGGCGCGGCGCATTTCGTCGTTCGCTCAGCCGGATACGACAAGGCGGCGCTGGACGCAGCGCTCAATGCGGCTGTGCCTGGCACGCGGATCGTTGAAACTGAAACGCTGACACCGGAGAAGTAAAATGCTCGCGCTTCGCCCGCTCGCTTTCCTTATATTCTGCACGATCGCTTGGGCAGGCGAGGACGCCAAACCCATCAGCGCCGCGCGGTCTCCAGCCGGTGATCTGCTTCGCAAATGGTTCGCGGAAGGGACGGCGGCCGGGAACACCGGAGACTGGTACGACAACCGCGACCGCACGCATTCCGAATTGCATCTGGCGCATTTCCCTCAATTACAAAAGCATGTTTACTCGGAGGACGAACTCAAGTTCCGCCGCGACTGGGCCGCGCGCGGAAGCACGCTCCCCAAAGTGACGTTCGGAAATTCGTCCACTTCGGCTCCGTCGAACGTGGGAGGCAGCAATCCGCGCAGGCTCTACTCCGCGCCGAAAGGAATGGCCGCGCTGTATGACCAATACACAAAAAACAACCTCTTCATTTATCCCGAACATCAGGACCACGACCCCGGCCACAACGGCGTGCCGTCCAGCGCCTATGGCGATCTTTATCCGACCAACACACCCTACCTGATTATCTCGCAGGGCTCGTCCGGAACCGACCAGCCGTTCATGCGCGCCGTGCCACTCGCGCTGGCCGCATTTCGCCCGGACGTAAAGAAGAAACTGATCGAGAGCGGGCTGCTGATGCCGACCGTGCAGATGATTTTTCGTAACAGCAACAAGCATCTCAAGGACGCGGCGGAATACCTAACCGGCAAGGCGCATCCGCCGGTTTTTGAAGGATCCTGGGTCGATGAAGTGAAGATGGTCGAAGCCGCGCACGCGCTCCAGCCCGGCGATATTCCGCCGATGGTGCAGTTGAAGGTCGTCGAAGAAGATCGCGCGGTTTCCGGCGTCGATTTTTTTGAGGACGACGAAACCGAGCAGCACGCCGACACGCCCTGCGTGATCTCGCGCTTATTCCGTGGCGCGAAGCAGACGCGGCGCATGGTCGTCAGCGCCGAGGGCAGCTACGACCTCAACAAGCGCCCGCTCACTTTCAGCTGGAGCGTGCTGCGCGGCGACGCGGCGCGGATCAAGATTAACTATCTCAACGATGCGCACTCGAAAGCCGAATTGATCGTGCCGTTCCATGCGCGCCGGCCGGACGAGCACGATCCCAAAATCGAGACGCAGCGCATCGACATCGGCGTGTTCGCCCACAACGGTGCGCACCCATCGGCGCCGGCATTCGTGACGTGGTTCTGCTTCGACTGCGAAGGGCGCACGTACGACGCGAACGGCCGCATCGTCGAGATCGGCTACGGCCTCAGCGAGACATCATTCTCCGTCAAGGACTGGCCCGGCCTGCTCGATGCTCAATCGCGGAATTTCATTTCGCTCGGCGGTGCCGACCTGCTTCCCGCGTTCAAACGCGCCGCGGAAGATTACAAGTCGGCCCAAACCCATCTCGCGGCGGCGCGGCAAAAAAGGAAGGACGCCGAAGGCGCGCGCAAAGTTGGCGAGGCACTCAAAGGCCTCGATGCGGCGTCCGATAGTGAGGTGCTCGCAGCACTCGTGCGCGAAACTCGGAAGCGCCTTGACGCGGATTTTCAGACCGCCGACAAAGCGCAGCAGGCCGCCGAAAAGGCACTGAAGGAGATCACGGACTCGAAGCGCGAGGACCTGCCCAAGCCGCTTCAGGCGCTCTTCGAGAATGCGATGAACAAACTGAAGAAAAATACGGATTTCGCCGCGGAACTTAAGGTATTTGCTCAGAACGAAAAATCGGTCGCCGACGAACTTGCGAAAAGCCGCGCGACGCTCGAAAAGCTGGGCATTCCGCGCGAGCCGGCGACTGTCTACGAGAAGGCAATGCTTGAGCGTGCCAACGGCGCGTTCCTCGCCGCGCTTGCTCCGACGCTGATTGCCGCGCAATTCCGCGTGAACTTTACAGACCCGCAGTTGACCGCGCCCAAGCGCTGGCGCGACTGCTACGAGTACGACGCCCAAGGCGTGCTGCTCGGCTGGAAGCGCTGGGACGAAGCTGCGGGGCGATCCGAATTCACGGCCGACGGCCACTGCATTGTCGATAAGGACGCGCTGGGGCGCTGCGCCAAGGCTCAGAGCGTGAAGTATGTTCGCGAGGGCGACCTTAAGAAGGGTTTCGCGGAGCTTTGGAAGCCGCTCAAGCAGGTGCCTGGCGACAAGTTTCATTTCTATACCTATGCGAGCGGGGATGATCGTCGCGGCAAAATTGAACGCAGTGAACCTGTTCCACCTCCGGCTGACGAAAAGTCGAAGCCGCCCGCGGCCAAATGATTATAATTCAAGCAAACAGCTCAAGGAGAATTCACAATGCGCCAGCTCATCGCCACAATTCTTTTGGTCGCTTCCGCCACGGTCTTGGCCGAGATTCAGGTCAAAACGGTTGAGTACAAGCAGGGGGATACCACGCTCGAAGGCTTTTATGCCTATGACGACTCGGCCGTCAACCAGCCGCGGCCCGGTGTGCTTGTCGTTCACGATTGGATGGGCAACGGAGATTTCTCGAAGGAGCGGATCACTGATCTGGCGAAACTCGGCTACGTCGCGTTTGCCGCGGACATCTACGGCAAGGGCGTGCGCGCGAAAGACCCCGGTGGAGCGTCGCAGCTTGCCGGAAAGTACAAGGGTGACCGCGCGCTGCTCCGCGCTCGCGCGCTGGCCGGGCTGGAAGAATTGAAAAAGCAGAAGGGCGTCGATCCGACGAAGCTTGCGGTGATGGGCTACTGCTTTGGCGGGACAACGGCAATCGAAGTCGCTCGCAGCGGCGCCGACGTGAAAGGCATCGTCAGTTTTCACGGCGGGCTGAACACGCCGACGCCGCAGGATGCGAAGAACATCAAGGGCAAGCTGCTGATTCTTCACGGCGCCGACGATCCGTTCGTGAAGCCGGATGAAGTCGCGGCGTTCAAGAAGGAGATGGCGGATGCGAAGGCGGATATGACGTTCGTGGCCTATGAAGGCGCAGTGCACAGCTTCACCAACCCCAAGGCCGGGACGGACAATTCGAAAGGCGCCGCGTACAACGAGAAGGCGAATAGGGAATCCTGGGAGGCGATGAAGAAATTCTTTGGGGAGATTTTTAAGTAGAAGGTTAGTTCGCCGATACGCCAAGAAACTGATACTGGCGCATCGCTGCTTGGTTTATACAGCGTGGAATCCAATTTCACCGCGGTCCTTCGTTGTTTCACTTGGAGCTTTTCGATGAATCGTTTGCCCCAGTCTCTTCTTTGCGCCGTGATGGCAGTTGTTTTCTCTCCTGTATTAATTGCCCACGACATTCCCGGCGGGGAGATGAAGAGCGAGGTGGAGATGGCGCGGGCGGCCACCGAGATGATTGGCGCGGCCAATTCGCTTGTCGCGGCGCTTGAAGACGCGCAGAAGACGAAGATTCAATTTGATTTCAAAGACACCACCGAGCGCGAGAAGTTCATCTTCGTTCCGGACACGAAGCGCAAGGGGCTCAGCATCAAGGAAATGACGCCTGTGCAGCGCCCGCTTGCGTTTGCGCTGCTCAACACAGGACTGAGCCAATACGGCTTCAACAGCGCGCTCTCGATCATGTCGCTCGAAGGGGTGCTGGCGGCGCAAGAAAAGGGCAAGGGCCCGGTGCGCGATGCCGAGCTTTATTTTGTGGAGATTTTCGGCAAGCCGGCCAAGGAAGAAATCTGGGGCTGGCGTTTCGAAGGGCATCACTTCTCGGTCAGCTTCACCTGCGTGATGGGCAAGTCGATCATTGCCGCGCCGATGTTTTTCGGCTGCAACCCGGAGCTAGTCAAAGACGGTCCGCGCGCGGGGCACCGCACCATCGGCGAGGTCGAGGACGCGGGCCGCAAGTTCATCATGGCGCTCGGCGATGACCAGAAAAAGAAGGCGATTATCCACGCCGAAACACCCAAGGATATTTTCTCAATGACCAAACGCCGCGTAGAAACCAAGAAGGAGGGTTTGGCTGCGTCGGAGCTGAACAACGACCAGAAGGCGCTGTTGCGCGCGCTGATCGGCGAGTACCTGCGCCGCGACCGGCCCGAAATCGCGGCGGCGGAAATGATGCGGATCGAGAAGGAAGGCTTCGACAACGTCTCATTCGCCTGGGGTGGAGCGACCGACGTGGGGAAGACGCATTACTATCGCATCCAGAGCGAGACGTTCATGATCGAGTATGATAATTTTCAGAACGACGGCAACCATATCCATTCGGTGTGGCGCGACCTGAAGAACGATTACGGCGAAGACGTGCTGAAGAAGCATTACGCGCAGGTCGAGCATAAATAACCGTTGGAGATTACGCTCTGGCGTGTGTGCGCAACGCACGCCGAAGCGTGAACTCCAGCGAATAGTTCGCATGTTTCAGCTATAATCCGCCCATGAGAAAAAAGCGCCACGACGAAACTCCGGTCCTGCCCGAAGCGGGCGATGTGCTGCCTGTTGTCGAGATGAAGACGCTGCATTCGTCCAATCATCCGTGGATTTTCAGGCGCATGGTCGGCGGGCCGTTCACCGAGATCGATCCCGGCACGCTTGTCGAGGTCGTGGAGCGCGGCGGGCGTTTTGTCGGGCGCGGATTTTACAATCCGAATTCCGAGATCGCGGTTCGGCTGCTCACGATCGAGAAGGACGCTTATCCGGACCGCCGCTTTTTCCTGGGGGCAATTACCCGCGCGGCGAAATTGCGCACGGACGTGCTCAAGCTGCCGGCCGTGACGGATGCCTTCCGCCTTGTGCATTCGGAGGGCGACGGACTCTCGGGGCTCGTCGCGGACAAGTATGGCAAGTGCATCGTGATCGAGCTCTTCAGCGCCGGGATGCACCGGCATCTGGAATGGGTGCAGCAGGCCTTTGTCGAGAATTTTCCGGAGCACGAAATCATCGTGCGATCCGATCACCGCACCGAGAAGCTCGAAGGACTCAAGATGGACGGGCCGCCGCCGGTGACGCGCGAGCTTGTCATCCGCGAACACAATTTGAAACTGAACGTCGATCTGCGGCGCGGACACAAGACGGGGTATTTCCTCGATCAGCGCGACAACCGGCGGCGCGTGGCGGAACTGAGCGGCGGGGTGGAAGTCTTCGACGGGTTCTGTTACACGGGCGGCTTCGCGCTCTCGGCGGCTCTCGGCGGGGCGAAGAGTGTCGAGGCGGTCGATCTCGATGAGAAGGCGATCGACGTGGCCAACAAGAACCGCGTCACGAATGAAATCGGCGAGCAGCTGAAATTCGTTCACGCAAATGTCTTCGATTACCTGCGCGACCAGCGCGCGGCGGGGCGGAAGTACGACCGCGTGATTCTCGACCCGGCCAAGCTGGCGCTGTCGCGCGGGGAAGTTCCACGCGCATTGACGGCGTACGCCGACATGAACCGGCTGGGCATGCAGTGCACGAAACCGGGTGGCGTATTGGTGAGCTGCTCATGCACGGGACTGGTCAGCGAGGAAGATTTGCTGATGGCATTGCGCGCGGCGGCCACGGAAGCGAATGTCGAGTTGCAGATCATCGCGATTCACGGGGCGCCGGGCGATCATCCGTGGGCGGTTCGTGTGCCGGAGGGGCGCTACCTCAAGGCTGTTTATTCACGCGTGATGCCTCTGCGATAGACTCAGAACAACATTTGTCATTGGTCAATTGTCATTTGCCGTTCGTCATTTAAAGATAACGCAGCCGCATTTGCTTTGCGAATTGACCCATGACAAATGACAATTCACAAATGGCAAAACGTTCGAAGCTGGCACCGCGGATCGCGCTCCAGCTTTATCGCGGGGCGGTCGTCTTGCTCATCGCGATTCTGGTCCGCAACCAGCACATCCGTCTCGAGATTGACGGCAACCTTCCGATTACTCTTTCCGAAGTGAAGCAGTTTCTTCCCAACGCGGCGGCACTTCAGCCCGATCTGAATTCGACGCGCACCGGCCTGGACGTTTTTGACACGAAGAAAAATCGCATCGGATATGCGCTGCACACGCTTCCGGAATGCCGGGCGATCAAGGGCTATGCCGGGCCGACGGACACGCTGCTCGTCTTCGATGAGAAATGGGTTTTGCGCGGCGTGGCGATCCGGCGCAGCGCGGACACTGTCACGCATGTTCACGACGTGGCCCACGATCCTTATTTTTTGAAATCCTGGGAGGGGAAAAGCTGGGATGAACTCTCGGGGATGGATTTGAAGAAGGCCGGCGTCGAGGGCGTTTCGGGCGCGTCGCTGACGAGTATGGCGCTGGCGCGGGGGATTCTCTATCGGGTGAAACGCGCGGAGGATGCTGCGGCTGCGCCGCCGCCGGCGGTCGTGCGTACGATCGACTACGCGCTCTTCGCCGCGCTGGCTTCTGCGCTGCTGCTCGCGTATACGCCGCTGCGCGGGATCGGGTGGGTGCGCGGGGTGTGGCAGGTGATTCTGATTGGCGGCGTCGGATTTCTCGGCGGACAGCTGCTTGCGCTGGCGCTTGGGGGCGGGTGGACCGCGTCGGGCGTTGCGTGGCGCGTTGCGCCGGGACTGGCGCTCGTCGCGGCGGCTTCGCTGCTGGTGCCGTGGAGCTCCAAGAAGGCCCTGTATTGCCAGTATTTCTGTCCGCATGGGGCGGCGCAGGAATGGCTGCACCGCATTGCGCCAAAATTCCTGCGAATGAACTTGCATCCGGAAGTAGCGGCGGGATTGCGATGGACGCCGGGGCTGATTCTGCTGCTGGCGCTCGGCGTGTTGTTGCTGGGCTTGCCGATGGACCTCGCCAACCTCGAGCCGTTCGATGCGTACCTGCTGCGCGCTTCAGGCTGGGTGCCGATCGCGATCGCGATCGCAGGCCTGATCGTGTCGATCTTCGTACCGATGGCCTATTGCAAATTCGGCTGCCCGACGGGCGCGATACTTGAGTTTGTCCGAGCGCGCGGGCCCGGCGATCGATTCGGGCGGTCGGATTTAATGGGCGCGTTTTTGCTGCTGGCTAGCGCGTGGATTTATTTCGATTATGAGCGGATTCGATTTTGGATTGAAGGGGTGTGATTTATTCAAGGGCACGTGCAGTCGGGACGCCTGCACCTCAATAGGTTAGCGCGCTTTTTTTCCGAGGACCATCAAGACGACGCGGTAGACGCCATAGGTGTAGAAACCCAGCAGCACGGGGGTGAGGATCGCGCAGTACATCAGGAAGGGCAGGTCGGCCCACTGTCTGAAATTTGCCCAGAGCTTCGTGGTGTAAAGCAACGCGAAGCCGGCGGCGAAACAGACGGCCGAGACGATGGCGCTGATGATCCAGGGGTGCGAGTAATCTTCGTTCTCGGGCGCGGCGCCGATTGGAGGGGGGATCGAACTTTCTTCCATGCGCGGCATCATAAGTGGAGCGGCGCAATTCTTCAACATTTCAGTGCCGCGATCGGAGCCGCTGGGGTACGCGAACGTCCGGGAATCCGCCGGCGGCGCGCTGAATTCTGAAAATCGAGTGTTGCGCAGCCAGCGGCAAGCCTCCAAACTATTTCCATGCCGATTCAACTTCCGCCGAATCCGCTCATCTATGAAATCAACACCCGGGTGTGGGTGCGTGAACTCTCCGCGCGCCACCATCACCCGATCCAGCTTGACACGATTCCAGAGAGCGAGCTGGAGCGCTTCAGCGAGCTGGGGATCGACGCGGTCTGGATGATGGGCGTCTGGACGACGGGCGCAAAGGCGCAGGAGATTGCGCGCGCGCACCCGGGACTGCAGCAGGAATTCCGAAACGCGCTGCCCGATTACAGCGTCGCGGACTGCGCCGGCTCCCCGTACGCAGTGAGCACTTATACAGTCTCACCGCAGCTTGGCGGGCCCGCGGCGCTGGCGCGACTTCGCGAGCGGCTGGCGAAGAAAAATATCGGGCTGATCCTGGATTACGTCTGCAACCACACGGCATGCGACCATCACCTCGTTGAGACCAACCCCGAGGCGTTCGTGCACGGCACCGAGCAGGATCTTGCCGCGCGGCCGGATTGTTTTTTTCGCGCGGGGAACGGCGCCGTGATCGCTCACGGCCGCGATCCGGGCTTTCCGCCGTGGACGGACACGGCGCAGGTTAATTTCGCGCAGCCGCCCGGGCGCGAGATGATGCTCAGCAAACTGCTCGCGATTTCCGAACAGTGCGACGGCGTGCGCTGCGACATGGCGATGCTGATCCTGCCGAACATTCTCAAACAGACATGGGGCGCGCGGCTGGGCGCGAATCCGAGCGAGAGGAGTTTCTGGCGCGAAGCCATTGCTGCGGTGCTGGGGCGCCATCCGCATTTTCTTTTCCTCGCGGAGTCCTACTGGGGCAAGGAGGCCGAGCTGCAGCGCGAGGGCTTCCATTTCACCTATGACAAAACGCTTTACGATCGCCTCCTGCACAGCGACTTTTATGGCGCGCGCGAGCATTTGCGAGCGGATGCGTCTTACCAGAAACATTGCACGCGCTTCGTGGAGAACCACGACGAGGGGCGCGCGGCGCAGAGTTTTGGCGTGGCGCGCTCGATTGCCGCGGCAGTTGCTTCATACTTCACGCCGGGCATGAAACTGGTTCACGAAGGGCAGCTGGAAGGCCGGCGCATCAAAGTGCCGGTTCAACTGACGCGGCGGGCGGCCGAGCCGGAGAATCCGGAGATCGCGGTCGCGTATCGCCACTTGTTCGCGGTGCTCAACGACCCGCTGCTGCAGAATGGAATTTACAAGGTGATCGACGTCGCTCCGGCGGGATATGGCGACCGGACGAACGAGGCGATGATCGCGTTTTTGTGGAGGCCGAACGGAGCGAGCGGGGCGTCTTCAGCGATGCTTTCGGCGGTGCAGACCGAGAATTGTGGCAGCGTGAGCGAATCGGGTTTTCATTGCCCGGGCCGATCGCGCAAGGTGGCGGTGCTGGTCGTAGTGAATCTCGGCGGCTCGCGTGCGTACGCGCGGATCCCGCTGCCGCAGGACGTTTGCGCGCAGGACCGGCAGTATATTTTCGACGACCGCTTCGCCGGAAAGCGCTACGACCGCGACGGCGCGGAACTCAATTATCCGGGGCTGTATGTGGCGCTCGAGGCGTACCAGCCGCATTTGTTTGAAGTGTGCGAAAAACCGTAGCGGCAATTTCAGATTGTTGAATTAGAGCAGAACGCAGATCAGCGCGAGTGCGACGAGAACGGTTTCGAGCGTGGCCATTCCCATGCTGATTCCATGGAATCTTGAGAATTCAGCTCGCGCGCCGGGCGCGGTATCGAACTGCGCGCGGAGCTCGAGGAGCTTCGGTTCGAGATAAAAAGCGGCGATGAATGCCAACGCCGCGGCAACGAGCAGGGCGACGAAGGTGATGGTGCGCTTGCGTGATGGCGACTCGTTTTGTTTTCGCAACACAATTTGCGAGCCGACCGCGAGTACGGCCAGCGCGACTTTCATCAGCCCGCCGACGTGAAGAATGCCGCCCATGACGTTGCCGGCCGTCGCGCGGTCGAGACCGGAGCGGAAGAAGACCTGGTCGGCGGCGATGAACGTCATGATCAGGCCGCCAAGCCAGATGCCGAGGGAGACGCCGCGAACTACGCGGGCAATAGAGGCGAGCATGAATCCTTCTTAATACGACTTCGTCAGCGTCGTTTCTTTCATGAGGAACTTGTCGACGCCGTACGCGGCGTTGCGGCCTTCGGCGATCGCCCACACGATCAGGCTCTGGCCGCGCGTCATGTCGCCGGCGGTGAAGACGCCTTCGACGCTGGTCATCTTGTTATCGTCGGCCCAGACGTTGCCGCGCTCAGTCATCTTGACGCCGAGCTGCGCGAGCATGGTGTTTTTCTCCGGGCCGAGGAAGCCCATTGCGAGCAGGATTAGCTCCGCGTCAATCGTGAACTCGGTGCCCTCGATGGGAACAGGTTTGGGCGGACCGCCCGCGGGGTTCGGAACCCAGTTCAGGCGCACGGCGTGAAGTTTTTTCACTTCACCGTTCTCGCCGGTGAGCTTGTTGGTCTGGATGCTGAAGTCGCGGCACTCGCATTCCTCGTGCGCAGACGAGGAACGGAAGATGTTGGCCCACTGCGGCCAGGGGTTGTGCGGGGACCGCGCGTCCGGCGGGCGCGGCAACAATTCGAACTGCTTGATCGACTTTGCGCCCTGGCGTGTTGCGGTGCCGAGACAGTCGGCGCCGGTGTCACCGCCGCCGATGATGACGACGTGCTTGCCGGTGGCGAGAATCTGGTCGGGGATTTTGTCGCCGTGGCAGACTTTGTTCGACTGCGGCAGATAATCCATCGCGAAGTAGGTGCCCTTGAGCTCTCGGCCGGGCACTGTCAGGTCGCGAGGCTGTGTCGCGCCGCCGCAGAGAACAATGGCGTCAAAATTTTTGCGCAGGTCTTCGACCTTGTGATTCACGCCGATGTGCGCGTTGACGACAAACTTGACGCCCTCGGCCTCCATCTGCTGGAGGCGCCGATCGAGCACGCGCTTTTCCATTTTGAATTCAGGGATGCCGTAGCGCAGCAGGCCGCCGATGCGGTCGGCGCGTTCGAAGACCGTGACGTCATGGCCAACGCGGGCAAGCTGCTGGGCGGCGGCGAGACCCGCCGGACCCGAGCCGACGACGGCGACTTTTTTCCCGGTCGAATGAGAGGCCGGCTGCGGTTTGACCCAGCCTTCCTGAAATGCGCGGTCGATGATGGTCTGCTCGATCTGCTTGATCGTCACGGCGGGCTCGTTAATGCCAAGCACACAGGAATTCTCGCACGGGGCCGGGCAGAGCCGCCCGGTGAACTCGGGGAAATTGTTGGTCAGGTGCAGGCGGTCGATGGCCTCGCGCCAGCGGTTGCGGTAGACGAGGTCATTCCAATCCGGGATGATGTTGCCCAGCGGACAGCCGTTGTTGCAGAACGGCACGCCGCAGTCCATGCAGCGCGCGGCCTGCGTCTTGAGATTCGCGTCCGGGAACGGAAGGTAGACTTCGTTCCAGTCGTGAACGCGCTCGGCCACGGGACGCCGAGTCGGCATCTCACGTTTCGCTTCCAAAAATCCAGTCGGCTTGCCCATCAGTCTGTCACTCCACTTGAATCAAGTTCTGTCAAAACTTCACGCAAAAACCAATCGACCTTTCGGTTCAGGTATTGCACGTCCCAACTCCCGAGCAGTTTCGATCCACTCCCGGATAATCACTTCCGCATTCGCGATTGCTTCCTGACGGGTCATACCATCCGCGGCACAACCCGGCAGTTCTGGTACTTCGGCGATGAACGAATCGTCGGCTTTGCTCCAATAAAGAATGATCTCGTAGTTACTCATCAATTTTTCCTCCAAGCACATGCTTGACAATCATATCGCGGACCTGTTTGACTTGATATGATTTGCAGTTCGATCCTTCGGCTGAAGATTCAAAATTTCCTCGATGAACTTCTTCGAAAAGATGCAATGACTGCCGCGAGTTCGTTCCTCAAACCCGAGCGATTTCAGCAGCGTACGCATTTCATCAAACGAGATATTTGCGTCGCTGACCCCGCTGAGGATTTGAGAAAGCAGCTTCTTTTTACGGCTCATCTTACTCCCCCGCCGCCGCGAGCTTCGTCTGCATCTGCGCCTGCCGCTGCTGGGTCAGGACGCGCTTGAAATCTACGGGCATCACTTTTACGAACCTTGCGGATGCGGCCGTCCAGTTGGCCAGGACCTCCGCGGCAACCGTGCTGTCTGTGTACTTCTTGTGCTTCTCGATCATTGTCTTGAGCACGTCGAGGTCGTCGGCATCGAGGGGGTCAAGCTCAACCATGCCTTTGTTGCAGTTCACCGGGAATGAACCGTCTGCGTCATAGACGTAGGCGATGCCGCCGCTCATGCCGGCGGCGAAGTTGCGGCCGGTTTTTCCTAGCACCACGACGCGGCCGTTGGTCATGTACTCGCAGCCGTGGTCGCCCACGCCTTCCACTACCGCATACGCGCCGGAGTTGCGGACGCAGAAGCGCTCGCCGACGATGCCGCGAAGGTACACTTCGCCGGCCGTCGCGCCGTAGAGAATCACGTTGCCGGCGATGACGTTGTTCCTGGGATCGAACGGCGCGTTCCTGAACGGCCGCACAACGATTCTCGCGCCGCTCAGTCCCTTGCCGACGTAATCGTTGGCGTCGCCTTCGACGTTAAAGGTGATGCCGCGCGGCATGAACGCGCCGAAGCTCTGTCCGCACGAACCTTTCCAATTAATGGTGATCGTGTCGTCTGGCAATCCCGCCACGCCGTAACGGCGGGTGAGCTCGCTGCCGAGGATCGTGCCGACCGTGCGATTGACGTTGCGCACGGTCCGCTCGAGCTTGACTTTTTGAGCATTCTCCAGCGCGGGCCGGCAGGCAATCAGCAGCTCGTTGTCGATCGCGTGCTGGATGCCGTGGTCCTGCTCGACGGACTTGTACAACGTCGATCCATTGCGCGATTCGGGCTTGTGAAAGATCGAGGTGAAGTCGAGTCCCTTCGCCTTCCAGTGCTCGATCGCGCCGCGCATGTCAAGCAGGTCGCTGCGGCCGACCATCTCGTTGATCGTGGGAAGCCGAGCTGCGCCATGAGCTCGCGGACTTCCTCGGCGATGAACATCATGAAGTTGACAACGTCTTCCGGTTTGCCGGTGAACTTTTTGCGCAGCTCGGGGTTCTGCGTCGCGACGCCCACGGGGCAGGTGTCGAGGTGACAGACGCGCATCATGATGCAGCCCGACGCCACGAGAGGCGCGGTGGCGAAGCCGAATTCCTCCGCGCCCAACAGTGCCGCAACGATCACGTCGCGGCCGGTTTTCAACTGGCCGTCGGCCTGAACCACGATGCGGCTGCGCAGGTCGTTGAGCACCAGCGTCTGCTGCGTTTCGGCGAGGCCAAGCTCCCAGGGCACGCCGGCGTGCTTGATCGACGTCAGCGGCGATGCGCCGGTGCCGCCGTCATAGCCGGAGATCAGCACGACGTCGGAGTGCGCTTTGCTCACCCCGGCCGCAACGGTGCCGACGCCGACTTCGGCGACGAGCTTCACGCTGGTGCGGGCGTAGATGTTGGAGTTCTTCAGATCGTGGATGAGCTGCGCAAGGTCCTCGATCGAATAGATGTCGTGGTGCGGCGGCGGCGAGATCAGGCCGACAAAGGGGGTGGAGTGGCGGGTCTTCGCGATCCAGGGGTAGACTTTGTGGCCGGGCAGCTGGCCGCCTTCGCCGGGCTTGGCGCCCTGCGCCATCTTGATCTGAAGTTCCTGCGCGTTCACCATGTACATGCTGGTCACGCCGAAACGACCGGACGCGACTTGCTTGATCGCGCTGTTGGCGGTGTCGCCACTGGGGAGCCTCTCGAAGCGCTCGTAGTCCTCGCCCCCCTCGCCGGTGTTGCTCTTGCCGCCGATGCGGTTCATGGCGATGGCGAGGTTCTCATGCGCCTCCTTGCTGATCGAGCCGTAGCTCATCGCGCCGGTCGCGAAGCGCTTCACAATCTCCTTCGCGGATTCGACTTCGTCAATCGAAATGGGGGTGCGCCCGGCGGTTCTGAATTCGAAAAGGCCGCGAAGCGTGCAGAGGAACTTCGCCTGGTTGTCGACGCTTCGCGAATACTCTTTGAAAATCTTGTAGTTCGAGGTACGGACCGCGTACTGGAGCTTGTGCACAGTCTCGGGGTTGAAGAGATGGAATTCGCCGTCGCGGCGCCACTGGTACTGGCCGCCGGAATCGAGCGACTCGACGGGGACGTCGCGCTCGGGGTACGCGCGGCGGTGGCGGGCGAGCGTCTCTTCGGCGATGACGTCGAAGCCGATGCCTTCGATGCGCGAAGCGGTGCCGGTGAAATATTTGTCGACGACTTCGCGGTTGAGGCCGACAGCTTCGAAGATCTGCGCGCCGCGGTAGCTCTGCACGGTGCTGATGCCCATCTTGGACATCACTTTCACCACGCCTTTTTTCACCGACTTGCAGAAATTTTTCACCGCCGTCTTGTGATCCACTTTCGGCAGGATGCCGTCGCGGATCATGTCGTCGAAGGTTTCGAACGCCAAGTACGGATTGATCGCGCCCGCACCGTAGCCGATCAGCAGGGCGAAGTGATGAACCTCGCGCGGCTCGCCAGTCTCGATCACCAGGCCCACTTTCGTGCGCAGGCCGTTGCGCACGAGATGATGGTGCACGCCCGCGGTGGCGAGCAGCGCCGGGACGGGCGCTTTCGTTTTGTCCACGCCGCGGTCGGAGAGAATGATGATCTTGTAGCCGTCTTTGATCGCCTTGACGGAATCCTCGCAGAGCTTCTCGATGGATTTGCGCAGGCCCTCGCCGCCGGCGCTTGCCTCGAAGAGCATAGGCAGCGTGAGCGACTTGTAGCCATTGACCGAGATGTGGCGGAACTTCGCCAGCTCGTGGTTGTCGATGATGGGGGTGCTGAGCTTGATCTGCAGGCAGCAGTCCGGGCCGGGCTTCAGGATGTTGCCTTCCGGGCCGATCGAGGTCGCGACAGAGGTGACGAGCTCCTCGCGGATCGCGTCGAGCGGCGGGTTGGTCACCTGCGCGAAGAGCTGCTTGAAATACGAATAGAGGGGCTGCGGTTTGTCCGAGAGGACGGCGAGGGGCGTGTCGGTGCCCATCGAGCCGATGGCTTCTTCGCCGTTCGCGGCCATGGGCGACATGAGGATTTTCAAATCCTCGGTCGTGTAGCCGAAAGCCTGCTGACGGCTGAAGACGGTCGAGTGCGCGGGCAATTCCTCGTCGGGCGCGTCGGGGAGATCGTCGAGCGCGACGAGGCTGCCCTTGAGCCACTCACCGTAGGGTTTCTCGGTCGCGATTTTGTGCTTGAGCTCGGCGTCGTCGATAATGCGGCCCTGCTGCAGGTCGATGAGGAACATCTTGCCTGGCTGCAGGCGGCCCTTGATGACCACGTCTTCGGGCTTGATGTCGGGCAGGACGCCGACTTCGCTGGCCATCACGACCGTGTCGTCTTTCGTGACGTAGTAACGCGACGGACGGAGACCGTTGCGGTCGAGCACGGCGCCGATGACCTGACCGTCGGTGAACGCGACGGAGGCGGGGCCGTCCCATGGCTCCATCATGCAGGCGTGGAATTCGTAGAAATCTTTTTTCTCCTGGCTCATGCTCTCGTGGCCGGACCACGCTTCGGGGATGAGCATCATCATCGCGTGCGGCAGCGAGCGGCCGCACATGACGAGCATCTCGAGCGCGTTGTCGAGGATCGCGGAATCGGAGCCGCTCTCGATGCAGACGGGCATGAGGCGCGCCATTTCCTTCTTCGTGAAGTGCTCGGTTTCGAAGAGCTCCTGGCGCGCGCGCATCCAGTTGATGTTGCCGCGCAGGGTGTTGATTTCGCCGTTATGGGCGAGGTAGCGGAAGGGGTGCGCCAGCGACCACGTCGGGAACGTGTTGGTGCTGAAGCGCTGATGGACAAGCGCCAGCGCAGACTCGACGGCGGGGTCGTGCAACTCGGGGAAGAAGCTCTCCATCTGGTCGGCGTTGAGCATGCCCTTATAGATGAGCGTGCGGCAGGAGAAGCTGGGGACGTAGAAGAACTTCTTCTCGAGCAGGTCCGACGCGGCGATCTGGTTCTCGGCGCGCTTGCGGATCAGGAAGAGTTTGCGCTCGAAGGCGTCGTCATCCTTCACGCCATTGCCGCGGCCGACAAAATACTGGCGGATGTCGGGCTCGACCTTGCGCGCGCTGGGACCGATGTCCTTGTTGTCCTGCGGGATATTGCGCCAGCCGAGCGGAACCTGGCCTTCTTCGCGCGTGATTTTCTCGATCATCATGCGGACTTTGCCGCGCTGCTCGGCGCTGGGCGGGAGGAAGACGCTCGCGACGCCGTATTGTCCGGGCTCGGGGAGCGAGACGTTGTTCTTGGCCAATTCGCGCTTCAGGAAATTGTGCGGAATCTGGAGGAGAATGCCGGCGCCGTCGCCGGTGTTGACTTCACAGCCGCAGGCGCCGCGGTGCTTGAGGTTGATCAGTATCTTGAGCGCGTCTTCGACGATCTTGTGCGACTTCTTGCCCTTCATGTTGCAGACAAAGCCGACGCCGCACGCGTCATGTTCATTGCGCCCGTAAAGACCCTGGGGCTCGGGTAAGTTTGGGTAATGCATGATCAACCTCTTTCAAACCGAAGTTCAGGACCTGACAATTCAGAACAATTGCAGATTGAGGATTTCAGATTGCAGATTGAAATGCGATCAATCTGCAATCTGAAATCTTCAATCTGAAATCAAGTAGTGGATGAACTACCGTCGCAACCCGTGCTGAGCGGGAGCGGGCCGAGCGCCCATCCAAATCTAACCCAATTCAACTTCCGATCGGGTGGGGCTGGCGGTACGTGTCAGGACCGAGCTAGTGTTCCCGAATGGAAAATGCCTTCGAACATTAAGACAATAGAACATTCGGCGTACAAAAGCAAGCGCAAATGAACTAAAAATCATTAAATAAATAATGATGGTCCGATTATGCCCGGGATGCTGGGGGATGAGGTGAAACACTCAAATACTGTCATGTTTCGACCCCAGCAGAGCCGCCTCCACGACAAGACCCGGACCAAATCCCAAGACGACGCATGGAGTGGGGATGATTGTCTTCCGTTCGGCAATTTTGGCAAGAGCAAACAGGATTGTTGGCGACGACATGTTGCCGTGGTCGGAAAGAATCTGCCGTGACGCCCAAAGCCCATTGTCCGGCAAACAGAGCGCGCGTTCGACGGCGTCGAGGATTTTCGGGCCGCCCGGATGAACCGCCCATGCCGCGACGGCTCCGATGCGCGTGTCCTGCTTCGCGAGCCAGGACTCGAGCCAGCCGCAGAGATGGCGTTCGATCAGCGCGGGGACTTGCGGGGAGAGTGTCATCTGGAAGCCGTGCGTGCCGATGCGCCAGGACATGGCGTTCGCGGAGCCGCCGATTAATTGAGAACCGAAGGCGCTGAGGGTTGCATGCGATTTTTGTCCGGGCGATGGCGCGCCGATGACCGCGGCGGCGGCGCCGTCGGCGAAGAGGGCGTTGGCGATCAGGCTGTCAGATGCGGCACCGTATTGCATGTGAAGCGTGCAGAGTTCCACGGCACAAAGCAGCACGCGGGCGTCGGGGTCTTCGCGCGCGAAGGCTCGCGCGACCTGGAGCGCATTCATCGCGCCGTGGCAACCCATGAAGCCGATCTGTGCGCGGGCGATGCCGGGATTGAGCGCGAGGCGTTGGAGCAGCGCGCTGTCTAATCCCGGGGCAAAAAATCCGGTGCAGGTTGAGAGAACGAGATGTGTGATGCGCGCGGGGTTCTCGCCGCAATCAGCGAGCGCATTCGCGCATGCGCGTTCGGCGAGCGGCGGGGCTTCGAGCTCGAAGCGGGCCATGCGATCCTGTGTTGTCGGTCCGCAGTCGAAGTCATCTTTTGGGGGCGGGTAAAAGGCGAAGGCGGCTTCGAGGCCGGCGCCGGCGAGGACGCTGCCGCGCGTGCGGATGCCGGACTGGCGATAAAGCGCTTCGAGCACGCGGGGGCGAGATTTTGTGCCGCAGAAATTTTTCGCCAGCTCAAGTGCGCGCACCTGATCGAAGCTGTGCGGGGGCGGCGCAGTGCCGATTCCGAGAATGCCGATGGCTGGATGCATGAACACGCCGCCCCTTTTAATGAGGGAAGATCAGGCGGGTCAGCGCCGGAAGCGTTTCCAGCAGCCCAACGGCGGCTGCCGAAAGCCTTGGTGTTCTTAAGAGCCGCGCGACGATTTTGCAACTTGTTTGTTGTGAGCGAACATTTTTGTCATGCTGCGACTGCCACTCTTTTTCGATTACGGGAGCCCATTGCTCATGGGAAAGCAGAAGCTCGGACGCGAGCAGGCCCGAGCGCATGGCCCATGCCATGCCTTCGCCAGTGAAGGGCTCAACGTAACTCGCGGCATCGCCGAGCACGAGCAGGCGCGGGGCGCTCACGCGCGTACGGCAGCGGGTGAGGCGCGGCGTGCCGTGCCAGCGCGCGTCACGCAACGCATCGATGGGGGGCAGTCCGGCGTGTTGAAGAATTTCGGCGACGGCGAGGCCGGGATGCGGGAATTCGCGCAGATAGGCCGAGTCGAACGCGGCGGCGATGTTGAGGCGCGCGTCCTCCTGCCGGACCATGCCGACGTAACCACCTGCGCCGCAGGCCATGAAAACGGCGCCGTCTGAATAATATGGAGGCGCGGCCACAACGGCGGCTCCGATGCCCAGTCGGGAATCGGCCGCGATGATTTCGGGGAGCTCGCCGTCGATGAGCGTGGATTGCAGACCGGCCGCGACGAGCACGGCGCGCGCGTGCAACGGAGTTCCGTGGTGCAGATGGATGAGACGCGCGTGATCAAGCAATTCGATTCTTTCGGCGGAGGCATCCGGAATAAATTCAGCGCCGGCTTCGATGGCGCCGAGGACGAGTGCGTGATCGAGCACGTCACGCGAGAGCGCGACGTTGCCGTTGAGAGGCAAGTGCTGCTCATTGCCTTCGATGAAAACGCGCAGTTCGTTGAGGGGGCGCGCGCGGAGGAGGGACGGGAGGTCGCCGAGACCACACGCGGCGAGGGATTTATGGGCGGAGGCGTTCAGACATCCGCCGCAGACCTTTGGGCGCGGAAAGTTGTGTTTGTCGATCAGAAGGACTGAGCGTTTAGCCAGCGCGAGCACGCGTGCGGCGATGGAGCCGGCGGGGCCGGCGCCGATGATGATGGTGTCCCAGGATTCTGGCATCGCGGAATAGCTCATAAGGGACAAATGGGACGCATGGACCGATAGAGGCAAATTTTTCAGCGCTTCCATTGCAGGAGCATGCGGCAGGGCCAGACGGGATCGATGCGGGCCCCCAGCATGCCGGCGTTTTCGGCCATCGCACGCATCTCGGGGATCGTGTAGGCGGCGCGCACGGAGCGCGGGCCGTCGACGCGCACGACGGGTGAGCGTGCGAGGACGTGTCCAGCGAGGTGCGCCAGAACCAGTCCGGTGCGCGAACGCCGCAGGTCGCTGACCACCACCAGTTGCGCGCGCGCCATTTTTTCCAGGATTGCAGTCACGTTTTGAGCATCGAAGTGATGCAGGGAAAGCGAATTTATCACGACGTCGAAACGTTCGGGAATTTCTTCGTCGAGGATGTCGAGCTTGAAATACTCGATCGATGCGCCGGCGGCACTCGCGCGCTCGCGGGCCATGTCGAGCGCGACGCCGCTTTTATCGCAGCCCGCGAATTCCCATTGTTCGCTTTCGCGCCGCGTCAGGCGCCAGAGCTCAAGCAGGATATCGCCGCCGCCGCAGGCGAGATCCAGAACGCGCAGTTTCTGTCTCCTGTCGCGGGCATGACGGCGGAGCGGTTTCCAGAAGCGCTGGGCGGCGTGGCTGAGCGTGTTGATGCGTGACAGCGCGGCCAAGGCATCGCGGTGCAGAGGCACGGCGAGCGCCTCGTCGTCCATGATCTCGGGTACGCGGATTCGATCCACCGCCGCAAATCCTAAGCGGACTTCTTAAGTGGTTTGACTTCACGGTCGACTCTTTTTGCAATTCGGTCGCGCGCTACCTCGAGGTCATAGAACGTTTGCATGTTCAACCAGAGCTCAGGCGAAGTGCCCAGGAAGCGCGATAGCCGCAATGCCGTGTCGGCTGTCACGGCACGTTTGCCCTGAACGATTTCATTGATTCGGCGCGGATAGACGCGCATCTCACGGGCTAGCCGATATTGGGTGATTCCCAGCGGCAGAAGAAAATCTTCCGCAAGAACCTCGCCGGGATGAACTGGAGGTATTCTTCTAGTTTTCATACTCGATCCTTCAATGGTAGTCCACAATTTCAACATTGAACGCATGCTTGCCATCCCATTCGAAACAAATAAGCCACTGCTTGTCGATCCTGATGCTGAATTGCCCTTCCCATTCCCTAATCAGCGCCTCCAGATGGTTCGATGGCGGCATTTTCAAGTCCTGAAGGTTCTTTGCGGAATGCAGGTAGACGAGCCTGCGGAGCGCTGCACGATGAACGTCCTGCGGCAACCGCCGAGAATCTCTGCGCAAAAATATCTGCTCAGTTTCCTTGTCCTTAAACGACAAGATCATGAGCACATAATACCGCGGGACGGTATTAGCGTCAAGAAACACAGATCCCCGAAAGCCGTCGAAAGAACCGGTTTTCAGGCAATCATCATGCGGTCCATGAACTCCAAATACCCCGTGATTCCGCCGCTGCGGGTGTGGCGGTTCACGGATTTCAGCACGACCCGGAGGGCCTGCTTGACTTCCTGCTTCGAATAATTGTGCACGCTCAGCTCGACGCGCAAACCGGTTTGGAGATGGTGGCAGAGCATGTCGCCGGCGGGGTTGCATGCCGGATTGATCGCGAGACGGTCGAGCGTCACGGCCACGAGGGTATCGTTGAGCTCGGGATGCTCATCGTAATAATGGAGAATGGTCGATTCGATCGCGTAGACGAGCGGCATGTACTCCGCGATCAGCGGGTCCACTGAACCCAGGCACATGCCGGTGCCGTACAGTTCTTCCAGCGGTTTCAGCCGATAGCTCTGAAATCGGCCGGAATAGCGCAGTTCGATTTCTCCTGACGGAGCATCTTTAAATTTGACTTCAAACCTGTCCGACCTGCCACCGACGAGATCAAGAAGCGCCTGGTCCACACAGCCTCCCCAACCCCCCACTTGCCTATTTGTTACAGGATTCCCCATATCGTTGACTTCTCGAATTGCCGCCATCACTCTGGAATTTTCTGCAATTTTGATTACGATACGCGTCTGAACTAAAACTCAGCGAGAGAGTATTCATGGCCAGTCACGAAGAAGAGATCAAACGCGTCCGCATCATTCCTGACGTCTACGCACTCGCCGCCGGCGGGTTCGACAAGATTCCGAAGGACGACATGGCGCGCCTGAAGTGGGTCGGTTTCTACAAGCAGAAGCAGGCGCCGTTTTTCATGGTGCGAATCAAGATTCCGGGGGGCGCGATCACGCTCGACCAGCTCGCCACCGTTTCGCGCCTGGCGATGAAGTACGGCAATGGCGTCGACCACATTTCCACGCGCCAGGACATCGAGCTTCACGGGGTGCTGATCAACTGCGCGCCGGACTTGCTGCGCGAGCTGGGTGACGTGGGGCTCACGACCAAGGGCGCGTGCGGCGATACCGTGCGCAACATTGTCGGGGTGCCGTGCGCGGGGGTCTGCCCGCACGAGGTCTACAACGTCGAGCCGTTGCGCAAGTATCTGTATGAGCATTTTCTCTCGGACGACACGGTGCTGAATCTGCCGCGCAAGTTCAAGATTGCGCTGTCGGGGTGCCTGCGGCATGCGGGACAGTACAGTATTAATGACGTGGGACTTTTTCCGTCGCGCAATGCAGCTCGCGTTGCGGCGGAAGGGCCGGGGTTTGAGTTCTGGGTGGGCGGCGGACTGGGCGCGCAGCCGCTGCTGGCGCAGTGCCTGGTCGATTACATTCCGGCGAGCGAAGTTCCGGCGGCCTGCGCGGCGACGGTTGAGACGCATCGTCTCTACGGCAACCGCGACAGCCGGACGACGGCGCGTTTGAAGTTTGTGCTGAAGAAGTGGGGGCTCGAGAAGTACCGCACGATCTGGAAGGATCACTTTGAAGATGCGCTGAATAAGATTGGGCGCGTGAATTTTAATTTGAAAGCGGAGCCGAGCGAGATTTGGGCGCCGGTGCTCAATGCCCCCTTCTATAAGCAAAAGAAGAAGGGGTTTTATGGCGTCGAGTGCATGGTGCCAATTGGAGACGCGCGGGCCGAGGACGTGCTGTCGCTGATTGGATTCTGCCGGCGCCACAACTGCATGGTGAAGCTGACGCAGGGGCAGAACCTTCACGTTCAGAACATTCCGGAAAAAGCGGCGGAGGAGCTGACGAATCTGGTCGATTATTATGGTTGGTCGCTGCAGGATGCCGAACGCTCTCCGAACGTGATTGCCTGCGTGGGACTCGACGAGTGCGTCAAGGCGGTGTTCTACACGAAGGCCGTGGCCAAGCAGATTTCGAACGAGCTGATCGCGGATTCGCGCGGGATTCCAAAGGGGCTGACAATTCACTTCTCCGGCTGCCCGAACAACTGCGGGCAGAACAGCTCGGCGGCGATCGGCTTCATGGGCGCGACGCGTCCGGGCGCGTGGCAGAAAGAGGGCGTGTATTCGCTGTATCTCGGCGGGACGCTGGAGGGCGCGGGCGCTGTCGGGAAGATGACGGCGACGGGATTGAAGCCTGAGCGCATTGGCGAGGTTATCAAGGGGCTGGTAAACGCGTACCACAACGACCGCAAAATCAGCGACGACAGCGATCAGAACAACAATGAGGATTTCAGCCTCTGGTCGCGGACGCTGGCGCGCGATCGGTTGATTACGATCTTGAAGGCGGCAGGAGCGCAGTAGTTTTGGGCGAGTGCATTACAACGACATTGGTGATTGTTGATTCTTGATTGGTGATTGTTGATTTGGAATTCGGCTCAGCGCGGAATTAAATCACAAATCAACCATCAAGAATCACCAATCACCAATTGCTTTTAAGGTTTCCCCCCGACCTCGTGAATCCGAAATCCATGCTTGCGCCCGCCCTCCCCGACTCCCCCGCCCCACCGCCTCCGGCAACCTTTCGGCTTCCTTCGACGGCGCTGTTTCTGGGCTTGATGCCGGTGTTTTCCGGGCTGGCGCGGCGCAACGATCTGGCGTCGGTGCTCACTGAGGAAGAATTGCCCAGCCGCGCGGGGGATGATGGGCGGCAGAAGGTGCGGACTTACATCATCTATACCGGGCGCGAAAGCAGCGCGCGCACCAGCCTGAGTTTGTTTGACAATGATCCGCTTTGGAGCGAGGGCGAACTGAGCATGCTGATCAAGCGCCAGTTTGGGCCGACGGGGCTCAAGCATTTGATGGGCATTTTGATTGCGGCGGAGGAGCAGGCCAGCGCGAACAATTCCAGTCCACTGGGGGGATTCGTTTTCGACGCCAGCCGGCATTTGGATTTGCTCGGCTATCAGCGCTCGAACCGCGTGAATGGGAAAGGGTACCACACGACGCGTCTCTTGAAGGAGGCGCGGGAGATCGTGACGCTGCTGTGTTCGCTGACGATTGTGCAGGAAATTCGGCTGGGCGCGAGGCGGGGCACGACGATCAAGATCCGGCTGCTGCAGGACGAGGCTTCCGCGGAAGCGTGGGAAGAGACGGTTGCGGACGGGCAGGCGTTGAAAGAGCGGATCGTGACGAATGAGCGGATTTTTCTGCGCTTCAATCCGTATCTGTTTCTTGCGGCTGTCGAGGGCACGCAGGAAATCAAATACATGTATACGCTGCAGCTTCAGAAGCTGGCGCGTGAAAATGCGCGCAGCCACGGGCTGACGCTGACGCTGGGCGTGCATCTGCCGATCAAATTCAGGATGAACTCAGGGCGGCCGCTGGAGCTGACCGCGCGCTCGTTTTTGCGCATGGCGGGGCTGGTCGAGGAGGAGTACACGCGCTACGAACACCTCGAGCGGATCGAGAACACGCTCAAGCACATGGTCGAGCAGGGGTACTTGTCGGCGTTTGAAACGGAGCGTTACAAATACACGACCGTGCCCGAGACGCCGGGCGAGGAGTCGTTCCGGACTGGGAAGAAATGCCGGGCAGCGTTTGAGTTGAAGGCGCAGGAGAGTTTGCATCCGGGGGAACCACTGGAAGAGATGTGGCGCGTGGACCCGCCGGATTTTCTGCGCGACATGCTGCTGGGATCGGAGGCGGCGGCTCGCGTGCAGGCGCAGATCGACGAATTGGCGCGCAGCAGTTTCGCGCGGGGGCCGCGCGCGCTGCCGATTTTGCCGGGGTTGGAGCTTGGCGGGAGGCCGCCGGGAGCGGGGGAGCTGCTCAAACAGGTTCGGAAGGGATTGAAGCTGCAGCAGCTTGAACTCGCGCAGAAGCTGGGCGTGACGCAGGCGGCGGTGTCGATGGCAGAGGCAGGCAAGCGGCCGAAGATGGCGGAGCGGCTGCTGGAGCTTGCGCGAAGGATTGTGCCGGTCGCGGAACAGCCGGTGGCGTAGTGACCATGTGGGGTGGATTTTTAAGCCGCCTCGTTCGAATGCGCGGCTTGTTGGCGGGTTGAAAACCCGCCCTACTATTCTTTGGTTTCGATGAAGACGTCGAGCTGCTGGCCGACGTAGAGTTTTGCGGCCGGGTCTTTCACGCGGTAGATAATTTCGAGCACGCGGGTGTCGACCATTTCGCGCTGGCTGTTGGTCAGCGAGCGTTTGGGGATGACGAAGGGGTCGATGCGGACGAAGTCGAGCTCGAATCTTTTGCGGCGGCCGCCTTTTGTGAACGCTTCGGCGGGGCTGCCGGCTTCGAAGCGCTGGGCGTCGAATTCGTCGATGTTGGCGCGGATGTGGAGCGGCTCGATCACGCCCAGCACCATCGGCGCGGTGTCGGCGGCGGGGGACATGGCCATGGCGTATTCTCCGACGCGCAGGTTGACGCGCAGGACGGTTGCGCTGCGCGGGGCGCGGACGGTGTAGCGCTCGATGTCCTGCTGAATGCGCGCGACGTTGGCCTGCGCCTCGGCGACGGCGGCCTTGGCCTTGTCGACGTCGGGGGGCCAGGCGCCGGCGAGAAAATTGTCGAGGTCGGCCTGCGCGGCGGCGACGGCGGCTTCGGCGGTTTTGACTTTGGCCTCGGCGATCGGCACGGCGGACTTGAGCGTCTCGAGTTTTGCTTTTTCGGAATCGAGCTTGTAGCGCGTGCGGGCGGTGAGCTCCTCGGGCGTGGCGCCGCCTTTTTCGGTTTCCACAAGGCGCACGAGCTGGTCCTGCATGTCGGCGATGGAGACGGCCTGCTGCGTGACGGCCTTCTGTGCTTCGATGATTGCGCCGCGAGATTCCAGGACCGCGGCCTGCGCCTGCGCGATTTTTGCGCGGAGGGGGAGCTCGTCTTCCTTGCGGCGGAACGCGGCGACGCGCTTGAGCTCGGCATCGGCGCTCTGCACGGCGGCCTGGGCCGAGCGGAGCTGCGATTGCAGCACGCGCGAATCGAGCTCGAAGAGCTTGCCGCCGGCGTTCACTTTCTGGCCCTGCTGAACGAAGACGTGCATGACCATGCCGGGATCGGTGACGCCGATGACGATGTTTTCGCTTGAGGGCTCGACGAGGCCGGAGCCGGCGATGCTGGTGGCGTAGGTGCTCTTGACGGGTTCATGAATCAGCGGCGGGACAATCTGCGGCTCGACGCTTTTGCGCGCCTGCATGATGCCGAAGACAGCGCCGGCGATGGCGATGGCGGCGATTAACCACTTCCACATGATTAAATCCTGAGAGGGAGATTAAATTTCACGCAGGGGAGCGGAGGGGCCGGGGAGCAGGGAGAATGCAACGCGAATTTCTCCCCTGATCCTCCGCCCCTCCGCTCCCCTGCACGCTCACAATAAAGCACATCGCATCGGCGAATTCAATCACGCATCTCGGCGGAGGTGATGGAGACGATGCGGCCGTCTTCGATGCGGGCGATGCGGTCGGCGAAGGAGAAGATGCGGTTGTCGTGCGTGACCACGATCACGCAGCGGCCGTTCCCGAGCGCGGATGAACGCAGGTCTTCCATGACTTTGTGGCCGGTGTCGCCGTCGAGCGACGCGGTGGGCTCGTCACAGATCAGCAGGCGCGGGTTGGCGACGACCGAGCGCGCGATGGCCACACGCTGCTGCTCGCCGCCGGACATGCTGCTGGGGTAGGCAGCGAGGCGATGGCCGAGCTTGAGCGCGACGAGCAGCTGCTGCGCTTTTTTGACTGATGGGGCGCGAGGCTCGTCTTTGATCAGCAGTGGGACGGCGGCGTTTTCGGAGGCGGTGAGCGTCGGGAGAAGGTTGAACTGCTGGAAGATGAAGCCAATATTTTCGCGGCGGTAGACGGTGCGCTGTGCGGGGGTCATGCGGGTGATGCTGGTGCCGAAGAGTTCAATCTCGCCTTTGTCGGCGTCGAGCATCCCGGCGATGAGCGTGAGGAGCGTGGTCTTGCCGCAGCCGGATGGGCCGACGATGAAGAGCATTTCGCCAGCGTAGGCGTCGAGCGCGATGTCGTGGAGAACTTCGATGCGGGTGGAGCTTTTGCCGAAGCCTTTGCAGAGGCTGCGGACACTGACGGCAATGGGTTTGGCGGGGGCGGTCAAAATCGAAGGGGGCTCCGGGGGTGCGGGCGACTAATTTAGAGGGAGATGGGCGGGAGGCAAGGGCGTGTAAGAGCTGCAGGGGGGCGGCGGAGCTGGGGGACAAGGGGGGCTGGACTTTCCCCCCTGCTCCTCCGCACCTCAACTCCCCTGCTCGTCATTTGAACTCGAACGGGTCGGTTGCTATTGGGCGAATGGCGGCTATAATTTTTGCTCCGATTTTTGCTGCGGCGGTGGATTGGTATTTGCATGGGAAGCGAGGAATCCGACAGCGAAGCGTCTCGTTCTGTGCCGTTGCTGCGTCGGATTGGCATGTTTCCGATCCGCGTCTACCAAGTCACATTGGCGTGGGCGATGAGCGGGCACTGCCGGTTCGAGCCGAGCTGTTCGATCTATGCGCTGGAGGCGATCGAGAAGCATGGCGTGTTCAAGGGCTGGTGCCTGGCGATGTGGCGCCTGGCGCGCTGTCAGCCGTGTTGCAAGGGGGGATATGACCCGGTTCCGCCAGTCGGCGGAGCGGAGTCAGGAGAAGGAGACGAAGAGCGTTAAATGTTACACGTTAAAGGTTAGATGTTCGGCGCGATCGCGCGAGCGTTTGACAGGCAACGTTTGACGTGCGACGTCCGTGAATCAAGAATGCCCGAACCTAAGAAATTTGACGCGGTCACAATCATCGGCATCGGCCTGGCGATGGCGATCATCTGGTACGGCTACAGCAATATGCAGAAGCGGGCTGAGGCTGAGCACCGCCGGATGCAGGAGCTGCGCGCCCAGGAAATGGTCCCGAAGCCGCCGGTAATTCCGGGCAACGGCACTGCGAACGTTCCGGCGCCGAAGCCGGAGTCCGAAGATCCGCCCATTGCGGCCGCTCCCAACATTGTTGTGTCGGGCGAATTTGTGGAGCTGGAATTTAGCAACACCGGCGGGACGCTGGTGCGCGCGACGCTTCCGGGCATCGACGAGGATCCCGCGAAGAAGGACAAGAAGGGGCTGCTCCTCCTCACAGAAATTGAGAAGGGCAAGCGCGCGTTCGGCATTCCGCATTTCTACTTCGACGGCGGAGACGCATCGTTGGAGTTCGATGCCGTCAAGGGCACGTCGCTCGACGCTCGCACGTGGGCGGTGAAGGACAGCGGCGCGGGGACGCAGCCGCGGACGATCGAATACTCGATCGCGCTCAAGAAGCTGACGATCACCAAGACATTTGTGTTCAACGCGAAGGATCGATTCGTACGCTGCAATGTCAGCATCAAGAATGAAACCGGCAAGGAAGGCAGCGTTTCGTACTGGCTCAACGGGCCGCAGGGAGTGATGCCTGACGTTCCGCCGATCGATCCGAAGGTCGGGGCGCAGCAGGTGAACATCCAGGCGGAGCTGGCGGGGCGCGAGACGGGGCCGACGGCGTATTCGAACGATGCGCCGGACGTGATCCAGATCTACGCGAGCAGCGCCGGTGAGCCGGATGAGAAAGGGCGTTCGATCAGCCGTCCGGAGAACCTTTGGGGCGCGGTAAAAAACCGCTTTCATATGGCGACGCTGATTTCGATGGAGCCGCGGCAGCTGCTCAAGATTCTCATCTCAAAGACGCAGAACCTCGAGGCGGAGGACAAGCGGCTGGCGGAAGTGAACATCGCCGTCACGGGTTATCGTTCGTCGGTGAAAATTGCGGACAAGGCGACGCAGCAGGATCCGTATGCGCTTTATCTGGGGCCGGCCGACGACAGTCACGTGGAGATCGCGGAGGCGGAGCTCAAGCCGCCGACGCGATATTATCTGCGCGAGGCGATTCAGTTCTGCGACATCTTCAACTGGCGCTGGCCGCGGGTGGACTGGCTGGCGCGACAGATCATGTGGGTGTTCCAGGGCGTGCACAGAATCTTCGGGAGCTTCGGAATCGCGCTGCTGCTGACGACGATGCTGATCAAGCTGGTGCTGCATCCGCTGCAGCGCAAGACGATGGTGTCGATGAGCAAGATGCAGGGCCTGCAGCCGGACATGGACAAGATCAAGGCGAAGTACAAGGACCAGAAGTCGTGGGAATCGCAGCAGAAGATGCAGATGGAAATCCGCGATCTGATGCAGAAACACGGCGCGAGTCCTGTGTCGGGCTGTCTGCCGATGCTGATCCAGATCCCGGTGCTGTCGGCGCTGTACGGCATTTTCAGCCACGCCTTCGACATGCGCGGGGCGACGTTTTTGTGGATCAAGGACCTGTCCCAGCCGGATCATCTGGCGCCGCTTCCGTTCTGGCCGCACTGGCTGAATGCGCTGCCGATTCTTTACATTATTCTATCTTATTTCCAGACGCGCATGGCGGCGGCGAGCATGAAGAAGAGCGACGATCCGCAGCAGGAGATGCAGCGCAAGATGATGATGTTCATGCCGGTGATGATCGGCGTGATGTGGTACACGTTCATGCCGGCGGGGCTGATGCTGTATTTTGTGATCAGCGCGCTGTGGGCCTGGGGTGAGAGCATTTACATCAAGAAATTTGTGCTGCACAATCCGGATGCGCCGGTGCCGCAGCCGACAGGGATTTAACGGAGAGTTTTCAGTTTTCGATTTTCAGTTCAGGTGGCGAAGTGGGAATGCGAGAGTCCGAGGGCGCATGCTCCCTGACGGTCGCGGCTCTGATGGGTTTAGAATTCGTCGTTGGGTTGGGGAGGTTTGGGGGTTGGGGGGAGGATTGTGGGGATGGCGTTGAGTGGCTGGGGCTGTTCGAAAATGGCGATTTCTGAATCTTTCAAACGGCGTGGGAAGAGGACGAAGCCGCCTTGTCCCCCGCCCCATTGGCCTTCGATTCTTGCGCGGTCAGGGACCCAATTTCCTTCGTAGCGCCAGTCGACGGGCTGCGCGGCGTAGCGTTTGTCGAAGACGAGTGCGTTGGTTGCGGGGTTGAAGGTGCCACGGATGGTGGCGGCGCCGAGTCCGGAATTCTCGTTGCAGGTGGCGGTGAAATCGCCTTTCGCGGTGCGCCGGACGTCGAACCAGAAGCGCGTGCGCTGGGCATTTTGCGCGACGGCGGCTTCGAACGTTCCAGTGGAGTAATAATAACAGCCGTCCCAGCGCTCGACGATGCTGCCGTCCTTGGACGGGGGCGGGGGGAATTTTCCGGACAGCGCGGTGGTGCGCGCGCCGAGAGTGCCCGGTTTGGATGCGGGATTGAACTGCGCGGCTCGCGGGCGGGCAGGACTGGCGAGCAGCACGTAGCCGACGCCTCCGGCAAACAGCGCGCCGAGCAGGAAAAGCGCGAAGAGCGCGGCGCCGGCGACGATCCAAGTTTTCATCACGGGAATACTCCGCAGGAGAGCGACGTCTATTAGACGCCGCCGCAGAGAATTCGTTACAAAAATGTGGCGGGGCTATTTCTTGTTGAGGTCCAGCACCTTTTTGGCAGCGGCCTCCAACATGGATTTGATCGGGGCGTTGACCTTCTGCAGTGTCGGAGAATTCACCGGACAGCGCTTCTGGATCTCTTTGATCTGCTGCTCATAGATGGCCGAAGGGTCGCCTTCATCCTTTGAGGCGGACTTCAGCATCAAGCCGAAGGCTTCCGTCAGGTTGGAGAACATCTGGCCGTGCGCGTCCTCGGGAACGACGCGCAGGCGCGACCGCGCGTCATCGCTCCAATTCGCCAGAATCTCGAAGCACTTGCTGGCCGGGCGCTGAAGGTCGACGTCCGTCGCGAAAGGCAGTTCAGCTTTGAAGACCGAACCACAAGCGCTGAGATAGGCTGATTTCTCGGAGTTCGATTTGGGATTGGTGAAAAGCGTGCGCGCTTTCTCGAGGTTGCTGAAAAAAGTGGAGACGATCTTGGCCAGCGTGAGTTCCCTGGGAGGGTCCAGCTTTTTAAGTTCCGGCATGAATGTCTGGCTGAGGTCACCGATCTTCTGTTTGCGGATCAGCATGTCTTTTTCCTGGGGGTAGCTGCGCCAGGCGTCGGCAAGCTTTTCGCCATATCTTGCCAGATGTGACTGGGTGGTTTCCTCGGCGGCCCGCAGCGCGGGCAGCAGCATGGAGGTCAAGATGAAGAAGTTCAAGGCATTCAGACGCATAGGACCTCCTGGCGTTTCGAAAACTCGGTCGGAGCTATTTTAAGATCACTTGCATTTTTTTCCCGTTCAATTCGAAGACGGCGGGCGCGGCGGGTTATTCAACGGCTCGATTGAAGACTTCGAACAGGCGTGCATGGCATGCGGCCAGGGTGTAGCGCTCCAAAAATCTGTGCCTGCCGGCGGCGCCCATTTCGTCGAGGCGCGCGGGGTTTGAGAGCATGTCGCGCAGCAGCGCGGCGAGTTCCGCGGCTGCGGCGCCGGATTGGGCGAGACGGCCGGTCACGGTGTCGCCGACCGTCGACGCGATCGAGCCGTGGCGTGTGCTGAGCACGGGGAGCGCGGCGGACATGGCTTCGAGGAGGACGAGGGGCTGTCCTTCGTAGGGGTAGTGCGTGGGGAGGCAGAAGAGCGTGCCGCTTTCGAGGAATGCGCGCTTCCCGGCGCCGTCCACGTTGCCAACGAATTCGACGCGCGTGGACAGATTTTCGCGCGTGATCAGTGACTCGGCTTCGGCGCGCGCGGCGGGTTCGGACCATTCGCCGGCGACGCGCAGGCGGAGGCGTGGGAATTCGGTACGCAACTGCGCCATTGCGCCGAGCAGTTCGAGGATGCCCTTGGTTCGATTGAGCGTGCTTAGGTAGAGGAGTGTTTGCGCGGTGGGTTTGGAGCGGCCAAATTCGCGGCCGGCGAAAGAATCTTCGACGCCGTTCTCGACGGTGTGAATGCGCGCGGGATCGACGAGGCCGGCGAAGATTGGGCGGAACTCTTCGCTCAACACGACGACGGCGGAGGCGCGGCGGAGCGTCCAGCGCGCAAAGGCGCGGAACCAGGCGCTGGTTTCGCGCTCGTAGAAAGTGCGGAAGTAACCGCCGTGAAGCTGGACGACCACGCGCGCACCCAGCAGCCGCGATGAGAGAATGAAGAGCGCGTCGCGGAGGAACGCGGGGACGTTCTGCGAGATCGGGACGTAAACGAGATCGTGCCGGCGGCGCAACAGGCGCGAGGCGAGCTCGGCGAGATGGGAAAATCCCAGCGTGAGATTGCCGGCATCCCAGCGGCCGAGGTTTGCGGCGTCGCGGCGGTCGGAGGTGTCGAGGTGCTCCACGATCCAGCCGGGAGGACGGGCGTTCAGAAGGCCGCGGATGAAAACGGCCACGCCGTGATACGGCGGCGGCGTCGGACCCACGACCAGAACGCGCTTGGCATCTGCGTGGGGCGGCATGAGAGTTTATTCGCCGATGTTGATCAGGAAATCGCGCGCCACGACCGGGACATGTTCGCCGGCCGTGGTGCCGCGGTACTCGCTGCGCACGCGCCGACATTCGGCTTCGAGCTCGATGATGCCTTCGCGGTTGAGGGCCCTGAATTCAGCGTTCTCCGGGCGCCGGATGTTTCCGGTGGCCGGCTTGAAGGACACGATCAAAGCGATGATGCGCTTCATCCCGTCTTCGGCGGCAAGCTCGCGCTGCACGCGGTCGTTCTTGCGCAGCGCTTCCGCGGCGACGCGCGCTTTATCGCCGAGCTGCGTGCCTTTGAGGTCCGTGGCCAGCGCGAGGAATTTGTAGTATGCGCCGAAGGGATCGGCGGCCTGCATCGCCGTGGCATTTTCGAATTTCTTGTGGCCGGCGGCGAAGACAGCGAACATGAGGCGCGTGGCTTCCTTGATTTCCTCGGCGTCTTTGCCGTCGCGGCGGCGCAGGGCGAGTTGGGACAGTGTCTCCATCAGGCGATGCCCTTCCTTGAGCTTGTCTGCCAGTTCAGTCAACCTCCCGGGCTCGCCGACGTCGAGCATCTTTGTCCAAGTGTGCTGCACCTGTTCGCGCACCGCGCTTTCAAGCGCGTCGCCGTGGAGTTCGGCGGCGATCATCTGGCCGTCGGCGCCGAAAAGAAAATTGACGGGCAGCATGGGGACGTAGCGGCCGGCGACGTTGGTCGAATCGCCGCCAGTGATCTGGTAGGTGAGGTTCATGCCTCTGCCGCGGCCCTGGATGACCCACGCGATCACGGCTTCCATTGAATGCCGCTGCCGCTCGAGCGCGGCGACGTGGAAGCCGTCGTGGCGATAGCGGTCGTAGAGGGTCTGGTAGCCCGGAAGCTCGGCGATGCAGGGCGGGCATTCGATGCCCCAGAAGTCGACAACGACAACTTTGCCGCGCAGCTGGGCCGCGGTTAGCAGGGGGCCGCTGACGTGCTCGCCCAGGTTGACGTCATCAAGGGTCAGGGCCATTGCGCCAGCGGGCCAGAGAGCCGCGAGCATCAGCCATTTACACACACGCCGCAAACAAGAACCTCCCAGCAGCATTATCTTGAGCTGCGCTTCATTTGCAACCCGCCGTTCAACGCCCTCGCTCGAACTGCAGCGTTTATTTCATTGCTGGAAGCATGGGCGGCTTCTTGTGCCTGCGGCACCCAGCCCGTCGGGCTGCCACCCAGCCGAGCACCAACATTTCATTCTTTACCGTACACCAATTTGATTCCTGCGATGCGGAGGCCGCGGCGGGCGATGCGGCCGGCTTCGAGGTCCTGGCGGTGGTTTAGAAATTTGATGCGCAGCGTGAACAGGTCGCGCGTGCGGACGTCGAAAGAAAATGGCACGTCATGCTCCATGGCTTTGTTGACCTGGGTGGGTCCGAGAATTTGTCCGCCCAGTTCGACGCGCACGACGGGCCATTCTTCATTCAATGGGGTCCCGGCGGCGCGGAGGCTCATCTCCCAATGGCCTTCTTCCAGATAAACGAGGGTGCCGATTTCGCCGAGCTCGTCGATCAGGCCGTCGATCGAGCCGGGGCTGGGTCGCGGCCCGAGCAACAGCGCCGGAGGGAGCCAGAGGGTGTTGTCTTTCGGCGCGGGCGGCGTCTCGCCGAGGCGCTTGAGGAGGTTGAAGGAGGTGGGCTCGCCGGGGGAGAGGCGCTGCGCGTCGAGGAGGAGTTTTTTGCGTTCGGAGTCGGGCTCGTTGCGCTCCCAGGCGACGAGCGCGGCCAGGAGTTTTCCGCGCACATCGGTGGAGACTTCGCCGAGGCGCTTGATGCCGGGAAGGAGCTCGGGTTTGTCGATGGCGTCGAAGCCCTCGAAGACGAGGCGGCGCCAGGCGAGGAGGCTGTCGCCCTGCGCGCACTGGACGCGCTGCAGGGGAAGGAATTGTTCGCCGCTGACGTTCAGAAGCCAGGCGACTTGCTGCCAGTGTTTTTGCGCAGCGCCGGGGTTGTTGATGCGCTCGTAGTTGCGCGCCCAGATTGAATCCAGCTCGATGCGCGGCTGCTCCGCGCGCAAGCGGATGCTTTCGCTGACGACGCGCTTGTAGGCTTCGTGTGCTTCGCCGGGTTTGTCGGCGGCGAGCGCCCGGGCGCTGGCGTTGATGTCGGATTGAATCACGCGGTAGCCATTCAAACCGATTCCGCCGGCGACGGCGCAGGCGAGCAGGGGCATCCAGCCCAGCGCGCGGGCGCCCCAGGCGTTTCGCGCGAGGGCGAGCAGGGATTTCAGCGCCAGCACCAGGGCGGCGAAAAAGGCGAGCGGCCATAGGGCGGTGCGAATGGAATAACCGCTGAGCGCGAAACCAACGGGGAGCGCGAAGAGCACGATGATGAGCAGGTTTCGGCGCGCGGGGGGCGAGACGAGGAAGGCTTCGATGCGCGAAGCGCTGCCAGGCGCGGCGGTGTCGGGCGCGGGGCGCGTGAAGGAGAGTAGGCCGAGCGCGGCGCAGACGAGGGCGGCGCCAATGAGGCCGGCGCGGGTGTAGTCGTCGGGCGCGGTGCCGGGCGTGTGGACGTTGAGGTGGAAGGCGGGATAGAGCGAGAGCGCGGCGGCGACGAAGAGGCCGGCGAGCGCGAGGCGGCCGCCGGGAGTTGACGAGAGGCGCATGGGGCCCCGGCCCATTAATAGGGTGGCGCAGACGACGATGAAGAGGCTGGTTGCGCCGAGTGTTTCGGCCCAGGTTTGTGTGCGGTAGGAACCGAGCGCGGCGAGGGCGGCCCAGACGCAGACGAGGAGGATGCTGAGGAAGACGAACCAGGCGGGGGGATTGGAGTGGGGTTTGTTATCTGCTTCCGGCATTGTGGGTCCGAACGTGAATAGGTAGAGGGCTCGCTTCGCTCGCGGGCTTTCGCGGAGCGAAAGGCGACTATGTGGCGGGCTGGAAGTCCGCGCTCCAATTAGATCATTCTTCCGACTTTTCTCAGGATCCACTCCAGGGTGATCAGGGCGGTGAAGATGACGAAGACGAACCAGTTGTCCCACAGCGGCATCTGGGTCTCGCGGGGGATCTGTTCCATGCGCGGCTGGATCTTGATGTCGTTGAGCGATTCGATACCGCGATAGTCGCCGCCGTCGCCGCCCGACTTGGCAATGCCCTTGAGCAGCTCTTCATCAAGACGCGGATCTTCGTATTCCAACTGCGGTTTTTCGACTTTGAAGCTGACTTCGGATTGATGCGCGTCGGGCTGAGCGGGGTCTTTGAGCCAGATCGCGTATTCGCCCTGCATCTCGGGGTTGTAGGCGCCTTCGTAATTGCCGGGCCGGTCGCGGAGCGAGGTGATTTCGAAATTGAAGCTTTCGCCGTTGGGCTTCTTGCCGTGGACCATCACACGCGGCTCGGTGAGGTCGCGCAGATTCTCGTCTTTGAGGATGCCGTTGACGATGACTTTGTCGCCGATGGCGGCGAGGGTGCGGTCGGTGCCGAGGAAGTAGCGCTTCTGGCCGCCCAGGCGCTTGGCCATGCTCAGGTGGCGGATCGCCTGATTGTAGAAGCGGTAGTGGTAGCGGTCGCCGACGCCGCGGCGCCAGCGCCAGAGGCTGTCGACGCCGACGAACATTGTCCGCCCGCTGCCGTAGGGCATGACGGTGATCAGCGGCATCTTTCCGCCGCCTTCGTCCTTGTCGTGCGGATGCACGGCGATGACGGTGGCGAGTTCCTTTTTTTTCTTGACGGGGTAGTACCAGTTCAGCGACGGGAGGCGCTCCCAGACTTCACGGTTGTTGTGTTCGTCGGGGTCGAGGTGAGTCCAGGGCTGCTTCCAGCCTTCGCTGGTCAACTCCACCTGAAAGGTCTCCTGGAAGCCGCCGTCGGGGGCCTGGAACGAGCTGCGCTGGGGGATGACGGGCAGCATTTCGAACCAGATGCCGGCGACGTACTCGGCGGGCATGTAGCGCTCGCCGGCAATGGCCATGAAGCCGCCGCCCTCACGCACGAAATCCTGGAGGAGCCTGGCCTGGTCCTGTGTGAAGATGGAGGGGCTGACGTCGCCGAAGATGATCACGTCGTATTCGCTGATCTCTTTTTTGTTGATCGGGAAATTCTGAAGCGGCTCCTTGCCTTCGGTGCCGTCCCAGAGGAACCCGCCGTCGCTGGTGGCGAGCAGCACGTCGCATTCGGTGGTGTGGTCGCGGCGCAGCGCATTCTTGATGTAGCGGTACTCCCAGCGCGGCAGGTCCTGGCCTTCAACGAAGAGCACCTTCACTTTTTTGTCGACGACCTGGAAGCTGTAGGTGAAGACGTTGTTGTCCGTGCGCATTTCGCCGGGCTGCTCGGGGATGCGGATCGTGTAGGTATACTTGCCGGGCTTGGCTTCCTTGAAGCGCAGGGGCACGGGCGTTTTCTCGCCGGGCTTGCCGAGCTTCACGTCTTCGGATGCGACGACGCGATCTCCGTTTTTCATCTCGACCTTGATCGAGGTGATGCCCGTGTAGCCCTTGTATCGAATCAAGGCCGTGGCTTCGGTCTGGTCCTCGGGGAGGATCGTGTCGGGGCCGACGAGGGAGACTTCGAAGTCCTTTGGATCGGTCGGATCGCCAATGCCGACGGAGTAGATCGGCACTCGGCGGGTCTTGTAAATATTTGAGGAGATGAGCGCGTCTTCACCGGCGTTCTGGCGGCCGTCGGAGATGATTACGACGCCGGCGAGCGGCTGGCCGCGCGCTTCGCGCAGGGCGGCGCGCAAGGCTTCGCCGATGCGCGTTTCGGCGCCTCGCGCGACACTGGACTTCAGCTTGAGCGGATCGAGCGGCTTGCCGTCGTCGCTGTTGGCGGAGAGACCGCGCGAGAAGCCGAAGAGGTGGACGTCGTGGTCTTTGGCCAGATTCTCCAAAAACGGCGTGCCGTTCGGGCGCTTGTTCTGCATTGCGGCGGAGACGACATCAAGGCGCGTCAGCAGCTTGTATTGATTGGGCGCGAGCTTGGGTGCTTCGATGGTGAGCGGCTTGCCGTCCTCGCCTTTGAGGGTGAGCGTGGCGCCGGCCATGGCCTGGGAGATTTTTTTGCGGAGATCGTCCTGCGCGTCGACGAAGGCGAGTTCCATGGAATAGCTGTCATCGACGAGCACGATCACGGTGGAGCGGCGGGTCTCGATCTGGGTGGCGACGAGCACGGGTTCGGCGAGAACGAAGAGCGCGATGATGATGAGCATGGCGCGGAAGAAGCCGAGGAGCGCGCGCAGTTTGGGCGAGGCGGTGGCTTTGCCGTCCTTGCGGTAGATCCAGATCGCAAACAGGATCGCCGCGAGCAGCGCGACGAAAATCAACACGCGATCGACGGGCTGGTTGAACTGCATCTCCAGCCGGGCGTTCGGGTCGATCTGTTTGCCGACGAGCATTGTCAGGAAGTCACGCACTCTGTGGAACCTCGAGTCTTGGTCCTGAAAGGACCGAACATCCTGGCCCAGGGCGTAAGCCCTGGGTGGCGAAATTGGATAAGTCCGAGTCCTGAAAGGACGGCGCAAATTCGCGCGGCTCCTGTGCCGGCCTTTCAGGACTTTTGTATCGTCTGCCTTTCAACCCAGGACTTACGTCCCGGGCTAAGATGTTTGGTCCTTTCAGGACCGACAACGACCATTCGATCACCGGTTGAAATCTCCGAAGCGTTTGGCGAGCAGGGATTCGGCGAAGAGCAGGATGAGGACGGCGGCGGCGAGCCAGCGCCAGAATTCCCGGGCTCCGCCGCTGCTGGAGAGGGCTTCTTCGACGGCTTTCAGATCGTCTTTCAAGAGTGCCACGTCGCTTTGCAGGACGCCTTTAAAAAGGGTCATGGCGCCGGGCTTGTCGTTGGCGTCACGCGGGATCAGGGCGAGGATGTCGCGGTCGTCGATGGTCGAGAGGTCGGATTCTTCAATGTGGCGGTTGACGGCGAAGTGGAGCGTGCGCTTGCTTTCGCCGGGAATGATGGCGGTGTAGATGCCGGCTTTTTTGAGCGGGACGCTTTCGGCCACGGATTGTTCGATGTTGACTTCGAGGTTCGCGGCTTCGCCGCTGGGGTCGGTCAGGCGGATGCCTTCCTTGCGCGCGGCGCCGAGGTCCTGACGCTTGATCTGAATCACGAAGCGCTCACCGACATATTTGTTGCGCTGAAGGTATGACGGGTTGATCAGGTCGAGCGCGACGAAATTGATGAGGGGCATGTACTGAGTTTTGGCGGGCCAGTTGTTCCAGCTGCGGTCGGCGCTGGTGCCAAAGACAACGACGCGACCTTCGCCGAGGCGCTTTTCGACGGCGGCGGGGTCGCCGTCTTCATAGGTGAGAACGGTGCGCAGGCTGTCGTCGGGCTTCTGTCCGGGGGCGAGTTTCTTGGGGACGAATTTGAAGCGGCGGAAGGTTTGGAGTTGGGTCAGATTCAAGCCCTTGATGAATTTGAATTTCGACACGGCGGGGTGGTCGAGGTTTTTGTCGCTGATGGATTCCTTCGGGCCATCGGCGTCACCGGAGCCTATCATTTCGCCGAGCGCCATGGGAAGCAGCTCGTCGAAGTCGCGGTTGTAGATCGCCGGGTCGACGCGATCGCCGCAGAAGATCAGCAGGGAGCCGCCCTGCTTGACGTACTGCGTGAGCGCCTGAATTTTTTCCTTGGGGAGCATGGTCGAGGCGACGTTGGCGAAGACGACGAGGCGGTAGTCGTCGAGGTTTTTTTCGAAGAAGGCGCTGTCGCCGATAACATCCGGGAACAGGGGCATTTTGCCGGCTTTGATCTCTTCGCTTTTTGTGGGCGAGAGTGCCTGGCGGAGGAAGTCCATCGCGCTGGCGTTGGGGCCGGCGCGCTGCTGGCCGTCGACGCAGAGCACGCGCAGCTGCTCCTCGACATCGACTGCCATAAAGACGCTGTTGTCGCTGGGCAGCAGGTCGCCGGTGTCGGCTTCGATCGCGATGGCGTGGGAGCCGGGGTCGTTGAAAGCGTAGCGGAATCCGACAGGCTCGGGCTTCTCGGCGGTGACTTGCGAGACGCCTTCGGTAAGGACCTCTTCGTTGTCGATCTTCAACTTCACGTTCACACTTTTTCGGGGCTGGGAAGCGAAGGCGGTCAGCGTGGCGGTGAGCTGCTTGTCGACGCGCACGGGCAGGACTTTTTCGTCGATCTCGATGGCGGAGGCGGTGACGTTGTCGGTGTCTTTGTCGCCCGGGACGCGCATAAGGATTATTTTGGGCTTGGCGTTCTCGACGGCGAACGCGTCCACGATGGCGCTCTCGTCGGCGCCTTCGACTTTCTTGGGGCGGTGGTCGGGAAGCGTCCAGGCGTTGCGGGTCTGATCGGTGACGACGATGATTTCCTTGCGCGGGTTCTTCGACTTGCGGTCGTTGAGGATTTTGCAGGCGGCGGCGATGGCGCGCGGGATGTCAGTGCCGCCGTCGCCGAGCTGGGCGGCCTTGATCGCGTTGGCGACGTCGGCCTTCTTGGTGAGCTCCTTGCTGCTGACGACGACGTCGTCGTGCGACGATTCGGGCGAGCCGCTGCCGGTGAGGATAATGTCGAGCTCGTCGTTGGGCGTCATCTCGGCGGCGAGCTTGTCGACGATGTCCCGGGCCTTTTCGAAGAGCGGCTTGCCGTTGATGAGCTGGCCCATCGAGTAGGAGTTATCGAGGAGGATCACGCGGTGAGCGCTGGGCTTGCCGGAGAAGATGCCGAGGCCGCGCTGAAGGATCGGGCGTGCGAGCGCCAGCGCAAGAAGCAGAACGATCAGGGTGCGGATAATGAGCAGGATGAGCTGTTCGACCTGCATCCGGCGGCGTGATTTCTTGAAGCTGGCCCAAAGCCAGTGCATGGCGCCCCAGGCCACCTTCTTGTAGCGCTGCTTGTTGAGCAGGTGGATGATGATGGGGATCGACGCCGCGGCAGTGCCGCCGGCGGCGAGCCAGCCATGGGAGAAGAGGCCTGCGAGGAAGTTCATAGGGAAAGTGCTGAGTGCCCAGTGCCCAGTGCCCAGTGAGTGCCGAGTGCACGGTGCACAGTGCACAGTGACTGGTGCCAAACATGTTTGGTGACTATGGCCGTCTTGTGCTCGTTCTGAGTCCGCTTATGACTCGACCAACCTCCTGCGCCAAAGCGAAATGCTGCTGAAACGCTTCGGCCGACAAATACCCAATGTCCAAAGCCACATAAAGTTGCGAGCGCACTTCGGCACACGAAGCTTGCGCAATCGTCAGGTAGTGATGAAATTCCTTTGCCCCCCATCTTTCGAATCCCTCTGCAACGTTGGACATCACCGACACGGCCGCACGCTGAATTTGTCGTGCTAGTCCAAAATCCTTCGCGAACTTTCCCTGATTGGTGGCAATATAAATGTCCCTCGTCAGCAAGCGCGCCTTTTGCCAGGCAATCAAATCTTCAAATCGCGCAACCTTACGTCGTGTGCTTTCCGTGCTCATTTTTGTCTCCCAGGGGTGAATGCGCCATTTTACTGGGCACTGGGCACTCGGCACTGAGCACTTTTTTTCACTTCGCCCGCGAACTCGCCCTCGTCGCCAAATACGCCGACAGCACCACGTCCAGCGGCTGGTGTGTGGAGATGGGGACGAAATCGATTTTGTTGTTGCGGCAGCCGCGCTTCATTTTGTCGGTGAATTCTTTGTACTCTTCCAGGTAGCCCTTACGGAGGGAGCGCGGGTCGCAGATCAGGTCCTCCCAGCCTTCCAGGCCTTCGAATTGGGTCATTGAATCAAACGGGAAACGCTGCTCGAAGTCATCCAGAATCTGGAAGACGATCACTTCGTGACGCAGGTAGCGGAAGTGCTGCAGCCCGCTCATCAGCTTCGCCGGGTCGTCGAAGAGGTCGGAGAGGATGACGATCAGGCCCTTGCGTTTGATGCGCTCGGCGAGCTCGTGGAAGATCATTCCGGTGTCGGTTTTCTGTTCGGGGACGATCTGCGTGAGTTCGTGCAGCAGCAGGCGCAGGTGCGCGGGGGAGGCAGAGGCGGGGATGAATTTCTTGATCTTGTTGTCAAAGAGCACCATGCCGACCGAGTCCTGGTTGCGGACCAGCAGGTAACTGAGGCTGGCGGCGATGTAACTGGCGTATTCGAGTTTGGAGATCGAGCCGGGCGAGGCGTACTTCATCGATTCGCTGGTGTCGAGCAGGATGAAGCTGCGGAGGTTGGTCTCTTCCTCGTACTGCTTGATGTAATAGCGGTCGGACTTGGCCCAGACTTTCCAGTCGAGGTGTTTGAAATCGTCGCCGGCGGAGTATTCGCGGTGCTCGGCAAACTCGACGCTGAAACCGTGAAAGGGCGACTTGTGCTTCCCGGAGATGTAGCCCTCGACGATGAGGCGGGCTTTCAAATCGAGGTTGCTGATCTTGGTCAGTGTTTTCGGATCAAGATACTTGGAAAGTTCAGTCGCCATTGAGCGGCCCGGGGGTGCACGGCATTGCGTCGGTGCTTTTTGAAGACGCTGAATGTACGGTGTATCTTGAATTTGTCATGCTCGGAAATGGAAGGCGAGCGGAGAACCGGCTCGCTTCGCTCGCCGGGCTTTCACGAGCGAAAGGCGACTATGTGGCTCGCTTCGCTCGCCGCAAGCTGAAGCTTGAACTCCAACTTAGGAAACTCCATGCGTCTTGCTTCGATTGCTCTTCTGGCTGTCTACACGGTTGTTACATCGGGTCAGGAGGTCGAGTCACTTCCGATCTTTGAGGCGGGACAGAATGGGTACGGGATTTTTCGCATTCCGGGACTGGTGGTGACGGCGAAAGGGTCGGTGCTGGCTTATTGCGAGGCGCGGAAGAGTTCGGGGGACTGGGGGCAGATTGATATCTCCTTGCGGCGCAGCACGGACGGGGGGAAGACTTTTTCGGCGATCCAGATGCTGCCGCTTCCTGAGGGGAAATTGGAGCGCAACCCGGCGGCGGTGGCGAAGAAGCTGGGCAAAGAAGGAGAGTTGACGCTCAACAATCCTGTAGCCATCGCGGCGAAGGATGGCGCGGTGCACCTCCTTTATTGTGTGGAGTACATGCGCTGCTTTTATTTGCGCAGCGACGATGACGGCGTGACGTTTTCGAAGCCGGTCGAGATCACGGCGGCGTTCGATGCACTCAAGCCCAGCTATGCGTGGACGGTGCTCGCCACGGGGCCGGGGCATGGGATTGAGATGAAGATCGGTCGGCTGCTGGTGCCGGTGTGGCTCTCGCTGGGCACTGGCGGCGGGGCGCACCGGCCGTCGGCGGTGTCGACGATCTACAGCGACGATGCGGGGAAGACTTGGCGTGCGGGGGCGATTGTGTGCAATAATCCGGAGCCGCTGATCAATCCGAATGAGACGTGCGCTGTGCAGCTCAATGACGGGCGCGTGCTGCTGAATATGCGCAGCGAGTCGAAGGCAAACCGGCGCGCGGTGTCGATGAGCGCGGATGGGTCGACGAACTGGAGCAACCCGGAGTTTGTCGAGGAGCTCAAGGAGCCGATCTGCTTCGCGAGCATGGTGCGGCTGAGCGAAACGCCGCCGCGGATATTGTTCGCAAATCCGGATAATCTGGAGTCATCGAAGAATGCGGAGCCCAAGCCGGGGACGAGCCGCGATCGGAAGAATCTCACGTTGAAGGTGAGTTCGGATGAGGGGAAGAGCTGGGCCTTGATGCGGGTGATCGATCCGGGGGCGAGCGGGTATTGCGATCTGGCGGTGCTGCCGGATGGGACGGCGCTGTGTTTGTATGAGAAAGGCGGCGGGGGGAAGAGGTCGCTGACGCTGGTGAGGATTCCGGGGAAGTAGAGGTTGTGCTATGCATAGCGCCCGCAATTGTGCCGCCATTTCAGGGCTCACTTACTTCCTTCGATCGGGACTCAGGGCGGCGCGCTTTGCGCTTGCCCTGGGCTGACACGTCTTGTATTAAACTGCGTCAAAACGTCACGCCGCGAGCCGCTCCCCTCACCCCGCGAGAGCGCAAGCGGCCGCGTTCTCGTCGGCCCTTTCCCCCGGAGGGGAAAGGGGGGACGGCACCTGTGCGATTAGTGTCACGATTTGCCACCACCAGGCGATTTTGCCGTCTTCGATGCAGAGGCGCAGAAGCGAACGCGCTTGGGGCGGGGCGTTCTCGATCAGTTCCAGGACGCGCGCGCGGTTCTCGGGAGACGTTGCGGCGGTTTCGAAGTACCATGCGAGGTCGGGCTGTTTTTTTGGGTGGAGCCCGATGCTGCGGACGCACAGCCCGGCATTCTGGCAAAGCTCGCGCCAGCGCGACGGCGGGAGAAAGCGAACGTGGCTGGGGTCGCGAAGCTGCTCGACTTGATGCAGCCATTCTTCGGCTTCGCGGTGGTTGTCTTCGATGCTGCCGTCGATGAGCACGAAATGGGCGGCGGGCTTGAGCACCCGCGCGACTTCGCGGACGAACGATTCGACGCTGCTGAAGTGATGCGCGGCGACGCGGCAGGTGACGAGGTCGAAGGTGGCGTCCGGATAGGGAAGCTGCTCGGCGGGGTGGCATCGAGTCTCGACGCGGAGCCCGCGTTTCGCGGCGGCTTCGGAAACACGCTCGAGCATTTGCGTGGAGATGTCGGCGAGCGTGACAGCATGACCGAGCTCGGCGAGACAGAGGCCGGTATGGCCGGCGCCGCAGGCCACGTCGAGCACGCGGGAGTGTCCGGGGAGGTTGATCTGGGCGAGGGCGGCTCTGACGTCGCTGACGTCGGCGAGAATGTGGCGCTCGCCGTACTGGCGGCTCTGGCGGGAGAATTGTTCAGCGGCGGCGGATTGGATTGCGTTCATGGATTTATACGTCAGACCACTTCGAGATTGACCTGCTTGCGCGCGAGATCGATTTCGATCACGCGCACTTCGACTTTATCGCCGAGCTGAAAGCTGCGGCCGCGTTTGCGGCCCTGGAAGAGGTGACGCTCGTCGACGTATTCGTACCAGTCGTCGGTGAGGTCCTTGATGCGGACGAGGCCTTCGACGAAGCAGTCCTGCAGCTCGACGAAGAAGCCGAAATCGCGGACTCGCGTGATGATGCCGGGATGAGACTCGCGCATGTTGCGGCGGAGGAACTGCATCTGGCGGAACTTGATCACGTCCTGTTCGGCGGCTGCGGCTTCGCGCTCGCGGCGGGAGCAGTGGTCGGCGAGCGCGCGCAGGAGGTCGATGCGCTTGTAGTAATCGCGCGTGCTGTCGCCGCCTTTGCGGCGTCCGCCGGTTTCGGGGAGCGCGGACTGGCCGGGCTCAAATTTTTCCGCCAGGGCGCGGTGGACGAGCAGGTCGGGGTAGCGGCGGATGGGGCTGGTGAAGTGCAGGTAGCGCGAGAAGTTCAGAGCGAAATGGGGGTGGCATTCGGCGGAGTAGCGCGCCTGCTTGAGGCTGGTGAGCAGGGCGAAATGGATGGCGTGGCCGGCCTCCATTTTGGAGGCGCGGTCCAATGCGTACTTGAGTTTCATGCGGTCGTACGGCGGGCGCATGTTGATGCCGAACTCGCGCGCGAAATCGGCGAATTTTTCGAGCGCGTCGGGATCGGGCTCCTCGTGGATGCGGAACATGCCGGGGATTTCGTTGGCGATGAGGTACTCGGCAACGGCGCGGTTGGCGGCAAGCATCATGTCTTCGATGAGTTCGTGCGCCCAATGATGCTCGGCCTCCTTCCAGCCTTTGACTTCGCCCTTTTCGTCGAGCAACAGCTTCGTTTCGGGCATGTCGAGGTTGAGCGAACCGCCGCTGAGGCGTTTCTCGCGAAGCTTTACCGCGAAGTCTTTCATGACTTTCAGCGTTTCGAAAATCTCGGGCGTGCGGACGAGCTCGGGTTTGTTCTCGTCGAGCGCTTCTCGAACCTGGTTGTAGGTGAGGAACGCGGCGGAGCGGATATAGCTGCGCTCGATGCGCGTGCGGATGGGCGTGAGGTTTTTTCCGTAGGTGATGGAGACGGTATTCGTCAATCGCAGCTTGCCTTCCTTGAGCGAGCATTGGTCGTTGCTGAGGCTCGGGGGAAGCATCGGGTAGACGCGGCCGGGGAGGTAGACGCTGGTGGCGCGGGCGCGGGCTTCGAGGTCGATCACGCTGTCCTCGCGGACGTAGTGCGCGACGTCGGCGATGTGGACCAGCAGGGTCACGTTGCCGTTGGGCTCGGTGCGGATGGCGACGGCGTCGTCGTGGTCCTTGGCGTCGTCGGGATCGATGGTGAAAGTGACGGGGTGTTCGTAGTTGACGCGCCGGGCGAGCTCCTCCTCGGGGATTTCGTCTTCGATGGCGTCGGCGGCGGCGAGGACTTCTTCGGGGAAGGATGTTTTGACGTCGTAGTTCTCGAGGATCGCGGCGATGTCGGCGTCGGCATCGCCGGCCTTGCCGAATATTTTCACGATGCGCGCGGTGGGCGTGGAGCGCTGCGCGCCCGTGGGTTCGACGAGTTCGACGCCGACTTTGTCCTGGTCCTGGGCGTCGCCGCGATTTTCGTAGAGCACTTCGAGCTCGGCGAAAAGACCGCGCGTGTCGGGGATGACGTGGCCGACGACGGTGCCTTCGAGCTTGCCCTGTTCGCGTTTGCGGTGGAAGGAACCGGGGAGCGCGCCACTGCCGCGATGGGCGAAATAGGTGCCGACGATTTTGTCGTGCTTGCGCTCGAGAATCTTGATCACGCGCGCGGTGGGGCGCGAGAGGCCGCCGCCGCCGCGGAAAAATTTGCCGCGTTTGTGCGTGGGCGCGGCGGCGCGGCGCTGAAGCTCGACGGCGACTTTGTCGCCGCTGATCGCTCCACCGAGATCTTCAGCGGCGATGAAGAGGTCGTTGCCGGGCGGGTCGCTGAGGAGGAAGCCCATGCCGCCGCGTTTGATGTCGATGCGCCCGATGCGGACGTTTTTGGGGAGGGGCTTTTCTTTAGTGCCCAGTGCCGAGTGCTCAGTGCCGGGGGAAGTGCTCAGTGCCGAGTGCCCAGTGCTCTGTGGGGCGGGGATGGTGTCGGGGAATTCAGCGGGTCTTGAGACGGGTTTGTAGGTGGGCTTGCCGGGGAGGGGGAGGCCGTATTTGCCTTTACGGAGCTCGGCGATTTCGCCGGATTGGGCCAGGTCTTCGAGGAGCGTTTTGAAGGCGCGGTAGGACTCCTCGGGGACTTTGAGCAGCCTGGCGAGGCCGCGTTTGCGCTGGGGCATGTACGCGGGGGAGGACATGAGTTCGAGGAGGCGGGATTTGAGGTCCGTTTTCATGGGGGTCCAGAGGAAGCGGAAGGAGTGGGTGGGAGATCAATAATATCCAGTGTCTTCAGTTCGGTAACAAATCCAGACGGCTCGTTTCCTAACAGATGCCTGGTCTTCTCGATCACCTCATCATTCAGCGATTCGCCAGCGCAATAACGCCCACAATAAGCAAGATCACGAAGAGGATGGCGGCGACGAATGCGGCGATCTTCCAGGCGCTGTAGGGGCGCGTGCCGCTGGCTACGCCGGTCTGGCCATTGATTTCGAAGTAATATGAGGTGCCCATATAGAGGTAGGCGTTGACCCAGATCGGCAGCAGGATGTGTTTGTAGGTGATGCCTGTATAGGCGGTGTTAATGCCGTCGACGCGCTGTTCGTCGCCGCCGATGTGGTGGAGAACTGAATTGTAGATACTCTGGTCGATGACTTTCTTGGCCATCTTCCAGCCGTCTTCGACGGCGACCTGGTATCGTTCGGCGCCGAAGCCGCTCAGGTATTCCTGCGAGTAAGGGTGAAGTTCCTTGAGGTTGAAATCGCCGCTGCGGTCTTCGTTCTTGCCGGCGCGGACCAGCACATCGTCGAAAAAGTCGGTGTGGATGCCGGCGACGGGCGTCCAGGCTGTGTGGCGGACCTGGCGGGTTTTGGTGACGTTCTGGCCATTCTCGACGGTCGAGTAGGTTTCGGTTGTGTAGTAGTAGTCGCCGCGCTGGCCTGCCCAGTCGCTGGCGGTGTGCGAGTCATAGGTCCAGTAGGGGCGGTAGACGCCCATGAACTGCTTGAGGTTCGATTCGGAAGTGAGCGATGAAGGCGCGAACCAGCGCGTGGAGAGCCATTCGCGGAACTTCTGCTGCGCCTGGGCGAGCGAGACCTTGAAGGGCACGATGGCTTCGGGGGTTATGACGTCGGCGTTGGCGGACTTGTCGTCATCGGTGATCAGGGGCGCGCCGCAGTAGGGGCATTTCGTGGCGCGGATGTTGGCGTCGAGCTGGATGACGGCGCTGCAGCCCTGGCAGCGGGCGTCGCGGGCCTGATCGGGCGGGCGGCCGTAACCGGTGGACTTGGGTTTGGAGAGGTAATCGTTGAAGCTGTACTCTTTGATTTCCGCGGCGCTCTGCGGGATTTTTTCGACGTGGCCGCACATCGGACATTTCAGCGCGTTCTGTCCCGGCGCGAAGACGAGGTCGGCGCCGCAGCCCTTGCAAGGGAATTTGCGCTCCTTCACGGCGCTGGTTTCGCCGCGGAAGCCGGGCTTCACGGGCGGCGGGCCGGAGGGTTGCTGGGCGGGGATGGTGGTTTTGATGTCGGCCATGGCGAAGCGGTTCAAAGGTTCAAAGGTTCAAGAATTCAAAAGAACAAGGGTTCAAACGATCAGTGGATCAACGATAAGGTGCGTTGAACCCTTGAACCTTTGAACCCTTGAACCGATCTTTACATTTTCGAGATGAGCTCTTTTTTCTTTTCGTCGAATTCGGCTTTTTCGATCAGACCGGCGTCGAGGAGTTTTTTGAGCTGGGTGAGTTTGGACATGACGTCGTCCGCGGCAGCCGCGACGGGGGCTGTGGCTGCTGCTGCGGCGGGTGCTGCTGCGGCGGCGGCTTGCTGGGCGTTGGCCATTTGGCCGAACATGGCTCCACCCATCATGGCGCCCGCGCCCAAACCCATGCCGGCGCCGGCGAGGCCGCCCTGGTTTTTGGCGGCGTCGGGGATGGCGCTGGCGACCTGGTACTGGGTGAACTTCTGCATGTCGCCGATTGCGCCCATCTCGCTGCGCTTGTCGAGCGCAGCTTCAACTTCGGGCGGGACGGAGATGTTTGAGATGATGAAGCGCGTGAGGGTCAGGCCGTGTGTGGCGAAATCGGTCTGGATATCCTTCTGCAGGCTGCCGCCGATGGCTTTGTAATTCGCGGCAAGATCAAGCGCGGGAACTTTGGCGTTGCCCAGCGAGCCTGAGAAGGATTGGATCACCATGTCGCGCAGGTAATCGTTGATCTCGGCGACTTGGAAGAGGCCGTCTGTGCCGACGATGTCCTTGAGGAACAGGCCGGGGTCGGTGATCTGGAAGGCGTAGGTGCCGAAGGCGCGCAGGCGGACGACGCCGAAATCGGCGTCGCGCATCATGATCGGGTTCTGCGTGCCCCACTTCATGTCGGTGAACTGGCGCGTGGCGACGAAATAGACTTCGGACTTGAAGGGAGATTCGAAGCCGTACTTCCATCCGAGGATGGTGGAGAGGATGGGGGTGTTGTGGCCGTCGATGGTGTACATGCCGGGGGGCATGACGTCGGCGATTTTGCCTTCGCGGACGAAGACGGCGGCCTGGCCTTCGCGGACTGTGAGCTTTGCGCCGTTTTTGATTTCCTTGGCATAGACCGGGAAGCGGTAGACCATCGTGTCGCGCGTGTCGTCGACCCATTCGATGATCTCGATGAACTGATTTTTCAAGCGGTCGAAAAAGCTCATGACAGCCCTGCCTTTCTGTGCGAATTGGGAAGCCCGGAACGCAATGACGTGGATTGGACTTCTACAACATTGGGGGGGTTCCGACAAATTCAGAAATTCTTGGTGCGCGCAATTCGAATTGGTCTCTCGCAAATGCAAGCACGGCCGAGCCGCATCAAAAAATGAATGGTTTTGATTGAACGCAAAGTTCGCAAAGAGCAAAGGCGCAAAGAAGGCAAAGAGGGTAGTGACTACTCGGAATCAACTGTGCGCAGAGATGGAGATGGTTCGGCGTCAATAACCCTTCTTCCCTTTTTCTTTGCGCCTTTGCTCTTTGCGATCTTTGCGTGAGCGAATTCCAACATTCTATTTTTCGGGATTATCCTGGCGCGTACTCCGTCTATAATGGGTAGCAAGGAGTTTCGCATGTCCGATACAGCCGACCTGACGCTGGCGCCTTCTGTTAAAACCAATTCGGCTTTGCCGCCGCTGCCGAAGATCTCGGGGTATGAGCTCATTCGCGAGAAGGGGCGCGGGCCGCGGGCGGTCGTTTACAAGGCGCGGCGGATTTTTGAGAACGATATTGTCGCAGTGAAACTGTTTCATCCGGGGGCCTGCGACATCACGATGCAGGGGCGGCTGGAGACGGGCATCGAGCGCACGGAGGGGCTGCATCATCCCGGTATGATCAAGGCTCTGGGTTTCGCGCGGGATGAGCAGGAGCGCGCGTTTCTCGTCATGGAGTATGCGTCGGGCGAGGCGCTTTCGAGTTTCCTGTTTCGACGGCAGCAGTTTCCGGTGCTCAAGGCGGTCGGCGTGGTGCTGCATTGCGCGCGGACGCTTCATTATGCGGCTTCGAAAGGATTCACGCACGGGCGGCTGCATCCGGGCGCGGTGATTCTCAGCCGCAATAATGTGCGCATCGCCGGGATTGGGATGGGCGAGCGTTCGGAGCATGCGGAGTGGCCGGCGGGAAAGGATCAGTCGCCGCATGTGTTTGAGCCGTTGATATATGCGGCGCCGGAGTTGATGCCTTCGAAGGCCGATGCGGTGAACAAGGCGGCGGCGGACGTCTATTCGCTGGGCGCGATTTTCTTTCATATGCTGACGTGCACGCCGCCGTTCAAGTGCAGCGACGAAGGCGCACTTGAGGCGGAGCGTGCGTCTTTGAAGCCCAGGCATCCGGTGGTTTGGCCAGTGGAGACGTTCGCGACGCTGTCGCCGGAAGCGACGGAGTTGGTCGAGGCGATGCTGGCGCCGGCGCCGGCTGACCGGCCGGTTTATGACGAGATCATTGCGCGCTGCGTGGCGATTCAGAACCTGCTTACAAAAGGTGTTGACGGCGCGGTCGAATTCGGCGGCGGCAAGAACGCTGAAGGTACGCCGGATGCGTCGGGAAAACTTCGCACGAAAAGCGCGGGGAAATCTTCGTCGCATGCGGTGGCGACGGTGGGCAAGTCGACGGCATCCAAAGATGCGGCGACGCCGGCGGCCGGCGATACGGCGGCGGCTTCGGCGTCGCGGCGGGTGTCGCAGCGGACTGCTCGGGCGCAAGCGCCGCGCTCGTTTGCGGACATTTTCTTTTCGATGCTGCTGTTTGGAATGACGCTGCTGGTGCTGCTGGCGGTCGCGTACATCACGATTCAGCCGCAGCTGCAGCCGGAGTATCAGTTCGTGAAAAGCCTGCTGGTGCCGCCGGCGACGAGCGCGCCGGGGGTTGCGGCGCCGGAGCCAAAGGCTGTTGTTCCGGAGCCAGTTGGGCCGCCGAAGCAGATAGTGGTCGTGGCGAGTCCTGAAGAAGAGAAGCTGGCGCGGCGGCAGCTGGACACGATCGAGGAGATGTTGAAGAGCAATCAGCTCACGCCGTCGGAAGGGCTGGCGAAGGTGCTGCGCTCGATTGCGGAGCGTGCGGGGGTGGCGTCTTCAACGGGGATTCGGGCGATCATTCGCGCGGGGGATATTGAAGCTCAGGTGGCGAACGCGAGGCCGACGGACACGATTGCTCCGGAGCTTGCGCGGGCGCTGACTTCTGCCGCGGAGGCGTTGAAGAATGTAACGCAGGCTCCACCACCGCCGCCTCCGGCCCCGGTGGCGCCGCCGGTGGCCGCGAAGATCGAGCCGCCGAAGGTTGAAGCGCCGAAGCCGGTCCTGGCGGGGGCGGCGGAGGCGGTTAAGGAAGCGCGCACGATGATGCGCTCGTTCGGGTATCCGAAGGCGAAGGAATTCATCGCGCAATTCGCCGCGAAGGGGGACACGGAACAGAAGCGGCTCGCCGACGATTTCAAACTCTCGATGAATCTGGAAGAGGGTCTCTTCGAACGCACACGCGCGAAGCTGCTGGATCAGATCAAGAAGAGTCCGAAGCACGAATCGCCGCTGCAGGTTTTTATTCCGAAGCCGGGCGCGCCAAAGGAGACGACGGCGATCGACATCATCAACTTTGACGAGAAGGGGCTGCATCTGCTCGACCGGGGCACGCCGAATGCGACGGAGAAGGTGACTCCCTGGGAGCGGGCGCCGGCGTCGCAGGTATTGAATTTGTTCATGGCTCCAACGCTGACGGCTCGGAATAACCTGGAGGACCAGCTGGGGATTGCGGCGTTCGCGTTCAATCGCGGACTTGCGGTTGAGGCAGAGGAGGCGCTGGGGCGGGCGCAGGCTGTGCCGGGGGGGAAGGAACGCGCGGACGCGCTGGCGGATATTTTCACGCGGGTGTCAAGGGCGGTGGATGGGAAGTAAATAGTTTTCAGTTTTCATTTTAGTTTTCAGTGCGGTTATTCAGCTTTTGGAATCCTGACGTAGGAGAGTTGGTTCGAGGGGAGTCTTAGCATTCATCCGGCAGGTGCGCGGTGCGGAGAATGCTTATGGCGTTGAATCTGGTCGTCACCAAACATGCGATTTCGGCTACGGTGACGCTGTTTGGCGGGGCGGTCAACGTGGGGCAGTTTTTTCTGGCTTCGGCGTCGCCGATTCGCGGGGGAACTGAGACGCTGTTGGATTTGCTCAATGACACCACGCGGGCGTTTGTGCCGTTCAAGACGGCGAATGCGATGGTGTTTTTGAACCGCGATGCGATCCGCAGCGTGGATTTTGAAGCGCCGAACATCAAAGACATTTTTTTCAGCGCCAATAACGAGCATATCCATTCGATCAAAGTTTATATGCGCAAGGATGTGGGCGGGGGATCGAGCCTGGGAGTGTGTTTCACGGGCGACATGAGCGCGGAGCATCGGCGGCCGATTGATCTGTTGAACACGGATGATGCGTTTTTATTGTTGTTCAGTGATGATCGGCTGGCGCTGATTAATAAGCGGGCGATCAGTCATATTGAGATTGAGTGAATCGGAGGAGGACGGAAGACAGAGGTCGGAGGTCGGATATTCGGTGTGAACGCCGGTTCTGTATTCTGTCCTGTGACCTCTTTTTTTAGGCCCAATTCGGCGGCAAATTCTTCCGCACTTCGATGTTTTTGAATTCGACGGGCGTGGCCGGGCCGCGGCTGCGGACCCAGGCGGCCATGCGCTGGATTCCTTCCTTGAGAGTCACGGCGGGCGGGGGGGAGAAGATGCGGCGGACCTTTGAGTGATCCGAGAAGGCGTGGACGACTTCGTTTCTCGCCGGGAGATGGTTCACGTTCGCGGGGGCTCCGAAGGCTTCGGCGACTTCGCTGGCAAGTTCCAAGACCGTGTAGGGGGTGTCGGCGCCGACGTTGAAGACCTGGTTTTGCGCGGCGGGCACGAGGGGGGATTGGGCGATCAACGGGGCCACGTCGTCGACGTGTGAAAAAGCGCGCGTCTGCAGGCCGTCTCCGAAGACGCTCATCTGTTTACCTTGCAGCACTTGATTCATGAAAATGCCGATGACGTTGCGGTATTTGTCGGCGATGTTCTGGCGCTCGCCGTAAACGTTGTGCGGGCGGAAAATGATGTGGTTAAGGCCGAACATGTGCTTCGCGGCGGCGAGGTCGAGCTCGACGGCGTATTTGGAAATTCCATACGGGTCCTCAGGCTGGGGCGTCAGCTCTTCGGTCATGGGGACCTGGTTGCTGCCGTAGACGGCAATCGAGGAAGTGAAGACGAAGCACTCGGCTTCGTGAAGCACCGACTGGTTGATCAGGTTGACCGAGGCGATCAGGTTGGTGTGGTAGTTGTAATTGCGGATGAAGTGCGAAAGTCCTTCGGCGGCGTAGGCGCCGAGGTGGTAGACGTAATCGAAGCGGCCGAATTGATTCCAGAGGCCGGCGACGAATTGCGGGTCGCGCAGGTCGCCTTCGATCCAGGTTGAATTCGCCGGGACGTTTTCGCGGAAGCCGCCGGAGAGGTCGTCGGTGGCGACGACTTTCATTCCCAGTTTCAGACAATGATCGGCGACGTGCGAGCCGATGAAGCCGGCGGCGCCGGTGACGAGTGCGTGTTTGCGCATGGGGGGCTCCTTGACGGCAGAGGACAGAGGACAGAGTCAGAAGACAGAGGTCAGAGGTCAGGGGTTAGAAACGGCCGTTGTTGCTGACCTCTGTCTTCTGGCCTCCTGCCAATCTACCACCAGATCAGGGCGCGGCTGACGGCCCAGGACAAATATAGCAGGGGGTTGAAAATCGCGGAAGCGAGATTGGCGATCCAGGGGGAGGCGGTTTGGGCGAGGGTGAGGGTGCGGCCGAAACGGGCGGTGATGTCGCGGTCGCGGGCTCGGCGGAGAGTTTGGATTTTTTTTCGTTCGGAGAGAATGCGGCCGGCGCTTCCGAGGACGGCAAAGTAGCTCTTCAGCTTGGCCCACATGTGGGCGGGGCCGCGCAGACAGAGGTAGCCCCAGACGATCAACTCGGAGAGCATCAAGGCGGGGGTGAGGATCAGCAGCGTGGGCCAGCGCAGATTTTTCAAGAGCGAGGAGTAGCGGTTGCGTTCCTGGAAGAGACATTTCCTGGGACTGAATTTGAAAATGTAGAGGTGCTTGACGACGGCCGTGGGGACGTAAAGGAGATCGTAGCCGGCGATCAGGGCGCGGATCGAGAGGTCTGTGTCTTCGTAGTAGATGAAGAAGGACTCGTCGAAGCCGCCGATGCGGGCGAGGACGTCGCGGCGGATGACGAAGGCGGCGCCGCTGATCGCGGAGAGTTTTTCGGGCTTGGAGAAAGCGGAGACGGGCTGGTCGAGGCCGCGGCAGAAGGTGAGGCCGGTGATGCTAATCTCGTTGCCGCAGGAGTTGAGGAATTCGGGGCGGTTCATGTGGACGATTTTGGGCGTGGCGAGGCCCGCGGCGGGGTCGGCTTCGAGCGCGCCGACGAGTTCCTTCAGCCAGGCGGGTTCGACTTGCGTGTCGGGGTTGAGGACGGCGACGTAATCCCCGGTGGCGTTGTCGAAGCCGACGTTATTTGCGCCGGCGTAACCGAGGTTGGATTTGTTGCGCACGATTCGCGCGGCGGGGAAGTTCGCGGCGACCCATTCGAGGCTGCCATCGGTGGAGACGTTGTCCACGATGAGGACTTCGAAGTTGGAATAATCCTGGGCATAGATCGCCGGGAGGCATTTTCGGAGGTGATGGAGTTCGTTGGTGTTGACGATGACGATGCAGACGCGGGGTTGGGGATTCATCACGTAATTTCATCGGTGTTCGCGGGGGTTTTGGCGAGGGAAATTTTCAGGGGGCGGTTGATGCGCGGGCGCGGCGAAAGTTGTCTCACACAAAGGCGCCAAGAACACAAAGAATACAAAGCGAAAAGGACGGGGGCGCGGGTTGACTGGGACCCCTTCGGGGTTCAGAATTTCGGGGTCGAATCACGGCGCGGAGCGCCGTGCCACGATGTGGCTCGCTTCGCTCGCCGAGCTTTCGCGGAGCGAAAGACGACTATGTGGCTCGCTTCGATTGCCGGGTTTCGCGGAGCGAGAGGCTTCTATGTGGGCTCGCTTCGATTGCAGAGGGCTGCTGAAAGCCGACCTTCCAGTGACGGTGAACTCCAACTTTTTAGCGGGCTTCGCTGCGGAGGTGTTCGCGGAGGATCATGAACCGTTCGCGGTAGGCGGTGTTTTTGGGGGCGAGGTTGAGAGCGGTCTGCATGCTGCGGGTGGCTTCTTTGTAGTCTCCTTTTGCAGCGAAGACTTCGCCGCGGGTGGCGTAGAGGTAGGCCTGGTCCGGGTCGATCTTGATGGCCTGGTCGATAAGTTTCTCTGCGCGCCTGGTGTCGAAGACTGGAGATTTTTTGTCGCGGGATTTCACGAAAGCGAGGTTGTTGAGCGCGCGCACGCATTGCGGGTCGAGTTCGAGCGCCTGCTTGTAGAAGGTCTCGGCTTCCTCCAAGCTGCGCATGGCTTCCTTGGAATATCCAGCGTTGATCAGGGCGTTGATGTTGCGCGGGTTGAGGGCGAGGGCGCGTTCGGCGTCATGGAAGGCGGCGTCGACTTCGCGTTCGCGCGCGAGGTAGCCGGCGCGCGAGGCGAGGAAGGCGGAGACGACCTGACGGGCGCTGAGCGGGCGGAGGTACTCCCCACCCTCTTCGGCTTTCGCATCGAAGCGGCGCCAGCGACGGTAGAAGGCGTCGTCGAGCCTGGACCAATTGTCGGGCGACGGGCGCGTGACGTCGAAGTTCAGCGGCTGCTCGCGGCCTTTGACAATGCCGCTGCCGCGGAGGAAGAAATGGTTGGGGCATTGCGCGCCGCTGATGGGGGCGTGCATGCGCTGAGCGACGGCGAGCGCGGCGATGCCGATGGAGAGACAGCTGCCGCGATGCTGGAAGACGGCGCGGCTGAGGTCGAAATCCTCGGCGCGTTCTTCGTGCGCGGGTTCGATGGGACGGCGGTTGAGGACGATGTCGTAGAGGGCGTCGAAGTAGTCGGAGCAATCGGGCGAGGCGGGGAGCTGCTGCCTGGCTTTGGCGGCGAGGTCGTCGAGACGCTGGAGCGTTTTCGCGGCGGGTTCGCTGAGCTCAAAGCCGCGCTCGACGCCCAGTGCGAGGAGGGCTTCGGCGATGTCGAATTCGGATTCGGGAAGCTCGAGGAGTGCTTTGAATGTACGTGCACCGCGGCCTGGCGCGGGTTCGGCAGGCAGCGGGGGGATGTCCTCGCTGCCGGGGGTGATTTTTTTCAGATCGACGACGACGGCGGCGGATTCGTCTTCTTTTGAATCGGGCAAGTAAGGATTGGGGGCTGGGGGTGTTTTTTTCGCGGGCTCAACAACTGGGGGCGCTTCGGAGAAGATTGGTGGTGAGCTGTCCTGGCCTGCCTGAGCGGCGGCGAAAAATAAAAAAAACGCCGCGAGGGCGACGCAGCGCGGAATGAATATTTTATTGTCGGGAAGATTGGGCATTTCGGACCACCGTTGATCCTTCGATCCTTGCGGTTGAAAAATAAATTCGAATCAGTTTGCGAAAGTGACGGAGGCGGCGTTTTTGTCCCACCAATCCTGCCATTCGCGCTGGGTGCTGCCGGGGAGTTCTTCTTTGTAAGTGGAGTGATTGCCGACGATCTCGGCGAGCAGTTCGGCGCAGACCTGGGCGATGGTCAACTGGCGCGGGGCGCGGCCGAGGTCGGCCTTGGTGTGGCCGACGAGGTTGTAGGCAACGGCGTTGGTCTGGCCGAGGGCTTCAATCAGGACGGGGATGGAGCACTTGCCGGCTTCGATGATCCTGGCCTGGGCGTCGCGCCAACCGGCGGTACCCTGCATCGCGATCCAGGTTTTGATTTCGCTTTCGGTGCAGACGCGCGGCTCTTTCGCGGGCTCAATTTTCGCCGCAACCGGGGCGGGCACGGCGCCGGCAGGGCCTTCGATGCCTGGATTGCCGCTCTCTCCTTTGGCGCCGTCCTGGTAGACCGGCTTGCCGTCGAGAATGTATTTGATCTGGCGGGTTTCGCCGGTCGCCGGGGCAGTCGTGGTCGTGGTCGTGGCAGTTGTGGTGGTCGTGGTTGTTGTCGCGGGGGCCGAGACCAGCGGGGCGGCGCACTCGGTGCAGCACTGGCTGCAATTGTTCTTTTTGCTGTTGCCGAAATAGCTCTTAGGGCCCTGGTTGTACGTCTCGCCCTTGACGGACTCTTCGACTTCAATGTCTGACACGTTGCTGTGGTACTGCCGGTCGGCGGCGCGCGCGCCGAAGAGCGAAAGCGCCACACAAACGGTCAAGAACGCAACGGTTTGGGTCCGCATCTGCATGATGTCCCCTGCCTCCACTTTCGAATCAAAAAAATCAGCCCGGATCGTGTCCGATAAAATGGGAAAGTCAAGCCCGAATTCGTGGGAATTTCGGGCGAACGGCTAATCTATATCGGAGCGTTTGGGGCTTCGTTTGAGTTCCCAGCACTCTTTTTTTCAACGCAAAAGGCGCAAAGTACGGCGAAGACGCAAAAGACGGCGGGGCGAAGGGCAATGGGACAAATGAGCTTAGCTCCCGGCGCCGGAGTAGTGGCGGATTCCGGAGCGCCAAATTAAGGCGGAAATGGCGAGGATCAGGACGCCGACGAGGGGGGAGAAGTAGCTGTAGGCGCGGAAGTCGGCGCCTTTGGCGAGGAAACCGGCGGCGGGGTAGAACGCGGCGAAGCCGAAGGGGATGACCCAGGTCAGCAGGATGCGGACGAAGGGTTTGAAGATGGTCATAGGGAACTGGGCGAAGCTGATCAGGTTGTAGACGGGCGGAAGGAAGCTCAGGCGGTCCTGGGACCAGAAGGAGATGGAGATCAGGGAGAGGAAAATGCCGGTGATCGTCATCCATGCGCCGAGGATCATCACGACCATCTGGCCGAGAACCGCCGGGGTGAATTGGACGCCGAGGTGCGGCCAGGCGTAGACGACGATGGCGATGCCCAAAAACAGGTCGGCGAGGAAATCGAAGGCGATGCCTTCCATGACGAGTTGGAACAGCGAGGAAAGCGGGCGCATCAGCAGGCGGTCCATTTCGCCGCCGACGAGGTATTTGTCGGAGAACTGGTAGAAGTTCATGGCGAAGGCGGTGAACAGGGACATGGGGATGAGGGAGAAGCCGTAGATGAAGAAAACTTCGTAGCGGTTCCATTCGCCCATGGCGTGGAAGCTTTCGAACATGAACTGGACCATGAGGACTTTGGTGGCCTGCATGGCGAGCGCGGAGAGACACTCGACGAAGAAATCGAGACGGTACTCCATGCTCATTTTGAGAGCCTGGGCGCAGTAGAGGAGGGCGATGCGGAGGTGGAGGAGCATGGGGAGTCGATTTAAGATTGTAGATTTTAGATTGCAGATTTCAGTGTCACGGTGACCCAGCGGGCGCTAGCCCCCCAGGGTTTCGAGTCGGCGGCGGACGCGCCACCACATGACGGAGCAGAGGGCGAGCAGCAAGATTGTCCAGACGGTTTGGAGGAGGAGTTCCTTGAAGAGTTTTTCGCCGGAGAAGTTGCCGAGGTAGGTTTGCATGGGGGTGAAGTTCATGCCGGCGAAGGGCAGCCATTCGAAGGGGGTTCGAAGCCAGGTGGGGAGGAACGGGAATGGGAGCAGGAGGCCGGAGAGGAATTGCAGCAGCATAAACTTGGCCCAGAGAAAGCCCTGGATTTTTTCAGTCCAAGCGGCGATCAGGCCGGTCATGAAATTGATGGCGAAGAAGAGGTGGAAGGCGAGTGTGACGCTGTAGGCGAACGCGATCGCAGCGGCGGCGTTCGGCGGGGCGGAGATGTCGAAGACGCAAAGCACGGCGGCGAGCACGGGGAGCGCCATGAAGAAGGCGCGAAAGAGGGCTTCGCCGAGCGCAGCGCCGTAATATTGGAGGAAGAGGGAGACTGGACGCAGAAGGTCCGAGTTGATCTCGCCTTTGATGATACGGGCGGCGAGGACGTTGTCGGAGTTGGAGAAATAGGCGCTGCGGATGATCCAGCCGACGCAGGTGTAGGTAGCCATGTCGTGGAGGGTGAAACCGTTGCGCGCTTCGCCGGCGGGCACTTCGGTATAAAGGGCTTCCCAGAGATAATAATTGACGGCGGCGTAGGTGAGGTAGTTGAGCACGCCGACGAAATAGCGCACGCGATGGGCGAGCATGATGTGGAAGCTGGAAACGGCGAACTCCCACATCAGGCCGAGGCGATGGGCGAGGCCGAAGGGGGTGAAGGGAGCAGCGGGTGTGGGGTTCAATCGAGGACCGAGAAAAGTTCATTCAATTGCAGCTGGAAGCCGGGCAGGACGAACTGTAAATCGGGTCCGCGGACAGTGTCCGGATGACGCTCCCTCTGAACGCCGCCCTCGCCCAGCACTTTCCGGGCAATGTCGACTCTGAATACGCATCCAAGCGCGAGCCAAGCCGGATTTGTATCACGGCGTGTGCATTAACTGGCAGGCACGTTTGAATGACCTTTCCGCGCACCAATTCGTATGGGCCCCATTCCGGATGCTGGTCTAGTTCATTGGCCGTGACCAGGCGCATTGGCGGAACAGCAGGTTGTTTGACTTCTTGAATCGCAATCATCGTCTGGACCTCAGTGTGACACACCTAGTATGTTGATGCGCCTCTGAAAAATCAATACTTTCCCCATCACCCCCAACCGTCATACCTTTCCCTCCGCGTAAATGCCGCTGACGATGCGTTCGATGCCGGGTTCGCTGATTTGGATGTCTTCCACGTCCGGGCCGAAGGCGTCGAGGACGGCGCGGATGACGTCGGCTCGCGGGGGGGCGCTGCGGCCCAGCAGGGCGGTGAGTTCGGCGCCCTTCGCTGTCCAGGTCACGCCGGGGCGGGCGAGGCCGTCGGGCTGCCAGTCTTTCTTGAGCTCGTGAGCCAGGGCGAAAGTTAATTGGCCTGAATCTGACGAGAGGGCGCGCAGGGCGTCGAGCGTGCCGTCGAAAACCTGCTTGCCCTTGTCGATGATGAAGACGCGCGAGCAGAGTTCTTCGATGTCGCGCAGGTCGTGCGTGGTCAGGATCACCGTCACGCCGCGCTCGCGGTTGATGCGTTTGACGAATTCGCGGATCGATTGTTTGACCGCCACGTCGAGGCCGATCGTGGGCTCATCGAGGAAGACAATTTTGGGATTGTGGATCAGCGACGCGGCGAGCTCGCAGCGCATTTTCTGGCCGAGCGAGAGTTTGCGCGCGGGGGTTTTCAGGAAATCTTCGAGGTGCAGGACGTCTTCGAATTCGGCCATGCGCGCGGCGAATTCGTCTTTGCCGATGCCGTAGATGCGCGCGAGCAGGCGCAGGGATTCGCCTGCGGCGAGGTCCCACCAGAGCTGGGAGCGCTGTCCGAAGACGGCGCCGATGTTGCGGACGTGGGCCTCGCGCTCCTTCACGGGGATGCGTCCGTCGACGATGATTTTTCCGGAAGTTGGGAAGAGGATGCCGCAGAGCATTTTGATGGTGGTCGATTTGCCCGCGCCGTTGGCCCCGATGTAGCCGACCATCTCGCCGCGCTCGATGTCGAAGGAGATGTCGTCGACGGCGCGGAGGGTGCGGTACTCTCGGTGGAACAAATCCATGAACGCGCCGCTGAGCCCCTCGCGGCGGTCGTAAGTCTTGTATTCTTTGACGAGATGGGTGACGGAGATTAGCGGCATTTCAATCCAGGAAACAAGACAAACGGCGATTTGTCATTTGTCAATTGTCATTTCGGGCATGCGGTTCGTCCGCGGGGATGGGTCCGCTCGATCAGCGGCCTTCGGCGTCGGGTTTCAGGATCAGGTCGTCTGCTTTTAAGCCCTCTTTGATTTCGACGTAATATTCGTCGCGGAGACCGCAGATGACATCCTTTCTGCGGGGCTTTTCGATTTTGCCGGTCTTGGGATTCTGGCCGGTTTGCATGACGTATTGCACACCTTTTTTGGTTGCGACGTAACTGTTGGGGACGCAGACGACGGCTTTTTCGGTGGATTCCATGACGATGTCGACTTCGGCTCGGAGGCCCGGGCGGAGAAGCTTGTCGTAGATTTCGCGTTTGGCGGGTTCGTCGGGTTTGTCGATTTCGAGCAGGACTTCGATGACTTCGCCGCCTTTTGAAATGGAGGGGTCGTCGCCGAGGAGGCCGCGGGGGCGGGCGTTGCGGATGGCGATGACGTGCGCGGAGAGCTCTTCTTTTCCGAAGGCGCGGCTTTTGACTTTCGCTTTCAGGTTTTCGTTCAGCGAGGGGAGCGCCATGATGTCGAATTCGGCGCGCACGCGTTTGCGGGCGAAATCGACAACCCAGAGGACGTCTTCGTAGGGGGCGAGGAGCGCGCCGGCTTCGACGAGGCGCTTGGTGACGAGGGCGTCGAAGGGGGCGCGGAGGTCGTAGCCGAGCTTCATGTTCTTGAGCATCTTGAGGCGCTCGGTGGAGGCTTCGATCGCGGCTTCGGCGGCGAGCAGGTCGGCGGCTTCGGCGTCCTTGCGGAGGCGGTCGAGCTCCTGGCGCTTGCCGTCGGTGCGGGCCTTGGCGTCGGCGAGGGCTTTCTCGGTTTCGGCGATGAGCGCCAGCGGGGCGGGCGCGGGGGGACGGGGGGCGTTGAGTCTCTTCTGCTCTTCGTCGGCCTGTTCGAATTCGGTCCTGGCCATGCTGATGCGCTGGGCGGCGGCGTCGAGCTCTTCGGGGCTGGCGCCGCGTTTGATTTTGTCATAGTCGGCGAGCGCATAGCGCAGCTCGGCGGCGGCGACGGCTTCGGCGGCCTGGCCGGTGCGCTTGGCGTCGTCGTTGCGGAGCTTGGCGGCTTCGAGTCGCGCGCCGGCGACGGCGAGCTCATCGGCGCTGGGGCGGGATTTGAGGAGCTTCCATTCGGCTTCGGCCAGGGCCAGGCGCTGGCGGCCGCGGTCGACGGCGCGGGTCGCGGCTTCAAGGTCCTCGCGCTTCTTCTCGGCGACGATGGGAGTTTTCAATTCCTGAAGGCGGGACTCGAGGCGGCGCACTTCGTCCTGTTCGCGCCGAAGTTCCCATTCGACGTTCGCGACGGCTTCAGAGTTTTTGCGCGCTTTGAGGGCGTCACGCTTGGCGGTGTGTTCCTTGAGGGCGGATTCCTCGAGCTTGATTTTGCTGTCGATGTCCGTCGTGTTGAGGCGCGCGACAATGTCGTTGCCTTTGACGAACTCGCCTTCTTTGAAATTGACCTCGTCGAGGATGCCGGGGACGGCGTATTTGAGGCGCATGATGGCGCTGCTGCCTTCGACGAGGCCGGAGCCGTGGATGGCGCGGTGGATCTGGCGGGGCTCGACGACGTAGGGTTTCTCCGTCGTGGTCTTCTGCGCCGACATGTAGTAGTAGGCTCCGCCGCCCGCCAGCAGCGCGAGCACGATGAACCAGAGTAATGCCTTCAAGGCTTCATCCTTTGAAAACCGCGGCCGGCTCGAGGCTCAGGACTTTCTTGACCGAGAGCAGCGAGGCCAGGACGCAGATACCCACGGTGAGCACCACCGCATAACAATACTGATTGAAATTGATCGAGAGGTGAATGCCTTTGCCGCCGATGGTCTGGGCGGCGATCCAGAGCAGGCCGCCGGCGATCAAGTGCGCGGGCAGCGCGCCGGCGACGGCCTGGGCGACGATGGCGCCGATGACCTGGAAATTGGAGGCGCCCATGGCTTTCAAGGTGCCGTATTCGCGCAGGTTTTCGAGTGTCGATGTGTAGAGCACTTGTCCCACTACGACCACGCCGACGATCAGCCCCATGAGTGCAGCCATAAAAAGGGCAGGCCCGGCGCCTGTGGAGTTGAGCCAGTAGTCCTGGGCTTTCTTGGAGAATTCTTCGCTGGGGTAGGCTTCGGTGAATTCGATTTTGCGCAGGCTGTCGAGGACGTCGGCGCGCGTGGCGCCGGGTTCGAGCTCGCAGACGATGTAGTGCACGGCGTCGGAGGGGAGATGACCGAAGGAACGCGCGTTGTTGAGGTCGGTGAAGAGCATCGGGTTGCCCTGGAAGGAGCGGATGCCGTCGGTGACGCCGACGACGCGGGCCTGGACGAAGCCGATTTCAGTGGTGGAGCCGAGGTCGGCGTTGTCGAGGCGGCCGACGGAGGTGGCGTCGATGGTGACGGCGCCGGGCTCGTCGAGGTCGTCGGCGAAACCGCGCAGCAAGCGCCAGGGGCCGCCGACGCCGTGGTCGGGGGAGGCGTCGAAGCCAACGACCTGCACTGTCTTCTCGGCGCCGCTTTTCAGCTTCCACTTGCTGAAGACGATGAGCATGGGGTTGGCGGATTTGACGCCGCGCGTGGAGCGGACGAGGTCGAGGGTTCGTGGGGCGAGCTGTTTGGGGAAGTCGAAGTTTTCCTGATGCAGCGCGCAGACCCAGATTTCGCCGCTGGTGTTGTCGACGACGATGGAGGCATTCTCTTTGAACCCCATATAGAGGCCCATCTGGATGAAGGCCAGGCCTGCGGCGAAGGAGATGCCCATCAGCGCGGCGGCAAAGCGCAGCGGCTGGTGCAGGATGATTTGAATGGCGAGTGCGATCATTGGGGGAAGAGCATAGCGCGTTTGGGGGTAAAGGCAAACGTCCGTAGCCTTCCGATCTGCTAAAGTCGGGCTTTCGCGGAGCGAAAGGCGACTATGTGTTTTTTGTGCAGCATCCATTGTGCTGGTCCGTCTAATGGGGCTGTTTTTAAGTGCAAGGCAGGGCGTTGCTTAAATTTATTTCAGAATTCACTGAAGGCGGGGTGTGAAATGACCTTGACTTCAAAAAAAGACGGCGCATAATTCCCAGCCATTCCTGAGAGCGTTGCCATCTGATTGTCGTCTGACCACGGCCCACGCCGTTGTCTGAACCATTGGGGGGGTCCCTTCACCGTGAGCTTCGTCGCTAAAGTTTTTGTTGTCTTCAATCTGCTGCTTTCAGCCCTGTTCTTCTATTTCGCCATGTACGAGTGGACCGCCCAGGTGAAATGGCAGAAGATGTATGAGGCGGAGAAGGCCAGGAAGGTTACGGATGTGGCCTCCGTGCAGGAGTACATCATCAAGCTGTCCACGGAAGTGGTGAAGGCGCAGCAGCGAGAAGTTGCCGCGAAGGCCGACCTCTCGAAGGAAAAGCTGGCTCGCGATCAGGAACGCGACGCGGCGCTGAAGCTGCAGTCGGAGCTGGCGCAGGAAAAGAACGCGCGGGAGCTGGCGATTGCCTCGAAGGAAGAAATCGAGCGCGAATACCGCCGTGTGACGCAGGAGCTGGGCAAGGCCCGAGCGGTGGTGCTCAAGATCGAACAGGCGCTCAACGTCGAAAAGGACAACGCCACGCGCGCGAGCAATGCCCGCGCGGAAATGGAAGTGCAATACAATCAGCTTGCCGCGCAGGTTTCCGGACTTGAGCGCCAAAGAAAGAGTCTCGAACAGGATCTGGCCTCGGCAAACCGCCGCGTCGAAAAGGCGATCTTGAGCGGGCAGCTTCTGGATGATTCGCCGGTGCAGCCGTCGCTGCAGGCGCAGGTATTGGCTGTGCGCAACGATGTGGGTTTGGTAATGATCTCCGTTGGCAGCAAACAGGACGTCAAGCCCGGGTTCGTGTTCACAATCACCCGCGGCAACAAATACATCGGCAAAGTGATGATCGACGTGGTCTATCCAGAAATGGCCTCGGCCAAGATCGATCCGGCGCTGATGAACAAGGACGGACTGGCGATCGAAGTGCATGACATGGCTTCGTCGGGGCGGTAGGGATAGAGGACAGAAGGCAGAGGCCAGAGGTCAGAAGGCAGAGGTTGTCGCCTGCATTGATTTTAAGACTGACAATTTGCAGTCCCTGCGCTAAAGTAGAGCGAAAGGGCGAGGGTGATATGGAGTATTTGAATGGCAACAACTGCTGACAAGTCTGTGTTTGATGTCTACGGCATGCTTACGATCCTCACTTTCGTCCTGATGGCGGGCGCGTGCTATTTGCTCTATGAGGATTTGAGCACGAACTGGCATTTTCAGATGTTTGGCGACAAGCCCAGCGAGAAGCGCGCGTCGCATATTACTGAGCTGCGGCCGATCGGGGTTAATCTTCCGACAGTGATTCTGCGCCCGGAAGACAAAGCGGACTGGGATTTGATCGACGAGAAAATCAAGGGCGGAAAAGAATTCCCGATCAAGACGGAGTGGCCGAAGGATTACGATCCGATCAAATTTCACATCAAGCCGTCGGTCAACGTCTGGGACATGACGAAAGACCCGACGGATGGCGAGAAATGGAAGGCGGCGCTCGAGGCGTTGTTGAATGCGGCGCCGAAGGAAGACGCGGCGGAACCGACGAAGCCGGCGGAGCCTGAGAAGAAAGCGGATGACACCGCAGCCAAGCCGCCGGATGCGCCGAAGACGGAGGAAGTGAAGAAGGCGGAATAGAACAATTCAGCAGGCTGGATTCAGGTAGAGCCGGACCCGTGATTGGGTCCGGTTTTTTTTGCGCGCGTTGAGCGCTTTGGGCAGGGGCCCTTTGGCGCCGAATAGGCACGGAGCGCGATGCAACGATAAATCATATCAACGAGTTTGGCTCTGCTTTTAGCTCGCCCCGTTGGGACTAAAAACCCTTTAAATGCGCGAACCCCGCCCTCCGCCGGAGTACCGGCTCCAGGCTGGGCTATCATAGTGCGCGCCTTTGGCGCTGAAGGCAAGACCGCTGCGCTTGCCGGGCTTTCGCGGAACGAGAGGCGACTGTAATTTCTTTACTTAAAGAAACATGTTTCCGCTCACTTACTATGCCGATAATGATGATGGATTCGCGTCTGCACAGAGAGTGAGGAATGCTCGAATGATCTTCGACGGCTTGCTGGGTATGTTTTCCAAAGATTTGGGCATCGATCTCGGCACCGCCAACACGCTGGTCGTGGCGCGGGGCGAGGGCATCATCATCTCGGAGCCTTCCGTGGTCGCGGTGGTTAAGGACACCAACCGCGTGGTGGTCAACAACGGCGAGGTGGCTGTCGGCGAGTCGGCGAAGCGCATGATCGGCAAGACGCACGGGAAGATTCAGGCGATCCGGCCGCTGAAGAATGGGGTGATCGCCGATTTTGAGATCACGGAAGCGCTGCTGTGCTACCTGATCCGCAAGGCGCATGGGCGGACGAATTTCATCAAGCCGCGCGTGATTGTCGCGGTGCCGTCGGGGATCACGACGGTCGAGAAGCGCGCAGTGATCAACTCAGCGGAGCGCGCGGGCGCGCGGGACGTGCGGCTTATCAAGGAGCCGATGGCGGCGGCGCTGGGTGTGGGACTGCCGGTGACGGAGGCGCGCGGGTCGATGATTGTGGACATCGGCGGCGGCACGACAGAGGTCGCGATTCTGGCGCTCTCCGACATTGTTCAGAGCGCGTCGCTGCGCTGCGCCGGGGACGAATTGAACGCGGCGATCATGAAGCATATGAAGGAGACGTACAACCTTTACATCGGCGAACAGACGGCCGAGAACATCAAGATTGAAATCGGCAGCGCGTACGAGCTGGAGGAGGAGCTGACGCGCGAGGTGAAAGGGCAGGATTCGCTGGCTGGGCTGCCGCGCGTGGTGACGATCAACAGCATCGAAATCCGCGAGGCGCTGCGCGATCCGCTGGATCAGATTCTGAAGTCGATCAAGGGGACGCTCGAAAAGACGCCACCGGAGCTCGCGGCGGACCTTCTGGACACGGGAATCACGCTGGCGGGCGGCGGGGCATTGCTGCGCGGGATCGACAAGATGCTGGCGCGCGAAACGGGATTGCCGGTGCGCAAGGCGGACGATCCGCTGACGGCGGTGGCGCGGGGCACGGGTGTGGTGCTGGAGCAGATCGATCAGCTGTGGGCGGTGCTGGAGGATGGGCGGAATATCGCGTAGAAATTGCCACGATTGGCATTGAAGGCCAGCAAATGGGTATGCGAATGATTGAGGAGTTCCGAAGTGCGAAGCCATTAAAGAGCTGACAACGCGCTTCGACTTGAACCGATTATTTCCGCGCTGAACGCCGCCCATTCAAAAAAAATTGTGATTGGCGGTGTGGCGGCGACGCTTCTCGGAAGCTCGTACGCGACATTCGATCCAGACATTTGTTATGAACGCACGCCCGAGAACAGCAAAAGTCTCGCCGATTCGCTGCGGCCATTCAAGCCTTGAAACGTCTCCGTGAATTACTGAAGCCCTCCATTTGCTCTCACCTCCTTCGTCGCGTGTTTCTGTTTCGAACGGGGGCATGGTGGATGGGGATTTATGTCGAGATTTTGATCCGCGCGCCGCTGGATGAGCTTTGGCGGCACACGCAGGAGCCGGGGCTGCATCAGCGCTGGGATTTGCGGTTCACGCGGATCGAGTATCTTCCGCGGGAGTCGGAGGAGCAGCCGCAGCGGTTTCTATACATCACGCGGATTGGTTTCGGGGCGGCGATTTCCGGCGAGGGCGAGAGCGTGGGCTCGCGCGACCTTCCGGGCGGCGAACGCGCCTCCTCTTTGAAATTCTGGTCGGATGATTCTCTCTCGCTGATCCGCGAGGGGAGCGGATTTTGGAAATACATTCCGACTGAGGACGGGATTCGCTTTCTGACTTGGTACGACTACCGCACGCGGTTTGGGTTTCTGGGGCGCGTGATCGACGGCGCGGTGTTCCGGCCTCTGATGGGTTGGGCCACGGCGTGGAGCTTCGACCGGCTGCGATTGTGGATTGAAAAAGGCGTCGAGCCGGCGGCGGCGTTGCGGGGGGCGCTCACGCATGCGGTGGCGCGATTGGGACTGGCGGCGATTTTTGCCTGGCAGGGGCTGGTGCCGAAGCTTCTCGCTCGCGACGCGGATGAGCTTGCGTTGCTGCGTGCCGGGGGAGTTGTTGGGAACGCGCTGGAAATGCTGGGCGTGGGGGAGATCGTCTTTGCGCTGGTGCTGCTGGGGTTCTGGCGCGCGCGCTGGCCGGCGCTTTTGAGCTTCGCGGCGGTGCTGGGCGCGACGGGTTACGTGTGGCTCTTCGCGCCTCAGTACATCACCACGGCGTTTAATCCTGTCACGTTGAATCTGGGTGTGGCGCTGCTGGGGTTGGTCGATGCGCTCAATTGCGCGGACCTGCCGTCGGCGCGACAGTGTCTGCGTCGAAAACCGTGAGGGCCGCGCGCCATGGCTTCGATTTATGAACGCGTGCTGGGATCGGACTTCAAGAAACTGCATCCGCAGATTCAACGGCGCTTCGGATTCTCGAGCGCGGACGGCGTCGCTTCCGTCGGGCGCGGGGTGATGGAGGAGATCTGGCGCGGTCGGTTTTACACGCTGCCATTTTTGTACGCGGGGACGTGGCGGCGGATCATGTTTCCGGAGGTGGGGCGCGACATTCCGTTCACGATCGAGAACTACGCTTATCTGGATCAGTTCGGGCGCGAGACGGTGACGTGGGTGCGCACGTTTGAGTCGAGCTGCCGGCGGCGTTTCGATGCGACGATGATCTTCAGCGAGCAGCGCGCACGGATTGTGGATTACCTGGGCTCGCATCAGCATCTGGCGGTCGATCTGGCGCTGAGCGTGGACGCGCAGGGCGGACTGTGTCTGCGCTCGGGCGAGCAGCGGTTTTACGAGGGGGCGATTGCGTTCAGGTTCCCGATGTTCTTCAGCGGAATCGCGGAGGTGCGGGAGTGGTACGACGATGAAGCGGGGTGTTTTCGGATTGTTGTCGATGTGCGGAACAAATTGTGGGGGAGATTGTTTGGGTATCGAGGGAGTTTTCAGGTGGAATGGGTGGAGGTGAAGGAGGTGCCGGGTCATGTGCGGCCGTTTCGGGAGGAGAGGCGGGAATGAAGCCCGTTGGAGTTCACGCTTCAGCGTGCCGTCAATCGATATGCGCGTATGAGTTTTGCATTCGAAACTACCGCAAATAAAATTCGGTCATGAAAAGGCCAGTGAAGAACACCAAATTACACCTCACCCGTAAGCGCGTGTCGTGTTCTCAATTGAAATCAGACTTGGCGCAACTGCTTTCGGCGGTTCGCGCCGGAACGTACTTGGTGATCACGGAAAACGACAAGCCTGTAGCCAAACTCACTCCGATTGAGCGCAAGCCAATTCCTCAAAAGATGCCCAAGAATCATGTTGGTCCATGGGCCTCCGACGACAGTTTCGAGCCGGAAGAATTGGTGAATACGAAATAGCTCGAAGAGCTGATGGTAAAAGTCTAGATGCGATAACCTCCTTAAGCCACACTGCCACGACGGTGGTCAATGATGAAATTCTCTCCAATCCTCTTCCTGCTCGCCGCGGTCCTTTCCGCGGGTGAGCCACCCGGGTTGACGCCGGTTGACGACAAGCTCGTCATCGGACCGAAATTGCTGCTCCGCGATGTTGGGGGCTGGGTGATAGCGCCCGGCGATGACTTCAAGTGGTACATGCAGCCCCATCCGAAAGCGAAGGTGTTCATGGCGCTGAACGCCGACACTGGAGAGAGGTTTCTGGTCAGAATACTGCCAGGGTTGTGTCCACGGAACGAGGAGCAACGGCAGCGTTTCCTCGATGCCGGGTTCAAAAATGACCGCCTTGAACTTGAGCAGGCGGGAGGAAAAATGTTGTCCCAATTGCGCCGGGCGGAGGTCATTCCGCCGCATGGCACGCTTCAGGGTTCTATTCAGACGGCGAACTTGAATGGGACACCGATTTCGATCCACAGCTATTTTATCGAGACCGGTCGCGACACAATTGTTGGAGCATCCTTCGAGGAGGGAGACAAGCCGGGCGCAAAGTTCCTTTCCTTGATGGGCTCGCTCAAGTTTGAAAAAGTCCAGCCGGCAACAACGCCGGACCCGGGCCCGTGCCCGATGGTGGTCGGCTACATCATCGTCTGCGGAGCAGTTGGGGCACTGGTTCAATTTCTGGGGCGAGTCCTTTTTGGAAAGGTCCTTAACGGGGCGAAAATCGCTTTGGGGCTGACGATCTTTTTGATGTCTTTGAAGATTCTGCTTCTGACGCTGTTGGGACACTCCGACGCCGCCTACCGCAGCGGGCAGGAGATTGGCGCGGCGTTTTTCGCGATCATCATTTTTCTCTCGGCCTCGCATTACCGCAAAGTCGAAATCAAGCGGGAAATGGATAAACGGATGCTCGCAGCCACGCCGTTCGACAGCAAACCTGAAGGTGAAGTTTGATTCCCGCCGCCTGCCTCAACTTTCTCCAAAAAAGTCCGGGCGAAAAAATCCGCGGCGTTTAGATTGTTCGCCCAAGACACGAAGTGCCCGCATACGGGCTCACCACTATTCTCAACCGAGCATCGCTACCTGGAGGGGTTCTGCTATGTCGATTGCGCGTCTGAGCCGTCTTTTTTTGGGAAATCGGGTTTCACGCTGGCTCACTTTTGTTTCGCTCACGCTGGTCATCGCGGCGATGACGGGCGCGTTCTCTCCGCCTGTATCGCACGCCGAAGAAGCCAGGCCGGGCGTCAATGCGGCGGAAGAACATTTCGAATATTTCTCCTTTCTCACATCGCCCAAATACACGTCCGGCGAGCGCACGGCGCTGTGGGTGACGCTGCTCGTGGCCTTCGCCGGATTGGGCTATGCGTTCATGCTCATGAAGCAGGTCAACGCGGCGGACCAGGGGACGCCGCGCATGCAGGCGGTGGCGGACGCGGTGCGCGAAGGAGCTAATGCGTATTTGAAACGGCAGCTGAGCACGGTGGCGGTGCTGATCGCGGTGCTGGTGGTGCTCCTTTATGTGACGAAGGCGCTGTCGTCGCCGCTTCGATTTTCAGATCCGTTCGCGCTGGGCCGCGCGGGCGCGTTCCTGGTGGGCGCGCTTTTTTCTGCCACAGTGGGATTCGTGGGGATGCGGCTGGCGACGACAGGAAATCTGCGCGTGGCTGCGGCGGCGAAGCATGGGTTCGGCAAAGCGCTGATGCTCGGATATCGAACGGGCACGATCACGGGCATGTTGACGGACGGGCTGGGGCTTCTGGGCGGCACGATCATATTCATGATGTACGGCGAGCGCGCGTATGAGGCGCTGCTCGGGTTCGGGTTCGGCGGGACGCTGCTGGCGCTGTTCATGCGAGTGGGCGGGGGCATCTTTACGAAGGCGGCGGACGTCGGGGCGGACCTCGTCGGAAAAGTTGAGAAGGACATTCCGGAGGACGATCCGCGCAATGCGGCGACGATCGCCGACAACGTGGGAGACAACGTGGGAGATTGCGCGGGAATGGCGGCGGACATTTTCGAATCGTATGAAGTGACGATGGTCGCGGCGATGATCCTGGGCTGGACGGCGTTCGGACACAAGGGCGTGATCTTCCCGATTCTCGTGCGCGCGATCGGCGTGTTCTCGTCGATCATCTCGACGTATCTGGTGAAAGCGGGCGACAAGGGCAACGTCGCGGAAGCGATGAAGTCGATCAACTTCGGGTTCATTATTGGCTCGCTGCTTTCGGTGATCGGCTTCCTGGTGCTGGGATATTTCTATCTGCATAATCTGGACTACAGCGACACCGTCGCGACGCACAATATCGTTCCGGGCTGGGCGAGCTGGGGGCAGGCGGGGCTGGACATGCGTCCGGCTTACGCGTGTTTCATCGGCGTGATCCTGTGTATCGCGCTGAATAAATGCACCGAAGTTTTCACGGGCACTGAATATTCGCCGGTGAAGGGGATGGTGAAGAATTGCACGACCGGGCACGCGACGAACATCATCGAAGGCTTCGCGGTGGGCTACGAATCGGCGGTGTGGACGGCGCTGATCCTGTGCGGCGCGATCATGGCGTCGGTGCTCGTGTACAGCGGGACGAACGCGATCTACATTGCTTACAGCGTGGCGATGTGCGGGATCGGGATGTTGACGCTGACGGGGAACACGATTTCGATGGACGTGTTCGGGCCTGTCGCCGACAACGCGAACGGCATTGGTGAAATGGGGTACGACCGCGCGGAGATGGGCGAGGCGAAGTACAAGGAGGCGCGGCAGATTCTCGCGGACCTCGACGCCGTCGGCAACACGACGAAGGCGGTGACGAAGGGGGTGGCGATCGGCTCGGCGGTGATCGCGGCGGTGTCGCTCTTCGCGAGTTTCATCACGGTGATTGGCAGCGGCGGAGGCGGCGAGGAAAAAGCGCTGCCGCTGTCGCTGTTCGATTATGTCGCGGACATGCTGACCATCAGCAGTCCGAAGCTGCTGGTGGGGATGTTGATTGGCGGGGCGGTGCCGATGCTGTTCTCGTCGATGACGATCCGCGCGGTGGGACGCGCGGCGTATTTGATCGTCAACGAGTGCCGCGTGCAGTTCCGCGATAAGGAGATCTGGGCCGGGACGAAGAAGCCGGATTATGCGCGGGTGGTCCGCATCTGCACGGAGTCGGCGCAGAAGGAATTGATCGGGCCGGCGTTCCTGGCGGTGTTCGCGCCGATCCTGACAGGGTTCGTGCTGGGACCGGTGGGGCTCGCGGGATTCCTGGGCGGGTCGATTGTTGTCGGACAGCTGCTGGCGTCCTTTATGTGCAACGCCGGCGGCGCGTGGGACAACGCGAAGAAGATGGTTGAAGACGAGCCGCGCAATCACGAAGCGAACACGGGCAAGGGCAGCGAAAAGCACAAGGCCGCTGTGACGGGCGACACGGTTGGCGATCCGCTCAAGGACACGGCGGGCCCGGCGATCAACCCACTGTTGAAGGTGATGAACATGGTGGCGATCCTCTCGGTGCCGCTGATGATTGGATTCGATTCGGCGGTTGTCGACCGTGTGAAGAAGGGCGCGGCGGATGCGAAGTACGAGCTGCCGAAGGGCTTTGGCGACGCGCCGAACATGACCATTCTGTATGCGGCGATCGCGGTGTCGATTGTGGCGCTGGCCTGGGCGATCTGGCAGAGCAAGCGCGAGGCGGAGATGAAGTAGTGTCTACTGTCTTAACTGTCTGCGAGGCGTGACAATACGGAACAGGCGCGTTTGTAATCTCGATCGCAGGCAATTGAGTTGATCGCAAAACTTGAAAACATCGCAGCATGCCCAAATTCAGAACTCGGCGTGCCATGCATGTTATTGCCTTTCGGGCACTTGCTCCTTTGCTCATTGGTGATAAATTCAAAAAATAGCAAGAAAATTACTCATGGAGCAATGATGCGCATCAACCGGATAAAGAGAATCCGTGCCATTGCACCTATATTGGGTTGCACGCTAATTTTTGTGCTCAATTGCGCCGCCAGTGTTTTTACGGCGACTGAAATTAAGACTCTCAGCGAGCTTTCCACTCATGTCGTTGAAGGCGTTGTGGTCGCCGCCGAATTTCAAAAAAACCAGTTCGGCATTTTTCCGCAAACCGCGTTCGACGTCAACGTCAGTCAATCGCTGAAAGGAGCTGACGTGCTGGCACTGCGCTTCAGCGCTCCTGGCGGTCGAGAGGGAAATCGAACATACACTATCGACGATGTCATTGAGGTTAACGTCGGCGATACATATATGCTCTTTCTTCAGACGGTTCCCAAATCGGAGAGGGGGCTCGTGACATCCAATTTCAAACTGACCAGTATTGCCACTGGCGCCTTTCAAGTCGTGAACAGGAATGGACAAAAATATGTTAGGGCAAAGATCAACCCCTCCGCCTTCGAACCCGGCGCGAATCTACGTGATTACACGCGCGATATTCCGTACGATGAATTCCTGGACATGCTCAAGCGTAAACCCTCGTCGACCGCCGAACGCGCAGACCGCGTGCAGGCTCAGTCTCCGCGCGACAACACAACCATCTATGTCTCGCGCCACAAATGGGACTTGAACAAGAATGATGGCAGAACCATCATCGATGGAAAAATTATCTGGACATTTGGGACTGCGGCAACCTCGAACCCGCGGTGCCTAAAACTGGTTCAAGAGCAGTTCGACAAATGGAGCCGCATCGATCGTTGCAGGATCGGCTTCACGTTGGTCCCACAAAACAAAGCACCTGTACAGGATTATCGCGGGGGGAATACGATAGGTTGGAGCACAAAGCCCGGTCCATTCTTCTCGGCTGACATCCTGGCATTTACCTATAATTCGGACACCTTGGTAGACAATCAGTGGTTGCTGTCGGACAGTGACATTGTATTCAACGATGGCTACGGCATTGAATGGACCGATGATCGCGTGTTGTGGACCGCACTCCACGAGATCGGCCACATGATTGGGCTGAAGCACTCTCCAGATCCGCAGTCGATCATGTACGCCTACTACAATGCACAGACCCAGCTCGGAGCAGCCGAAGTTCTCGCGGCACAAACTTTATATCCATCGGCCCCGCAGAACGATGCCAATCCGGGTGTCCCTTTCGCTCCGTTTCTCACTTTAAGTGGGAGCCCGGCAACCGGTTCCGCGCCGCTTGAAACCGCCTTTACAGCGAATGTCGTCAGCAATCCCCCCGCCCCCTTCAACTCTTTCGTGTGGGATTTCGGCGATGGCACGACGTCAACCGAAGCAGCTCCAACTCATACCTTTACGTCTCCCGGTTTCCACATCATTTCCTTGACCGTGATAAACGGCGCGAACTTGGTTGGAATCAACACTTTCATCGTCGAAGTAGAAGAAACCATCGTGATGGCCGCGGACTTCAAGTTCCACACCGGCAACAAGGGCTCGGATATATTTTCGATGACGCTGACCTCACCCGCGCACGCTGGTTTCCCGAAAGCGGTCTCACCCGATGGCTCCACCATCGCAACCGGAACCCTGTTGATCTACAATACCAGATTTATTTTCGATCTGGTGCGCAAGTCCGGGAAGGGAAAGAGTGACGAGAATCTCAAGATCGCGTTCGCCCGTGATTCTGGTACTGTCTTTATCCAGTTGAAAGGCAAGTCCTTCTGGAACAAGATCAAACAGACTGGGGAATTTCTTCTCAACGCAGACAGCGGCGATTTGCTGATACCTGTGAGCGTCGGTTTCAGCAGTAGCGAGAATTACACAATCTATGCGAACGTAAAGATGAGCTATTCAACTGAAAAAAAGTTTTTTGTCGGCACCACATCGCCTGCATCCGGACGTCTCCCGCGCTGAAATTGGTCATTGATTCAATCCCGCCCCTCTGCTATAAACTCGCTCCGCTGATTTGGGGGTGTAGCTCAGTTGGGAGAGCGCTGCGTTCGCAATGCAGAGGTCGTGGGTTCAACTCCCATCACCTCCACCTGAATCGTCCAAAACGACAACGACGCCTCAGGCTCGTTGTTTTTTTGTGCCCGTACTTCAACAACCTGGAGCACGCATCATGCGCGTAGACAGCCTTGTCACCAGCTCCGTGAAAACCGCGTTCAAGTTTGCGCAGGTCAAAATCAAGGCGCTGATCGAAAAGCATCCCGGCTACTACCCGATGTACACGGTGGGCGGAAAGTGGAAGCACAGCGGGGAGACGTGGACCCACTGGTGCGACGGATTTCTGCCGGGCATGATGTGGATGTTCTATCAGCAGTCCGGCGACGAGTACTGGTACAACGCGGCGGCGAAATATTCCCGGCCGCTCGAGCCGCGCAAGGATGACCGCAGCGTCCACGACCTGGGATTCATCTTTTTCAGCTCGTACCTGCGCTGGATGCTGTCTGTCGAGAGCAAAGATCCGAAGCTCGCGGTGGAGCTGGACCAGGTCATCGTCCAGGCCGGCGTGACGCTGAGCAAACGCTTCAAGGAAAAAGGGCAGTACCTGTCGAGTTTCCTCGGCGATGAATCGTTGTTCATCGACATCATGATGAACGTCGGGATCATTTATTACGCGTCCAAGCGACTGCGCAAAATGGGCAACAAGAAAGATGCGGCGGAACTGCTGCGCATCGCCAACGCGCACTGCAACACGAGCTTGCGGGTGCTGATGCGCGGGGACGGTTCGGTGGCGCACGAGGCCATCTTCGATTTAGAAACGGGCGAATGCCATCATCAATCCACGCAGCAGGGCTTCCGCGGGGATTCGTGCTGGTCGCGCGGGCTGGCTTGGGCGCTGTATGGATTCTGCACGGCTTACAATTTCACGGGGAACACGGATTTTCTTGAGGCGAGTGAAGCCTGCGCGCGCTTCTATATCCGCAACACGCCGGAGGACGGGGTGCCGCCGTGGGATTACGATGCGATGCCGGTGGAGTCGCGCGATCTTGTGGATTCGTCGGCGGCGGCCATCGCGGCATCGGGGCTTTATGATCTCTCGCTCGTCGCCCCGGCGTTCGAGCGGCGCTATCTGTACCGGCACTACTGCCGGAAAATTCTCACCACGCTTTGCACTGCGCAGTACATCAGCCGGGATGTGAATAATGAAGGGCTGCTGCGGCACGGTGTGTATCACATCCACAAAAATCTGGGGGTGGATGAAAGTGTGATGTGGGGGGAGTATTTTTTCGTGGAGGCGCTTTATAAGGCGCTGGCGGATACGTCGCCGGGGAGTTGAGGGGGCGAGGTTCGGGTGTGCGATGGGTGTCGGCCGGTACAGCTTCAGCCTCCGGCAGCGGTGGCAGTGAACCCATCGGGTTCGAATAGGCAAACTTCGTTCGCTTCAATAGGGTAGGGATTGGGTGGAGAACTTCCGTGCGAATGAAATTCGGACCTGAGGTTGTGAACGCCAGGGCTGGTATTATGGTGTAATATCTGGACACTGGAGGTGTGGGTCGCTTATGCGAATTGTCGGGGTGGTGATTGTTTTGGCGGCGGTGGCGGCGGGTATTTTCCAGATCGCCGGGCGGCGCGATCCGGAGCCTGCAAAGGCCAACATGCAGGTCTGCGCGACGATCGCGCCGCTGGCGGACTGGGCGCGCGAGGTGGCCGGCGACGACATTCGGGTCGTGCTGCTCGTCGACGGGTACAAAGATCCGCATCACTTCGAGCCGGTGGTGATCGACGCGGTGCGCGTGAGTGCTTCGCGCGCGCTGCTCGCGGCGGGGCTGGGGCTTGATCCCTGGGCGGAGAAACTCGTCGAGAACGCCGGGAAAGGCGCGGCGCTCGAATTCATCGACGCCGGCGCCTGGGTGAAAGCGCGCAAACTTTCAGCGCGCATGATCGGGGCTCACGTCCACGCCGGCGGCGCGGGGCATTCTCACAAGCACGACCACGATCACGGCGAGGACCCGCATTACTGGCAGGATCCGCGGCGGGCGATGGAGGTGGTGCGGCGGCTCGGGGAGGAATTCGGGCGGCTCGATCCGGGTCGAAAGGATGCCTACGCAAAACGCGCCGCCGATTACATCGCCAAACTGAAGGAGCTTGACGAACAGACCGAAGCCGCCGCGCGCAAGATTCCGCCCGGCACCCAGGCGGTCGTTTTTCACGATGCCTACGGCTATCTCTTCGAGCGCATGGGGGTGAAAGTCGCCGCAGTGGTTCAAGGCAGCCCGGGCGTCGAGCCGAGCCTGCGCGACTGCGCTGAGGCGCTGCGCGTGATGCGCGAGATCGGCCAGCAGGTGATCTTCAAGGAGCCGTCAAGTTCCCAGCGCGCCATCGACATGATCGCGCAGGACCTGAAAATCAGCCGCACCGCGGTCCTCGATCCGCTGGACAACGGCGACAGCCCCGTCGGAAAGAATTATCTCGAGCGCATGGCGCACAACATCCGCACTGTGGGGGAGGCGTTTGAAAAACGATGAGGATTCTGGGGTTTGGGGGTTTGCGGTTTCAGGGGTTCAGGGGTTCGGGGAGCTTGAAGAGATATGAGTTCATCGCCTGATATTAATCCGGATTCGGCGGCGGAGGTTTCTGGTGGAGGGCACAAGCCGCCTTGGCGGATGATTGTGATTGTTGCGGCCGTCGTGCTGTGTCTTTGTTGCTGCGGCGGCGGGGGGCTCGCACTTTTTGGCGTGCGCACGACGGTTGTTGCGCCGCCACGGGCGGCTCAGCCACCCACGCCGGCTCAGCCAGTTGCGCCGCAAGTTGCGCCGGAGAAGGGGGAGTGAGGGCCGCTGAAACTGGAAGAGACATCAGGGACGAGAGGGACCCAAGGAACCTGGGCTGCATGGTATTCTGGGGTTTGCAGCTCAAAAAAAAACGCCGCTCGAAACGCAGCGGCGTCCCCTCCTGAAAATGATTTGGGCGGGCGTTACTTCTTCGCCTTCTCCTCGGTCAGATCGACAACGCGCGCGCCGGCGTTGTTGCGCACCGAGGCAATCCCGTTTTCCATCGACGCGGCGGATTTGTACATCTCGCTCTTGCCGATGACTTCATGATTGGCGGCCTTGAGCACGAAGAATGGCGAGCCATCCTTCGCGACCTTGCGCTCAAAATTCGTGTCTTTGCCGGCGCTCTTCTTGACCGAGGTGATGCCGTTCTCCGCGCCCTCTTTGGACTCATACGATTCGCTGGTCAGGATCACTTCGCCGTTGGCGGCCTTGAGATTGAAGTGAAACTTCCCTTTGCTGTTCTTCTTCAGTTCGAACTTGGAAGCCATGCGCCTCTCCTCCCCACTAGAAGTGGTCAGTAAAAAATCGGGTGATATTGGAAATCTGAGATGATTAATTATGGCTTTTTCGCGGGAATGGAAATGAATTTCCGCGAAATTCGATTTCCCGGCGCAAACTTTAGCAAGGCAGGCTCGGCGGGCGACGCCGCGGCTTTGAGGGCGCGCTTTAGTTTGCCGCCCCGCGCGCCGATACATTCAGCACGAGAAATAGCGCTCGCAGGCTGTGGAGCGTGTGGTCGGGGGGCCAATCGTGCAACTTAAAAGAAGCAATATGCGCTCAGCGCCGAGTGCGGTGTTGTGCGCGGCGTTGATCGCGCTCGCACTTTCCGCGGCGGAAGAGACGCCGCAGAATCCGGACACATCATTGAACGCCGGCGCAGACGCGCCCGTGGAGGTCGTCGATTTGACGGCCATCAAGAAGAGCGTCGCCGCGCCCAAGATCGCCGCCGCGACAGAGGCCGCGCCCGACTCTGTTGACGTGGGGCTCGACGACGAGCTCATCAAAACGCGCGCGGCGAAATCGGCGCAGACCGCGAAGAGCAAAGCGCCCAAACCGCTGCAGGTGACCAACCCGCCGGAAACGCCGGCGAACGCGGCGCGCACGATCGAGAAGCCGACCGAGCCCGGATTTGCGAGCGTGCTCACCGGCACGCTTTCCGGCGACCGCGAAATTGGATCGGCCGCGCTGCCGCATTTGATCCGCGGCGTGCTGGTGGTACCGTCGAAAACGACTTTGAAAATCGGCGTGGGCGCGACGATCCATCTGCGCGGCGATCCGAGCGCGAAGAAGCCTTCCGAGGCGGGCATTCCCGATCCGACGCGCAGCGCGGTGATCTGGGTCTACGGCACGTTGATTGTCATGGGTGAGAGCGGCCTGCCGGTTGAATTCGTGGGGCTCGACAAGGATTGCAATGCGAGCATTCTGCTCTATGGCAGCGAGCGCAGCCGGATCGATGGCGCGCGGTTGCGGGGCGTCGACGTGGCTCAGACCGGCGGCGTGTGCCAGTGGGTGAACTGCGAATTCAACGAGACGAAATACTGCGCGCTCGCCGGCGGCGCGGCGCTGTACACGCACTGCTCGTTCAAGAAATGCGGGGGCATTTTTGCGGCGTATGACGACGGGCCGTGGGCGCTGCTGGCGCGCAAGTGCCTGTTCGAAAGCTGCCGCGACGGGCTGATGTTCGCGCGCGATCCCGGCCAGGCGTGCCTTGTTGTGGAGAAGAACAATTTTATCGGCACGCGCGGGGCGAACCTGCGCATGATGCCGCGGCCGGGCGCGGTCGCGAATCCGAAGGCGCCGGAGGAATTGTTGATCGGCGAGAACTGGTATGGGACGCGCTTCGACGAGGAGATCGAACATCGGATCGTGGACAACCGGTCGGACCGGGCAATCAAGGCGCATCTGAACACGCGTCCGCCGGCGCAGAGGCCCTATCACAACATTGGGGCGGGCGTGGGGACGGATGTGGCGATGGCGGCGCTGGAGGAGCAGCAGGCGGCTGCGGCGAAGATGATGGCGGCGCTGGCGGCGAAGCAGAAGGTGGGGAAGAAATAGCCGTGTTTTCGCTTCGCGAAAAGACGGGCTTTCGCGGAGCGAAAGGCGACTATACGGCTTCCACTTTCACCGCGCATGCTTTGTATGAGGGTTGTTTGGAATAGGGGTCGAAGGCTGGGAAGGTGAGGCGGTTGACGGGCGCGTAATGCATTGGCATAAAAATCTGGCCTGGTTTGACGGCGTTCGTGATCACTGCATGCGCCGTCAGCGCGCCCCGGCGGGAGGAAACTTTCACGGGCTGGTGCGGCTTCACGCCCAGACGTTTGGCGTCGGAGGAGTTCAGCTCCACGTACATTTCCTGCGGGTAGAGCTTGCGCAGCACGGCGGATTTTGCGGTGCGGGTGCCGGTGTGCCACTGCGACGCGGAGCCGCGTCCGGTCAGCAGCAGGAGCGGGAATTGCTCGTCGACGGGCTCGGGCTGCGGCGCGGGATGCTCGAAGAAAAATGTGGCGTTGCCGCTGGGCGCGAAGAATTTGCCGTCTTCGAAGAGGCGGCGCTCGCGCGCGGGGTTGAGCGTTCCGAACGGGCAGGGCCACTGCACGCCGCCCTGGGCGTCGATCATCGCGTAGTCGCCGATGCCGCTGAAGTCGCAGGGCCGGCCCTTCGAGAGCCGCTTGAGAATCTGGAACGCGGCCTCGGGCGTGGACCACTCCTCGAACATTTTCGAGCAGCCCCAGTAGTGCGCGATCAGTTTGAGAATCGCAAAATCGCTCAACGCCTGTCCCGGCGCCTTCGCGACTTTCTTGGTCAGGCCGATGCGGCGCTCGGAGTTGATGAAGGTGCCCTCTTTCTCGCCCCAGCCCGCGGCGGGAAGCACGAGATCGGCGATCGCTGCGGTCTCGGTGGTGCAATACATGTCCTGCACGACGAGGAAATCGAGGTTCTTTGCCAGCTCGCGGAAATCATGCTGGTTGATCCAGGAATGCGCGGTGTTCGTGGCGACGATCCACAGGCCCTTGATTTTTCCATTGCGCACGCCTTCGATGATTTCGTTGTACGGGAGACTGTTGCGCGCCGGGATGCGCGCGGCGTCGAGGTTCAGCAGGCGCGCGACATCCTCGCGGTCGGCGGGCTTGGTGAAGTCGCGCCCGCCGAGCAGGTTCGTGGTGTTGCTGAAAATGCGCGAGCCCATCGCGTTGCACTGCCCGGTTATGGAATTTGCGCCGGTGCCGGGGCGGCCGATGTTGCCGGTCATCAGCGCGAGGTTGATGATCGCCTGCGCGGTGCGGACGCCCTCGTAACTCTGGTTGACGCCCATCGTCCACCAGAACGAGACGCGCTCGCTATCGTGGATCAGCTGCGCCATTTCGCGCAGGCGCCGCGCGTCGAGCCCGGTCTGCTTTTCGGTCACGGCGGGGACGAACTGCTTGAGGAACTCGGCGAAGACGTGAAAATTCTCGGTGTGCGCGTCGATGTAGTTGCCGTCGATCCAGCCCTCTTTGACGAGGATGTGGGCGAGGCCGTAGAGCAGGTACAGATCCGATTTGGGGTTGATCTGCAGGTGATCGGTCGAGGCCAGCGCGGTCTCGGTGGTGCGCGGATCGACGGTGATGATGCGCGGGCGGCGCTTGTTGCGCAGCACGCGCTCCCAGAGGATCGGGTGCGCGATGCAGAGGTTGCTGCCGATTAGAAAGATCGCGTCGGATTCTTCGAAATCCTTGTAACTGTACGGCGGCGCGTCGAAGCCGAAGGACTGTTTGTATGCCACCGCCGACGTCGCCATGCACTGCCGCGTGTTGCCGTCGCCGTGGACGATGCCCATGCCGAATTTGGCCAGCGAGCCCAGCAGCGCGAGTTCCTCGGTGACGATCTGACCGGTGCCCAGCCACGCGATGGAATCCGGGCCGTGCTTCGCTTGAATCGCCTTGAAGCGCTCGCAAAACGTTTTCAGCGCGCTGTCCCATTCGACGGGCTTGAGCGTGCCGCTCGCGTCGCGCAGCAGCGGCGTCGTGGCGCGGTCGGGCGCTTTCAGAACGGTCAGCGCCTCCCAGCCCTTCGGGCAGGCCATGCCAAGATTGACGGGGTAATCCGTGGACGGCGTCAGGCCGATCGCCTCACCGTTCTTGAGATGGACGTTGAGCGCGCAGCCGGTCGAGCAGTAGCCACAGACCATCGACGTGGTCGCATCCGGCTTGCGGCTGTCGGGAAGTTTGCCGAGTCCGAATCCGGCGGGGCTCTGCAGCAGTTCGCGCGTGAGATGGCCGTCCCATTGGCGCATTAGGCTCGCGGCACGGCCGGCAAGCGTGGCCTTTTTGCGTTTGGAGCGCCGCCCGGATTTGCGCGAGGACGGTTGCTTTTTGATGCTCACGCCGACACGCCTCCCGGCATCTTCAACGCAACGACCGCACGGAAGAAGAGGTACCGTTCAAGCGTCTCGCCCAGCGCCAGCAATGCAAAAGAGCCCGCGCACAAGGCCAGCGTCAATCCGGGAGGGCTGCCTTGGGAGAACAGCAGCGGCAATACCACGCCCCCGATCGCGCCACAAATGAAGCGGGCCTTGGTCGCCGGGCGCAGGTCGCGCGCCATCAGCAGCGCGCTCTTTTTGAGCGGATGATCCGATGCGAATTTGCGCAGGCGCCGGAAGATGAATGCTTCATAAGCCAGCTTCGCGAGGGTCAACATCGCGAGCGCGGCCTCGAGGGTTTTCATCCGCGGGGGCAGCACGCCGTCGATTGTCGCGAACACCAGCCAGCCGCTCAGTCCCAGCAATGCGCCGGTCAGGACGAAGCGCGGGAGCGTGTGAGTCGTTTTCCAGAATTCGCGGTGGGTGTCGATGTAGATCATCGCCGAACAGAACGCGCCCAGGATTCCGGTCCCCAGCGTCGCGAGATGAAGTGTGGGTGCCGCGGCGCCGAGGGCATGGATGCCCCAGCGCGGCAGCCAGAGCGAGGCCGCGTAAGCAGTCGAGGCGCAAAGGAAGCCGCCGAAGACCACGATTTCGCGGCTCATCCAGGATGTGCGCAATCCGAGGAACGCGCGGAAGGCGTACAGCGGCCGGCCCAGATGCAGCAGCGCGACATGCAGGCCCGCGGCGCCGGTCAGGAATGCCGAGAGGATCAACGCCGGACGCCACGCGCCGAGCGACATCAACGGCGCGAAGCGCTCGATCAAGGCGTCGAACGTGAACATACCGACGGAGAGTTGTGTGAGGACGAGCATGAAGACCAGGGGTAGATGCGGATGTTCGGGCAGGGCCCGGCTTTGATCGGCGGCCGCGGTGTTGTATGGCAGCGGATTGCGGCGCTTGTAACGCGTGGTCGGGTGGGTGTAATCCGGTTCCGGCGCGCCGGGCAGAAAATCGTTCTTCCCCGCGCGCTCGGCGACATCCGACAGATCGACCACCGTGATGCGAATGGCCGTGTTGGGACAAGCCTGCACACACGCGGGCGCCTCCCGCGCCGCGAGGCGGCTCGAACACATGTCGCACTTGCGGACGATCCCGAGTTTCTTGTTGTACTTCGGCACATCGTACGGGCATTTGAGCACGCAGTACTGGCAGCCGATGCACTGATCGTCGAGATGTTTGACGATGCCGGTGAATTCGTCCTTGGCGTAGGCTTTGGTCGGACAGCCGTCCATGCACGCCGGATGCGCGCAGTGATGACACGCCGACGTGACCATCTGAAACACCGGCATGTCCGCGTTGCCGCCCTGCAGCAGTCCGACGGTGCGCCAGGTTTCATCGTCGTCGAGCCCGTTCATTGAGTGGCACGCGGTGACGCAGGCCTTGCAGCCGGTGCAGGCGTCGAGATCGACTTCGAAGCCGTACTGCTGCCCATGTGCCGGCGCTGTGAAGGGAATTAGATCACGGTAGAACTTCTCTTGTAGAGGAGGTGTATTGTCGCTGTGAAGGCGAGAAAAGCGTTCGACGGCGGTGAGTTGATGTTGATCACGGAGGAAGAAATCGATCAATGCGCGCCCATCGCCGTCCATGACTGGAGCGTTCTGATCAATATCTAACACACTGCCGTGACTCTGCACCGCGATTTGCTCCTGCAAGAAGATAAAGGCCGACTCGTGGGAGGAGATGGGAGCAAGGGAGGGGCCAGAGGTGGAAGGCGAACATCAGATGACATAGTGGCCGCTGAAATTCACGCGAATCAACTGACCATCCATAGATTTGATCGCTGTCAAAGCTTGTTGGAGATTTCGGGCGAGAATTCGCCAATCCGGATGCTGAGAGCAAACAATAATTCCCGAGTGCTTACTCGATTGACGATGAAGCTTGACAAAATCCCAACCATTGTGAGTGAGCAGAATTCGCTGTTCGGCCGCGGCGCGTTCGAGCACTTTGGCGTCGTCGACTTTTACATGAGTCCAACCGAGATCGAATGGAAGAAGAATATCATGACCCGCCAGCTCCAATTCGCGCAGAATCTGTCCGCGAAAATCTTGATCGGTCAGCAGGAGCGCCATTCAATCCTGATCCTTGAACAGATTCTGATTGCGTTCAATCTCGCGGTCGATTTCGTTCGTATGGTCGCGGTAATAGTCAAACACGGCTGCAATGTCGTCGCGCGTCAAATCGGGATAAGATTCGAGAATCTCGGAATAGTCAAGGCCCCGGTGGTGCCAATTCACCAGGATCCAAACTGGAATCCGCGTATTCGCGACACACGCCGATCCGCCGCAAATGCCGGGCGTCGAGGTGATGCGCGATGCCTGATGTTCGACTATGCCAGCCATGCGAAACTCCTTTTCTTACGACCGGAAGCATACCACAAAAATAGGATTTTTCAAATTTGCAGTCCGTCAAAACAAACTATTGCGCTCCATTTGTCACTGTATGCTCTGAGCGCTTCCCTCTCTTTCGAGCTGAAATGAAAATCACCGACGCCATCCCGCACCGGCCGCCGTTCCTGCTTGTCGACGAAATTGTCGGCATCGAGGGACAGACCATCCGCACGCGCCGCCGCGCCGACCCCAATGACCCCGTCTATCAGGGCCACTTTCCCGGCAATCCGATCCTGCCCGGCGTGCTCGTCTGCGAATCGATTTTCCAGAGCGGGGCGATTCTGATCGCGCGCGTCATGGAAGGCGCGATGGAAAACACAGTCCCGGTGCTCACGCGCATTCAGGGTGCGAAGTTCAAACACCCCGTCCGGCCGGGCGATGTGATCGACATGGAAGTCCACCTTAAGGAACGCCTCGGCAACGCGTGCTTTATGGAAGGCGTCGCCAAGGTGGGAGACAAGACGATCGTGAGCATCGATTTCGCGTGCGCGGCCGTGGCGAAGGAATCGCTGCAATGAACTATTGCAGATTAAAGATTTCAGATTGCAGATTGATTGAGCGCGGGAATTCAATCTGCTATCTGAATTCTCCAATCTGAAATCTTCTCGGCGCGCCTTTGTGTTAAAAATAAGAGCGTATGGGTTTCCTAAATTTAGATAACAAAGCCTACGTCGTCTTCGGCGTCGCCAATCGCAAGAGCGTCGCGTTTCACATCGGCGAGACGATCGAGCGCGAGGGCGGCGATGCCGTGTACGTCGTGCGCAGCGAAGCCCGCCGCGCGGAGCTCAGCGAGCGCCTGCCCGGCGCCGAGATCTTCGTCTGCGATGTCGAACACGACGATCAGATCGCGCGCGTCGCCCAGGAGATCGCGCGCAAACATCCCGTCATCCACGGCATCGTTCACTCGATCGCCTTCGCGAATTACGCCGAGGGCTTCAAGCCTTTCCACGAAACCAAGCGCGCCGATTTTTTGCAGGCCGTCAGCATTTCGTGCTACTCGCTGATGGCCATCGCAAACGCCTTCAAGAGCAGCCTCGACAAGAACGCGTCGGTCGTGACCATTTCCATCTCGACCACGCGCATGGCCGCCGAGAATTATGGCTACATGGCGCCGGTCAAAGCCGCGCTCGATTCGTCGCTCTGCTTTCTCGCCAAATCGTTCAGCGCCTTTTCGAACGTGCGTTTCAATGCCGTCTGCCCCGGCCTGTTGAAAACTTCGGCCTCCGCGGGCATCCCCGGTTACGTCGACAGCTACCTCTACGCCGAGCAAGTGACGCTGCGCAAAAAAGCGCTGACCACCCAGGAAACCGCCAACGCCGCCGTCTTCCTCCTCAGCGAACGCTCGAGCGGAATCAACGGCCAGGGCATCGTCCTCGACGCCGGCATGGCGTTGAACTATTTCGACAAGGAGATGGTGAAAAAAGCGATGCGTCCGGAAACGTCTACTCCTGGATAGTGAGCACATGTGCACAAGATCGGAGAATAATCGTTCACAACCCGCCCAAAGTTCCCGATACTTTTAGGCATCCTGTACGTCATAATTTTCAGGAAAGATTTGATTTTTATAGAGAACAATTAGGATAACGGCGTCTTTCGATTAAATCATCTGGGCAGTGAACCGCCAGCCGTGGCGTGTGTTTTGACAAGCATTGGGGACCGGGCACCGAGGTGCGCGGAAAGGGTGTATGCGAGCAAGTTTCGGATGGGCCGCAATTCTGTTGGTGCTGGCGTCGCTGGCGCAATCGCCGGCCATGGCGCTGAGCATTCGCGACCAGGTCCCGCCCAAAAAAGACAAGCTGGCGGGCAACAACGTCACTTGGACTGTTGAAGCCCCGGAAATTGAAGCGGCGCCCGGCGACACTGTCAATGTCCGCATCAAGGGCGAAGTTCCCGACAAGTGGCACACCTATTCGCTGAAAGTCAATGCCGACAAGTTTGCTCCCAAGACCACGCTTCAATTGCTCGCCAATGATTCCGCTGAGATCTCAGGCGCTGTCACGTACGACCCCCAGCCCACCGTGGATGCCGAGTTGACCAAGGTCTACAAAGAGAACATCGAAATCTTCGAGCACAAATTCGTCTTCATCGTTCCGGTCAAGATTTCCGCGAAAGCAACCTTCCCCCTGAATCTGAAAATCAAGATTAACTCGCGCATCTGCGACCCGAAATTCTGCAAGCCCGACAGCGACTTCGAACTTCCCGTAACCGTTAAGAAAAAGGAAAAATCACAGGCCCGCCTCAAGCCGCTCAGCAAGACGCCCGAAGTCCAGTGGACGCTCCCCGAGAACGAGCTGCGCATCAACGCCAAGTCTGGCGACATCGTCACGCTCCATCCCAAGGCGCTGATCCAGAGCGACTGGCACATTTACGCCTCCGAAAAGCAGGGCGACGGCGTCCTTCCGACCTCCTTTAAGGTTCTCTCGCCCGAAGCAGACCTCAAGGATCAGACCTGTACGCTCGGCGTGGTCGATGGCCCCATCGCCTACGACCGCGAGCCCATCACGCATTTCGACGAAACCCTGAAGCAGGATGTGAAGTTTTTCGAAGAAGCCGTGACCTTCGCCATTCCCGTCCGCATCGGCACGTGCGCCAAGGGCGACAACGTGCTGACCATCAAGATCATCGGCCAGGCGTGCCGCGTCGGTCTCTGCAAGCCCATGAGCGCCGAATTCGACATCACCGTCGTCGCGCCCGAAAGTGCAACGGTCTCAGAAATGAGCCTCAAGGCGCCGAACCCGAGTTCTGGCATTCTGACGGAGGGCCTCGGCGCATTCCTCTGGGCCGCCGTGATCGGCGGACTCGCATCGCTGCTCACGCCCTGCGTCTTCCCGATGATTCCCATCACTGTCAGCTTCTTCACCAAGCGCAAGCACATCTCTCACGCCCACGCCGTCGGCGATGCGTTCATCTTCTCGCTCGGGATCATCTCCACATACGTCATCTTCGGCATCATGCTCGCCCTGCTCTTCGGCCGCAACATGAGCGACTTCGCCAACAACCCCTACGTCAACCTCGGCATCTTCGCGCTCTTCATGGTCATGGCCTTCAGCCTCCTTGGCTTCTACGAGCTTCAGCTTCCCACCGGCATCATCAACAAGCTCAATGCCTCCGCGCACGGCGGCCAATCCAAATTCGGCCTGATGCTGATGGGCCTCGTCTTCACGCTCACCTCCTTCTCCTGCACCGGCCCCTTCGTCGGCTCCGTGATGGCCGCTGCGCTCAAAGGCGACTGGCTCTGGCCGATGCTCGGCATGACAGTCTTCGCCACCGTCTTCGCGCTGCCATTTTTCTTCCTCGCAATCTTTCCGTCGATGTTGAAGTCGCTGCCGAAATCGGGCAGCTGGATGAATTCGGTGAAGGTGGTGATGGGCCTCGTCGAGATCGCCGCCGCGATGAAATTCCTCAGCAGCGCCGATCTCGTCTGGCACTGGGGCCTGCTCACCCGCCCCGTCTTCATCACCATCTGGCTCGTGCTCGCTCTGCTGACCGTGGTCTATCTGCTCGGCTGGATCCGGTTCCCGCACGATTCGAAAGTCAAGAAACGCAGCGTTCTCCGCCTCGGCTTCTGTGCGCTATTTGTCGCATCCGCCGCTTTCCTGATCGCCGATCTCGCCGGCAACAATGAGGCGCTGGGCCCCCTGGCCGTCTATCCCCCACCCGCGCATTATCCGCCGGGCAACACCGAAGTCTGGGAGTCCGGCCTGGCCATCGCCCGCAAGGAATGCAAGCCCGTCTTCTTCGACTTCACCGGCATCAATTGTGTCAACTGCCGCAAAATGGAAGAGAGCGTCTTTCCGCGCAAGGACGTCGCCGAATTAATGAAGAATTTCGTCGTCGTGCGCCTTTACACCGATGGCGGCCAGCCCACCGAATTCAAGCAGCGCAGCGAGCAGAACATGCAGACGCTGCAAGACAAATACAACATCGTCGCAGTTCCGTTTTATGCGGTGGTGAGTCCGGACGGAACCAAGATATCGCAGTTTGACGAGGGCTACACGACCGACATCGAAAAATTCAAAGGCTTCCTGACCCGCGCCTCCAGTGGCAAAATCACCGGCTGCGACCTCGCGTCCAACCGCCCCGAGCCCAGCACCGCCAATGCCGGCAGCGACACCAGCCGCTGATTGAGCGCACGGTCATGATAACCGAGGAGCATGGGGCAGAGGAGCAGGGGAGCAGACAGTGACACACGTGCTCCCCTGGCCCCCACCTTCTCCGCCCACCCGCTCCTCCGCCCGTCCCAGCCATATTGCACCCGGCCTCCATTCGCGATAAACTGATCGAATCTCAATGGGGGTGGATGGCAGTTGGAACGTGAAACCAGACGGGCGTTATTGACCCTGGCGCTGATCTTCATCGGCGTGGCGGTCTTCCTTGCCTGGAGTTACGGCGCCTTCAGCTCCATCGCCCGGCCCAGCCTTGCGCCCAGAGATGACGGCAAGGCCCCGCCCGGCATGAAAGCCGCGGACGGCCCGGCCGGGCAGGCGCCAGACAATGTTTTCATCGGCCACGCGATCGATTCGGGCCGCAAGGTCAACACCATTTTCACCACGCACAAAAAGGGCATCCTGTACCAGGCGCTGATCCGTTACGAACCCACCATGGTGGGCTGGGACGAAGCGCCCGGGCACGCCGACCTGATGCAGCTCTTCGCGCGCCAGGACCGTCCGCTTCCGCCGCGCCTCAAGTGCATCGAGCAGGAGAGCGAGATGATCTCCGACAACCTCGGCGAACCGCTGCGCTTTGTCACGAGCATCAAATACTACTGCAATCCGATCGACGGCCGCGCGCTGGGCTACGACATGGCCCAGACCACAGGCGGGCAATCCCAGCGCATGGTCGGGCACCTCAACAAGAACGGCGTCTCGATCGACATCTACCGCGGCGGGCAGTTCATGGACCGCCAGGAAATTTCGTTCGTGCGCGACACCTGGATTCCCATCGAATACGAGTTCATCCACCAGTGGTACACGAATCCGACCAACGCCGCCGCGCGGGCGACGCGCGAGCAGATCAAGTGGTCCATCTTCGTTCCCGAAGCGATGGCTCAGGTGCTGCTGGTCACCCGGCCGCTCGAGGACCAGCGCATTTCAATCGGCGACGCAAGCTACTACTGCGCGCGGTACGAAGTGCTGACCGTCTCGACGCAATCGGCGGAAGGCTTGTATGCGCGCCAGGACATGTGGTTCGACAAGGACACCGGACGCATCATGCGCCGGCAGGATTTCGACGCGACCATGGAGCAGATCGACGCGCCGGTGACCGAGCGCGAGCCGTACCAGCGCCTCGACGAGCTCAAGCGCATGAGCGAGCTGCCGGTCGCGCCGCCCGAGGTGCCGTATAAGTCCGCCGAGTTTCTCGCCAACCGTGACTACAACTACCACGTCAACGCTGGCGACAAACCGCTGGGCCGTTTGAAGGTGCGCTACTCTCGAATCGAGCCCGGCAAGGCGCCGCCATTCGTGCCCAACGGCGGCGCACTGCCCGCGAACGCCGCATTCTTCTCGGTCGCGAATGTGAACATGGACACCGGCGGCACGCTGCGAGACGAGACGGCCGTGACCCTCTACGACTCTTCGTGGAACCCGCTCGGCTACGAAGCGCGTGGACAGGAGAAGGCCGGCGCGCGCCTGAATTACGAAACCAGCGTGCGAATCGCGAGCGAGCGAATATCGGTGCGTTCCCACCGCGAGCCGGTGCCGGAGTTGAAACTCGCCGGGTTGCACACCGCCGCGCTGCTCGGCGCGCAGCTGGGCACGCGCGCGCAATCCGCCGCGGGCGAGTGGAAGGACCCGCTGCGGCGTGTGCCCGTCGGTGACGACGACGCCAGCGCCGCCGAGGAAGAGAAGGCGCCGCGCCTCGCCGACCAGGCCTGGACACGCGCGTTTCCCGCCGGGACATTCATTTCTGATTTCAATCGCCTCGAACACCTGGCCCTGATCGCGGCCCGCCTGCCGCTCCCTCCCCCTCCCCCACCCGAACACCCCCCGCCGCTTGAGCCGCTGAAGGTCGGCTTCCAAAAAGTGGCGCTTTACCTGGTGCGCCAAAACCGCTGCGGCGTGATCCTGTTTGAGACACGCAACGAGCAAAAACCCAAGCTCACTGAGCGCCAGAAGCGCCGCCTCTCCGACGAAGACTTGAACGAGCCGTCGCTCTACGTCGCCAGCGCCTCGGCGGCAATGATGCCGTGCAGAATGCTCCTGACACCCGACGGCCGCATCCTGGAATTGACGATGAAATACGGCAGCGGCGACGTGACCTACACGCTCGACGACCCGATCATGCGCCGCCGCGCCGAACGCGCCCGCGTGCAAAGACTTCAAGAAGGCCCAAAACTCGTGAGGCCGCCATGGTATTGAATTGAATTTCAGATTGATGATTTCAGATTGCAGATTGATTGACGACGAGCGCACACGAATGGCAGCACAGACGGTTAAAACTCCCAAGGCTGAGAGCACCACCCGCCTCGCGCCGCGCTACCGCGTGCTGATCCACAACGACCCCGTGACCACTTTCGATTTCGTCGAATTCGTGCTCACCGACATGTTCAAAAAAACATTTGCTGAAGCTGCGAGCATCGCGATGGAAGCGCACCGCAGCGGCGTCGCTTTGGTCGAGGTGATGGGCTTGGAAGAAGCCGAATTCCGAGTCGAGCGCGCGCACGCCTTCGCGCGCACGCACAAATATCCGCTGACGTTCACGATTGAGCCGGAATGAACTTGATTGCAGATTGAAATTTATGATTGCAGATTGAAATGCACGGCGCGCCAAATTCAATCTGCAATCTGAAATCTTCAATCTGCAATTTACTGCTCCACCTCATGCCCTTCCATCGCCGACCCGCGCGCCATCGCCAGCCGCCCCGTGCGCGCGAATTCCTTGATGCCATAAGGCTTCACGATCTTCAGGAACGCGTCGATCTTGGCTTCCGGCCCGACGATCTGGACCATCAGCTCCTTGAGCTCGATATCCACGACTTTGCCGTCGAAGACTCGAATGAGATCGAGCAGTTCGGAGCGCGCGCCGGAAGGAATGTTGATCTTCACCATCGCCAAGTCGCGCTCGACGTGATCGATGGCCGTGAAATCGAGCACCTTGATCACGTTGACGAATTTGGCAAGCCCTTTCTTCATCGCGTCGACGATGCTCTCCTCGCCGCGCACCGTGATGGTCATGCGCGAGAACTTGGCCTGCTCGGTCTCGCCGACGGTGAGCGAATCGATGTTGTACCCGCGCGCCGCAAAAAGATTCGCAACCTGCGCAAGCAGGCCAGGCGCGTTCTTGACGAGGGCGGAGATGACGTGTCGTTTGGGGCGGTTTGAGTTGCTCATTGAATCACTTAGGCCTTTTCAGAGACGGACGCCGAAAGCACTTCAAGGCTGACGACGTGAATGTACGAAATGTGTTCCACGCGATCCAGGATGAGACTGCCCTCACGAACTGGAGTTCCAAATTCCATTCTGTGCTTATGCAGGCACGATCATGCTTCGCCCATCGGAGAAATGAATGACGAACGGTTCGAAAGGCCGTCGCAGCAGCAGTGGCTCAATTTCTTCAGGCTTCATTGTCACCTCAATATCTTTATGGGTTTGCCGCGAGAGGAAATCTTACCTCTCGCGGCCCCAGTGACAACTTACCGATTCTTCCCCGCAACCTTCTTTTTGGCTGCAGGCGCGGCTTTCTTCGGAGCAGGCTTCTTCGCGGCCACCGCCTTTTTCTTCGCCGGCGCCGCCGCCTTCTTCACACTCCCCCCCGCAATGCCCACGCCCGCCGCCGCGCCGCTGAGCTGCGTCTGCGCTTTGCTCTCCGGGCGCAGCTCGCGCACGATCTTTCCGATCTTCCACATCTCGTCGTTCGCGATTGCCGCCAGTTCCTTGTCCAGCTGCTGGCGGTAATCCGGGCGCCCGTTGGAGTCAATAGAGCGCTGCGATTCCTTACCGCTCTTCACGCTCGCGTAGAGCTTTTCGAAGACCGGCTTGTTCGCGTCGCAGAAAGGCTGGAACCAGTCGATCGCGCCGCGCTGTGCCGTGGTGCTACAGTTGGCGTACATCCAATCCATGCCATTCTGCGCGATCAGCGGGTAGAGCGACTGCGTCGCCTCTTCGACGGTCTCGTTGAACGCCTCGGAGGGCGAGTGGCCGTTCGCGCGCAGCACTTCGTACTGCGCCTTCCAGATGCCGTAGATCGCGCCCATCAACACACCGCGTTCGCCGGTGAGATCGCTGAGCACTTCCTTCTCAAACGTCGTCTCGAAGAGATAGCCCGAGCCGATCGCGATGCCGAGCGCGATCGCGCGTTCGCGCGCCCGCTTCGTCACGTCCTGGAAAACCGCGAATGAACTGTTGATCCCCCGCCCTTCCAGGAACAGCCGGCGCACCGTGGTGCCCGAACCCTTCGGCGCGACAAGAATCACGTCCACATTCTTCGGCGGAATCACGCCCGTCTGGTCCTTGAAGACGATGGAGAAGCCGTGCGAGAAATAAAGCGCCGCGTTGGGCTGGAGGTTGTCGCGGATCTCCGGCCACGAGGCCTTCTGGCCGGCGTCGGAGAGCAGGTACTGTACGACCGTCGCCTTGCGCGTGGCCTCCCCGATGTCAAAGAGCGTCCTGCCCGGCACCCAGCCATCGGAGACCGCCAGATCCCAGCTCTTGCCGGGGCGGCTGCCGATGATCACCTTGACCTTGTTGTCGCGCATATTCAGCGACTGCCCGCGCCCCTGCACGCCATAGCCGATGACCGCCACGGTCTCCTTGCCGAGAATGCTCTTGAGCTTGCTGGGTGGAATGTCCGACCGCTCCACCACAGTTTCCTTGACGCCGCCAATTTCGAATGTTCTCACTGTGCTCCCTCTCCTCGTTTTTTGGTTTATTTACTTTACCTTGTTGACAGGCTGATCCGGGTGGGCTGGATTTGGGAATATCCGCCGGTTATCGCAATCCACATGCAAATCAAGTCTTTCAAGCATCGTTTGGCCGATCCAAACTTCATCTCCCAACACAAGGGCATCCTCAAGACAATCGCGGCCGAGGAGTTCGAAAACAACACCCTCCGTGACTTCAACTTGGTCCTTGCGGCCATCGGCGTACTCCGCGATTTCCCGGCCTCGAATTCCAAGCCCCAGCCTATGGACGACGTGGGCAGGCAGCACCGACCGCACGGCGCCGGTGTCGACAAGAGCGTCAGCCGTGTAAGTGCGAATTTTCTTGCGACGCGATTTGCTTGAGCGCGCAATCGATTCATCCATAGCATTAGATAATTTGACCGACACGCGAATTTCGCCCATTTTGTTATTCCTCCTCCGAGAAATAATCCGAATCGATCTTCTTGATCTCGTAGTTCTTTTTGACTGATACGCCGAGGTTATGCTCGATCATCAATTCGGCAGGCTGTTCCCCGTCGATCAAAATCACCTTTGTTGGAGCAATCAGCGTTCGTGCATATTCCTTCGCATCAGGTGTGAATTCCGAGGTGGTAATGAACACGCCCTTATTACCTTTGCCATGCAATGCGCCGACAAACGCCTGTAGCTGCGGGCGGCCGACATTCGCGTCCCACCGCTTGGCTTGAAGGCAGATCTGATCCAGCCCCAGGCGGTCTTCCTTAATGAACCCATCGATTCCGCCGTCACCGGATTTGCCGACCGGCAATCCGGCGTCTTTCAATGTTCCGCCGTAGCCCATTTTGACGAGCAAGTCGACGACGAGTCGTTCGAAGAACTCCGATGAATACTTTCGAATCTGATCAAGCAATTCTGCCGCAAGAACCCGATGCAAATGCTGAAACGAATCGTGCATTGATTCTTCCGGCGATTTGTCCGATGCGAAATTCAATGCGTTTGGTGCGACCACCACTGCGCTCTTTTTGCCTTGAAACTCGACAAACTCGGGAAACTGAGCGAGGAATTTGACATCGATCTTTTTCAGGCCCTTCTTAAGCACATCAAGTCCACGTGGCGAAATCTTGATAAACGAGCGCCTTGGTGATTCCAGAAGTCCAGCCTTCTTGAGATAAGTTCGCGCCCAACCAACGCGATTGTGAAAAGTTGGTTGGCCACCTCCCGGTAGTAGCTCCCGCTGCTCCTCCGCAGTTAACTTAAACACTTCCGACAAGATCTGAACGCAATCTTTGAGCGAGCGCTCGTGCCCGTCTCGCATTGCGGAAAGCAATGGAAGCATAACAGTCTGGTAATCAGGAATCGCCATGCATTCATCCGCTTATTGAAGCTCAAACGTACTGCACCGCATTCTCAAACTCTGCCAGTTCGCACGCCTTGCAAATCAACTCCAATTCGTCGACAAAAAATCCAATCCGAGATTTTTGCAGCTTCGTGTGAATCAGTCCCCCAAACCGTTCACCCGTACGCTGCCTGCGCGCCGCTTCACGCAGCATGTCAGCGTCTTCACTGAACATCACGCGTCCCAATTCCGATGCGATCCAGCAAGAGCGGGTCATCGGTCGCGCACTTGCCGTCATCTTGCGCCGTCACGACGTCTATTCCGCGCAGCCTCAATTTCTCCGTGATCACAAGCGGAATGCGCTCGTCCATGTACAGGGAAATGGCCATGGCAGTCCTTTAACTGCGCGATTTGAAAGGCCCAGGTCCGGTGCTCTTCGCCAATTCCTCGCACTCTTTCTGCTCGGCTATAATCTGCGCGTCAACTTCGGCCTGATTGTCGTAATAGTACGTCAGCGCGGCATGAATCTCAGCCAATGAAAGATGAGGGAATTGACGCTTGAGCTCTTCAGGACTCCAACCGTAGGCCTGCTTGGCCAGCACCAAATGGATGACTTTGACTTTGCTGCCCTCGACAAAGGCTCGCCCCCGGTCGTCGATGGATATATGTCCTGTCAATACCGCACTCATAACCAGCCTTCCCTTCTGTTCCAAATGCCTTGGATGGACATCGTATCGCCCATCCCAGCGCCGCACAATCCTACCTCGCCCCCACCTCACATCCCGCCAGCTCTTTCTCAATCGGGTCATAAACAATCTCCGCCAGCGCGCCGCCGGCCGGAATCATCGGGTACACGTTTTCTTCCAACGCCACGCGGAAGTCGATCATCACTGGGGCGTCCTTGAATTTGGCGGCTTCCTTGATGACCGCGTCCACATCCTCGCGCTTGTCGCAGTGCAGGCCGTAGCAGCCGAACGCTTCCGAGACTTTCACGAAATCGGGGTTGTCCGAGAGATCGACTTCGCTGTAATGCCGATCCCAGAACAATTCCTGCCACTGCCGCACCATGCCCAGGTGACTGTTGTTGATCAGACAGATTTTGATCGGCAGGCGCAGGCGTTTCGCCGTCACCAGTTCCTGGATGTTCATCATGATCGAGCCGTCGCCGGTGATGCACCAGATTTCCTCGCCCGGATTTCCCATTGCCGCGCCGATGGCCGCCGGCAGGCCGTAGCCCATCGTGCCCAGTCCGCCGGAAGTCAGGAATTTGCGCGGATCGACGAAGGTGTAGTACTGCGCCGCCCACATCTGGTGCTGGCCCACGTCCGTCGTCACGATCGCCTTGCCCTTGCTGTGATGGCACACGCGCTCGATCACGTGCTGCCCGCGCATGCCTTGCGCGGGATACTGCAGCGGGTGCGCCTTTTTCTGCTCAGCCAACTCCTTTAGCCACGGCGTTCGATCTTTGTACTTCAAATGCTTGAAGATCTTTTTGAAGCTCTCGCGAATTTCTCCCAGCACCGGGAAATCGCATTTCACATTCTTGCCGATGCAGGACGGATCGACGTCGAAATGCCCCTTCTTCGAGCCGACCGAAAACTTATCCAGGCGCCCCGTGATGCGGTCGTCGAAGCGCGCGCCGACGCTGATCATCAGATCGCACTTGTCCATCGCGTAATTGGCCACGGCGGTGCCGTGCATGCCGGCCATGCCGACGCTGAGCTGATGGTTGCCCGGGAAAGCGCCCAGCGCCATCAGCGTCGTCGTCACCGGCACGCCTGCGCGCTCTGCGGCCGCGCGGATTTCGCGGTACGCGCCCGAGATCACCGCGCCGCCGCCCACGTAAAACAACGGGCGCTCGGAGGCGTTGATCGCTTCCGCCATCGCTTCGATCTGGCCGGAGATCGGCTGCACCGGCGGGTTGTAACCAGGCAGATCCATTTCGACTTTCTCATACGGCCACGGCCATTTGTCGATGTCGTACACGTCGGTCTGGACATCGCGCGGAATGTCCACGAGCACCGGACCGGGGCGGCCTGAACTGGCGATGTAAAACGCCTCTTTGATCACGCGCGGAATGTCGTGCACGTCCTTGATCAGCACGGCGTGCTTGGTGACCGGGCGCGCAATGCCGGTGATGTCGGCTTCCTGAAACGCGTCGGTGCCGATCAAATTGCGGCGCACCTGACCGGTGATCGCGACCATCGGAATCGAATCCAGAAACGCCGTGGCCAAACCGGTGACGAGGTTCGTCGCGCCGGGGCCGGATGTGGCCATGCACACACCGACCTTCCCGGTCGAGCGCGAGTAGGCGTCGGCCATGTGTGACGCGCCCTGCTCGTGCCGCACCAGAATATGCTCGATACCCTCAACCGCGTACAGCGCGTCGTAGATCGGAATGGTCGCGCCGCCGGGGTAACCGAAGATGTATTTGACACCCTCTTTTTTCAGGCATTCGAGTAGAATGTTTGCGCCGGCCATGACGTGCATGGTTTCTTTCTTGGCCATGTCGATTTCCTTTGGGCAAAATAAAAAGTGGAGCAATTTTGCTCCACAACCGAATCCTACCACACCCGAAGCAGTGGCGCAAGTCTTTATTTTTAACAACTTTACAAATGTTGAATTATTGAATTATTTCAGATAAAGCATTGGTAGTGCGACGAAATATCAAACACTAATTAAGCATATATCGTATATATTCAACGATTCATGTGGTCAAGAAGCACTGTTTATGTTTACTTTTTTGAATTTTTCGCCCCTTTACGTAGAATCAACGCCATGAAAAAGCGCTCGATGTTTCAACAGCTCTTCGCCGACAAGGACGCCGAAAAGGCCTGGGAAAAGCGTTTCGCGCGCTGGGAGATGCGCCAGAAGTCGATCCTCAAATTAATGCAGCGCGAGGCTTTCAAAGACAACTCAATTCTCCAAGAGAATTTCGCCACCGCCGGCTTCAGCGTCCACTCAAAACAAAGCGAAGACGGACACATTCTCCACATCTTCCAACACATCGGCGCCACCAACCGCCGCTTCGTCGAGATCGGAATTCAGGACGGACTCGAATGCAACGCCGCGAATCTCGCCTTCAATTTCGGCTGGGGTGGCGTGCTCATCGAGGGCAGTGAAGAGGACGCCGCGCAGGCGCGCAAACATTACGTCAGTTACCCGCACGTCAAAGTCGTGCGCTCGTTCGTCACCAAAGGAAACGCCGCCGTGCTGCTGCGCGATTCCGGCGCGCATCCCGAGGCCGATCTGTTCTCGCTGGACATCGACGGCAACGATTACTGGATCTGGGAGTCGCTCGCGGGTTTCAATCCGCGCCTGGTGGTCGTCGAATACAACGCCGCGTTCGGCCCGGAGCGCGCCGTTACCATTCCGTATAAGGACGATTTCAAATGCGGCGCCCAACATTCGCGCCTGTACTTCGGCGCGTCGCTCGCCGCGCTCGACGCGCTCGCCCGCCGCAAAGGCTACACCTTCGTCGGCGCCGCCGAAACCGGCCCCAATGCTTTCTTCGTCAGAAACGACGCGCTGAAAAGCGGATTGAAAGCGGCATCGATTCAGAGCGAGTACCGTCCCCTGCACCTCCGCCGATTCATGCAGGCAGAAGCCGACGCCGTCTTCCAACTGCCGCTCGTCGAAGTCTAAGTAAGCCGGCAGAATGAATCATTGTGGTGCGGCCGTCCCGGCTGCACGTGCAGGCGGGACGCCTGACCACAAAGTTACCGCATTCATTCTGCCGGTTTACTTAGTGCCGCGACCGTTTAGAGCCGCGACCGAGGGAGCGACCGAATCAAGTCGCTCCCTTGCGGTCGCGGCTCCAAATGGAAAAATAAAAGCGCCGCCCGGCAAGGCTGCGGTGAAGCGCGCTAAGCAAAACCGCAGTCCGCACGGGCGGCGCCAATTAAAACCTGGATTCAGGTTCAAGAGTTCCAAAGTTCAAAGGCCGTAGGCTAGATTCGAATTTGACCCTTGAACCCTTGAACTCTTGAATTTTTGAACTTTTGAACTTTTGAACTAATCCTTACCCCCGGGCCGTCACCGACGCCTTCGTCTCTTCCACATCCAATTCAAACGTGGCCTGGAAAATGTTGTGTCCATGCCGCGCTTCCTTGGCTGCTTCGGCGGCCGGATGATTGTCCTGAACTGTGATCGTCAGCGGCACGTGCTCGCCTTTGCCAAGCAATTCCGGCAAGAGTTTGCTCAGGTCCTGCTTCTTCATCGTGAAGACCATGCCTTTGCCGTCATTGATCAGCTTCGCGCTGTAATTGGGCGACTCGATTTTGGCCTTCGCGTTGGCCGTGCCTTCGAAAACGATCGTCGTGCCGAGCAGAATCGTGATGCGCGGGCGCTCGGTCGTCAGCAGAACGGGCTTCTTGCCGTCATACTTGTGATCGCCCAGATCGAGCTGGATCGAGGCCTGGTCCTTGTTCGTCTTCCCTTTCATGATCTTGATGTCGACAGTCTGCTTGATGCCATTGGGACCCACGGTCCCGCTTTCGTTGTGGCGCGGAAGGGTGTCCGCGGCGAAGGTGCTCAGTGAAAAAAGAAACAATGCGGCGACGAATCGGTTCACGACAATTCTCCTGTGCTTTGAAAGGGTTGGGGTGAAATCATGCAGCCATGCGAAACGCTTCGCGTGACGACGCAGAATTTCAGTACGATTTTTGTGAATTATGCAGCGGTGTTGCGGGAAGACTACGCGCGGGGAGGAGGGACGGACAATTCGCGGGCATGCAGCGAAAGATGGAACTGGCGGCTGGTGGGCGCGTCTTGCGGGCTTTCCGGATGCGCGGGGTTCACCAGAGTTTTCTCGGCGGCGAGAATACCGCTGAACACAAATTGCATGGCAGCGCCCGGCTCTTCGGCCGACGTTACGGCGCACTCGATCAGCTTCAACCCACTCTCTGCGGGCTGGCTGAAAGGACATTTGGCGTGGCGCGCATTTTCAGCCACGCTTTCAATCGAGCAGTTGCACAGCTCCTGTCCGCAGGGCCCGGCGATGCGCGGCAGAAAACCGCCCGGCAGCAATGCCGTCACCAGCACCGCCAGCAGCGCCGGCGCTGCCGCGAACCGCATCAAGTTGTGCCGTGAATGGAGCACTTCGAAACCCCGTCCGCCCAATTGAACCAGCCGCGGTTATTTACAGCACGCCGCCTGCCTGTCAAGACAATTCCTGTTCAAAACTATTCATTTGGCGTCGAACAGCGTCAGCAACTTCGCGCGCGTCCAGCCCTCGCTCACATAGCCCAGATGCCCGCCGCGCGGAAGGAAAGTCACACGCTTGCCCGCCGCCTGCGCCTTGAACGCCTGGAATTCCGCGGGCGAATTCAGCGGGTCGTCGTCTGCCATGATTATTTCAGAGTACGCCGGCTGCTTTGCCTGCAGCGCCGCCAGATCGCCCGCGCGAATCAATTCTTCGAGCGAACTGAGATTCAATTTGCGCTGCCAGTACGGGTACGACATGCCGAACGCGAATTTGACGAACGTCCAGCGCGCGGCGTGATCCTGGCGCACGTAGGCGTCGTCGAATTCTCCGCCCCGCGGCAGAATATGCAGGCAGTAATTCTGGTCGTTGTAGGCAATCAACGCCGGCAGCGGTAACCGGAAACTCGTGGCCGCGGCGCTCTTGAGCATACACTCGTCAATCGGCGAATCGGGGCAGTCGCGGCAGGGCACGTGCTTGCGCAGTTTTTGCAATTCCACAAGCGTGTATTTTCCGTACGTCTCGGCGTGCCAGCCGTCGATGATTTTCGCGCTGCTGAGCATGTTCACCGGCGGCGAGAAGGCTTGCAGCGCACTGACCTCGAACGGCAGCTCCTTTTTCGCCGCGAGCGTGCCGAGCATCAACGCCTCCACCGCGCCGTAGCTCATCCCCACGATTCCGATTTTCGAGATGCGGTCTTTCACGCACGTCTGCGCGATGAACGCGGCGATGACTTCCTTGGCCAGCGCCGTCTCCGCCCACAGATTTCCAGTCACGCCGTGCTGTGAGCGCTGGTTGAATTCCTGGATGAACGTCGAGTCGAACGTCAGCACGTGATACCCGGCCTCGGCGTACCACGATTGCCAGAGCTTGTAAAAGTCCTCGTCCGGCCGGCCTTCGATGCCCAACAACATCACCACCAGAGGCGCGGAATTGTCCTGGATCACCGCTTTGACCGGCATACGCTGGCAGAATCCAGGCACGTCGACGAAATAAGTGCGCTGGCAATCCAGGCAGACTTTTTTGATGCTCAGGTATCCCGCGGCGCTGGCGTAAAGCCCATTGTTCCACGGAAACTCATAGGGGGGAAGCGCCGCCGGCGTTGCCGCCGCGGGCACCGGAGCGGGTGTCGGCGAAGCCGTCCCGGCAACAGCAACAGACTGATTCTCGGGCGTGGATTCGACACACAAGCCTGCGAGGCTCAGATAAGCGCTCAAGAGTAACGCAGACACTTGCTTCACGATGCCCCCCGAAAATTCGATGCAATGATGGACGAGTTCTTTTACGCGAAAAGACGACGAGTTCAATGCAAATTTTCCATCACGCATTTTGCCACACCGGCCGTCACCTGAAAAATTTCACGCGCGCGTTAAAATGCCCGCGTGAGCGCCACCCACGACCTGCGCGGAATGCGCGTGCTGCATCTCGCCGCCGCCGACAGCATGCTGAATCCGAACCTGCGCGATCAGCTTATTTTTCTGCGCGAGCAGGGCCTCGACGTTCACACCGCCAGCATCGACGGCCCGCTCGCGCGGCGTCTGCATCTCGAAGACAAATTCCCCTGGACGCCGCTGCCGCTCACGCGCGAATTCGCGCCATTATCGGACCTTCGCGCTGTGCGTTTTATCGAGCGGCTCTGCAAGCGCGCGCGCTTCGATCTCGTTCACACCCACACACCCAAAGGCAACCTCGTCGGTCAATGGGGCGCGCGCCTGGCGGAAATTCCTCGCGTGGTCCAAACGCTGCACGGTTTTTATTTCCACGATCGCATGCCCCTGCCAAAGCGGCGCGCGTGGATTGAGATTGAGAAATTCTCCGCCTCATTCTCCGATCATATTTTCTGCCAGAATCCGGAAGACGTCGAGACTGCCTTGCGCGAGGAAATCGCCCCGCCCTCCATGCTCTCCGAGCTGGGCAACGGCACCGACCTCCAGCGCTTTACACCCGTCACTCGAGCGCAACGCGACATGCTGCGCGCGCGGCTGAACATTCCGGCGCACGCACGCGTGGTTGGGATGGTGGGGCGCTTCGTAAAGGAAAAAGGATTTCCGGAATTTGTCAACGCCGCCCGTATTTTGTCAAAAGATTATCCGGACGTTCATTTTCTCGCCGTGGGACATCGCCTCTCGAGCGAGCGCGGCGGCGACGCGTTTTCGCCGGAGGAGAATTCTCTTCCCCAGCGCTTCATCGTCCTCACCGATCGCGACGACATGCCGGAACTTTATGCCTGCATGGACATCCACGTTCTTCCCTCGCATCGCGAGGGTTTTCCGCGCTCCCTTATAGAGGGAGCGGCGACCGGGCTGCCGCAAGTGGCCACAGCAATCCGGGGCTGTCGACAGGTGATCCGGGAGGGTCTGAATGGACTGTTGGTCGAGCCCAAAGACGCTCAAGCGCTCGCCCTGGCGATAAAGACACAATTAGACGACCCGGAGTTGCGTGAGACGATGGGTCAAAACTCGCGCCGAATTGCAGTCGAACAATTTAACCAGTCGCTGGTATTTCGGCGCATTATCGGCATCTACAGGTCACTTTTTCATTGAATAATTAATAAAATAGTTCGTTACACAATGGACGTCGGCACGGACCTTTATATGACTTTGAACGCAGGTGCACAGAAAAAACTGCTGGGATTGCAATAGTCTGCTTGAAAAAAATAGCCGATGCTTTATAAAAGTCGGAGATCGCTGCTAAATCTGTACGGCTGTTTCGTAATGTCACGCATCCGCATGGATGGAAAGCGACTTGACAGTGTTGTATCCGGTGATATAAGTATCGCCGGTTCGGATCCGGTCTCAAAGTTGTTGAAGTAAGCACGGGGTTTCTTTCCAGCACAGTGGGATCCGAAGCTTGGAATTCACGTGACTTGAAGTCGCG
>JADMIO010921728.1_pt1 | contig 112590 bp, 114 predicted proteins | sample 8958161 | NCBI WGS metagenome assembly JADMIO01 (sample SAMN16585339, study PRJNA669376) | soil metagenome | isolation source: Crop rotation soil | place: USA: Cullars Rotation, Alabama | collected 2011
AACGAAAGGCCCAGTCTTTCGACTGAGCCTTTCGTTTTATTTGACCATGTTGGTATGATTTAAATTAATACGACTCACTATAGGGTCAGTGCGGCCGCGACTTCAAGTCACGTGAATTCCAAGCTTCGGATCCCACTGTGCTGGAAAAAAGTCACCTGCACGAACTCTCCGCAGCGAAAAGTCGGCGGGACCGAAGTGATAAAGCCCGGCCTCGAGATCAGGCAGACCCCCACATACGACATAAAGCTCGAACTCATACAATGCGCCCGTGCAGGAAGCCGCGCGAAAGAACATCTGGCCGCCCGGGTAGGTTTTCCGCTTCGTAATGCCCGCGGAAAAATAAAGGATGCGTGCCAGATCCTTCAGTCTGGGCACGCTCTCGCCGGCGGCCGGTTCGTACTGCTCTGACAATGCCGCAAGTGCCGTGATACCCGTTTGCTCGGTTTCCCGTGGCAGGTTTATTGGTTCGAGTGACTCGTAGATCTTGAATGGAAGTGGCTGGTTGGCAAAATCCAACCCGTATGCATTATCGCGAACGCTCCTTTCCGAATGCTTCGTCTGATCGTGGTACGCCCATGCTTGTTTCACATCGGAATTGCTCATAGCGGCCTCATCTTTAAACGATGTTCGGTGATTGTGTGATTCCATTCATTGCACCAGCTCAGTGCAAGCTGTCGCAGGTTGTACACGAGCCTTTTACCAAAACCTTGCGAAAACGCCTCGACAGCAAGCCGGCTCGCGCTGGCGTTTAGATCTCGCCCCATTTTTATAACTCTTACTGATCTGATAACTTCTTGCGAACACGAAAGTCGGCAGACCACATGCATGCTGCGGAGCTTGGTAAATTTCAACTGCCACTATTTAGATTCCAATTTCTTTTTAATCATTTCCATGTTCTTCTTCATTCCGTAACGGGAGGCTATCTGCAATCAGTGATCATTTCACCCGCGAAGAAACCCTGCAAGGCATCCGCTCGAGAACGATTGATATAGATCAAATGAGTCCGCCGACCATCTGGCCCCGCGCCGTTAATGAAACCGGTCAATCCGAGTGAAGTCTCCATGTAGTGGTAGCGTAAATACCTTTGGATGTGCCAGCTAGTAACCGTACCAATCCACAAATCTCGGCCTGACATCAATCGCGCCCGAGACGCGATTTTAGAGAGGTCTTTGCGGGCCACGGTTGGATTCGCCTTGACCGTTGGGGGGTATATTCAAGGGTGGTCTTTTTCAGTGTGTGCCTTCTTCTGACCGGATGAAGGCAATTGCATGAAAATCACCGAACTCACCTTGAGGCGCTCCGCGCTCAGACAAACATCAACGCGGGCTTCGAATCACGCGACATCGGACTATCACCATCAAGATGCTCGCCAACAGGACACCGAAGCGAATAAGATCGCGCGAACAAATATGCAACTGTCATTGATATCAGGTTGCCAACGGGGATCGTCTGGAGGTCGTGGAACATTTCGGCGACTAATGTGACCCAGGGGCCACGGCCATGCACAACTGAATTCAGGCGAATGCGACAACTCGGAAGCGTTCTATCAAGGTTCCACGAACAGCAAACGTTCCACAATTTGTAAATGCTCGCGAGTCAGGACTCCTGCGTTGGGACGCGGTTGCTCACATTCGGCTGGACGATGGTTCAGGATTAGAGTACCGTCCTAGCATCATTTCTTGAAGATCGATCCTCGCATCACAAACTAGATCTCCGACAAATGTGGCCAATCAATCCGAGAGACTCATCGCGGAAACGGAGCAGTGTCGATGTTTGCGGATCGGATTCAGAACGAGATTCTAGCGGCGCTGCCGAGAAACGAATACGAACGCATTCTTCCTTTCTTACAGGTTGAGCAATGGGCTTCGGGGAAGTCTCTGTACACTTCCGGGCAAAAAATTTCGCACGTGTATTTCATCAACACGGGCATGGTATCGCTGGTTTCGTTAACGGACGACGGAAGCAGCATCGAAGTTGGTGTGATTGGTCCCGAGGGAATGGTCGGCATCTCCGCGATTCTGGGCAGAGACCGAATACCGCACAGCGCGATAGTGCAACTCCCTGGCCAAGCGTTGAAAATGAAGTTAACGGCTCTCAACAACGAATTTAGCAAAGAGGGCAAGCTTCGTGGTTTGTTGATGCGCCACATGTATCTTCTGCACTTTCAGGTAGCGCGTTCTGTTCTATGCAATCGATTTCATCATGTTGAATCGCGCTTGTGCCGATGGTTATTGATGAGCAGGGAGCGGATCGATTCCAATGAGGTGCCGTTAACCCAGGAATTCGTGGCCACAATGTTAGGAGTATCCCGTCCTATCGTTTCCCTGACGGCGCGCACACTGCAAAATGCCGGACTGATCGAATACAAAATGGGTCACATTACGATTCTGGATCTTAAAGGCCTCAAAACTGCTGCTTGCGACTGTTATGAAATCGTGAGGGTGGAATCGGAGCGTTTTCAAGACCCGTGAGCCGCCCTGACTGCCGCACCTGTTAGTTACCTTACAGACAGTCCTGTCTCCACCTGCGTATTGTTTGAACACCAGGTAAGGAGCCATGCACGTTCTCATTTTCGATGCCGATCCCAAGATCGATTCGTCCATCCTTCAGTACTTGCACTTGAGAAACTACGATCTAACGATCACGCGCACTGCAGGCGAAGCGCTGGATTTGATCCAGCGGACTGAATTCGACTGTATTCTGCTCGATGTTTTGACCACCGCCGAATACTTCGGTTTGGTCGAGATTCGACACATCATGAGAACGTCTGCGATTGGGTTCATGATTCCGATGCCGGTCGAGTCGCTTGTGGCGGAAGCTTTGGTGGAAGGAAGCATCCAATTCCAATCGTTGTCCGGCTTGATCGAAAACCTGGAACATCTGCCTCAACCCATCCTGCTTGCGGGCGCGCATTTGCCGACCTCCTTCTTTCAGGAGGCCAGAGACAAAGGCTTGCGCATTTCGACTGCGCGGACTCTGCAATTTGTAATGAACCTTTTGGTGGACGGGTGGTGTCAGATCATTTGGCTTTACGCTGAGATTCCTGGCCGTCCTCAGCCGGACAAAGCGGTGGTCGTCCATCAAGTCGGTGCGAAACAGTTGGCGATTCTGGCCTCCGTTTTGTCGGGCTCGACGCCGGGAATCACATGCGGCAGAAAACCGGAGAAAGCAGTGGAGTTCATGGCCCTACTCCAACACATCGCGGGCAACCAACAGGCCCATTGCGGACTAGCGGAAGTCCGCGGAAGATGGCCTCACAGCCGTTGAATCCAGATGATCCTCCGCATGATGTTAAAAATGGCTCAAAGCTGATTCCTTTGCAGAATTCCTACCAGGGCATACACTCTCAGCAGGTTTTTCCGTTTCATTTGAGATAATCGCGATTGCTGATTACATTTCACTCGGGACCTTCTGTTTGACTCAAACCATCTCAGTGTTTGGTCGGCATAGTTTCGGACCGTTCACAATCGGCCTTCCGGAATACCAAAGGAACTCGAACAATGAACATTCTTCTCTACAGTCCCGACAACGGTGTTACCCGGAATTTCATGCCCCATCTTTGGATGTTCTTGCTGAAGGCTCTTACGCCGGTTGAGCACCGCGTATTTTTGATCGATGGAAATGCCCAGCCCATGACAGAAGCGGAAATCGCACGTTTTGTGCAGGACAACGACATTCGCCTCGTGGGAATCAGCGCGATGACACGTATGGCTGCGCGGGCATATAAAATGGCGGACGCCATCCGGTCGGCTGGCGCAAAAGTAGTTTTCGGAGGACCGCATGTGACAGAGGTTCCCGACGAGCCTCTGGGACGCGCTGGAGAGCCGCGGCACGCCGACGCCATTGCTTTAGGCGAAGCCGATTATACGTGGCCGCGTATTGTCGCGGATGCTGCAGCCGGAAACCTGCAGGAAGTGTATGAACCTGTCGGCGACAACGGATCCGAAATAAAACCGAGTCTGGACGATTACCCGGTGATCCCGTGGTCAACGCTGGATCTGGAACAATTCAACCTCGTCGGAAAGCTTCCCAGCCCAATACGCTCCCTTCTCAAACGCAAGACAACGTCCTGGAACAGTTTTTATCTAGTCCCTGTCGAATCCGGAAGAGGTTGTCCCTATGGCTGTGATTTCTGCACAGTCACTGGTTTCTTTGGGGACTCCATCCGCTTTCGATCCAACCAGAGCGTCGTCGATGAATTGCTTAGCCTCAAACAGCGAGCGGTTGGCGAACGTGGGACGATCGGTGTGTTTTTTATTGATGACAACTTTGCCATCAACGTAAAGCGAACGAAGTCTCTCCTTCGCGACATCATTACCCAAAATGCGGTGCTCCCCTGGGTTGCGCAAATCAGCATCAATCTACTGAAGGACGAAGAACTTCTGGATTTGATCGCAGCCAGCGGGGGCCGCTGGATCTTTGTGGGACTCGAATCCGTTGATGCCGCCAACCTTAGCGCTGTGCACAAGAGTTTCAATAAGCCTTCCGAATACAAGGTCGCCCTAGATGGGCTCGCTCACCGCGGCATTTATGCGATCACGTCTTTCATCTTCGGGATGGATGGTGACACGCCCGGCGTAGCTGGCCGCACGGCCGATGTGATGCAGACGTGGCCGCCCGGCTTACCGGTATTCGGTTTGATGACCCCCTATCCCGCAACTCCTCTTTACGATCGATTGCAAAAAGCAGGACGTTTGACGAGACCCAAACACTGGCTTGATTTCCGTCCGTTTCATATGGCGTACACACCGGACAAGATTAGTATCGCCGAAGCCGAATCGGAAGTGCGCGACGCATGGACTCACTCCTACAGTGCAGAGGCCACTGCTGAGGCGCTGCATCGCATTGCACATCGTCCCCTGCGGGAACGCACAGTTATGTTTTTGGCCCGGCTTGCGTTCCGGGGCATCTATTTCCCGCAAATGCGTCCACAGCAATGGTTGCTGCTGTTATGGAAGAATCGGCACACTCTCCTGTCTCTCTGCCGCGAAGCGTTTTTAGGAACGCCTCAAGTTGAGCAAGTGCATGAAGCAACGGTGGCGGCGCGGCCTGCTCGCGAACTGTAGGACGCGGTTCGCGAATCGCAAGCGCAATAGAGTTGCGAACTTGCCGGGTTCGCATCCGACATGTTAAAGAATGCGGTCTCCGTTGCGACGACTCCGCCCGCAACCGTTGCCGTAAAACTATCCGGAACGTTCTATTTGTCGTTCACGCCAACAAGCGACCGCAGCTTGTCGATATCCTGCAGGGCAAAGATTTTCAAAGGGCGTTGGTGTTGACTCGAACCCAACGTCGCGCGGACCGTTCATGAACCATCTCTCGCACAGTGGGATTTCCGCAGACGTGATCCACCCGAATAACAGGAAGGAACGCCGACGGAGTCTCGCTTTACGAAGCCTCGGCGATCCAATTGACATTCGGTTTACTTCGGCCATTACCTGATCTTGGAACGACCTCTCTGTATTGATCAATGTCAGAGGCTGTAACGCACAATCGGTTGGGTACGTCAATTAATGGCCCGCTCTCGAGCAAATATTTGAGCTTCGCGTAGCAAATACCAACGCCTTCTTGCAGACGGATCCGGTTCGCTCCGGCGAAAAACTCGGCGGGAATCTCGAAGGAGGTAAGAAATTCCGGCCGTTCGGTGGCAGACAGAGAAAAATCGAAAAGCCGACCTCCATCGTTTAAGGATTTGAAGCTGATGTATCGAATGTTGGTTTTGTCTTTCACGTCTTCGCAACTTCCTTCAGCAAATGAATTGCCTCCTTAGCGCGTAGTCTTGCGGTTCCCGAGACGATTCCGAGCCTCGGGCGCCGCGATTATAGAGAATGCAAAAAGACACGCAAAGGCAGCAATACCCATCATAAAAATTCTTACCGCTGCTGGCAGAATCGCCATGTTCCCATGATGTCACTCACTCGGCGTCGAAGCTGTGCAATTGCGCACATGGATGGACGCTTTCTTATACTCGGAAGCGGCGGAGGCAATGAACGGCTCTGAGTGCCTAACCGGATTGGTTTCTCGGCGCGACGAGTACCGGAGTTCGAACATTATCCCAGATGGCGGCCTTTTCTCTTTCAATCACTTGAAAACTTGGAAAGCTGCTCAACCGCAATTGGATCGGCCGGACGCACACGGTGGGTTGCAGATCAAATGCGGTGAACGAATAGACCTGTGTTTTACGAGAACCGTTCGACCTCAAACCCCTTAGCGCGCGCTTCCTCCAGGATTTGTCGATAGGTCGATGCCGTCACCGCTGGGATTTCTCGCCAGGATCCATAAATAACGACCATTCGGAAACCGAACGGCAGCTTAGGAATAATCGGGCGCAAGAGAGTCAGCACGTGATAACACTCTCGAACGGCAGTTCGGCAGACGCGAAGTTACCGCGTCTCACTACGCCAGACGAGAGGATCGTTCTGTGGTCTGTAGTCGTTCATGAAAGATTCCTCTCGACGATGTGTCGAAAAAGGCTAAAACCAGGACGGGATGCGAGCGCCGCCGCCACAATAGTTGTGACGAAAATCAGGAGGACAATGAGCAACCAAACCAAATCCTGAAAAGCCATGACGAGCGACTTGAAGGTAGTCATCTTAAGGCCGACTTCCTGATACTTTTGCGATCTTCCGGTGCAGAGCGACATCGGCAGATGTTAAATCGAAACCGATCCGACGTATAGGTCGGGGCGGTTTGAAGGCGGCACTTCAGCGTTTCATAACACATACCGGCAGCTTCCTGTAGAACGATGCGGTCGGGCCCCTGAAAAAATCTGAATGACGCTTCGATCGTGATCACAGATGGCTTTGCGGCACCGAGGCCGCAAGAAAAATCGAATCCACCGCCACGGCTCGGGCTTCGATATCCAACGTAACGAACAGTCGACTTAGAATCGCTCATAGTCTTTCCTCGCTCGGAGTGACTTTGGTCCGGGGATTGGTCCACAAATTCTGAAACGCTCGGAGCAGGCAGACGACCAACACGAGGCCGAAATGCGGGATGAAATTTCGCGTCACGCCGTTGTTCGGACTGTAGAGCAGAATGGGCATTATCGACTTCTTTGGTTGATGGCCGCGCCTTAGCGGTCGCAAAAAAAGCTTGCTGACCAAAGCGCCGGATGCATTGATCCGATCGATCAATCCAGAATCAGATAGGCAGTTGAAAATCGCTCGTGAGTCTAAGTGAGACTGAAAGGATGTGCAGAGTCTACCCCCGCCAGCGGGTTCGCGCCACCACAATCGTCATCGAACGAAGTACTGCCACAGTCCCTGTTGGCTACGTCGGGCAAATGCGATGATTACTGATGGTAGCCGGGTATCGTCTTCAATACACTCTGACACTCGACGGCGGGTGCAGAGTGCGGCAAGGCCGAGTTCAAGAGGTGAGCCGATCACATCTGCTGGGCTTCAATCGAATTCGCAGGGCACGCACTGACCTTCGACTTGCGTGTCCGTCAACATTGAATAGTTCACAAGGCCCATGACCCGATGGGCTCGTACAGGTACTGCACTTTTGACGACAGGATTCGGCATTGACAATCTGGGATATAAGCCTATGCTCGTTAGAGCGGCAATCAAGCCGCAAATTTCAAAGTTTGGAAGCTCCTGTCCTCACGGTCGCCGATTGACCTTTAATCCTCGCCGCTAAGCTCGGAAGTTCCCTTACAGATTAGGTAAGAAATGTCGAAAAAGTTATATGTTGGAAATCTGTCGTTCCAAACGACAGAGAGCGACGTCACCAATGCGTTCACGCAGTGTGGTGCTGTCGAATCAGTCAGTATCATCACGGATCGGGACTCGGGCCGCTCCAAAGGATTCGGTTTTGTCCTCATGGACGAAGGAGGAGCCGATAAGGCCATTGCGACTCTTAACGGATCGGAGCTCGACGGACGCACTTTGACCGTCAATGAAGCCAAGCCGATGGTCCGCAGGGATTTCGGTGGCGGATCCCGTGACCAGAGCAGGCGTCGAGATCGTTATTAGTTCGCTCATTCCATTTACAAGGCCCTCCGGGGCCTTTCATGCCCGGAATCCTCTGAAGTTCTGAATGCGCATCGCCCAATGCGCCAAGTTGATGCCAGGTGGTATCTCGGCGTGGATTGCTGCAAGTATAAAGCGCCGATCCTATTCGCTCGATCATACCGATGGAGTGGTCAAGCCGCCGCCAGCCGGAAAGTTATTGCTGACCTGCAGCCGCGTGGAATGCGGGAATATGGCGGACTAAACTGCATCCAAGGTGTCACGGTTCCAAAAGCCGCAACGTACAAAATAAAGCAGGTCATTTATGAAGAAGATGGATAGTGCTGTCGACAACGGTAACCTCAAAGTCTGGTGCGAACACTGTTCCATTCGGATCGCACCGAATGAAGGCAGAATCGCATCAGACGGCAAGATCTACCATCAGCACTGCTACGAAAGATATTGTGCTGCCGTTTTGAAGATGAGAGTTGCCTCGGATCGATCCGGAACCGTTCTGGGACATAAACGATGAATGCGCAATTCGACGCCGGTCTGAGCACGGCCATACTTGCATTCAATGCAGAAGCTGTTCTCTATTGTCAGGGTATCTCTGACGTGATCGCGCAGGAATACGCGAGAGACTATGCAAGGATGCTTCTGAATCGCGCGAAAGGAGCCGAGTTCTCGGTTCCGGAAGTGCCGTTTGGACTCTTTGCGCCTAATCGCAATCTCATCCAATCCACTCTGGACCGAATGTGCGAGAAGCATCTTTCCGCAAGGTAATCCTCTGTGGACCCGCCGGACAATCGATAGATGTAGCCGTTGTACATTAAGGCGGCGCCGTCCACGTCCTAAACGTTGACTTCTCTGGCTCGTACAACTCTGGGTAAACGAAACCAGAAAACTGATCCCTTTCCTGGTCGACTTTCGACGCCAACCGTTCCCCCCTGGGCGGTGACTGCACGCTGAACGATGATCAAGCCGATGCCGACGCCACCGCCCTGCCCGGGTTGAAACGTCCGAAACAAAGCCCCTGCGCGTTCCGCAGGTACACCCGAGCCAGAATCGATTACTTTAAAAACGATCCAGTCCTCCTGTTCCTGACTTTCTACCCGGACAAATCCTGATGTCGTGTACTTGACCGCGTTTTGGATGAGATTCCCGATTGCATCGAGAAATAACTCAGGGTCGATTCGCAACTTCAAGGAGCCGTTAACGGCATTCTCCAGACTCAAACCTTTTACTGCGGCATTGTGTTCATTGTCTGCGATAACGTTCCGGACGATATCGGCCGGACACACGAGTTGAGGACGGACGCTGATTTCCTCCGGTTTGAAGCGCTCCAATTTGAGGACATTGTCGATCAGAGAGACGAGACGCTTGAGGTTGCGGTCGGAAATCTGAACTACGGCTTCGCTAATTTCGTGCCCGCATAGTCCCGATCGTTTCACCTCGTCGATCAGAACAGAGAACGATGAAAGGGGGCCTCTCATCTGATGTGCCAGACTTGCTAGATATTTTGCGCGCTCTCCTGAAATGATGTTTGCTTGTTGGATACTTTGGCGGCGGACCGACTCGGCTGTAAGTTCAAAGATCGCGCGGTAAAAGTAAGAATATTCCGAGAACGGTACATCGACTGTCCTTTCTTCAATCCAGTCGCGTACGACGTCGACCAAAATGCAGTACTCCTGCACGACTTCCTCGATAGGAATGTTCTGAACGATATGAAGATCCCGATTGAACGGCTCCATGAGCTTCCACATTTCTTCAGGCTTCTCCGCCGTACCCAGGTTCCTTAATTGTTCTCCTATCAGCTGCAAATACGTAAGCGTCCGTTGATGGCCGTATAGCGCCGCAGACCGCGAGGCCGCAATCTCCGAGCAGGAGGACAGGGCATGGAGATTCGCGGCGATAAGAAATTCCGGACGATTGTCGAGCGGCGGCAAATCGTAGAAGAGACGCTAAAGCCAGGGACATCTGTATCAGCTGTAGCGCGAGCGCACGACGTGAATACGAACCAGGTCTATTCTTGGCGCAGGCAGTATCGGGAAGGCTGGCTGGAGGAAAAGCGAGACGAGCCGACAGCGTTAGTGCCGGTGAAGATCTCAACGGCGGCCAAGAAAACTGTGCCAGTGACGCGGCGTGAATTGAAATTGGCATCCAGACCGGTTTCGGGAAGTATCGACATCGAGCTTGGTCACGCTCGAATGCGAATCGAAGGGGCGGCCGATCCAGAATGCGTTCGCGCGGCATTGGAAGGTCTGCTTCGATGATTGCACTTCCAACTGGGACCGAAATCTGGATTACAGCCGGTGTTACGGATCTGCGCCGTGGGTTCGATGGATTGAGCGCCATTGTTCAGACGGTTCTTGAACAGAATCCCTTTTCAGGTCATGTGTTCGTGTTTCGTGGTCGGCGCGGCGACCTGATCAAGGTGCTATGGTGGGACGGTGATGGTTTGTGCCTGTTTGCGAAGCGGCTCGAGCGGGGACGATTCGTCTGGCCGAGAGCGGAAAACGGGAAGGTGTCGCTGACGCGAGCACAGTTGTCGATGCTGCTGGAGGGAATCGATTGGCGCAGGCCTGTGCGCACGCACACGCCCGAATTGTCGGTGTAGAAACCCAGCACGCTTGGTGGCTAATTTCCTTCAGATAGAGACCTCGACTGTCCCTCGATAATGGCAATGTTTGGTGCGTGAGGCCTGCGGATGCAGCATTACCGGATTTGGACACACTGGATTCGGCTGCGTTGAAAGCACTCCTCATCGAAAAGCACACCGAACTGATCTCCCACAAAGCCGAACTCGTTTCCAAGAACAACGAAATCGAAAGTCTGAAGCTACTAATCGCGAAGCTGAAACGGATGCAGTTCGGAACCAGTTCCGAGAGGCTGGCCCGGCACATCGATCAGCTGGAGCTGAAACTCGAAGATCTGGAAACAAACCGTGCCAGCCGGCCAAGTCCGCCCGTTAGTGAATCGGTGACGAGGAAGCCGACGCGAAAGCCGTTGGCGGACTGGTTGCCGCGTGAAGTCGAGGTGCTGGAACCAGAAGACGCAAGATGTCCGGGCTGCGGCGGCCAACTGGATCATCTCGGTGAAGATGTATCGGAGATGCTGGAGTACGTTCCCGCTCGATTCAAAGTGATTCGCATGGTGCGGCCGAAGTTCAACTGCACGCGATGCGATCACATCGTGCAACAGCCCGCACCGCATCGACCCATTGATCGCGGTTTAGCAGGTCCAGGTCTACTGGCGCACGTGCTGGTTGCAAAATATGCGGATCATCTTCCGCTGTACCGGCAGTCGGAAATCTACGAACGCTCGGGCGTGGAACTGGACCGTTCGACGTTAGCCGATTGGGTCGGCGGCGCCAGCCGCACGTTGGAACCTCTGATTGATGCGGTTCAACGATACGTGCTGAATGCGACGAAGCTGCACGGCGATGACATTCCCGTTCCGGTGCTGGCCCCTGGAAACGGCAAAACCAAAACGGGACGATTGTGGACGTATGTGCGTGATGATCGACCAGCAGGCAGTGCAGAATCGCCGGCAGTCTGGTTCGCCTACTCTCCGGATCGCAAGTCGGAGCATCCAGCTGAACATCTCGAAAGCTTCCACGGCACGCTTCAAGCGGATGGATTCGCAGGATTCAACCGGCTATACGAGAGAGGTGTCATTGTTGAAGCTGCGTGTTGGGCCCATGTACGGCGCAAATTCCACGATCTCTACGAGGCGCATACCTCGCCGATCGCCAAAGAAGCACTCGAACGAATCGCTGCTCTGTATGCAATCGAAAAAGAGATCCGCGGCAGGCCACCGGATGAACGGCGTGAGATTCGAAATCAACGGGCGCGGCCACTGCTGGACTCTTTGCATAAATGGCTAAAAGACACCTTGTTGAACGTGTCTAAGAAATCCGAGGTCGCCGAGGCTATTCATTATGCACTTGGCCGTTGGACACCATTGCTGCGGTACTGTAATGACGGTCGGCTGGAGATCGACAACAATGCGGCCGAACGCGCTCTGCGCTGCGTCGCATTAGGCCGGAAGAATTTCTTATTCGCAGGATCGAATGCCGGCGGAGAACGTGCGGCAGCGATTTACAGCCTGATTGGAACGGCGAAGCTGAATAGAATCGATCCGGAAGTGTATCTGTCGAACGTGCTCGTCCGCATTGCCGACCATCCGATCAACCGCATCGAAGAACTCCTGCCCTGGAATATCGGACTCCCTCAAACCCACACAACGGCAGCATCCGAATAACACTCGCCTAGTTGTGTCCACAACGGGCGAGTTGTGGACACGATGAAACGCACGCGCTCAATACGGCCAAGCTCGGACGCTTACGCAAATACGCGGGTAAGCTGTCTTTCATTGAGTGCTCGCCTACATCACTGTGAGGATGTGACGACCTCATCCACGCCTCGTACCACCTCTGAGCAATCGGTTCAGCGGAATCAATGAGTTCATCGGAAAGAGAAGCCATCGGATGGAGCCTTGGTTTGAAAATGGTCTCGTTCAATTCTTCCACTGTGCAAGGGATGATTCAACTGGTCGAGACATTCACATTTCAGAGCGAAAGCAAGTGTTTTACGTTTGGCGAAACGGGAAACACCTGACCAGACAGCCGCGTTCCTCAATGAAACGCGAATGACGTGGGGACTCCGGTAGGGATTCGGACGGGATCTCCGACTTTGACATTACGCATACGACCGACTCTCACATCAAGCGTCGGATGACTTCATCGGGAAATTTGGTCAGTCGTTGCACAATTGAGATAGGTGATAACCGTTTTGTGCGTGTGGTGAAGCGCTGCAGGAACGGAATTTTGCATTACGGTCGCGGTACCGGTGATTAATCGTGCAGAACCACGTCGGTCAACAGTTCTATTCTTACGATAAATCCATCGTTGTTGTAGTCAATCAGTCCCATTGTCCTAAATTTGTTCATGAAGTGAGTAACCCGCGACCGCGTTGTGCCTACCATTTCGGCGAGCGTCTCATGACTGAGGACGGGGATTTTGGCATCGGGCATTACATCATGGTCCCGCATGCGAGTGAGTTTTAGCAGAACACGAGCGAGGCGCTTCTCGCTGTGATTGAACAGCTGATCACAGAGATCTTCCTCAAGATCGATATTTCGTTGTAAGAGTGCGGCTGTGAATTTTTCAGAAAGAGCGGCTTGCTGATAAAGAGCTTGAAGCATCGCTGTTTTTTCGACGCGGAAGAGAGTCGAGGCCTCCAATGTCGTTGCCGTGCTCACCCGAAGAGACTGTCCGACGAGGGAACCTTCGCCAAAAAAATTGTGAGGGCCCAACATGACAAGGACGGCTTCTTTCCCCGCAGCAGATACAACGGAAATCTTCACCTTGCCGGATTGAACAAAGAAAATTGCATCTGCGCGGTCGCCTTGGCCGAAGATTTTTTCACCTTTCGGCAGGCTCAACACATCCTTGCCCTTTGAGATTTTTTCAAGAAGTGTCTTTACGTAGGTATCTATACGTGGGGCTATCGGCTTTAATCTTTGTTTCCGTCGCGGCATTCGAATGCCGAATTGTCTCACACCACGGCACCACACAACCTGTGTAAAAGTGTGCGCGGCCTTGAAGAATAATCATTATGAAAGCGAGACTCGCGCTGGCAAATTTTTATGACGCTTTATTAGGGAGTCACGAATCGGCTTGGCTGCTGGCTTAGGCGTTCGCATGTCGGGAAAGCAACTCCCGGTGCACTTACAGCTTTAAAGTGCGGCTTGCTTCGTAACCTCGATTCCTAGCTTGAGCAGCTCTCCTGAAATGCTAGGGCAGCCTGCTTTGCACCTACCGAAAGCCTTACGACGTAAAACTTCCAAGGCAGATTGGGTCAATCTGGATTCCGTGCACAAAAGTCTCGAAAACGGTCGTCCCAATGAAAAGAGAATCGCAGAAGTGAACGTGATGCTACGCGTGGCACGTCGCGGCTTGATCACCCGATACAAAACCAGGAGAAGAATCGCACCGAACATTGAACGCGATGGAATCCCGCCGGCTCACCTGCGGTGTACCGGGCCAAGGACCCGCCCTAACAACGGCTAGGAATCGAACCGCAAATACCTAGTATGACGGTCATAAGTACGCCACCCGGGTTCGACCTGGCATCATCTCCGTTCGCTTTTCATTTTCACTTTAAATCCCGAAGACGACCCCGGGGCTCATGGCGAGAAATAAGCAGCGAGAGACTAAAGCCCTAAGCAGGACTGCGCGGTCTTGAAAGACGAAGGTGGAGCGACGGAGGAAGGATTCCAAAGTTCGAATTCTGAATTCTCCCTCTACCGAACTAGTACTCGGAGGGGTTACCGGCCGACATCGCACCCGCAGTGGCCCTGCCGGGAATCTCGGCAATCAACGCCTCAGTAGTAAGCATCAGTGAGGCGATCGAAGCAGCGTTCTGGAGCGCTGAGCGGCTTACTTTCGCGGGGTCGAGAATACCTGCCGCAATCATGTCGGTGTACTCCTCTGTATTCGCGTCGAAGCCGTAACTAACCTTAGCGGAATCGCGGACTTTCGCGATAACAACGGCGCCTTCATGGCCCGCATTGGATGCTATCAACCGAAGCGGTTCTTCGAGAGCGCGCTTCACGATGTTCACACCGACTTTCTCGTCATCCTCCAGTTTTAGCTTTTCGAGCGCTGGAATGACTCGGAGAAAAGCCACGCCGCCGCCTGCAACGATGCCTTCTTCCACGGCAGCCCGTGTTGCGTGCATCGCATCTTCAACACGCGCTTTCTTCTCTTTCATCTCTGTCTCGGTAGCCGCGCCAACATGAATGACCGCGACGCCGCCGACAAGCTTCGCCAGCCGCTCCTGCAACTTCTCCCGGTCGTAATCGGATGTTGTCTCTTCGACTTGAGTCCGAAGCTGCTTCACCCGCGCTTCGATGGCTGCGCGTTTGCCACCACCTTCAATAATGGTGGTGTTGTCCTTGTCGATAACCACTTTGCTCGCCGTACCAAGGTCTTCGATCTGCACGTTCTCCAGGCGAATCCCAAGGTCTTCCGTGATCGCGCGACCTTTCGTGAGTATCGCTATGTCATCCAGCATGGCCTTTCTCCGATCGCCAAATCCCGGCGCTTTCACGGCGGCCGATTGCAGCGTACCGCGCAAGCGGTTGACGACGAGAGTTGCAAGTGCTTCCCCTTCTATGTCCTCGGCAATAATTAGCAAAGAGCGGCCCAGCTTGGACACATGCTCGAGGATCGGCAGGAGATCTTTGATCGTACTGATCTTCTTTTCGCAGATCAGGATTAAACAATTCTCCAGCACGCACTGCATTCGATCCGGATCCGTCACGAAATACGGCGAAAGATACCCGCGATCGAATTGCATCCCTTCGACAACATCCAATGTCGTCTCGATAGTCCGACCCTCTTCAACCGTGATGACGCCATCTTTGCCGACTTTCTTCATTGCCTCGGCGATGATGTTGCCGATGGTGGAATCATTGTTAGCGGAAATCGTGGCAACCTGAACGATCATTTCACCGTTTACGGGTTTCGACAGCTTCTTGATTTCCTCGGTGGCCACTTCAACAGCCCGTTCAATACCACGCTTAACAGCCATCGGGTTCGCACCGGCGGCGACAGTTTTGACCCCCTCACGGAAGATGGCTTGCGCCAGGACTGTCGCCGTCGTGGTGCCGTCTCCCGCGACATCACTGGTTTTCGAGGCGACCTCCTTAACCATCTGAGCACCCATGTTTTCTATAGGGTCCTTCAGTTCGATTTCTTTTGCGACAGTGACTCCGTCTTTCGTTATAAGAGGAGATCCAAACTTCTTGTCAAGAACCACGTTGCGGCCCTTCGGGCCGAGAGTGATCTTGACTGCGTCGGCAAGCGTATTGACGCCCCGCAAAATCGCTTGCCTGGAGTCTTCTCCGTGAACAATCTGTTTCGCCATTGTGTGCTACTTCTTTCCGGCTGATTTGCCATTGCGGTTCAAAATGCCAATGATCTCGTCTTCTCGCAGGATCAGACAATCCTGCTCTGCAATCCGAACTTCAGTTCGCGAATTCGTTCCAAAAAGTATTTGACCGCCTTGTTTTACTTCGAAGGCCATCGGGAACCATTCTCGAGAACTTTGCCGCTTCCCAGGGCTACGACTTCACCTTCTCGTGATTTTTCCTGGCAGTGTCCGGGATGATCAGTCCGCCTTCGTGGTTTCCTGTTGCTCGATACGCTTGATGAGGATGCGATCGTGCAAAGGTCTGAGTAACATGTGCATCGATCTTTTTCCGGCCAATAATGCTAGCCAACGGCCTGAATGCCTGGAATGTTGAGATGATTTGTATTTTCAGCTCGAGCCATTCGGTCCCGGTCACGATATAACGAACAAAGATACCGTCGGCCTTGATGTAAAAAATTTCATTTGCCTCGTTGTGGACACTAACATCTAGCCCCTGCTTGCGAAGTTCAGCCAACGTTCCATCGAACCTCGCGCTGTTCGGCATCACTAAAGCATGAGGCAACATGTGGAAAACGACTGTTCACAATTGCACACCCCGACTACTTCGGCAGGTTGACGATGGTACGGCGCCCATCGCGGCGTTTATTCGGATCACGTTTTTACTCGGAGCTGGGATCTTTTGCGGCGTTCGCGCGAACCGGTAGGGCCTGAAACTACATTCAACCTGAAGTACAAATCCTCTCGGAGCCGTCCTGATGCTATCGCATGAGCAGTATCAATGTTCGTTGAAGCAATGACTCCTCGCATCAAACTTGGATCGGTATCCTCGCCCCCGCAGTTTCGATTGAAATGCGGGCTCACGTTTGGCTTGATCTTTCTCAGGTGAATGCGGTCATCTAGCCAACCGGTACATGACCTTTCCAGGCATAGGCTCGGGTTTTAATAGTTTTTTCTGACTTAATTCTCGAACCATTGCAACGGGTACCGTCGCCATTTTTGCCTGAAGGCTATATTGGGGATTGAGCAGGTTGAATGGCTCTTCTTTAGAGAGGTCACCGCTGAGGGACCAGCCCTCGCGCAGCCTCCGCATAAGATCTTCCTTTGTAAAACTCATGTGTGAGACTAACACGGCGCCAAGCATAACCTGTCCTTTAGGGGTAACGAATCTGGCTTGATCCTTCAAATCCTTTGGATTCCTTAATGTCGACCATATCGCGATCGTCCAGCAATCCGAAGGGTTGGTCTGCAAACGGAAGAGTCCGCCGTGTCGGGCAGCGGAGAAGCCGTCGCCGTACTGGATCAAGGTGGAGAACCGGCATTACGGCCCAGGGCGAAGGGCGAAAGGATTTGCGCGAGCGATCCTGACACCAGCTTTGATTCTGAAATTACGTAACCCTTGCGCCTTTTTGAGAAGACAGTTCTTCTAAACCTGAATCACCCATTGCTTGTTGGCATTGGTCGCATCGGATAAGGTGAGCTTGCTCTTCATCGTCCAGCGGTCGTTCCTGGACCAAAAAGGCCGCCAAACGCGTCAGCGAAATATGAAACATGCTTCGAGTATTCACCCAGTGCCGTACTGAAACCTGTGCTTTATTGCACAATCGCGTGACCTTTTACATGGGCAAGAGACCTTTCACCGCATTGGATCAAGGTGAGGGATCGTCGATACAGCCAGCGGAAGAACGAGGGGAACTATCCAAGCGCCAACTTTTTCAAGTTGAAGTATTGAACCTTCAGCAGGCCTTTTCGAAGTCAGCGCGGGCGTCAGAAAAATAATGACGACGAATCTGGTCCCGAGATATCGAAACTAGCGACTCTTCGTTCGTTGAAAATAATGTTCCTCGTTCGCGCCTTACCGCCGCCCATCCCGTTCATGGTTCCAACGGAACCGGCCAGGCCGCGATAGTAAGATTCAACGGTTCGACTAAACGCCTCGTAGTTCAACAGGCAGCGATATTTCTCGCGTTGCATAGATCCGGCTGCTGTTGGAATGTCGATTTCAATCGGACCGTCCACAAAGCTGCTGCCGACCTCCTGCTTGAGATCCACATACAGCCCTATCTGCCGACCGTCAATGTCGAGCGTAAAAAATATGCGGGATACCATGTGCTCGCTATCGCTACTGTACTCCTGGGAATCTTGAATGCACTTTTCGAAAGTAACCGTTGCTTTCGCCATTCGCTTTCTCCATGCAATTCGTTTGAGTGTGAATGGCCTTAGTGTACGCCTTTCTCAGGCGACAAGAATTGCCGACAGAAATTAGCGCTCAGCGGGGCCATATGGAAAGGCCCGACAACGGTAAGGCTCCGATCCTTTCTTCTTCAATCCTCTTATGCCTGTTGTATTAAGGACCGCGCCACCGGAAAGCCGAGAGGTTCGTGAATATCGACACTGAGCAGGGCGTGTGCGGTGGTCCATGCCGCGAATAAAACCCATACTTCTCCATACCTCAAAGCGTGAATCCCTCTGTTTGATTGATTTCAAGCCGGCATTCGAAGACTTCGCGGGCCTCGGGGTGTTGCGAAAGATTTTGAGGATTTATCAACGCGGGCACCGTTCATTTGATATCCTTCTAGGCTCCAGACGTCCAACCAATGAAATCAGGGCGATAAATGTTACGTCTCAGAGTCGGCGATCAGGTGCGGTGGGTTAGCGGCGCGTCCTTACCTGAACACAAGAACGCCATCGGCACAATCATTGCTATCATTCCGGACAATGTGCACACCAACGACTTCAGCATGTATGACATCAAGTTTTCCTTCGGCAAGATGACCTTGTACGCTACGCAGATCCAAGCTGCCCACCAACAGACTTAGCATCTAATTGAACGCCCTGCACAACGAAGGTGCCCTTCCGTTCGAGTCGATAGCTCTCCTGCATGCGTTTGATTCTTTTTTGATTCGGCTCAGATTAATTTTGGCGACAAGAACAACCATACGATGTCGCAAAAACTGTGGCATCGGGCCATGCCGCGACCAGTGCCCAAAGCCATAAGTGCACTCCGGAGGAGGAGAATAAACTGGATGTACTTATCGGAAACGGTCGCAGTGCTGTGAATCAGATTAAGGTCGGGAGTTGGGTCGGAAGAAACCGCGTCGCATTTTATAGGAGCTAACGATGACTGTCGGCTCTGTCGACATTCACTCCGTCCACGAACAGCAAAACGTCATCCTGATTGATGCCACTCTCCAGAAAGCAACGTATGGTGGTCTGGTGGTGCAGCCTGTAGCGAAGATGCGGAAGTTTCATTCGAGAACATCCTCGATCGCCTGATAGATTCGAGCGTGACGGATTACGTTATGGAAGTGCCGGCTGAGAGGTTTGCTGCGGTGCCGGGTTTACTGAAGAGACGCTTGTGAACTGGGATGTAGAATGAACATGAGTTATCCGGTATTCGAGGCGACCTCTACTGTACGCAACGGTGTGTGTCAAGATGCAGATTCAGATTGTCGCGGGCTGCAATCAGCTTCAGTCTAGCGAGTTGGGACCGCTCGTGAGCTAACTTGTAGTCTTGTCGCGGAGCGCCCCGGAGGAGCTTGATCATATCCGAGTAGGCATTAGTCGCTGCCCGATACGCTTCAAAGAGGACGGCACGTTGCGGGCACCTCGTGATGGGCATTTGCTTAGACTATACGCCTTGCCCTTCGCTGGTGCAGGATAATCACCACAAGCTGATGACGATCTTACAAGTCTTATTAAAGCAATGACTCTTTCAATTGTCCGCCGTTGCTGTCAGACTGAGATCGACCACTCTTGACTAATTCCCTCCACTCACCGGCAACAGCCGGGTGTTATCCAACGGTGGCCAATTAAGGAGATCTTCACAAAATGGTCCAGTTGGATCACCGACTTCTGTCCGACGCACGACGGTTCGTCACGGGCGCGAACGTCCATCGAGTTACGGAAATGATTCTCGCCTACGAGCAGGCCGTTGACCTTCACAATTGCAGGTGGACATCTCACCGAATATACCAGCGGCAACACGAGAGAAGACTTCGCAGTTACGTATTCGATGAACGGAGTATGGCTCTCGACTGCGCCAGTAAAGCTGCGCTCGAATATGCGGCGTCGCTGAGGGTCACATCCGCCACTCTTCATGAACGGAGTAAGGCACTCGAACGGAAATACGAGGAGTGGCTCAGTCGTCTTCGGGCGTAGTGTTTGCTCTCCCATCAGGAAGGAAAATCTGCAATCTATCCAGTGCGCCGTTTCACTTCTACGCAAGATGGTAATGCGTCAAAGTAGTTTCGCGGTGTTGGCTGCGAGTCGGATGTGTGGTGTTATCGGGTTATATTTGGCTCGCGAGTTCACCTACTTGCGCCGATAGATTATTTGGCCGTTTTCCTGGCTCTTTTCGGCGTAGTTCAGCAACACAAGACGATTGAGGGCGCGGTTCAATGCTCCTTTTTGAAGTTCGGTTTTGCGGACGAGTTCATCTCGCGTCGCAATCGAATGGCAGCTCTCAGAATTTCAAAAGCGTACAGGGATTCGCGCGAGACTTCATTGTGAGGGAGACCGCGCCATCGATCGCGAAAGTTCCACGGTGGTTTTTCGCATCGTTCAAGAAGCGCTCACAAATGTGATATGTCATGCTGAAGCGACAGAAGTGAATATAAATCTGAAAATCGATGATCACTTTTTATTTTTGGACGTAAATGATAATGGCCGAGGCATACGCAGTGCGGAGATTGCGTGTTCCGAATCTTTAGGTATTGTCGGCATGCACGAGCGCGTGAAGCGACTGGGTGGTGAGTTCAAAATCGCGCCAAAATCACCGCGGGGAACCCGCGTAGACGTTTTCATACTGATCGGCGGGATGGAACCGATACCAAACGATTAGTTAACTACCCACCTACAATCTAACCGGGACCGCCCAGGAGCGCCCGATTCAGATGGTCTGGCATCTCAATCACGCTCGCGCAAGCGTTGCCGTGCCTGAGTGGTCCTTGTTGATACGTCTATCTGGATTGGTTTTTTGGCTGAAACCGAACCTTACGCGAGCAGCCTGGACCGGCTTCTCTCGAACGAGGGAAGTGCTCGGTCACGATCGTTTATGGGGAGTTGCTGATCGGTGACCACGGCGCCCGCAAAAAAACTTCTCGCCGCGTACAATAATGATGCGCCAGGCGGCCTTGGTCGCACACTCTGAAGTGGTCGAACTCGTCAGGCATCACAAGATCAATGGCCGCGGCATTGGGTGGATTGACGCTCATCTTCTCGCCTCCGCGATTGTTGCGCCCTCCAGGATCTGGACCGCGGATCGTGCGTTAGCGAATGCCGCGCAGGATATCGGCGTGGCCTACCGGCTGTAGCGCTACGGTTCTTTCGAGCCAGTATTGGACTCTAAAGGTGTTCTTCCGTCCTCAGCGAGAGTTCAACCATACGTTCCAGCAGTTGATCGGCTGGAAGACCAACGAAGTTGCGAAGAACGAGCTCCTTGGCATAAAGGCGTACAAGGTATCGGAGCTTAACTGACTTGGAACGCGACGCGTAAACGAAATCACGATGCCCGTTGTTCACGACAATTAAATTCCGCGGTATATCAAAGCGCGATCGCCAGGACTCACCGGGCGCCCGCTCGAATGTATAGCCCGGAAGACCTTGCCCCGCTACGTTGCTTGCGCCGATCTGAGAAAGAATCTCATGCGTCAACGTAACCAAAGCTTCCGCCTCGACAACGATCTCGTGTTGATGGACCGTCACTTTTAACCGCGTCAGGCCGGGTTCCTCAGATGCATGAAACATTGCCGCCTGATTGTGAATGCCTTCCAGCGTGCCGGTTCCATTCACGACTTGCCAATGAAACCGCAAATCCTGCTCAACGCGACGCCTCGAGCGATCGCGGGCCACCGCACGAAACTCACGGCTTGCGCCCACGCGGAGGACACTCGATGCGGGCGAGATCGTAACGCTGAACAGCGGCCCAGCGAATTCGAAAAACTGCCGTTGCTTGTCTTCGTGTCGCGCTGGTTCCACCGCGCCTGGCAGTGAATCCTCATTTCCATTAGGAGATATTGGAGCGGATTGATCCTCCGAAAAACCTGGCATTGGCCGCGCGGAGCGAACCTGAATGTCGAACCAGTCGTATTCTTCCGCAGGCAAAGCCATCAGGGCTTCCCGAAAGGCGCGTTGTATCGTGCGCAGCAGTTCACGGCTGGCTTGTTCCTCTTCAGCTCGGCGCTGCTCTTCGATAATCTCGCTGAGCTTCTGCTCCATATCTGATAATCCGGCGCAAAGGGCGGCATATGAAGCATCGTGGACGATGCCGGTCCGAGTGCCTGGGGTGAGATTAACGAAAGGCGCATCCAAGTGGCCTTGGAGATGACGCAGCGTCCATGGAGGACGTGCGAAGTCGTCCAGGAGCGCGATATCTTCAAGGACACGCGTACCGTGGCGAAACAAAGCGACGCCGTTCTTGTCACCCGGCTCATTCAGATAGAGTTCAGAATAGATATCGCCGAAGGGTGTCCGTGCGGCGGGCAGTTCGTGCAGAAACCGGCCTTCGTACTGCCGCGGCTCGACAGCATATTGTTTGCGGGCAAGCCGGTCGATCACGGTGATCTTCACGCCTGCTTGTCGGATTCGATCGCGTAATTCGGCAGCCAGATACCATTGGATCTTTTCACCAGATAACGAACGCGTGCCTTCCAGGAGCGGCGCAATTCGGATCTCTGTTCCGCTTTCGCCAAAGAGCGCGCGCCTTGGATTGACCGTATAGCCTGGATCCCCTTTCCGCATGATCATCTGATACGCGCGCTGGTCTGAGCCTGTAGATGTCATCATGAGCTCCTCACCCACAGTCCAGAAGCTCAACAACCCAATTCCGAACTCTCCTTGAAGACCGGCTGCGCCCTCTCTCTTCAGTCGGCGCTTGATGGAATCGCAGATATGAGTCGCAACGTAGTGAAAATCCGGACGGCCATCTGCATCGCGTGGAACGCCTTCACCATCGTCTCGTACAGCTAAAAAATGACGCCCATGTTCGCGACCACGCGTGATGACGATGGAAGACGCCTTCGCATCAATGCTGTTCTCAACCAGTTCGGCGATCGCCTTTAGCGGGTTGCTTTGCGACAGAGCAATGATGGTGATCGCATTCCAGTCATCACCGATTTTGAGTTTGCCTCGCGCCCGCTCGCGCGTCCTGGCAGGTGTCGTGGCCATGGCGCGACATGTTACCAAAAGTTTAAAGGCAAGTTGGTCGTCTCAGAACGAAAGGCGAATTGAATAACGTTCGCGGCTGCATTTACATGCGGCCTTGCGGCTGCGTCCGACCTCCCGGTTGTCGGTTAAAGCCTTCCGAATTAAAGTGGTTGAAATAGAAAAGGCTCCTCAGGTAGGACTCGAACCTACAACCCTCCGGTTAACAGCCATCTCCCGTAGTTTTTGTACTGAATGTGACGGACTACTACCTTGGTTTACCGACAACACTTTAGAACGGACTTTTTTGAGGGCCGTATCACTCAGGAATACTCCAGCTAAACCGGTACTCACTACAAATTCTGCTACAGTCCAAAATGGATCCGGACGGCTTTAAAGGGACGCCTAGCCTATGGCAGGCCGATCTGGGAGAGACCAGCCTGCTTCTGCAATCTCAGGCTGCTTTAGGGTATCCCGCCTTAAGGATAAGGTCGGCCACATGAAAGATTTTTTGAGCAGACCGTTCAGGTATGGTGGCACCTGCTAGCCAATTCTGGATATATCCACGGCAGAACTCAGAACCAGGCAAGGCTAATGACTCCAGGCAGAGCAACGCGACGCACTCCGCCTCTACCTCTTTTATATTGCGCGGTAAGGTTTCTGAGTCGCTGACGGCTTCGGATGTATGCCCCAACTCGATATGTGCAAGTTCGTGAAACGTAGTCTTGGCCGGCATCTGAGCAAGCGGATTGATGGCGATCTGACGGCCCTTCGCGTAACCCTGGCAATTGCCATTGATCATCTCGAAGGGAATCTCTTCCACATTTAGCGCTCTCAATGCACATGTTCTATCCCATGTCGGAACAACTGGAGCCTGATACTCCGCACCCTCAGTTTGGGACAACATGAACCAGTTCCGGCGAAATACGAATCGCTTGAAAGCTATTTTCGTTTCAACATCATTCCCGTCTGACCCGACCAAGGTTTCCGAGCGCTTTACCGTAATGGGCATGCAAAGTTCGATAGCTTTCTCCCCACGTTTGACGTGACGACCCAATTCTTTCCAGCGATTGAATGACGCAATCGGTCCTAACGTGATGCCGCGGTGATTTGCCTGAATCAGCGCAAGAATTTGATTTCCAAGGCTGTAATTCCAGAAAAGCGAATAAGCCCGCATGAGTGTTCCCGGCTTTAAAACGGCCTCTTCTAACAGTTGACGGAATTGAATCTCTTCGTGACGTTCGGTAGGCTGTGCACTAGCCATAACGACCTCCATGAAAGGTTGTTTTTGGTTAGGCTCCGTTCAGAGTTGGCGCTCTGGGCGGGGCCGCTTAAATTGTCTGTTACTTCGTTTTCGCTCTCGACTTGTTCTTACTTTCGTTCACGTACTTCTCGATTAGCTGTGTCACGACGGTGTTCATTTCTACACCTTGAGTAACGCACTTGATCTTTAAAGCTCTGTGAAGCTCTTCGGGAAGACGAAGTGTCAGCATTTTCATACGGATACATTATCCCAAGAACCGCCTTACGATGTCAAGACATCTAGACATCTAACATGACGAATGTATGCAAAAGTGGCTTTATTGTCGGATATACGATTTCTGTGGAAAACAGTTTGCCGGACCCTGTGGATGCTTGGAATCAGATCAGAAAAAGGGGGGAATTATAAGTTTATAAATTGGTGCTTTGGAGACACAGTCACAACGTGTTTCAGGAAAAATGCGGTTTTATTGTCGAATATACGAAGGATGTGGAAAATGAGGTGCCCAGCTCTGTGCAGCCTTCACAAACGGAGCGGCAAAAAACCGCATGTAAACATGTTTACATTTTCGTAAATACAAGATGCATTGTGGACATTGCACCAACAATTCGTCAGCGCGATTCCCAATGTCTTTCTCCCGGCCAGGCACACCCAAACGGATTCGTGTGGAGCAACTCGGTGTCGGCAAGCCGCTACTGAACAAGACTCCTGCACGTTTTGTGGCTCTTCTGACCAAAGCTCTGTATCATCCCTCGACCGTCCTAAGACTTCTTGTAGGGTTAGGTTCTAATGGGTTGGAGATTTCGGAAAAGTTTTAGCCCATTGCCAGGAGTGAGGTTGACTCTATCACCCAGAGGCATCAGCACCTCTGTTGGTGTGGGTCCGCTCCGGCTCACAGCAGGCCCGCAAGGTACAGCCGTTACCGCTCGGATTCCTGGAATGGGAATTTCCTATCGTGAAACGCTCATACCAGGCGGCCGGCAGAAATCTGGCGAGCGCCCCTCATCAACGCCCGTTCCGCTCGAAGCGCCGGCTCCGGTTATAACGAAGCCACGGGAAGAAATTGCCACCACGGGCACTTCAGAGATGACGACCGAAGGACTCCTCCAATTCAAAGAGCTTCTCGTCAAAGCTCGTGACGAACGCCGCTCCCTCTTACCTGAATTGAAGGCCGTCACAGCCGAATCTGAGCAGCTCTCGAAGAAGTATGGAAAGTGGGAACGTGGCTGGCTGCTCCGGCGCCTACTTCCTTCTCACTTCGCCCGCCTACGAGCCAGAGCGGAGGAAGCCAAGGCACGGCGGGAGGAGCTAGAAGAGCAAGAGCGGCTCTCAAAGCTGAGTACCACGATTGACCTTCCTGATGCGGTTCAAAAGGCGTTCAGCCGGCTCTGCGATGCGTTTGTGACGATGGCGAAGTCAGAGAAGGTATGGGACGTGACGACGCGGATGGCAACCGATCGAGTGCGGGACCGAACGACGGCTGCCCATTCTGTGGAGCGTAAGCCGGTGACCTTCCAGCTCGGGACTTGTGAGTTGATTCAGTCGGAATGGAAAGTACCGCATCTGATGAACGCAAACGGTGGGGATGTGTTCATCTATCCAGGGTTTATCCTTTATTACATCCGGGAAGATGCCTTCGCTCTGGTGGACACAACACAAGTAGCCATTGGCTCCGCCATGTCGCCTTTTATTGAAGAAGAAAAAATCCCGGCCGATAGCCGGGTCATTCGCCAAACGTGGAAGAAGGCGAACAAGGACGGCTCTCCCGACCGGCGGTTCGCTAACAACTATCAGATTCCAGTCGTTGAGTACGGCGCGTTGCTCATCAAAAGCATGACGGGGCTGGACGAGGCGTATTTGCTGAGCAATGCCCAAGCAACAACTCAGTTCTCAGCGTGCTGGGATGAATTTAGCCGCCAGTTGAAGACCGCCGAAGTCCATTAAAGAGAAGGTGGCGTCATGATTACCTCTCATCAATGTCCGTGCCTCCGCAGTTCCGACTCTGAGATATATGGCCTCGTGGCGGGCTTGCTTCGCAAGCGCCACTGCTGACGCGGCGGGACCGGCATTTCCGCATTCCACACGCGCAGCGAGCGGGCCTGACGAGTTGCTCGTTCTTATCATCGTCCGTCCTTTTGTGAAGACGCTGCTGAACTAGCTCACTGTTATTTGAGAAGAGCGGATGCCCATCGAAGCTGCCCTTTCACGCACGGTGACCGGCGTCAAATTGCGTTTCAAGCACCTGGCGCAAGCAGAACAACCATGATCTTCCTGAAAGGACCTGACTCGTCCGTCAACGGAGGTATCGTTTAAACATAATTGTGCCCTACAACGGACCGTTCAACAATTAGCAGAATACCGCCCTTCGTGCGTCCCGACGGCAAGAACGGCAACCCACCAGAAACGACAACGGATTACATGGAAAGAGTGATCGCATGATGGCCAATGATGGACCAACCATCTTGGAGCAGGCGGAATTCACGGACGTGTTTTGCGCAAGGCCACAGAACTTCGCGTGGTTTCTGGGCGCCGGCACATCGAGAACAGCAGGACTGCCGACGGCCAACGACATCATCTGGGATCTCAAGGTCCGATACTACTGTCGCGAAGAAAACCAGGACATCTCACACCAAGACGTCCAAAACGAGGCTATCGCTGCACGAATTCAAGTATTCATGGAGTCGCGCAATTTCCCAGGGCAATGGTCGGAGAACGAGTACGCCGACTACTTCCAAAGGATTTTCGGGGATAACAAAGAACGCCAGCGGCAATACCTTCGGGCGATCCTGTCTGAGGACAAGATCAGGCTCTCCATAGGAAACCGCGTGCTGGCGGCATTCATGGCTTCGAAGCTCTGCCGCATCGTGTTCACCACTAACTTCGATACCGTCGTCGAGAAAGCACTGGCGGAGGTCGCTGGCCAAGCGCTTACAGCCTTCCACCTCGAAGGGTCCACCGCCACAGTAAACGCGTTGAACAACGAGGAATTCCCGATCTATTGCAAACTCCATGGCGACTTCCGCTACGAGAGTCTTAAAAACCTTCCTGCGGATCTTGCGACGCAAAATGACGCCCTAGCACAGTGCCTTACCAACGCCGCCAACCGCTTCGGCATGGTTGTCGCTGGTTACAGTGGCCGCGACCACAGCATCATGAGTCTTTTTCGTAGCGTGTTGAAATCACCGAACCCATTTCCTCACGGCCTGTTTTGGACGAGTATAAAAGGCTCACCAATTCATCCCGGCGTCAGTGATCTCTTGTCCCAAGCACGAGAGGCAGGTGTGCAAGCGTGCCGCGTCCCCATAGAGACGTTCGATGCACTCCTGTTGCGGTTGTGGCGGAACACTCCGAACAAGACGCCGGGCCTGGACGCTAACGTGAGAAAGTCGCGTCTCAGCTTCGTGCAGATTCCTCTGCCACTGCCAGGCAATGCCAAGCCGCTGGTACGGCTGAACGCCGTACCGGTCCTGGCTAGACCGACACAGTGCCTGAAGCTTACCTTTGACGCGCCAAAAGAATGGAAGGACCTTCGCCAGGCACAGAAGAAGCAAGACCGGAAGATCATCTGCACCAAGGGAAAGGCTATCCTCGCTTGGGGCACTGAGGCTGATGTGAAGCATGCGTTTGGCAACGATCTCATTAAGATCGAGGCTTACGACCTGTCCATCGATTTCACAGCGCCAGAGTCACTGTATGTCCAACGGTTCTGTGAAGAAGCACTCTGCCTCGCCTTGAGCCGCGGGAAGCCGCTGCGTCACACCGCAAGACGATCGGACACCTTCCTGCATGTCGACTCTCGAGCAACCGACAAGACAGAACTCGAGCCTCTACGAAAAGTGGTCAGTAATACATCGGGGACAATTGCCGGATTAGAGGCGCCAGTCACAGAGGAGCACCCTGTTCCGGTGGCGGTCAAATGGGCAGAAGCAGTCCGGGTATCCCTGGATGTGAAACACGGACAATGTTGGTTGCTGCTGATACCTGATATTTGGATCTGGCCGATAGCTGCTCGGCAAAGTGCCGTCGACTTCATGGACCAACGCCGCGGTGATCGGTTCAACAAAAAGTACAACGAACTTCTCGACGCATGGATCCAGGTGTTATTCGGGACGAGTGCGCATAATATCGAAATGACCCTCTCAGCATTTAGCGCCGGAACACCGCAGGAGAATCCCACGTTTCAACTCGGCAACCGCACGGCGTTCACACGGAGGTCCTGACTATCAACTCTGAACTTTCTGGGTACACCCGCCTTAATGAACCCGATCTTGTTTTTGCTGGCAATCAGCGGCACAAGCATCCTCTCGTCGGGTTGTTGAGGCACGGACCCTATAGTCTGAAATTTGCGGTACCGCAGCAGTTACGGGTGGCCCTCCTTGCCAGACCCGACGACATGACCGTGTTGCAGGATTTGCTGAAAGAACTGACGAGAACGGTAAACCCGGTGGAAGCCACAAACTACTATCCTGCGTATACAGGGTTTCAACAGGTGTTTCGCATTCCCATCGCGCCCGTAGAGTTCCGTCTCACGATTGAACTCCCTGCGCAGCTCGACGTGCACGCAGCAAGCAAGGCGAGGGTCGATCTTGCGAGAGACCTGTTCCAATGCATCGCGCAGTTGAAGTCCCTTCGCAGCAGCTTTGACGTCGTGCTGATCTACCTGCCGCAAGCGTGGGAGGATTGCTTCGAAGGTGAAAATTTCGACTTCCACGATTACCTCAAGGCGTTCTGTGCTCCTTGGGACATTCCCATACAAATCATCACGGCGCTGACGATCGACAGAGAGTGCCGAGCAAACGTCATGTGGGGCTTAAGTGTCGCTCTATATGCCAAGGCTGGCGGCATTCCTTGGAAACTCACCACCCTGCACCGCGATGAAGCCTTTATTGGGATCAGTTACGCCATGAAGAAGGATAAGACCGGCACGCTATATACGACGTGCTGCAGTCAGGTCTTTGATCCTGACGGCATCGGCTTTCAGTTTGTCGCTTACGATGCGAAGGAGTTCACGCAGGACGAACAGCGAAACCCGTATTTGTCCTATTACGAAATTCAATCGGTACTGTCCCGCAGCTTGGAGATTTACCAACGGGGACACTTCGGACGTGTGCCACAGAAGATCACGATCCACAAGAACACGGAGTTCAAGGAAGAGGAGATCTTAGGCGCGTTGGATAGCTTTCGGGAAGGGACTGAAGTGGAATTAGTACAGATCGTGAAGGGTACCGATTGGCGAGGCATCCGCTTTGATGGGAATTCGCCGCCAAAACCGTATAGCTATCCCGTGAATCGTGGGGTCTATCTGCCGATCGATAACAATGAAGCCTTGTTGTGGACTCAGGGCAGTGTGCAAGGTGTCCACATCCACAACCAGAGCTATAACGTCTATAAGGAAGGCGCGCTACGGCCTACTCCGTCCCCATTGCTCATTCGCCGATACTCGGGAGTAGGACAATGGCATGAGACCTGTGAGGGCATCCTGAGCCTCACGAAAATGGACTGGAATAACAATACGCTCTACAAGAAACTCCCCGTCACACTCGTCTATTCGCAGGCATTCGCCAAGATAATTCAGCAAAATCCCAACATGGTGGATAGCATTTACGATTTCAGACAGTTCATGTGATGTTGGTCGCGCGAAAAAAACAAAACCCTTCCTCACACATGCAGAACTGGGAACGTTTGCCGGACCCCGCAAAAATAATGGAATGGGCATGCTATCCTTGTAGAGCTATGGCACGCGAAAGAGTAACCCTCCGAACACCATCGAAAGAGGCGAAACTGCTCGACTGTACGCAATGCGGTTGCCGCACACGCCACCGCACGCTGAGTCTGGTCGAAGAATACGGGGAAAGCGCAGACGGCGATGTGCAAGGTTGGACGGACTATTGTGCCGTGCAATGTCTGGGGTGCAACACCGTAAGTTTTTGTCTAGAAACCCGATGCTCCGAAGACGCCGACTATAACGACGACGGCGAGATGTTCCTCGTGCCGAAATACACGCTGTACCCGCCCCGCTTACAGGGCCGCAAGCCATTGGAGTATGACGGCCACATTCCCGATCCGATCCATACTGTCTACTTGGAGGCGTACACTGCGATCGTCATCGATCTTCCGGTGCTTGCAGGTATTGGTCTGCGAGCTGTGTTGGAGATGATCTGTAAAGAGCGAGGAATCACTTCAGGCAGATTGATTCAGAAGATCGACGCGCTGGAAGCACAACGTATCATTAGCCCTGCCGATAAGGACATCCTGCACAATCTTCGCTTCCTTGGGAACCAAGCCGCACATGACGCGAAACCGCATACGCTGCAGGAATTGCTGGCAGCCTTAGATGTGATCGAGCACTTGCTCAAGGGCATATACGTCGTCCCCGCACGCGCCAAAGCGATCCCCCAGCGACCACCAGGACGATAGTCTGCTACACAACCAGGCCGTGACTCACACAACCCGCGTCGTTCGGCCTGGCGCAGCGGACACTCTTCACCTTACGACCTGCTCGAACAACGCGCCCTTCATGGTTTGGTAGCAGCAGAATCGACAATTTTAAGTTGGATTGTGCAAAGGACTCAGGCTGGTCTTATGAAAAGCGGGACGGCTTGCTTGTTTTGTCAGCCACCACTCTTGCGGAACGTTTGGTTCAACGTGTGAAGTAGTTGCTCGGACTTCTTGGCCCAATAGACGACTTCATCTTTGTCGATCGTCTCTGAATGGGCAAGCGGGTTTCTGGCCATGCGTAATTCTGTTAGATTTACAACGTCCGCAGCGTTTAGCAAATTAGCTGAGAAGGCCTCCTCCCATTTGTATGTCGATGTAAAGCCTGCTTCCTCCAAAGTCTGCTTGACGAGCTTATCAATACGGTTCCAATTCTGAACTAGAACGTCAAGTGCTGACTGAGACGCGGTAGGCTTGGGTACGTTAACCCCGAATAAATTCTGCAACAATATTTCCGCAATACTTCGGTAGACAAACAAATACTGTTTATCTACGCTTAAGCCGGTTCCTTCATGGTACAGAGTGTTACGAATCCGATGGTAGTGTTCGATATCGTCAGCATCTAGCCCTGAAAGCCTTCCGGGTATGTGAACGAAGAGTAGACCAAGAAGTTTTGGGAAGCTGTTGCCAGCAGCCTCTATCTCCGCTCGGGGAACCTTTACATTTGATTTCGAAAAGGCAGTGAGAGGAAGGTACGAATGCAAACCTCGACACAATTGTCGATACTGATGAATGCGATTCTCTTATCGAACGCCGAGTCTAGATCAATGTGAGAATCTGCGTGCCGAAGTAGTTCTAAAGCGCCCGATGCCCATGTTTTCTCCATTTTGTTTTTCCTGCGACCGAGTTTCAGGAAGTCCCTTCGCTACGCTCAGGAGCCGCTCACGCGGCTGGACGGGCGTTTCTCGCTTTCTTCAGGCCTAGTGGACCTACCAATACATGGCTGCTCTGGAGTTAGGCGCAGTCGTTTTCATCGGACGACTTAACGATTATTTCTGGCTTCGGCTGTTCCGGCAAGACTCCGTCAACATCATGCCTAGTCCACGTTTTTGTATCCAGGGTAAGGTCGTTGAATGCATTCATCAGCACTTGCACTGCCGTCGAGCCTCCAAATTCTAACCAACGCAGAAGAAGTACGTTCTTCTTAATTATGTAGAACGCGAACAAGCAATCTCGCCGTTGGCCCGATTCAATTTTTGCGCTTAGCGTCGTTATCGAGTCCTTGAATTTCCGGGCGAGGGTGGGCAATGTACCGCTATCCGCAGACCCAAGCGTATGGAACCATCCGCTCATCTTCTGTTCAGAAGCTAGTTTATCTAGATCCTTCTGAATATGTTTCAACCGGCAATTGTCCGCCTTGAACTCGATATGTATAGCAAGTTCACCTCTGAACAACGAAACGTCGAATGGGGCGCTGCGCTTTCCGACCCCTTCGAAACTGTGCGTTATGCTGGTCGGAGTTTCCACGCTGAGTCGATATTTATTGTCACGCAATGCCTTATACAAAAAGATGACTTTGGCCTCCTGTTCACAGGCGCGGAGTGTGCCGTCGCGGTAATTCGGGAATATCAGTCCAGGCTCCGATGAGATTGTTGAACGTCCGTAGACGTTTGTCATTTCGGCTGCGACGCCTAAGAAGAGCGTTTCGACATCGCTCTTCATCATTGCCGGTAATCGTTGTTCAGCGATGGACGACATTCTTGCTCCTTCCGCATTGCTTCTGCGTGCGACGCGTTCCCCTGATTAAGGCACAAGAAGTTTAATGATGTTAGGTATGGCGGTTCGAAATTTCTAAAATTTATGTGCGCACAAATCGAGACCGACACCGGGCTAGGCCGTCAAGAGGTCCTTACCCCGGGTGGGGGGATTCTTGTGGGGACTCTCAGTCTAGACGTGCACATCCGGGTCGGACACAGCTTCACGGAAGCTCTTGTCTGTACTGGTTCATGCTGTCGTGGAGTCCCCGGGCTATGTTGTTGATTGTTTGATAACGTACAACTCTTAATCAGTAGGTTGTACTCTGGGTCGGATTGCTGAGGGCCCAGTCCAAGCATGACGGATTACGTATGATTGGCCGGGTCAGCACGTAGGCTGTTCCAGTGAGAAAAGCAGCTTAACCTCCTCCATCCCCACTAGTTGTGTTTCTCATGCGGGTGCTAAGGACATGAGAGACTGCGAAACTCTCAAACTCTCAGCGTATCTCGACACCCCTGAGAACTGTAAGTGTCACTGCTCAAACGACTTCAAACCAATTTCTCATCCAGTATGTAGTTTGGGCTGTCTGGTGGTCGGACCAAAAACCCTGCCTGCACCAGCGAATCAAAGTGTCGGTATGCCGTAGCTTCACTAACCTTATTAGATAGAATGACCTCGACCAGTTCTCTTTTGTCTCGTGGTGTATTGGGAGCTGCCCTGACGTGCTCTCGCAACACCTGCCATGATTTTTGAAGCTTCTGTGGTACGCGCTTCACAGGTGTCCAGGTGAAACTGTCAGGATCGCTTTCTTCCAGTTTTTTGACGTCGATATCGGCGATATCGCGCCCGAACGCTCCCCAGAAGATAGCTGGACCGGTTTCTTCCTCTTCGCTTCTGACCTGACAAACGATTAGATCCGCGTGTGCCTTTATCGCACCGCTTCCCCGTGCACGATCAGACCATTGATGTATGTCTCTTTCGATGAGTTTCTGATCGGATTCCGCTTGATCGTCTGATTTTCTAAGATGGTGCAGAAGAATGATGGTGCTTCCTTTGAACAAGCGCTGCAGGGATATCATCAGATTTGCGATCTGAGAGTCGTTTTCGTCCAAATAGTGGGCGCACCGTAAAGGATCGATGATGTAGATATCGGCACAATGCTCGGCGATGAGTGACTTCCATTCCTCGACGTTGAATTGGAGTTTGGATTTATTGCCGGTAGCTAAGGGCGGAAGGTCTAGCTCACCCTCAATTCTCATTTTACGAACCTCCAGAATTTTGAGATTCTCTTCCACATTTCGCTGTTCATCCTTCGTAAGGCCCAAACCTCGGCAAATCGCATCGTAGCGCTTCCTAATTGTTCCAGTTTTCGATTCGTAGTCTATGACAAGTACTTTTAGCGGTTTCGCGGGAGCGAAGCGAAAGTTCAAGAAAGGTTTGCCGACAGCAGCGCAGATCACCATTTGTAGAGCGAGAGTGGTTTTCGAGTGTTTCTCGCGCCCCAACCACGTGACCAATTCGCCTTTGTGAAGAAATCCTTCAAATATCCATTCATCCGGTTCTGATGTTGCAGCAGGATCGAAGAAAAATTCAGCATAGTCTGAGCGCTCTTTCGGCTCTTTTGTATTACTTTTCGGTACCTCCTTCTCAAGATCAATAAATCGAGCCGACATTTCCAGTCCGATGGACCTGAGAATCTTTTCCGTTGAACAATCATCCCAGCAGTAAGGCAAGATACGTCCACCACGTTCAAAGATTGATAGCGACAATTCATTGCCGTTATGGCCAGGGCAGCACGCTCGGAATCCATAGTCTGTTTCGGACACTCGTTGAACGCGAGTCAGTAACTGGTCCAGTTGATCGTCGATGGTCGATGCGGGTGAGAGGAGGTTCATAAAACCTCCCGCTTGTCTGCGGGATTAATAATTCTGCGTTTGATGAATTCTTCGATGTCACGTTCACGGTACCGAACCATCCTTTGCACGCGAACAAATTTTGGCCCTCGTCCCTCGCGCCTCCAACGCCTGAGAGCAAAAACGGTGCAGTTGAATAAACGGGCGACCTGCTTGTCTGTCAACAGCTCGGTGAAAACTTCCTTGTCCATTTGTTCTATCCTCCATGAAATCTAAATTCACATCGCTCTGAGCGACGCTGGATCTACTGTATGTCAGGGGAGCAGTGGGCGAGTGGACAGAACGGTTGGCATTTACGAGCAGATTTGTCCCGCTACGCTTCAGCTTTCATCTTCGACTTCGTCACCGGGTTCAAACTCGGAAGCAGCGAAATAGGGCGACAAGAAGTCCATTTTATTGGGCTCTCGATGTCGGTTCGAAAACTTATTCAGAGCATCAACAGTGAACTGCTTTTCTCGAAACGTAATCTTCTTTGCGTCAGCGGCTGCACAAATCAATTTGGAGAGTAGTGGAACGTTGGCGTTACCAGTTGCCAGACGAACGTAGCTAACAAGCATCCATTTCGATAAATCAAAAGGTCTAGTTGAGAAAGATGTCTTTCTGCAATGGTCAACGTGTTCTTGTACGAATCTTATGTAGTCAGCCAGAATTGACGGCAATTGATCAAATACCGAGACCTGCTGAGCCAATTGTATGTTTGGTCCACCCTCGGCGACGGCGCGCGTTATTGCGAGTGCTTTACCCTCGTTGAGTCGTCGGATGCGATTAGCCGCCGCTCGGACCGCAGTAAACGCTCTTTCAATTTCATCAGGCGTCTGGTCGAAGCCAAATAGGTGCCGTTTGCGTGTGGGGTGGGCAAGGTGAATCAAAAGCATTTCGAGATAAATAAGAAGTTGATCCCGATGACAGCCCTTCTTCACCAGTTGGTTAACCGCATTCTCAGCGGTTCGGGCACATTGCACATCAACCGGCTCAGTTCCTAATTTCGTTTTCTTCGTCTTCATTTGTCTCACTGCCACCTCTGACCCGGCCTGAGTTCCTGAAACCGCGGAACGTATCGGTCGACCACATAGAACCTGCCTTTCTGTCTCGGTTCTGCACGTTATAATCCCCGAAAAATGAAGAATCTGGAATTGATTCGAGTTCGGCAGTATGGAAATAGAGGCCCAAACGTGGTCGTGCTTCACGGCGGGCCCGGCGCACCGGGATCTGCTGCAGGTCTAGCTCGAGCACTCGCCGATGAGTTCTCCGTACTCGAGCCTGTGCAGCGCCGTTCAGGCTTCGTACCTCTGACAGTATCGCAGCATGTCGAGGACCTCGCCGCCATAGTGCCTTGCGGCTCAGCAATTGTAGGGCATTCGTGGGGAGCGATGCTTGGGCTGTCGTTTGCTGCCTGTTTTCCCGACCAAGTGGCCAGTTTAGCTCTTGTCGGATGTGGTACGTACGATGAGGAATGCCGCGCGCAATTCCGGTCGCGATTGGATGCTTTGATGGAGGAGGAAAAGCGTTCTCGATTAGAGACGCTCAAACTTCGCACTGCGATGGAAGGTGACCCGGATGTGAGGGATGCAACCCTGCGACAGCGCGGAGATCTCACGATGTCGATTGAAGCCTATGAGTTGATGGATGGTGTGGATGATCCGAGCGACGCATTGCAGTATGACGCCGGAGCAAACTTAGAAACCTGGAACGACGTCCTGCGGCTGCAACGCGAAAGGGTAGAGCCGCAGCGTTTCAGCTGTATTACATGTCCAGTGCTCATGCTTCATGGCCAGGTTGACCCACATCCCGGTGCCGCCACACGCGATCTACTGCGGCGATTCATCCCACATCTTCAGTATGTAGAGTTCGAGAAGTGTGGCCACGAGCCCTGGAAAGAAAGACATGCACGCCGACCCTTTTTGTTAGCACTTCTAAATTGGTTGAGACTTCAGTCGCGTTGATTGACTAAGGTTTCAGCGTCCCTCTTGGGGTGGCGTGTAAGACTTCCTTCCCGGCGCAGTTGTGATCAGCTTCGGTTTCGCTCAGTGGGGCCTAAAAGCTGTTATTCGCTAAATGATCCTGATCGGGATCCAATTCATGAAAAACTGCGGGACCAATCGCGGCACTTGCTGAGTCATAATTCACGTGGCGCAAGCCCGCTCCTCCTCCCTCGACTTGGGAAAGTCACTACCGTGGCAGGGCTACCTGATCATCAAAACTCAAGGGGTTGAACGATCGCATAACGAGGGGTTGCGAAAAACGCTCAACACTGGAGGTTTGTATGAAGTTTACCGCGCCGATTTTTATCCTCAAGCAACAAGCCAAGGCTCTATCACGCAAAGAGAAAATCCCGCTACACCGAGCGTTAGATCGGATCGCCTCCCGGGAAGGTTTCAATACCTGGAGTCTTCTTGCCGCTAAGGCCGCCTCGGACAGACCGGGTGAAAGGTTCCTTGAACAGCTGAGTGCGGGCGATCTCGCGCTTATAGCCGCCCCGCGAGGACAAGGGAAAACCCTGTTCAGCTTGAAACTCGCCGCTGAGACGATCAGGCGAGGCAACCGAGCGGCGTTTTTCACATTGGAGTTCACTCAAGCGGGGGTTGCAAAGTGTTTTGAGATCATGAATGAAAAGCTATCCAATTTCGGAGACAGGCTTTTGATCGATGATTCGGATCAGATCTGCGCCGATTACATTGCCACTCGGTTGGCTTCCGCACCGGCGAAAATGCTGGTGATCATCGATTATTTGCAACTACTTGATCAGAAGCGCGTCAATGCGACTGTTGCAGATCAAATCCAGCGTCTCAAGGCCTTTGCTCGGGAACATCAGCTGATCATCGTCTGTTTGTCTCAAATCGACCGACGCTATGACCCTTCCAAACAACCGTTTCCCAGTCTCGGAGATGTTCGACTGCCAAACCCGCTCGATGTCAGCCTGTTCAATCACGCGTGCTTTCTGAACCGCGGCAGATTGCAATTGGCACTGCTACCAACATAGGTATGCAGGACTCCTGTGCGCGGGCTGGATGCTAGCGCACAGTAGAAGATCGCGGCACCTGTGGCACCCAGTGGCACCCACATCTATCAAAACGGATGAATGTGTTTATAGTGTCGTTGGCCGAGCGATGGTTATGATCACTAATGAATCCGAATCAACAAACCTCAAGGTGCTTCGACTCAACTGTGGCTGGTCCCAACTTGGACTGTTGAAAATGCTGGTAAAAGAAACTGTGTTCCCATTGACCGGTATATCGACAGCATGTGTCAAACGCACCGGCATTCCCGTTTGGTCTATGATATCGACTCCATTTTCCGAGGTCCAGGTTTCCCACGCCCGAATGAGTGGGTTACGCGTTTCGAATGCAAAACGGCCATCGTAAGTAAGGGCACAGCGGATTGCGGCCAACGAGCGATGGATTTCATCATCGCCGACGAGAACTTGGAAAGCATGGCCCGTCATCACGACAAGGTCGAACTCGCGCTTCCAGTCAACCGATCCAAGATCGCCGAGTACCCACTCGACATCCGACCGCTTACGCGCTTGCTTGAGCATGCCTTCAGCTGGATCAAGTCCACACAACCGCCCGGAATGACCTGCGTCTCGAGCGCGATGTAAGAGTGCGCCCGTCCCGCAGCCAACATCCAGCACAGACGTAGCAGACATCACTAGCGGTAGATAAAAATCTAAATCTGCCCTGTCCGCACAGAACCTGTCATACAGCGCCGCGAGGACAGCATCCGAGAACAATCGATCCGCCATATGCGCCCTAAGTTAACAAATAGGAACATCGACCGCTGCGCGGCCCGCAATTAAAAGCCGACTCGAACGAGTAGTTGTCGGGCTCACAAATCAAGCAAATATCTGGCAAGTGGGGTAAGGCACGAGACCCTATCCAAACATATGCGAGATCGCCAATCAAACGATGCGTTTTCGGTGCGCCGGATAAATGCACCTTGGATAGATCGCGGACGAAAGTCCGTTAGATTGGGTCCGTGTTCGTGCCATACAGAACCGTTGTAAATGATCATCGAACCAGCCGGACCGGTCGCTGCAATCACGCTGTCGAGTGTGTCCGAGACTTTGGCCATGCCATGTGATCGCGACATGAAGCACGTAGCCCCGTTCTCGCGTCGAAATTCATCGATCATCAAGATGAATCCCACCATCGGCCAACCATATCGGTCGCTAGGATAATCGATGTGAAAGTTCTTCGGCTGTTTGCCGGCGTTCAACGTCCGGGCTACGACGCTGCTGAGCCTGAACGGCTCTTTGATTATCTTGCAACACGCATAAAGGAGGGGCGTATGCAAGTAAACGCCATCGAACTCTGCCCCGCGACTGACGATGCCTTGAACTCGCGTCGTCGTAGTGAAGGCTTGATATCTATAAGGAATGCACCTCAGGGCTGCGAAAAACACTTCTATCGACTGGACCGTTGACAAGGCAGGTGCCAATTTCTGCAACAACCATTCCTTCTTGGAGTAACGGGACCTGAGTGAGAACTCGTCCATCGGGATCGATTACTGCTGTAGGACCGAATGAAATCTGATTCTCCCGTGTGCCCGTTACATCCGAAGAGAGCAGCCAGCAGCCGGTTTCTTTGGCGCGTTGCGCCCGAATTTCGTTGTGAAGCGTTTTCCATTTTTCGGCGTTTTCCAACGGAAGCATGTTGTTGGCCGGACATAGAATCAATCGGGCACCCCTCTCCGCAAGAGCAGCAGCAACTTCAGGGAAGTTCGTGTCGTAACAGATATTGATTCCAAACTGAAAATCTTTTACGAGAAACGTCGGATAAGCGACGCCAGGTTCGAATACCGCTTCACCTCGTAACAGGTGGGTCTTCCGATAACAGCCGATCAGATTGCCGTGGTGCACAACGGCAGCAGAATTGAACAGAAGACCATTCTGATCCTCGATGAAGCCAAAAACGAACACGCATTGGAATCGAGATAGCCTGTTGAGCAGCGTGTCGAATGCACCGGAATTTAGGCTGATTGCTTGGTCTTTTGCGCTGACAGCATCACAGAGGTAACCCTGCAGGTAACATTCCGGCAAGCAAACCAACTCAACATGTTGGGAGTCCGCGACCGCAAGATATCTCTCCATGACTGCCAAAGCCCGATCAACGTCGCGTCGAATCTCGGGCAATTGGCAGGCCGCAATCTTCACCGTCGTCACGCATATTGAGTATGCTCATTAGAGGCCGATTCAGGTCCGCAGGCTTCGCAGGCTCCGGCTTCGGTGCGTTACAATTTGATAGCTGCCTTCAATTCCTCTCGGAGCAATGAAATGATTCGAACCACCTTTCTGCTCTTCGCTCTCTGCGTTTTCCCAATCGTTGTGTGCGCCCACGACGATCCACTGGCATAGTTTCCCCTCCAGGTGGGCGCCATTGGATATACGAATACGAGTAAAGCCTTGGTCCGACCGCACGTCTTGCAATGCACTCTCGACTAAACTATATTCGAATGCGGTCGGCAGTTCACCGAGGCGTCGCCGTCCCCAAAAGGGAATCTAAACCTGCCACTCTTCACTCGAAACAAGACACTTATCCCGTGCCGGGTCGGAACTGGCGACCACTGACTTAAATTCTGCCATTGGATCGGCACGCTCATGAGGATAAGCGATGAACAGATCTATTTTTCCGTTTTACGCTAGCGACATCTCATCACTAGCGCGTTCACTCCATAGCCAACTTGACGGTTGTGACCACACTCCAGGACACGTTGAACTCTTGAACATGCTTGCTCGTGCCGTGGGATCTCGGAACTTCCAGCACTTTCGAGCTCGGATCATTGCCGAAAAGGGATTGCTGCGGCGCGAGGAGGTTGCCGCGCCCATCGATTACGTTGAATTGCGGCGCCTATCGCGCTACTTCGACGTCAACGGACGGTGGACGCGCTGGCCCACAAAATTCAGTGATCAGGAACCTTGTTTGTGGGTGCTTTGGTCGAAGCTTCCACCACGCAAGGTACTTTCCGAAATCGAGATCAATGATTTGCTGCTCGCAAATCATTCCTTCGAAGATCCCGCTTTGTTACGTCGCGAGATGAAGGAACGCAAAATGGTCACTCGAACACTCGATGGCCGCGAGTACCGACGACTAGAGCGCAAGCCTCCTGAGATACCTTTGGCGCTAATTCGTTTGCTCTCCCTGAAGTGAAGACGCGACGAGGAACCATCGCCTCTGCGACTACATTTCTGTCAACGATTTCACGGCAGCGCCTAGCCACGCGGTAATACCCCGGGCTATGTCTGTTTCGTCCAAACGGTCGTCCATGAGATCGCTATAAAAACAGTCAATGCGATAACGCACGTAGTGCCAATATGAGCGGCTGAGAATGCCGGCGTCTTTAATGTGACTACACTGATCAAATACGTACTGCGGAACCCAATCGCCATAGCTCCACAAAAACGCGAAATCCACCGCAGGATCCCAAATTACCGCGTCACTGAAGTCTATGATTCCAATGTTGCCGGTAGGTGAAAGCAACAGGTGATCGTCCGTGAGGTCACTATGGATGATGCAGTCTGTGGGCGATTTAATATCAACGTATCGCATATAAAAATCATCCAGTGCGCTTAATAATTCCTGTGGAAGTCTTACCGAGATCCGCTCTCGACGTATTTTGAAGTAGCGATTGCTATGCCGTCGCCAACGATCACAGTCCCAAAGCAGACTGTTCTCGGTTGGCAGCAGTCGATCTTTTGGTAATGAGTGAAGAGCGGACAGGAACTGAGCGAGATCGGATGCGATTCGCTCCTGAACTCTTCGCGGTAAAGATTGGAATCTTTCAATTCGCAACTCTTCGCCAGGAATGATTCGATACCAAGATCTTCGTTCCTTGAAAAATATTGATATTCCGGCACTGAAACAGGACTGACATCTCTCAAGACGTGCAGTAATCTCAATTCCCTTTTGAACGATTTTCGATACTCGTCTGTCCTTGGAAACCTAAAAACCCATTCGGAATCGAGAATCAGAACTACATGGTCCACGCCGGACGTTACGAGGCGAGCTTCAGAAAACTTTAGAGAGGGAAACTCTGCTCTAATTCGGCACTCAAGCTCGTCTGGCTTTGTCGAGGTACGGAGTCCGACCGATGCAAAGAACATAGAAAACAACCCGACTTTGTCGTCGATCAATTTATAGCCTGCATCTAAGACCTCTTTAGTGCCGGCGTCGATGGGTTTCGTGTTCAGCCATGCCGGTGTCGTGATTCCAAACTCAACTTCGACTCCGTTCCCATAGAACACTCGTCGAGACTGAACGAGGCCGTAGTCTTCGAGCGTGATCTTCGAAACATCACCGAAATGCTGTAGCCATTCATCATTCTCGAATGATTTGGGTTGGTCTGTGACGATGACGAAATCGACATCTGAGTCCTTTCGTGCGGTTCCTCGCGCATAGGAACCAACCAATGCCGCGCCGAGAATGTGCGGCTGGGTTTGAACCCACGCTTTAAATCGCGAAATGAGTTCCATCTGCTTCTGCATCTTTTGTTGTGGGTAAGCCATCAACCTGCCGAACGGTATTAGTCTTCAAGAATCTCTAACTGAAGAGGTCCGATAGGCGGGCCTGAACTCAAATAGCTATCGACAATATTCCAGAGCGACAACGGTGTCAGACGCTCAATCGCATGGGGAAGGTCACTGATATTCCACCATCGAAACTCATCGAGCACCGCATTCTCCACTTGGTCAGATATTCGAGGTTCAAAATGCTCCGCGCGAACAATGTGGTATGTCTCATGTTGACGAAAACGTTCCCCTTTCCAGTTAAACGTATGCTGCCGTAACCACACGACCGGCCCAATCTCAAAATCAGTTAGTCCTATCTCCTCGCATAATTCTCGTCTCAAGGCTTGCTGGATTGTTTCATGCGGTTCAATGCCGCCACCGGGCGTGATCCAGAACGGACCCACCCCAGGCAGTTTGATCCTCAGCAAGAGAATCTTATTATCGGGCGTTAGGACAATAGCGCGAACAGCCTTGCGGTCTGTCAAATTTGGGACCTTTCGAGTGAGAGTTAGGGACTAATAAAATATCCTCGGCACACGCAGCCCGCGGCCCTAGAAAGCCTGATTCTGGCCGACTTTGGTTCTAGAATGGGCGCTATATAAATATCAGATAACGGGAGGAACATGGTCGAAGGAGTCCTTTTCGACTCGGGCGGTGTCCTGATTCAACCGCGCGGTGGTCGGTGGTGGCCCATTCACGGGTTTGAGAACGCGGTTCTGTCGCATTTTCCCCACGCCAGTTTTACCGCGCTGGACGATGCTCTAGCGCCTGCAATGGCGTATATGGACCGCACTCATCCAAACGAAGACTGGAGAGAGTTCTATCGCATTCTTGTGAGGGGACTGGACCTGGAGCCTCGAGATGCCCTTTTGGAGGATATCGTCGCGATCAAGCGTGTCGACACGATCGAGCTGTTTGATGACGTCATTCCCTGTCTCTCCATGCTTCGAGACCTCGGGATCCCGATGGCAGTTGTGTCTGATGCCTGGCCGGAACTCCCAGAACTCCACCGTTCTGTTGGTATCCGCGATTTATTTGTTGGATATGCCATCTCCGCCGTGCTCGGATGTACGAAGCCGGACGAGCGCATGTATGCCGAGGGAGCGCGCGTTCTCGGGCTTCCGGCGGAAAAATTATTGTTCATCGACGACTGTGATGACCTGGTTGAACCGGCAATCGGCCTCGGGTACCAGGGCGTTACCGTTTGTCGCTCTGGTAAAGCACCAGAGCGCTCGGTGCCTTGGGTCAGGACACTCGACGAACTGAAATCATTTTTGCCGCACGGCCAGCGATCAACAACGGTATGAGCGTCACGTCTTGCGACGGCTGAAGATTCCCGACGAACTGATCGCGCATTGTAGCGATGAACCTGGATACCATCTGAAAAATGGTCAAGAAAAATATCGCGATTAAGACATCCAAGATTCATGGCAATGGAGTGTTTGCTGAGAAAGACATCAGCAAAGGTGAGGTCATCCTCGACTGGCGTGGCTCCGTCCAGCCATTGAACCGCGATCAACTCGAAAGCTTGCCGAAGAGTGAGAGGAAATGTGTTTCTTTCATCGATGACAAGTACATCTTGATGAAGGGACCGGCGCGATTCGTGAATCACTCGTGTAAGCCGAATGCTCGAGGTGCCGACGGGCAGGATATAGCGATACGCCGTATCAAACGTGGTGAAGAGATTACCGTGGACTATGTAGCGGAGAAGGTTCCCGATTTAAACCTTAAATGCAATTGCGCGGCATCAAATTGTCGTGGCATTTTGTGAGTCAGGGGTCAAAGCTAGTCAAAAATGACATTGGAAATGGCGGTCCTAAATATCACCCCAGGCAATGAGAAGGCTTTCGAAGCAGCGATGATCAAAGCACGACCTCTAATCGCCGCAACGCCGGGGTTTCGTTCCTTGGAACTACGTCGATGCATCGAGGCTACAAATCGTTATTTATTACTGGTTGAATGGGAACGGCTCGAGGATCACACGGTTAAGTTTCGCCAATCCGAACGGTACAAAGAATGGCGTAAATTGCTCCACGATTCCATCTGCAGATACTGTGAACAGATAGGGTACGAATCAGAACGGGGTCGTTGTGACCAACGGTAAATACAGGCTACTCCAACCATACCGGGAACTTTTTCGATCTCGCCGTGTCTAAAGAGCCATGGTGAACTTGTGAAGCAACTCGGAGCGCTTATCGTCGTTCTCTTTGTATTGTCACCGTCTATAGCTGCCCAAACTGCGGATCAAGACCCACCCGATTTTAGGGAACTATTCAAAACTCTCCGATATCGAGGGTTGACGCCCTTAGAGAGACAGGCTCTGGTTGGAAAGCGCTACTCCGGCTACATGTGGATTCGTTCTGTACAGCGCGATGACGCAGGTGCCGTTCGGCTCAATTGCCAGATTAGGGTCAACAATGCAGAAGGCGAGCTGTTATATCTCGGAATTGCCGCCTTTGCGATGAACGACGGTGACGCTCAAAGAGCACTTTCGTTGAAGACGTATAATCAGGTCCACCTGACAGGTCGATTGGCTCGTATTTATGAACCGCCCCCCGGCGATGATAGGGAGACAGAGTTCACCAGAGGCTTAACCGAATTCGTCGACACAACCATCGATGATATCGCTTTCCCGAACCCGTGATTTGATCGCAAACTTGTCTCGCGTGACCGAATAGAAGATGCACAATTCGTGACGATTGCGCGCGGATGCCCAAACGACTCGCTCACCCGATGGTTCCATTCCCAATCGCCGCATCACCTTAAATGATGCGACATTCTCAGGCTGAGCGCCGGCTTCAATTGAATCCAGTCGCAGAAGCTCGAATGCGACGGCAACAGATTTGAACGCGGCTTCCGTCGTATAGCCCTGTCCCTGATAGGCTTCACCGATCCAGTAACTAAGGTCACCTTGTTGGGAGTTTGGATGAACACGAGATACGCGAATCCAGCCCATTACTTCTCGCTCCGTCTTACGCTCGACCAAAAAGTGGAGCGCGCGGCCAGCGGCTATTTCTTCTCGAGCTTCAAGTATCTTGGCCTCAACCCACTGTTCAGTTACGGTCGTAGGCCAGGAAGCGAGCCAGCGACTGATAGCCGGTGTCATTAGCCTGGCGACTGTACCAGCGTCGTCACGACGGACACACCTAAGGCACGTGCGTTCGGTCTCGACTGCTTCAAACAGATCTTCGTCGCTCGTTTGTGGCACCCATTGATTGCCCTACAAATCCGTGGTTCGCAACTGTGAGTCCTCGATAACCAATCTAAGCAACTTGCCCCTCTTGCGGAGGGCCTCTGGCGGATAGAACTGTTCCTGCTCAAGTGTGGCTAACAATGGCCCTAGCAGTCTGAAAATCGCCGCCTTTATGAGTAAGGCCCTGAATAAAGCCGTATCAATGGAGTCCCATCCTCTGCGGTGCATGTACGCCTTCAGGCAAGTTCTTATTTCTTTCATGGCTGTGCCCAATTCATTGAACCAGAGAACCTGCCAATACAAGAACTGGCAGAGTGCGTACAGTTCGTGAGCAAAGTCTGCCGTGAAGTCCACAATGGCCAACGCCCGATCACCATCGAACAGCACATTGTCCGGACCAACATCTGAATGCACGAGTTGAGAAGGGCCCGACTCCAACCGGTGCCGTTCATCAGTCATGATCGCAATGGAATCCAAGTCCACACGCCGTATGTCGGTCGGCAAATCCGCCTTCTCCAGATCGCGCGCCAACATGTCGGTGACATAGTAAACAGATGCCGCCTTTCTCCATGGGTTATCGCAGACGCTGATAAAGGCGGGTGGCTCAATCTGGGCAAGTGCAGTGTTGTAGTCTGCCAGAAGTCCAACCACGGAGATGGTCTGAGCAGGATTTAGTTCTTGGTGAGTTTCGCCTTTGAGAAATTCAAACACGGCATATCCTGTGGCCGATAGGACATCTCCTCGAAGATTGCGGTAAAGGTGCGGCTGCCGGATTCCTGCCTGATTCAACCGCTGGTCAATCGCGTACAAGGCGAGTTCCACGGGCGTTAAAAGTGGCTTAAGAAAGTAGACACCCTCAGTCGTGACTAACCGGAGATTTCGTTCATGGCCTCCGTCGATGGCGGAATGTGAGTTATACCGGCCAATTCCAAATTCATCACAAATGTTGCGGAGTACCGCTTCTTCATCAGTGACCATAGATTGTCGGCTCGAGAGCCATATAAGAGGCTGTAACGCTAGTTCTTCGGTGGGTACATACGAACTGGATTCCGAATGCTAACCGATCGCGTCAATCGACTCCATAGTCCGCATTTCAGTCCTTCCGTGGAAATAGATTCTCCGGCTTTTTATTAGAGACTATCGCATGTTCAATGCGTTTGCTCGTACCTGGCATGAAGGGACTCAGCATCAAGGCTATGAAATAAAGCTCTTCCGCGAGTTCCGCAATTAATCGTTGTGCTGTCGCTGGTTCAGTCTTCACGAGCTTAAACGGTGCAGTGTCGCTGATTTTTTGGTTCAGCGAGGCAATTCGTGTCCACGTATGGTCTACGGCCCTATTTATCTCGAACTTGCCAAAGGCATCTAAATACTCCGCCGGAAACGGTTTTGGGTCCGGTTGTACCGGATTCGGCAAGTGCGTCTGTGCCAGTTGCATGATTCTGGATACGAGGTTGCCGAGACCATTGGCCAGATCAGAATTGTAGGCTTCTTTAAAACGCTCCGGCGTAAAGTCGCTGTCCTCGAATGGGTGGGTGTGGCGCGATAGAAACAGTCGTAGAGCATCGATACCGTACTCGACTGTCAGAGCCAATGGTTCAATGACATTTCCGACGCTCTTGCTCATCTTCTGACCGCCACTGGTGATGAAACCGTGATAGACGACCTTATCAGTGTTTTTGATTTGAGCTGACATCAGCATCGCCTGCCACATGATCGACTGAAAGCGCACTTGATCCTTGCCAGCCATCTGAACAACTTCGCCATTCTCCCAAAACTTCTCGAAATTGCTAGTGGTGTCATCAGGCCAACCCAACGTCGAGATATAGTTGGTCAGCGCGTCAAACCAGACATACATGACCTGGCTGTCATCGCCTGGCACCGGCACGCCCCAATCCATCCGATCTTTCTCGCGAGATATACTGAAATCCTCTAGCCCTGCCTCGACAAACCGAATGGCTTCATCTCGTCGCCAGTTGGGTAAGACGGAGCCTTCTTTGGTGAGGTATTCATGAAGCCTTCTTGTATAAGCACTAAGGCGGAAGAAGTAGTTTTCCTCTTCTATCGAGACAGGCTCCATTCCTGGATGATTTGGGCATTTGCCGTTGACCAAATCGCTTTCGCGAATGAACGCTTCATCTCCGATGCAGTAAAGGCCTCTGTATTTCTTCTTATAGATGTCTCCATTTTCTGCGCACCGCGCCCAGAGTTCCTGGGCAGCCCGAACGTGGCTCGGCATGGTGGTGCGGACAAACGCGTCATAGGAAAGGTTAAGACCGGATCGGAGTGTTTCGAACTGAGCTGCGAAATGGTTGACGTATTCGGTTACGTCACGACCTTCCTCCGTGGCTTTTTGAAATATCTTCTGTCCGTGTTCGTCGGTTCCAGTTGAGAAAAATACTTCAACGCCTGTCATCCGCTTAAACCGGGCAACAATGTCAGCATGCACAATTTCAAAAGCGAAGCCAATGTGTGGCTCTGCGTTCACATAAGGCAATGTCGTGGTGAGATAGAACGGCCGTGTCATTGCGGCTTAGGCTACTGTGGTTTGATATCGGCTGGCAACGATGCAGATTCATCTTGAAATGAATCTAAAACGTCGCAGAAACGCAATATTGTTGGGCGCTCATCACTAAGGACTGGTTGGACGAACCATGAATCAATCCAAAAAATATGATCGAATCGGTGCTTTCTATCGGCATTCTCGAAAGGAAGATCCTCGCTTGGCGCAACGTATAGTCGAAGCGCTCGGTGATACAGAAACAGTTGTTAATATAGGCGCGGGAACCGGCTCCTATGAACCAAAGGACCGATATGTGGTTGCAGTCGAGCCATCGAAGACTATGGTGCAACAGCGGGCACAAGATGCGGCTCCTGTCGTCCAAGCATTTGCAGAATGCTTGCCATTCGCGGATAACGTTTTCGCTGCAGGTCTAGCGGTATTGACAATTCACCATTGGCGAGACCGGGCGTTGGGCCTTCGGGAGTTATCTCGCGTCGTGAGAGACAGAATTGTGTTGCTGACGTGGGACCCGGACAGTGACGGCTTCTGGCTTGTACAAGATTATTTTCCCGAGTTCGTCGAAGCGGATCGGAAAAGGATGCCAACTATGGCCGAGCTAAGACATTTCTTCGATCCTGTAGAAATAATTCCATTGCCGATTCCGCATGATTGCGTGGATGGTTTTCTGGGTGCGTATTGGCGTCGGCCAGCCGAGTACCTCCGCCCTGTGATTCGAGACGGAATTTCCAGTTTTGCTACGTGTTCGGATCTAACTGCGCTGGAACGCCTTCAAGATGAGTTGGATAACGGCCATTGGGAGCAGCGGTACGGTAATATTCTCAACAAAAGTGAACTCGATATTGGATACCGTTTGATCGTGGGGAGTCCAACGAAGACGCGAAGCTGATTGGTCTCCTCTTCCAAAAACGATACCGGCTATTTCAGTGATGCCTATCTTTGGGTCATCTGCTGTTCGATTTCAGTCTTGTATAGCCGCGCTCTTTCTAGCGCGTCGGCAATTAACGCTTTGTCGCGCCCAGCACGTTTGGCTTCACCTTGGACTAGGGGCGACTGAGGGTGTGCCTCGGCATAAGCAATTGTCGCGTCGAGCCGTCGAATTTGTTGCTCGTAAAGCTGAGTCGCCTTCTCCAGATCGGCGAAGGCGTCGAACAACTGCTGGCGAGCCGCACGTATCACCGCCCGCGAAAAATAAGCACCCGCATACTGCGGAGAAAGTCGTATGACCTGTTCAAACTGTGCAAGCGCCATATCGTCCTGGCCGAGATCGTGAAAGACAGTGCCGAGCCCGTAAATCGGATCGACGTAATTGGTCCTGTATTTGAGGGCGAGTTCGTACTGAAGCTTGGCGTTAGCGAGGTCGCGCTTCGCGTATAGCATGTTCCCAATATAGTAGTAGGCTTCATAGCTCATAGGATTGAGCTGCACGACTGACTTGAAACGCGATTCCGCCTCATCGTTCAGTCCGAGAGACATCGCAAGCAGGCCAAGACGGAAATAGGCCACGTCGTACCGTGGATTGGTTGCGAGGGCGGCCTTGTACTCGTCCATCGCTCTTCCAACGTCGTCAATTCCGGCGTAGTAACTTCCGAGTGCCATGCGGCCTTCTAGAAAATCAGGGGCGATTTCGACAACCTTTCGGTAATAGGATTCCACATCGATGGTTTCGTCTTCAGCCGCAGTATAGGCAAGGCCGAGATAGGCGCGGAAATGACGCGGGTTTAACTGGACCACGCGCGCAAAGATTTCTCTCGCCTCCTGCGGCTTGTTATAGATTTTGGAATTTGCCAACTCGAACTGGATCAATGCGGAATCCGGTCGCAGTTCACCAGCCCGCACAATAGCCGCGTGCTGCAGTCCTGCCGGATTGGTCTTTTCCTGGGCAAGCCAGTTCATGGCTTCCGCCGGATCCAGGTCGATAGCTCGCTTGGCTTTCGCATCGCCATCGGGCCCGAGTCCAAGAACGAATGCTCGCAGCCGCGAAATGAATGCGTCACTAGATGCGCAAGGTGGCTCAGATGAATCGATCAAACCAAGCGCCTGAGCCCTTTGCGGCTCGAATTCCTCCCAGTTGGATTGCTCTTCCGAGGTAAGAAACAGCAATGCTTGAGCACGCCCTAGTGCGTATTCGCATTGGCTTGGATTTATGTCCGATGCACGTTGTAGCAGGGTCGCCGCACGCGCATAACCTTCCGGCGTGCCCTCGTGAAAGGCAGTTTCGGCCTGCCGCTGCAACAGTTGGTCTTCAGGTAGCACTGGTCCGACAACAACGGGTAGCCTGCGAGCGCAACTAAACGTGATTAGAACGCCCACTAGGTTAATCATTGCGAACCGCATTAGTCGTCGCACACCCAATTCTCGTTGAAACCTTTTTCGCGCTGCGGTCGTGTCTATTTGCTGAAGGCAAAATTCACTGTTATGTGGGTCAGTACTTCAACAGGGATTCCATCAACGGCGCTCGGCTTGTAACGCCACTTACTGACAGACTCGACAGCAGCCCTTGCAAGGTCGGGATTCGTATCGGAATTGACGACTCGCAGTCTCTGCACGGTTCCATCGCGACCGATCACGCCTTCGAGTACCACGATTCCCTGAATACGTGCGGCCTTGGCCGCTGGTGGATATATCGGTTTAACCTGCTGCATCAATAGCGAGCTCAGAGCTGGTCCACCCAAACGTAAACGGGGAGATTCAGCATCGGCCAAAACCGCCGCTAAATCAGGCTGGCGGATGACCATAGTATTCAATGGAACCGTCTGGTTTGGTTCGACGCTCACTTCCTTGATCTTCAAGCCCGCGAAATTTGTCGACAGCACTTCAACCGAATAATTACCTGCCCCAAGAGAAGCGAACGAAAAATCGCCAATAGCATTCGTTACGGTCATGTCTCGGTTTCCTATTGCTGCGTTGTACGCAATCACAGTTGCGTTTGGGACCTTAACTCCGTTTTCGTCGTAGACCGTTCCCAGCATCTGGCCCGGCACCAATGCAACCTGGCCAGGAAACGGCAATGCCGCGACGGGCAGGAGGATTGCGATTCCAGCAACCGCAATAAAGACGAATTGACCGACTGTAAGTCTTCGACGATCTTGCATTGGATTGAGCATAGCTGTGAATCTCCTTTCAAGATTCGATTGACGGGCCATCGGCAACGCCGGAAGCCAAATGCGATTGGTCTCTTGAAGACCCCGGACGGTGTTGAGAAGTTCCGTGGCATACTCCGTTCGGTCAGTACCAAGATTGAGCACGGCGTCATCGCACGCAACCTCGGCTTCAACGCGCAGCTTCTTGCACGCGAGCCACACGAAAGGATTGAACCAGTAAATGATGCGTAACGCTTCGGCAACGAGCTGAACCATCCAATCGTTGCGGCTTATATGCGCGAGTTCATGACCGAGTACGATGCGTGCACGAGTGGGAACCCAATCCGCCGATGAAGCCGGCAGCAGAATATCGGGGCGTAACATCCCCCACGTCAACGGCATCGTGATCCCATCGGAGCGGAGAACTCGGACAGGTTTGCGAACGCCAAGCAACGCCCTAACTTCGGACAACGTCCCCCAATGAGCATCGTCTATTGAAATCGACCGCCGCATGGCCAATCCCAGACGCACAAATCCCGCCAACGTCGCCGCGCCCGCGGCAATAACGCCAATCAGCCACAATACAACTCCGATTGCGACAGGGGAAATCTGATTGTTCCCGGAGGATGCCTGCACCGCCGTTCCAACCCCCTGACTTAACTGCGACATGACGTGTGAGGAACCCGCAGCGATGCGCACGGCCGGCTGGGCTATGGTGTCGTTCCAGTATGGGAACATTAACGACAATACAGGCACAACCGCTATGACAAGCAGCGCGGCAGCCCATACGGCATGGCGCACGGCCGCAGAACGGCCGCGCAAAATTACGACCACACAGTATGCAAACATCACGACGAATGCCGATTTCAAAGTGGTGTCGAGCAAGAGTGCTAAGAGTTGCATCAGCGCCGCTCCTTTTTTGCCTTTTCGATCAGGCGGGAAATACGATCGAGCTCTTCTCTCGAAATCTTCGAGCCGTCCGGGCCCAGAAGCGTGGAAACTACCTTTTCGGTCGAGCCTTCAAAGAATGTTTCAATGAGATGCCTAAGCGCAGATGTCCGCACGGCGTGCCGAGGAACAGTGGGGTAGTACAAATAACGGAGCCCTTCGTCTTCGTGCCGAAGGTGACCTTTTTCTTCGAGGACACGGAGTTGGGCCCGGACCGTCGAGTAGTTCGGTTTGCCGGGGAGCTCGGCGATTACGTCGTTGACCGTTGCCCGCGAAAGTCTGTAGATAACATCCATGATTTGGCGTTCACGGCGGGAGAGCACGGAATGAAGTGTGTTCGATTGTGCTAGTTTATTAGCAGTCATGCTAGAAAAATCGCACATAATTGATAACGTGTCAAATAAAATCGGCGGAGGAATATCTGACGCGAGAAGGGTAACGTTTGGTATGGGCGATTTGCTCTCCCTGATTGGGAATCGTCCACAGTTCCTCGTGCATGCCCGGGTACCGCTGCGCTTTCTAATTTGCGCCAAAGGACAGGACGATGTTGGTTAGAACGTCGACGGGTTGGTTGTCCTGCAGTACCGGCTCATATGCCCATTGCCGGACCGCTTTAATCGCCGCGGCCCAGAGCCCCTCGGGGCCATAACTAGGTTGAGCCGATACCACGTGTCCTTGTTTGTCGATCTGAACAGACAAACCAATGCCGAGGCGTCTTGCGTCCGGTGGATATAGGGGATCAACCTTTTGCACAAGTTGAAGCTCCGAGTTCGCTATCCAGTTAGGATGGAGATAGCTAAATCGTTTGTTCTTTGGAGCAGCCTTGACTACGGCTCGACCATCAATAAAGGTGACCTTCGCTTCCCATCCCAATTTGCCGGCAGCTTCAAGTACGCTTGACTGCACTTCCTTATGAATATTGTTCGTGAGTGGCCGGCCTTCCAGAGGTCGTAGTTTTTCAGCCAGGATTCGGTTAAGTGGCGACGGGGTCTGAGTGAGATCAAGCGACAGACGGAGCGTTCGCACGATCGCTGGCCGAGACTGCGTAACCGGATAGGACGGAGTAGAAATCAACGACAGGAAAAGAGTAGCTATTGCGATCAATTTAGCCATCCGCGACCGCCTTCATTCTGCTGTAAGAATCTTACTCCACCACTTCACACCCAACAAACCCGAGGGAAATGCCCCAAAAAAACTGTAAGTTGATAGCACTTGATTAGATCAGATCCCCGGGTTGCTTAATCTCTTGACCGAATAAAACTGCGGACGGAGACTCTTGGCATGACCCTCAAGCGCGTTGCTGCAATCATTGTTTCTCTGTTGATATCGATTCCAGCATTTTCGCAAGCACTGAATTCACAGCGGCCATCGTTCGAAGTCGCATCCATTAAGCGAAACAACTCTGGCAACCAGGCCGGGTTCATTCGCCGACCCGAGGGCGGCCGATTCAGTGCTGCAAACACTACCTTACGAGCGATTATCAGGTTGGCCTATGGTTTCCAAGACTCACAAATCTTCGGAGGACCGGAATGGATAAATTCCGACAGGTTTGATTTCGAAGCGAAATCAGAAGATCAGTTTCGGCCGGGGCAATTCAATGCGATGCTCCAATCACTTCTGGAGGAGCGCTGCCAGTTGAAGGTTCACCGCGAGACTAGAGAGATGCCCATTTTCGAATTATCCATTGCAAAAAACGGAACCAAGCTCGTGCCATCAAATGTGCCAGATGGCGCCGCCGGCCCGCTGGTGAATAACGGTCGCGGCAAAATCGTGTCGCGGCACGCTTCGCCCGAACAATGGATTCAAGCCCTGTCTACGCAACTGGGTAGGCAGGTCGTCGATCATACGGGACTGCAGGGGACGTTTGACTTCACATTGGAATGGACACCGGACCCGCTTGCGACTGCAAGCGAAAACAACGGCCAGGCTAACAATTCGGGCCCATCGATCTTCACCGCCCTCCAGGAACAACTAGGCCTTCATCTTGAATCCGCAAAAGGGCCTGTCGATGTGATCGTTATCGACAGCGTCGCAAGGCCGTCAGAGAATTGATTCGCGATTTCTTCCCCACGCGCCGGAAGCTCACTTGAAAATTCCCCAAAGGCGCACAAGAAGCCAATCTCTCCTCGAAACGGCCTCCTTTTCTCATTGAAAGCGAGGCCAGCGTCGCAGATGATGCGGTCAGCCATGGTTGCGTTGAAGACCGCAGAAGAGAAAGGCAATTGACGAGAAACAGAGCTTTCCAGCACCAATTCTTGAAGATTCTTTGTCGGCAACTAGCAGGAATCATCGTCGTTATGGTTGGCATTTACTACACCGCTTTCGGCCTGATCGGTCCGTTGATAGGTGCAAGATCGCTTAACTGGAGATTTGCTATCGGTGGCATAGTTCTATTGTTCCTCGGTGGAACCGTCCATCGGCAAGCCGCGAAATAACATGCCTCGCGAATTCTACGATCCCACACCCGAACAACAGAAGATCGTACTGATCGACGCGGCAACTCTTCAGAAGGCACAACGGATGATCTCCAGTTGCGAAGCCTGTAGCGAAGATGCCGAGATTCCATTCGATAACATTCTCGATCGAGTGACAGGTTGTGATCCGAGCGTGACGGATTACGTTTTGGAGAAGCCGGCGAGATGTTTGCAGTGCGGAACGGAGATTACTGAGAAAACTCTCATTGAACAGCTATCGCCATGAAAGTCGAGCCGACTTCAACGGACTGTTCGATCATCTGCTCTGCATATCCCATTCTGAATTCGCAGTAGATCAGTCGGGTGCACAGGTGCGACTCACCGACGGTTTGTCAATCACTGCCTCCGACGACGACGCCGCAGCCGATGGACAACCGTGTTTCCTCGTTGCAAGCCGGCCGGTAGTCCGGCCTGCAGCATTCCGACTCAAAGTGGTGTATTCAGATCGATGGGCGTAGTGTGCGACATGTCCTTAACCTGGATGATGCATTAACAACGAGAATTCCCGGCCGAGAGTTCCCAGTGTGGTGCGGAGATTAACGCGAAGACTTTGCTGGAGTGGGAGGAGTGATGGTTAGAGTGATCAGGGTCCAACAACAGAACGTTATGACGTGCTTGGCAGCGTGCGTCACGATGGCGCTCAACGCATTCGAAATCGAGCCGGAATCTCAGCTCATAATACACGCGAGCCTCATTGATCGAGAGCGCCACATTCCATCCGAGCTGTTAGCAGCCGCATTGCTGAGATCGAAAGGTTTAAGCGTGACCCTTATGCGGAATCTCACCATTGATCATCTGCGAGATGCTTGCAGAGCCGGCTTGGCGTTGTGTGTCGTCGCTCATCCTTTAGAGACCCAGGGCCGGACACACGTGGTCGTGGTTACGCAAGTAGATGACGACAAAGTCCACGTCATTAATCCGCTATCTGAACGGGCCGAGGACTTAGCGGGAGACGTACCGCTCGACACCTTTAGACTGTGGTGGTCGAGGGACTCGCCCAGTCAGGTGCACAGGCCGAACAACGCCATCCTCGTTTCTCGTCCGGCATGAAGCGTCTCGCAAACGCTGCGTAAGCGAACGGGGTTAACTGATTGGGATCCGACAGTTCAGAAGGCCTCCTTCAGGAAGGGACCGCGCTATCTTGTGTGTGACCTCCGGTCCAACCTCCGACTCTATCTTGGAGAACGCGTTCACGATCATCCAGACGCCTACTGGTGTGCGAACTCGCATCGGTTCACGTTTGTACTGCTGTCACCGTACAGCTGAGAAATGTTTCTCTCGCGGTCCGTTTCCATTTGTTCGTTCGGGCTAATCGTGCAAGTTGCTGTAAAATCTCACGACGGTAAAATGGTCGTATTGTCGAAACTGTTCCTTAGCGTTTTTATTGCGGTACTCGCACTATCAGGACAAGACGCCGACCCTCCGCGTGACGACGTATATGCGATCTACTCCGTGTTGATGGGCGATCCCGAAACCAGTCATCAGCCCTTTGACGAAACCGTCTATCTGATCGCCGGACGTACGAGCCGCGATTCCCTCCAGGGCAGAACCCGCAAGTCTGCGTCCAGGTACCTACAGGGTACCAGCCATCCATGAACGAAATATTGGCGGATTATCAGGCCCGAAGAGGAGACGTAGTGAACTTGGTGCCGGCATTGAGAATTAAGAAGCCTTACCAGTTGTTGACTCCTGATGAAGTAGCCGAATTCATCGAGATCCACCGTCTTCGACCGACACCCGTTCCTAATCCCAATCCAGTTTTTGCAAAAGCTGCAGACCTGTTCTATTTGGGGGATGTGTACTTCAATAGTGGGCGGACTCTCGCGTTGACATCACTTACATCATTTTGTGGCAGCCTCTGCGGCGCGAGTAACTGGAAGGTTTTGCAAAAAACGACATCGGGTCAATGGGAACAACGTGCTGAATGGGTCAGCTGCCACGGATTGTTTTGATGCGAATGAAGGCCTCGGTCAACGACGAAATACATTCGGGGAATCTATCGACAGAAGTATCGATTTGAACAAACCAGACGACTTTGTCGGCTCAGGAGCTGTTTCAAAATGCAATACGTGTTGATTGATCACTTCAAGATTAGGACGCCATCGCCGTCTACCGACGATTTCGAGAGCGCGGCCGCATGGCGCCACCGGGGTTGACCTACATTTCAAGTTGGGTCGACGAAGGATTCACACGCTGTTATCAGGGTATGGGGACCGACGACCGTTCGCCCAAGGCGACACGATGAGCACGAATAAGGTCGCGGACGTCATCCACAGACTTTCCTATGAAACAAGCCCGATTCTCAACATACCTCTGCAATATCTCCGAGGATGTTACCGCAAGATCCAGCGGTCCAATCGACCGTGCCAATCCATAAACCTGCCCTACAAAGCCGACCAGATTGAAACCGCAATAGTCACTCTCAAGCAAAAGGGGCTCTGATGCCGAATCCGTGGCTGTCGATTGACTTTCCTTCTCAACCAGCGGAACGTCAGTTTCCTGTGTTGGTTTTAGCAGAGTCAGAAGTGGATGTTGTTCATCCATAACCTTCAGGTGATCGGCAAGACAGGGAAGACGTTTGGATTCTCCGGTATGTGTTGACTTTGCTTCGGACCAACGAAATACTTCGATGTCGTAACCCTGCTTTTGAAACTCATCGATGACCGTGTCTGGAATCATTATCGCAGCCATATCCTTTTTCCAGTCAGGCCAGGAGGAGTAAATCACTTGCGGATCCATGCTCGCATTGCTTCGCCGATGCCGATTGATGGGGCCTTCCACGATGAAGCGGTGCAGCTGGTCAAGCGAGTATGCAAGTCCCGTCAAAGTCTCGCAAAATCTCTTCAACTCTTTCGGATTTGCGACCAGGCTTTCCATTCTGAAATGCTCGAATTGTGCATAGTCGAAATCGTGTGCCATGTTGCATACGCTCAGGCAACTGACTGCAAAGGCAAGAAACTCGCGGTAACTTGCACAATCCACCAGAAAGAGTTCTGGAAATTGTTGCAGCGATAAGGGTAATAAGTTCTCGACATAGTGCCTGTACAGCTCAGGATGGTTTTCCGCTGATCGAACCAGAGAAAAATGGCTGTCAATATATGAGACCGGATGCCGAAGGACATTTACCACACGAAACTGATCCAGCTCGTCAGGACGATCGATAAGCCGCATCAAGGCCTGGATCGTATAGGTATGGATATTTCCGTAGGCGCGAGCGTCCCGCTTGATTTCACGATACGCCGAGAAAACTTCACGAAGAGAGCTGGAGTTATAAAAGGTTGCAGCATCGTTCCCGATCGTAAGGGATTCAAGATCGCCCTTTTCCTTTTCTTCCTGAAAATTTGTTTGAACCACGGATCCTAGGGGAAACTTGCCATGAGCAACAAAAACGTCCGGATGAGATCCGAGCACAAAAGCCAACCATCGGGTCGCGGAAAGTCCCGGGCTTGTGGCGATGAATTGCTGGGGCTGAGAATTTTGTCTCTCGCTCATCTTTCTGACGACCCAAGGGATTTGAAAGTGCGTTCACAAAGCCAAATGCCTTCAGGGTCTTGAACTTCAGCCATTAGCTTTAACCATTCATTTCTCAGGGAGTGCACGAATCGCTGTGTGATCCCGCTCAATGCGTTCTCGGTTTCGAGAATGATATTAAAAAGTCGGTTAAGCTTTTCACATCCGTTTTCGGCGGTGTCCGATATTGCCTCTACCACATCGTCTCGAGAAAATGCCGACCGTTCCACCTGGGTCCAATTCCGCTTGGGAAACGACTTGAACTTGAATTTGCTGGCATCAATATTGGTTTTGTTGAAAGCGAAACCAAAAAGATCTGGATCGCCCGTATTCCGGTACGCTTCGCCACGTTGCAGATAACGGGCAATGAGTTTCTGAAACGGCGAATACGCGCGCGGATCGAGTGTCGGAATCGGCGGATATCCCAATGCTTCGAGATAACGGTTGAAGCCATGCTCCCGAAACAAATCCATGTGCTCATTAACCAGACTATTTTTCCAATCGCCGACAATTCCCTTACCCCGCCGGTAATTGTGTTTATGGAACTTAAGAAGGTTCACGTGATCCATGGGTTTCCAAATCGCTTCCGCCTGTTGATCATCACAAGAGATTTTCAGGCTCGCCGCAACGCGGCGTATCGTCTCGACAGGACGTTGGATGAGGTCTTCCCATTTCATGACGAAATACCGGTCCTGGACGGGCAGATACTCGCTAAGGTAGCGTTCCAGAAAACGGATTAATCCGCGAACGAATTCCAAATCGGTCAACTTGTACAGGCCATGCCGCTGCCGAATAAAGTGTTCACTCTCTTCAGGCATGAATCTCTGGATGTATTCGCTGGCCATCGCGTTCAGCGAAAATGAAGCGGAGTTGATGATTCCTATCGGATTCCGGACGGATGTCAGTTTGGGACAGGAGTCATAATAGGATTCACGCAGCCAGAGCGCCGGTGCGGTATGCGAGTGAAGCACGGCGTCATATTCGAGAATCTCCCGGGGGTGAGAAGTTACCAGAAGGAAATCGCCCATACCGCGAACGCCAAAATACTTACGAAAGCAAGCTCGCGTTGGGTTCTCTGGATCCAGCCACTTTGGTCCGCCCACGATCAGATGAAATTCTCCGTTGAAGAGGAGGTCCCGGACGATTCCGAACTGGGCAAACGTTTGTTTGTACCGTCGCATCATGTAAAAACTCGCCAGGTCTACCATGGGCCGCATAATTTTGCGACGCGACGTACGAGGCGCTGCAGTGGATTCGAGACGGAGCAGTGAATTTGTCACGTGGATCAAAAGCGAAAAACCACTGCGAGGCGGACCGACAACTAGGGGGTTCCTCCCGTGTAGTTCGCCGTTACCTGTTGCATAACCATTCGAGGAATCACCTGCCATCGCTTTTTGTCCCTGCTATAAAAAGGAAAGCCCCCTCGGGTTTGTTTTGTCGCAAATTAAAAACAGAAGCGCTAAGCAATTCGTTTATCTCGGCTATAGAAAAGAAGAATTTTCAGAGGCAACTCAAGCGGTCTCATCATTCCGGTCCATCGTCCAATTCAGCGTCGACGGTCTTCAGTCAGATGGTCGTTCAAGACGTCCTCTACTGAAAAAGGACGTCATGCTGCCCAGAAAACATTCAAAAAATCGATGTCGCGGAAATAAACTTTTTCCTGAAGGTTTCTTTCGGGGATTGGCGTCTTGTTCTATGGAGAGGCTCGTTTGACTGATATTGATCTGACAGACTACGGCTGGTCTAAAGAACACGTTGAGCGTATCCAAGCATTCATCGAAGCGGGCATTCCTGATCGGACGCGGACCCCATGGAACAATGGAAATTAGAGATTGGCCATTGTTATTAGGCTTATGAACGCTCGTTAGAAAACCGAAGAAGTTTATTCGGCTTCACCGACCCCTCAAAAACCCCTGCGTCATAGGGAGTGTAAGCTCCAGATTGCACTCGGCCTAGCGTGCTGGAATAATGCTGCTCAAGACGAATGTGTTTGAGCAGTGATTGCTTTTATCAGGTTTTTCGCGGTCCAGATTTTCTACGGGGTTGCGGTGACGCTGTTTTCTCGCCTATATCTGCCGCGGCAGGCAGCACAATTCAAGTCGATGTATCGGGAGGGGATGCTGAACACCTCGTCGTGGCGCTTGTACCAGGCAGTCCGATCCTTGGGCGCATTCAGGTGGAAAAAAACTCTGGGAGAAATGGAAAACTTCGATCGACTCGAATAGGACTGACACCAGTCCAAGGAACCGCGCCCTATTTTGTTCCACCTCTGACACCAAAAGAGCGATGGGAGTTTGAGATTGGAGAATGTCGTACTTGGTGAATCTCGGTTATCGATAATTTTCTTGCTTCTGGATTGCTACGTGAAAGAAGCGCGTATCGGGAGGGAGTGATGTGCTGCACGTTCGGCTTTCAATGAGCGTCAATCGGAGGCGACTGGAAATCCTCTTGAGTCCTAAGGGGCAGAGTCCTAAGCTCGCTTACGCCTTGGTCCGGCAAGGCTGGCGACAGTTGCAATTAGTTGTGACGGATCGGCCGGCTTTGCCAGATGCGTCTGGTACCCGGCAGCGATTGTGTGCAACCGGTCGTCGACTCTTGCATAAGCCGTTAGAGCAATGGCTGGAATGTCTCCGCCTTCTTCGCGGCTCAACCTCCTCACCTTGGAGATCAACGAATAGCCGTCTTCGCCGGGCATAGCAATGTCGGCCAATATCACGTCCGGCTTCCAGGTTTGCATTATGGTGAGTGCGGCTTGAGCTGACGTCACTGTTTGTACTTGAGCCCCTCTCCGCGAAAGCAGGGTTGCGAGCATATTGAGCGTGTCCGGTTCGTCATCAATGGCGAGCACACGAACATTGTCCAGTGCAGGCACATTCACTTCCGCAGGCGAACGTACCGATGCGGAGTCCACAAAGTCCGATTTGTTTGTGGCTTCTGCTTGCGCCTGCTGCATTGGTAGTCGTACGGTGAAAACCGCCCCCTTTCCTTCTCCTGGACTCTCCACACGAATCGTGCCTCCGTGCATCTCGACGAAATGGCGTGAAATCGCCAAGCCCAAACCCAGTCCGCCGGCCATCCGCGTTGATGTCGAATCGGCTTGGCGAAACCGTTCAAAGATGTGAGGCAGGAACTCGGGACTAATGCCTCGGCCTGTATCGCTGACGATGACCTCGACGTTGGAGTTGATCCGCTGTAATACGACCTCTACACACCCATGTCTGGGCGTGAACTTGATGGCGTTGGAGAGCAAATTCCACATGACCTGCTTTAATCGTTCCGGATCCCCAGAGACTGGGCAGGTATTCGGATCTAGAGCGATGCGTAACTGAATCTTCTTGGCCTCGGCCGCTGGACGCAATGATTCAATCGCCGCTTCAATAATCGGCACCAGCGTCGCAGATTGTACATCCAGACGCACCTTACCCGATACAATCCGCGAAACGTCCAGCAGGTCCTCGACAAGCTGCGCCTGAGAGCGGGCGTTGCGTTCAATCGTTTCCAGCGCAACGGCAGTCTGGTCTTTGCCCAAGCTACCTTCACGCAACATATGTGACCAACCGATCATTGAAGTCAGTGGCGTTCTCAGTTCGTGGGAAACGGTTGCCAGAAAATCATCTTTGAGCTGGTTGGCGTGTTCTGCCTCCGCACGGGCGTCTTGTTCGGAATGAAACGCCGCTTCAGCTATATGGTGCGCCCTCTGCTCTTCTTCCAGCAATCGCGCTCGTTCCTGGATCCCTCGATTCATGAGTACAAAAAACGAAACGAACATGATGACGGCAGAGCCACCAACCAGTAGCAGAGTCAACACTGCCTCACGTTCACTCGACGCGGATTCCTCCATATGGTGCGCTCGGAGATCACTTTCAGCTTGGACTAGTTCATTGACAATCTGGCGAATCTCATCCATTTTCTTCTTCCCGCTCTCGCTTTCATCGGTAGCGAGTGCCGCTTGTGACTCGCCCTGTTTCTTCAATTCAATGGCACGCTTAAGTTGGTCTAACTTGTTTCGTATGGTGTGCTGCAGCAGGTAAACGGTTTCTTGTTTGATTCCGTCGTCGCTATTCAGCCTTTGGAGTTCCTTGACTTGCTCATCGACTCCTGTGACGGCTGAATCGTAGGGCGCCAGGTATTTTGGATTCTCGGTTAACAAGAAACCACGTTCACTTGCCTCGGCGTCTGACAATGCGGAGAGAAGACGTTCGAAGTTAAGAAGAATTCGATCGGTAAGGGACACAAACCGTGCATCACGCGTCACGGTTTTTAAACTCCGATAGGATAGATATGTATTCGCGAGGAGCATCGCCAACATGATGGCGAATCCCGCGAACAATCTTCCTACGATGGCGGCCCCAACCACGATGCACCACCTGATCTAACTATATCGGACCTGTGTTGTTTGGCGGACTTTCTCCAACGGAAAGTCTGCGGCCGTTGGACTTACGTGATTATCGAGCTAACATTGGAGCATCTGACAGGCTCTGGCGAACGACGGCCACACCTTGGGTCGAACGGACGGAATGCGTTCGCCGGTCGCCGACGTTCGGGCTTAAGCGCGCCCAGGCGTTGAGCGGGCTAGCCGCGCACGAAACAAGGCGACGAGTTTGCGCAATTTCAATTCATAACGAACTCGATCTGGAGATTCAGCCGAAGAGTGCTCGTACAGAAACAGGAGTGTGTTCAGCAAATGCACATTGGCTCCATTCGCGAACTGACGAGCACAATGAAGCAAGGTATGGTCTAGAGGGGCCATATATCCTCCGACAACTTGTGAGCGGATTTTGAGTGGAATCGTTATACGACTTTTCATAAAGAACTCATAAAAAATTCGTCATGGTCGCGGTTAGCTCTTGCCGCTTTAAGTTCTCCACATCCAGTACTTCTCCGGATTGTTAGACGATCGCGAACCTGTTAGGGTCTTGCGACCGGTCTTTTCTTTGAAGACGGAAAATAAGAAAGGAGCGACGAGGTGATGGATCACGTCGAATCGCTACGTTTGTTGGAGCTGGCAGAAATGTCAGCAATCGTTGATCGTTCCGAATGGGATCACATAAAAAACTGTTACGATTGTGGACTGGCTTTTGTCGTATTCAAAGGTGCGCTTGAACACGCAATTTCCCACTCCTGTTCTTTACCCGAAGCTGAAGTTGGAGAGCTGATCGACGAAATTTGTTAGATGCCCCGCGCCAGCCTGCTTCTTCACGGGCCGGTTGGCGCTCTCTATCCGCCGATGCGGACCTATTCTCCTTCAAACCTACTGCTCGATGGGGCGTGGCGCTTTCGTGCGCCACACGGCGAACGTTCCCAGAACGCCAATCACAGTGATGTACGCACCAAGGCGCAGATCATTGGTCATCACTGCTAGTCCGCCGATCCCGATGATCGAGGCGATCACAGCAGTAGGCCAAAAGAGATTACGCAACACGCACGCGGAAGATCTCCAGATCACACGTTGAATTAGAAGAAACAAAAGCACAAGACAACTGTAGGACCCCAACATTCCCACTGCACCACCGTGCCAAGCAGATGTGTGGAAAAATGCGGCGAACGCCATCAACCCTGACACTGCGACAAACAAGGCGAATGAAAGAGCAGAGACTACAATTCGGAACATCGTTAGTCCTCCTAAAACTAGCCTCAGCACCTGTCGCCAATACCAAAGGTTAGAATGTCCATTTTGAAACTGTTCAAAAAGATCGCCGATCAGCGGGTCGATTTGAGATCGACCGCCGAAATACTCGGCGAGCCTGGTTGCGAATTGCGGCGGAATCCTCGTCGTTCCTTTCATCTGTTGGCGGAACTGAGAAGTCCGCCACCTACAACAATGCTAAGTGGTACAAGAAGATTCGTGGCAACCGCAAATACCAAATGCGGCGGCCAAATAAAGGGCAACCGTTCGGCAATGGCGATTACAAACCAGGTCCAGGACACACAACATGCCGATACCGTGAAGATCAAAATCATCGGAACTTGGCGGGGTCGATGAAGTCGTGCGATCAACCATCCAGCGGTGAAGCAGAAGAGGATTGCGTCTGTTGTGAAGAATGGAAGAAGGAACCAATCATGACGCCACCATCGGGACCAGCTTTGCAGTGCTGCGAACAGATCTCGAACCTCTTCGAGTGTTTGAAAGTAGATGAATAGGAACGCCCACCCGATGAGGAGCGCGCAAGCCGTCTCGAATTTGTGACTACGGCATTCATTGAACAGCCCTACTGCTATTGCTTTCAAGCACTGCTTCCAATACCAAACAGGTGACGGCGTGTTTTCGTACTGTTCGATTAAGTCTCCAATGATTGAATCGTTGTGCGGACTGGAACCAAGGTGGCGCAATAACCACGTCGCGAAAGTTGGTGGTTGAGCTGATCTCACGCCTTTCCTCCTTGCAACTCGGGCAATCCTTGCCACAGCTTTGTCAGCGCATGTTGGGTCTCGCGCACCTCTTTCAGGCCTTTTCCGGTGATGTGGAAATATCTCTTGGCCCTACCGCCTCGTTCGGCTGTTGCCTCGCCGAGTTCGGACGTTACCAAGCCCTTACCTTCCAGACGTCCCAGTGCGGCATAAACGCTGCCGATCGCTACTTCTCGCCCGCTTCTCTTCTCGATCTCTCGTGAAATCGGAACGCCGTAGGCGTTATCGCCCAGCCGAAGAAGCGTTAGCATAACCATCAATTCAAAATTGCCAATGTCGTGTTGCTTCATTTATTCAACAATAATGAATAAATATCGGTTTGAACGCAAATTGTTTTTTCTGGATGTAGACATCTCCTGAGGGTCTGGAACCGCCTTAGGCTAAAACTTCTCGCTTAGTACTTAACAGTGCGCTCTTCAGGCCAACCACTCAAGATCCCAGCCGTGAGGTTGGCTGAGTCCAAGAAGCTCCCGCGTTATTCGTCCGCTAGAGAAACGAGTCCGTCCCAACAGGAATCGTAGGCTTGATTGCTGCGGAGCGAGAGCGTCAAGTTCCGGTATGGCGCGTGGTGACTCATTCGATATCCAGAGAATGTCGCGGGTGTGTGAGAGGTTCGCAAGTAGGTTGACGAACGCCCTCCGTCGTTCCGCCGCGACGTAAGGAAACAGCGCCGATTGGAAAACAACGAGCGTGAGTTCCTTTGGAGCTGCCTCCAACAGCATGGGCAAGTCGTCCACGAAATCGCCGCGAATGACGGGCGAAGGCTCGGCTCTGCAAAGTTCAATCGCCGCTTTCAGTCTGTTACGACGCTCGACGTGATCGGGCCAGACCAGAGCTAAAAGCCAACGGACTTGTTCGTCGTCATTAAGATCGATTGGATCAATGTCGAGGCCCTGTCGCCAAATTATGGTCGGAAACTCATTCCGGACAGGTACTGCACCTTTCGGTGTACAACGGAGGACAACGGGTGAATCCACTGGACCTACGCAATGCCTTCCGTACTCGTAGCGGAATTTATCCAAAAACAGACACAACCCGCCACTAGCTCCAACTTCTAGCAAAGCGATCGGTCCCTTCGGCAAAGCTGGCAGGATCACGGCACACCGTCCGATCTCGTTCGTTTGCGTGTGATGCGAAGACATGACCTGCGCCACTTTTTCGCCGTTGGTGAGGACGAATTCCCTCAGCGTATCGCCACAGGTAGGCATCATTTCAACGCCTGCCAAATATTGGACAGCACCGAAAAAGAGATTCGGCTGCTGATCCGGCTGTTTCGCGATGAAACTCAGAAGTTGTTCATCCGCTGCCACGGCGTTAGCGAGCGCCGCATAGATTTTTCCGTAATCTCCGCACTCGACGTTAGCAAAGTGGCGATAGCGTCGCTTTATTAGGTCCACATTGGTCATCATGGATCCATCGGACGCAGTTTTTGCTCTGTGTATCAGTTGGGGCGACTGTTGTGCCGTATGGTACAGAGTGTATAACAGGGCTTGGTTACGACAGTGTCTGAGTGAATCTCTAATAGTGTTATGTCGTCCATCTCCTTGTAATTTACGGATTATTTCAGCTCAGTTTGTCCAAAGGGGGATTTCCGTGTCTGCAGATGGCGAATCTTCACGTGTACAGAAGTTGTCAAAGGACTTCGATCTTGAAGGCGTCGTTCCGGCCTGGGGTCGTGGCGCAGAAGAGTATGAGGCATTCTTTTCTCTGACCGAAATCCCCTTCGATTTCCGGATTCTGGATTGTGGGGCTGGCCCATCCTGCTTCACGGCTGAGTGGAGCCTGAAAGGACGATTTGTCGTAGCAGTAGATCCTTTGTACAAGATGCCTGGTCAGGTGATAGCGACCGATTTCGAGCCCACCGCAGCGCGGATGCTCGAAGGAATGCGCAAGGCTTACCATCGATTCAAGTGGAATTATTATCAGAGTCCAGAATCCGTCATTGAGCGACGACGTGGAGTGTTAGAACGGTTTATCCCTGATTTCGACGCTTCAACCCGAATCGGCCGTTATGTCGGGGCTCGGTTGCCCGACCTGCCATTCGAATCGCGATCTTTCGACTTGGTGCTGTGTTCGCACATGTTGTTCCTTTACTCCGAGGAACTAGACGCGGAAATGCATATCGCTTCTCTAAACGAAATGCTTCGGGTTGGAAAAGAGGTTAGGGTCTTTCCACTGCTCGATATGGAAGGACATATGTCGAGGCATCTCGAAGTTATCGTTGAGTCAATGCGGGCGTCAGCGCAACTCGAATTCGTTACTGTGCCCTTCGAATTTCGATATGGGGATTCGAGAATGCTTCGCTTGAAACGGCGGTAACCATCGTCGTCATGTATGAAATTCCAGTTATGTTGGTTTATAGGTATTCAATTGACGTCCAGCAGGGAATCCTTTTGCGCATGACTCAATGCGCAAAAGCCCATGCGCTCATGATCCATCCCATGATGATTGCGGAGCGCCCTATCTACAACCCCGGCGGAAATCCGATGATCGCGTCGCGCAATTGCGTACCGACGGATTCGGTCAACGGCGACACCGATTACCTAACTGACATGAAGACAAGGAGCACAAGAACCGCTTTACCAATTGGCCCCGGAACAATGGACATACGGAATCCCACAATGCCTCCGGATGATTCACTTCGATGTAGACAAGTTTTTGGTTTATTTGATTCCAAAAATTGGTTCGGATCGTATTCACAAAAAGTGCCTTTCTAGCTTCCCCTAAGTAGCCTTCTTGGGACTACCTCCGTTGGATCTACCTCCGTTGGGTTGACAGTTGTTTAGCCGGGTGTTATCCCGGTCCGGAACCTCATGTCCAAACGAGTCTCCATCCTGACGTTGACAATGTGGGTGATCGCTTATTGGTGCGGCGAGATTCCCCTGCCGATCTCCCCATCAGCAGTGGCAGAGGCTTACTCCGGTCTGCCGCAACTGCCGGGCTTTAATATCGTTCGAGATGTGAACGTTTTGGCGGTCCGCCTCGGGGACTCGACTACTAAGACAATCCTCGTAGTGCCAAATGAGAATGGAGGCTACGAAGTTGCACTCGACGTGTTGGGCCTGCCGAAAGGTGTCACCGGCTCATTTTCGTCAAATCCTGTAAGTGTCGGCACACCGGTCATCATGACCTTGACAGCGGACGCCAGCGGCCCCCCACTGCAGAACATTCCAATCACAGTGACAGCGACGCGTGCGGCCGATGGTGCGCAGGCACAATTGAAATTATGGTTGAGTGTTGCCGCGCCAATAGGCCAAACGCCTCCAAGCCGGCACGATGTGTTGCCGCTGAGCGGCACACCCACTCAAGGTGTTTTCGACCCCGTCCGGCGACTTCTGTTCGTGAACAACCCGGAGTGGAACCGCGTTGAGGTTATTGCAGTAGACAGAAAAGAGATCGTGCGCAGTATCCCGATCCCTTCACCAATGGGAATGGATTTGTCTCCGGATGGAAAAACTGTTCTTGTTGGGACCCGGACCCCGCAGATGTTCGCCATAGACACAACCAGCTTAAAGGTCGTAAAGCGTTACGTGCTTCCGCCACCCCTTCGGCTATCGGCGACGTTTCCGGCGCAGATGGCGAATGGCAGAGTCCTGCTGTTGGCGGACGACGGCGGAGGCAGATCCTTAATCCTGTGGGACTTGGCTAGAAACTCCGCCACTCGCGTTCCATTTCAGACTTTGAACGGCTCCGTAGACATGATCCGTAAGGCCGCGAACGGCAGCCGTGCACTTTTGGCCAGCAGCTCGTCTTCGGGCCTGATTGCTATCTACGATGCCGCGACAGATCGCTTTACCACACACGAATGGTTTGGACAGTTTCTCTCGATCGCCGCTGTCAGCCCAAATGGCGAACAGATGGTATTTTTCGATGACATTGGATTGGCGGTATATGACCCGAATTTCAGACTCGTGGGTTATTTGCCGGGCGGCGCTTACGGCGGGCCGCTGAGCGGAGCGGTATACAGTCCTGATGGCCGAAGAATCCATTTGGTTCTGAATTCTTACCTCACCCCTACTGTTGTGACAGCGGATGCCGCGACGTTGCGCCTGCTCGGTACCGCACCAGCTATCCCCATGCGGCCGCCCCCTCCCATAGATAGGGGCCCAATGCCGTTTGAGGTTTCTGTCCCGTTTGGCGCGGACGCGACCGGAATCGTATATGGTGCATTACCGCACGGAATTGCATACGAAGACGCCGCATACTTCCAGAATTACAACGGGCAAACTGGTTCGCCCCCTTATAACAATGCGATCGACCCCAGATCGGGGCCGGTAGGCGCAGCGACCAGGGTTGGGTTCTGGTATGGGAACGCGTTCTCGTTTATTTCGGATGTATGGTTCGGCGAAAACCGAGGGCTGGAACCCGCTCTCAACTTCCCACAGCAGCTCTCCGTCACTGCGCCGCCCTCGTCGCGTCCCGGTCCGGTCAACGTAAAGCTAATCCAGCCCAACGGCATCATGGTGTACAACGCACAAGGCTTCAGCTATGGTCCTCACATCCTCGAGGTCGTCGGAAACATGGCCTCACCCGATGGCGGCGCTACTGCCGAGATTCTAGCTTTGGGTGTGCCCAACGACGTGTCCCAGATAGAAGTTAAAATTGGCGACAATGACGCGCAGGTGCTGAGCGCTACTCGCATCAGGTACGACCACCAGCCAGTACTGCGGGTGCGGGTGAGTGTTCCCCCGGGCACGCCGGGTTATGCTGACGTCACGCTTATAACCCCAACCGGTTCACTGACACTGCCCAAGCAGTTCCGATATGTGAATGCGGTGGCTGATTATGCGCCCATGAGCAAGTATGTTTCATTGACGTACGATCGTTTTCGCAACCAACTCTATTTGAGCGCAACAGATCATTTGGATGTGTTCTCGTTAGGTTTCTCAAGCTACGCGAATCCGATTAAGGTTCCCTCCTTGAACGGCAAGTTACAGTTGGGTGGCACGGCGCTGACACCGGATGGCTCTAGACTCCTGGTGACCAACACCGCGGACGGTAGTGTCGCGATCCTCGATCCAGACAATCCGCCGGACGTGAAGGTCGTTCCGGTAACTGAGCCAGAGCAGTTCGGATATCCACCTTGCGTTCGCGGACCTTTGACGATCGCAGCTGCAAACAATGGCAAGGCCCTGATATTCACGGGCAGCGTACCAGATGCGGGTTGTGGCCCTGGCGGTCAGCTGAAATACATCGACTATCGCGAGGCAAACCTTACAACGGGTCCATTTGCTAGTCCTCTCTGCGGCACTGCCTATGTTTCAGCGACATGGGACGGCAGTAAAGTCGCAACCGGTGGGACAGTCTATTCCGGTCCCGGCTTCTGCATTTATGACGCTGCCACAGATTCGCTCACGAATGTGGATCTCTACTCAATGGGCGCTGCCGCCGCCGGGGACGGGAATGTCTTTGGTGGGGCTGAGAGCTTTTATGGTGCGTTCTCGGATGGCAACGGAGAAATCCTGGGACGGCCAGCCCGTCCCCCAGAGATGTTCGATTCGGATTTCGGCGTCTTAGGCGAAATAAAGTTCAACGGGCCCGGTTCTTTACTGTACCGGCCACAGCCACATTTCGTTGACCTCTTCGATGCCAAGCGAGGCGACATTCGTGCCCGATTGCTGCTGAGGCAAACGATTCGCAATGTCATCGATGCGATGGCACTCAACGATGACGGCACACAGATGTATCTGCTAACGGACTCGGGCCTGACGGTGGTAAATATTGGGCGACTGCCCCTATCTATTGGACACGTCAACCCCACACGATTGGTCCCTGGAACCCAATTGGCCATTCGTGGATCTGGCTTTGGGCCTGAGATGGTGACAACCCTCAATGGAGAAGTCGTGCCGGCTGCGTACATAGACTCGTCCACGCTTCAGGTGACTGTTCCGAATCTGCCGTCGGGACCTCTAGATATCAGCATTACAAGCAGCACGGGTGAAAGCTACACCGTAGACAACGCAGCGCAGATCTTCTGGCCGCTGCTGCCGCCACGCGAGTTTTAGGCAGTACCAACCCCTAGTGCCCGAGAGTGATCAAGTTGGGAATCCAAGTTCTAGAACTTAATTCGCGCGCAGCTCGACGCCGTTTTACGCAATCCTCTCACCCGTGTAAAGGATCAGACCGTTCATCGTGAGGCTCAGTTTGGACGCTGGACAATCCAGCAGTTGGCACGATTTTTCACAAGTGCTTAACGCTTCATAAACTCGAAACCAGCAGGATCTCGCTCACGCCAAGCAAGTACAGAGGTCTGTATTGCTGAAATAGACGAGTCGATCAGTTTCTGCTCGCGCTCCGAAGCGGGATTCCACCGGGCGATCCCGCATGTTGAGGCAATGAATTTACGAAGCAGAGCCCCCGTCAACCCCACAGCGACGTTCGCTTCAAACGAAATACCAAGGGCATTGTCATCAAATTGGGAGGCATAAGCAGTGAGGACGGCATCGACCTTGTCAGAACCGACCATCCCGAATATGACTTCGCAAAGGTCTAGAACAGCAGGCCCGCGACAGACTCTGGCCCAATCAAGGATGATGGGACTCGCGCCGCCATTTTCAAACAGCACGTTATCGAGATGCAAATCACCGTGGAGTAGAGTCTCAGCTAAACCCGCAAGCAGCGTGTTAGAACGTTTCTCGACAGCTTCGATGCACTCGAAGAGAGCCCGGCAAGCCGGCAGTAGCCTGTCTTGAAAGCGCGACAAAAACTCCTTTCGCCTCGAAGTAAACCAATCGGCCCCCCTCCAAACTTGGGTGACCGAAGGAAGCCAAGAAGTGTTCCTCAAGCGTTCGTGGTTCCACCAGCGAAGGTGGAACCGCGCCAGCGACCCTGCCAACACAGATGCCTGCTCTGTATCCAGCAGTTGAAGACAATCGCCTTGTTCGCACGCTGTCAGATCCTCAAGAATCAGGACCGCTTTGTGATTCTTCAAATCCAAAGAAGCGTGAGAACACTTTGGAATACGAATTCCAGAGTCACCGCCGAACTCTTGGTAGAAGCAAATCTCGCGAGTGCCAGCGATGCCATCTGTTGGCCATTGCTTCACAACGACGGCAGGATCGTCTACATTTTCAGAGATGACGCGATGAATTTCGCTCGCGAAACCATAGCTACTACCGATTCGTATGGATCGTGTCACAAGGATAAAATCTGCTGTTTGATTTCTAAGAACAAGCAAAATAGCAAAGGCCCCCATCTTGGACGATTTTCGAGCTTTTGCCGTCGTGGTCGAGCATGACTGATCCTGTGAACGCTCTCGAAGACTTGGCTCTACGTGAACTAAAACTCCTAGATCGCGCTGAGGCGACTGTAGGGCTCTTTGAGCACAAATTTGAACTCCTTCGCAAGACCGGTGCGTTCGCAGAGTCGGCAGCTGTGCACAAGGCGTACATCGGAATAGCTGCACCTCCCAGCAGTAGTCTCGAAGCGCTGAAGCGCGCGATCTTTCTCGGGTGGTATGAATGCGCCGAACCAGGCTGCTTCACGGGCATCGGCGACCTCGATGAGGCCCAGCATCGACGTGCTCACGAGCTACTCGACGTGACATATGCCGAAGGTCGAGTCGACGCTGAATTTGCCGTTATGTTGGGTTGGTACTGGTCCATCGCCGACTACTACTTCCGAGCGTATTCGCCCGCGCGACTCCTCGAGTATGTTTCACAACTTGAGCCCGATGCCTACAAGCGCTACGGCTTCGTGCCAGCCAGCCTACAGGGGCGCGGACAGATGGGTGTCTACTGGCTGTCGATAGCGTGCCGCGCTGGATAACAAGCGCATGCAGCCGTTGGCGGATTTAGTCCGCACACTTCGAGAGTGGATTGAAAGGGGGTTGAGACCTCCGTGGCGTATTCTGGCTCGTCGAGAAGGTTAGCCAGCAAAACCACACACGCCATTGATACCGAATATGGAGTCCTAAGGCGCTCGGATCATTGTGCATGACTCGCTGCCTTTGACGCACGCGGTCACATGCCGTGTTCACCAACCACGTCATCTTCCTGTCGGTGAGACGAACCCGTACTGCGGAAAATTATCGATTACTTTGGACTAACTCATCGAGGAGTCTGGACATGTCGCGTGTTTGCGGAATACCGATTCCGGTTTTGTTTGGCAGGCCGAAAGTTTAGGCCGAACCGAAAGAATCGGTTTTGACATGCCAAACAGCGATATGGAAGGACGAACAATCCCTTCAACAACCATTCCCGTAAGCCGTGTCTCGAAGAGCGCCTGACTTGGGGCCAGCCACAGTAGAGACATTGAATGTATCGCAGTCGAGTGGTGACCAATCGGAGTAGGATCGCCGCAACAGCCGACTAGTATCAACGGTGGCGCGTTAGCCAGCATCGGTTCTCCAGAATATTCGTTTGATGTGACCTCCTGCTCCAGACACATGCGGTCATAAACGCGTGGCACCCAGTGGCACCCAGAACGAAAAACAAAGAATCGAGCAGAAAACAGGCTTGCAAGTTATTGACTGGGAATGGGACCAACAGGGCTCGAACCTGTGACCTCATGCGTGTGAACCATGCGCTCATCCGCTGTTCGCGAGTCGCGACGAAAACGCTCGACCCTCGATATCAGCCATCGGCAACTCACCAACTTTGCTTAAATAGAGGAGGAGTTTAATCGAACTGTGCGTTAACACTCGCTAATGGAAACGAAGAAGTTCCAACGGTTCGATTTCGAAAGCCTTTGCTAGCCGATTTATTGTTTTTAGACAAATATTGACCTCGCCGGCTTCGATTCGTTGGTAGTAGCGGCGCTCGAATCCATAAGACATCAGGTCTTCTTGAGTCAGACCGCTCGCACGGCGTAATTCCTTCACCCTCAATGCCACCAGCCTCATTAGCCGCTTGTCGGTCATTGCGACCGAGATTAGACATAGCGGTTATATCTAACCACGGTACTATATGCCGCTTTTTGTTGTTGACGTTCGAACGAATGAATGTTTTAAACCTATGAATAACCTCTTAGGGGGAACGCATTATTGGAGCACTGGTCAGTTTAGGCTATCAGGTATTCTTCGGAGGCATAGGGCTTATCGTCATCGTTGTGCTCCTATACCTAGCGATCAGCATTGGTTGGTGGATATTACGTTTTCTTTGGCAAGACGAATTTATTCGCCTAGTAGCAGTTATCTTAGGAGCGGGCGCGATTATTTGCATCGCTATCGTTGTTGCTCAAGAGTTGGGCTTCCTATGATTGCTGCCCACAAAATGCATGCCAAAATGGCGAGCGCGTTCGGACGCAAGCGAAATCATTGAATGGTTTTGGGCAGAGTGCAATCGCACCCGGTTAACGCGATTCGGACCAGAGATCCTGTGCCAGTGCGAAACTGAAGCCATTATTGAGCGCTCATCGAACCCAGCGCGGATGCGGAGCTTTCTGTTGTGGAGCATCGCTATAGATCAAGCGGCACGCAGCATCAGCACCATTGACCATAGCGCGTTCCAAAATCACTTTCGGTTTCCAAAGGTCTTAAATCACGATGCGGATGGTGAGACCCCGTGGGATTGGGTGATTTATTCGTTTCACGGCTGGGATCGAAAGATGGATTGGGCTGAAGGAAGTCGGGTTGGATTGTTGCTGCTGAATGCGATGCGCGAATGGCTCGTGGCCGGGTCAGAAGGTAAACAACATTGGGTCAAGCTTGCCGAAAGCCTTTCAGGCGTTCACTCCCGATTCCTTAGGCAAGATGCGATTTCCTCTCGTAACCTCACAGCTGTTTTTTACTCATCAACACACGGGACGAATCATAACGTCATTTGATTGCTTGCAAGATTTTTCCTTTCTCCTGTGGACGATTCCGTATCACACTCCAACCATCGGGCAATCCCAACAACACAAATCGAGAAAGATATGAAACATCTCAACATCGTACTGTTCCTGCTGCTGACAGTGATGTTGGTAACGCCAGTAGCTGCGCAAGCACCAACACAGAAACCGCAGTTTGAAGTCGCGTCGGTGAAGCCTAATGCCCAGTCCGGCTTCAGCCAAAGCAATATAAATATTAACGGGAACCGCTTCACAGCCACGGGCACTACACTGCGTCGGCTGATCATGGAGGGATACAACCTACGCGATTGGCAGCTCGTCGGTGGTCCATCCTGGGTTAATACGGATCAATGCAATGGGACATTCAGGCTGTCGCCGATGACGGGGTCCCACTTCGCTACTTCGATGCGGAAGATCCAAGTAGGCCGACCGCGGCAAGTCTGATGATGCAATCGCTGATCGAGGATCGCTTCCAAATCAAATTTCATCGTGAGATGAAAGAACTTCCTGTTTATGAACTGACGTTGATAGCGAGTGGCCCCAAATTCAAGCTGACGATGGAGAAACAAAGCCCCGGTAACGTTCGCTTAGGAAGAGGCAACATTGAAATTCAAGCGGACCCATTCGCCACGTTCGCTTATATGCTGTCGAGGTTTTTGGACCGCAGTCTCATCAATAAGGTGGATCTGAGTGGGTTGTATGACATCAAATTGCAGTGGGAACCTGATCCAGGATTGGCGTCCTCCTCTGATCACCCCTCCGTCTTCACTGCTGTGCAAGACCAACTTGGGTTGAAGTTGGAATCGGCTAAAGGACCTGTGCAGGTTATGGTGATTGATTCGGTGCAGAAACCATCGGAGAACTAGTTGGCCAGCCAGTTTCTCTCAGATATCAGCCATCACAAACTTCTGACCTTCCGCGGTATCTTCACAGGCTGGATTTTCGTCTACATTTTCAATGCCAGCCACGACGACGAACTACTGACGTTCTACGGATTCCTCGGAAGAGGGCTTTCATTCTTCTGGGCTAACTGGGCCTCTCATCGATGGGTATTCGATCTGATACCAGTCCTGATTTGCTGGATTTACTGGGGATTGTGCGGCTGGCTAATCGCACGATTCCACGATCCTGTAGGTAGGTCTGCGGTTCTCGGTTTCGTATTGTCGTATGCTTTCTACAGCGCATTTCACTTTGCCAGCTTCGCGGCAGCCCCACCTAGCTTCTACGAAACGGACCATTCTGATTTCGCACGTGTTCTTGTTATTTGGGCAATTCGCGACACGGGGATCATCATTTGTGCTCTCACTAGTGGGCGTGCTCTTTCGAGACGACCGCTGGTGTTGTCAGCGGGGTAACCGTGAGTCCAACGACGTTTGTTTTTAGGCTGCTCAATTGAGTCCAGACAGGGAATGTTGCTAATTCTCCTCAGGCTTCGAAACACTGTCGATAACAAAAACCTCGACAGGCGCTTTACGAGATTCGAGCTTTAGTCCAAGCTGTTCGCACAATTCGTAGAAAATGCTTGCGTCATCGGAGAGTGGTTGAATCCTCCAGTCGAATTTGAAGTCGTAATATCCTGGTAGACCGGTATTGTTCACGACCGGAACGTGTAACAATTGCGCTAAGGCAACACACCAACGCTCCATCGAGACTCTTGTTGCGATTATCGGCCCACCCGGATCGGCCCTCAGCGGTAGAGCGAAAGGATCTTGACTGTCGCTTTGTTTGAACTTCGGCCCACGTTCATCCACAACCAAAACATAGGCCTGTATATCGCGTGTCTCACGATGAAAGCTTAGTTTGAAGCGATCTGCAAGCAGCGTCTGAAACATCTGATGGAGTTCATCTAACGAGGACGACTTTTGCGCTTTTGCCTCGATATCGAATCCGTCTGTCTCTAGCCAGCCGGGACCTCCCACAATCTGACTATCTGGAAGGTTGTACATCAGGCTGATCATCCGGTGCACCGTAGCATTTCTTGCAACGTAACTCTGGCCTCCCGGCAGTGGCCGAATTAACATTTGATCATCTCGCTGTTGGCTCCGCTTGACCGATGCAACCTCGAAGGCTAACGGTCCAGCCGATGCTTGTATGAACAGAAATGACAAGAAGAGTATGCCGGCCATTGCGATGCTCCTTTGAGGGTTTGAGAACCTGCGAAAAACGATATGCAGAGCGGCTTGATCTCCACAACGCAAAAGATTCAAGTCTCTCGCTTTGAAGATCAAATGCTATCGCAGTGCTGCTCCACCTTCCAGTGTTCTTCGAAGATACCCCGCAACAAGTTCCAGGGCTTTTTCGCCGTCTTCCTCACGGATCCAAACTGCAAAAAGCGTCGGAACGTTTTGCGAAGGCATGGGGCGGGTACGCCACCACGGATTTCTGATGCGATATCAACATCGCGCAACAAATCTTCGATCACTGTAGCTTCACGTTGATCGCGTGCCACAAAGAGTCGTTTCATACTGCCGTGGCCTACAGCTTATTTACACCGCGTGAATGAATCCAATTTTGGAGGTCGCAAAAGAGCCATTCAGCCACCTTCCTCCACGGCTTTCAACAACTGCAGGTGACGGAATGGAATGCAGTGATCAGACTATGCTTTGAATCAATTTGGGGGTCGCGTCTGTGCGTTCACCATCAAGTTGTTGATTTTCTAGATGAATATCAGCTGCACCAACACTTGGCGGATTTTTGCTGCAAAAGATGAGGTAAACAGAACGCATTCTAGCGACGGTCAAGCTAACTCGATAGCTGTCCAGGGCCTAAAATATATTGTTTAAAATTCCGCATAAACATTTGGATATTGTCGCTGCTCTGATACTCAGGGCTATAGAACGACCGTGAGGTGCCATGGCAGGAACTACTGTGGTCGGGTCAGAAGACAAACGGGTTTGGGCAGAGTTTACCGATCTTTCACCGTTCACTTTCAGTTCTTGAAATTAGATCCGCATTCTGCTCGTGCAGTTACCGCTTTGTTTCAGTCGTCAACAGTTGGACATGTGACGCAACGGCAGTCCTTCATGTGCAATCTCAAGCGAATCATAACGTCCCGATAGACCAACAAGAAAGGCTGTAAAGTTGGGTTTTCCACACGAAATCAAAATGTTTGACGCAATTACATAGCGGGTGCACCCTAGCAACGAAATTCAAAACAGAGGTGTGTCTGATGTTTGCGGTCGTCCGTGTCGTCTGGGCATTGTTCCTGGTTGCGTGTGGTCTGTTGCTTGGATACAAAAGCTGGAAAAGTAAACAGAGTCAGGTTCTGCGTTTTGCTGGCATATTTTTCGGTGGTCTCATCTTGATTGTGGCACTGGCCGCACTGACACCACAAGAAAGCTCAACGGTCGCGCCGGCAGGTGGCACCATACCAGACCAGGCAGCTCAACAGGCGGCAGCTTTCAAGGCAATGAGTTCGGCCGAGCATCTGGCACTCGCGCAGAAAAGTATCCGGAAGGATTCCACAGCGGAGGAACTGTTTGAAGGCCGGCGACATGCAAATGCGATTGATGCAACGGCAGCTGAGTTCAAAATGTCGCGCTCCTTGCTTGCTGTTGCCGATCAACGCCAGAAAATTTTAGAAAAGGAAGAACTCAAGCGCTCCTTGGCAGCGGAGATTGAGAGAAATCCGGTCCTCGTGCTCAAGAGCGATTGGGCAACAGATGGTTTCGGAACAGTTGCGGTATGGCACGTCACGTTCAAGAATCGAAGCACGAGGCCAGTCGGAAATATTACCTACCGAACTGTGTACACCTCAGAGACTGGCGCGGTCGTTGATAAGGGTGGTGTGGACAGTCTCCTCGGTAGTGATAGCAAAAAAATTCAGCGGGTCATCGGCCCTGGTCAGACACGCACGTTGGAAATCAATGACGGTTTCGTAAATACCCAAGCTCACCGCGCTTCATTTACTCTGGTCGGATGGGAGTACGTACAAGACGGACGATAGCATTTTCTTCCTTATTACCAGAGGGGTGATCGTCTTTATAACGAAACGTCGCAAGGAGTTTTTCAGAACAAATTCAGAAACAACGACGTTGAGCTCCGCCCCTTGCCGTCTGCTGATTGTCAGGGTTAATTCTCTGACGGCTTGTCGACGTGGTCGATTACGAGAACCTCGACCGGCGCTTTTCGACGATCAAGACTAAGCCCTAAACTGATCGCGCAAGGCTTCGAAGATCGTCGGCCCCGGTGGAAGATCCGGCACACTCAAACCCCGATCTGGCACATCCGCAGCCGGTGTGGGCGGCGGACTATCCCATGACAATACAAAGTCGTACCCTGCAGCGGGAAGGCCCGTCTGGTCGACAACGGGACGGCCAAATCTTGTCCCGAGTCGCCAGACAAAGAAATCCATCGGAGACGATGTAGCAGTCCACACTTCATGGAACCCTTCTGGTATCGTGTCGACTTTTGGATTGATGGCAACATCGCTCGCACTCGCTGGAGCATGTTCGGTCAGGTTCTTGGGACCGCTCTTATCGACGGTTAGAACATAGGCGTCGAGTTCTTTCTTCTCACGATGGAACCGTAGATTGAATCGATCAGCCACGGCGTTTTGCATCATGACATGCAGCTCTGCGATGGAGGAGGGCTGTGGCGCCAATCCTTCGATATAGAAAGCATCCTTGTCTATCCAGTCGGGGCCACCAACGATTTGGTCGGGGTGTACCCAGTATGACACCCAGAGAATAGGCTTGAGCGGTACGCATGTCGCTACGTAGCGCTGCCCACCGAGTAGAGGCCGCAAGCCGCCAACCGGATCATTGGGCTTACAGGGCCGAACTGAAACAACCTCAAATGAAAGCTTGTCCTGCGACAAACCGACAATCGATAGGCGTAAGACAAAAGCGAGAAGAAGTAAGTGGCGCATAAAATTTTTATCCGTGAGCCGCTGCCAAATCTTCTGTTTGCAAGAGGCGCACCGGAAACCTTGCGTAGCTAAGATTCGGATGACCATCGATACCGATTCTTCGCAAGCGTGACATCTAGATACTGATCGATGTCACACTCCGCTGACGAGCCAGGACCCAGTCAAACAACGTCTTTGAAACGAACACGGATGTAAACATATTTGAGACTAATCCAATCACAAGCGTCACTGCGAAACCTTTTACCGGCCCAGTACCAAAGAGAAAGAGAAACATCGCGGAAATCAATGCCGCTAGGTGTGTGTCGACTAATGTAACGAAAACGCGATCGAAGCTAACAGCAACGGCAGATACGGCCGTCTTGCCGGCCCGTAACTCCTCTCGGATGCGCTCGAAAATGAGCACGTTTGAGTCGATACCTACGCCAATCGTCAGAGTTATTCCGGCGATGCCCGGCAACGTGAGTGTGACTCCGAAATACGCCATCGCTCCAAGTAAAACCACAATATTCAAAATCATTGCAACGGCAGCATTGAGACCTGAGAAACGGTAATAAGCCAACATGAAGCCCACGACAACAACGAGTGCGACAGCGGCGGCTTCCATCCCTGCTTGAATGGAATCTGCTCCTAACGATGGTCCGATCAAATCCTCTTGCAGGTAAATGAGCGAAGCTGGCAAGGACCCTGACCGGAGAATGAGTGATAGGTCCTGAGCTTCTGCAGGTGAAAAGCCACTTGGGCCACCTTGAATGATCCCGGAATCGGAAATACGTGTATGGATTGCTGGAGCCGATTGGATCTTGCCATCCAAAACAATTGCCAGCTGCTTACCGATATTCTCTTCCGTTACACGTGCAAAACGCTGAGATCCATCACTTGTGAGACTAAAGGTCACTGCGGGATGACCGTTTTCGTCCCGCGATGGATAAGCGCTCTTCAGATCGCGTCCGGTGATAGAAGCCACGTGTTGCACGGTGTAATAGGTCGCGTTGTGGTTTCCACGGTCTTTCGACAGCAATACTTCAAGATTTTCCGGTATGTTCCCACCATAGGCCTGTAGAACTGCGGATTGGGCCGGGAATGGTCCGCGATCCACAAGCTTCAACTCCAATAGCGCGGTGGCCTGAATTATGTCCTTCACTCGATTCACGTCGTCAACACCAGGCAGCTGGACCAGAATCTCGTAACTGCCTGGCCCGCCATGTTTCTGAATGACTGGCTCGGTAACGCCCAATTGATCAATTCGACTACGGATTGTGTTCATTGCCTGATCGACTGACTGATCTCGGATCGCAGCAGCGCGGGCGGGCTTCAGTGCAATCGTGTACGTCGCAGAGGTTTCCTGTGACGTCAGAATAATGCCCCAGTCTGACAATCCGCTAACCATCTGGCGGACCTTTGTATCCTGTGAAGAATTGACCCCGATCAGATCAAATTGATCAGTTCCCTTACGAATCAGTTGACGGAATGAAACGCCGCTCTCATTTAATAAGCGCCGCGCCGTCTCGACCGCTTGATCGGCTTCAGCCCTAACCGCGTCATCGGTTACGACCTGAAGTACCAGGTAGACTCCACCGCGCAGATCCAGGCCGAGGTGAATTCGGTCTCTCATGCCGGCCCGGCTTGGTGGAAATCCGGCGAATAAATAAACGCACAATAACGTGACACATAAAATGACAACCACACGTGAACGGATCCTCTTATTCATTTTTACCCCTTGGCGCAATGGCGCAACTCCGCCGGAACAAACGAATCCGCCACTACGCAAAATTGAGTTGTGTTCGGAGAAGCTAGATCTGAATAAGAGGTGGTTTAAATTCGAAGCGTGTGCGTTCGGACTAAGGTATCAACTTTGGATATGGGTTGTGCGAAGTTTCCAAAGTTATTTTCGAACCTTATCTGCGCCACCGAAAAGGGCGAAAGATTGTCGAACGCAGCGGGTCCTAATTCTCTTTGTGGAGAAGTGAACGGAATATCGAAACGAGCATCAACCTGAGTTCCAGTCGTCCCGCCAGAGTGGTTCCCGACGTCGGTAGAGCGAATGCTGTCTGGACTAGCTGACGCAAGGCAAAAGCCGAAAACGAAAATTCCCAGAAGGATCACTGTAAGCGACGTTCTGAGCATGCGCAAATCTTAGGCCACCTAAAATGCCATTGCAATCGGTTTAATCAACCGTGGTTATCCGAAACTGCGGGTACGAACTCTGTGGGTACGTCTTCATTTGCAACGTGCTGGGGAATGTCCTTTCGGAAAAGCCATTTGACCCGGGCAGCCGGCTACTTCAAGCCCGCAACAAAAGCGTTCATCTCACGCAGCACGTCACCCTCGTTAGTCAGGAAGACGTCGTGACTCACGTTTGGCATACGGACGACGTGCGCGGTCGGCACGCCCTCTTCAAAAGCTGTCGCTACTCTCTCCTTGGACTCCTGCGCTAGCGCCAGGATACGGCGTACTTCAGGATCTTCGGTGGTATTCCACCACGGACCCAGGTCCTGCGGGATCGCAATGAAGGCGAGCGCCGGAGCCCGGATATCGCCGAACTTCTTCATGCCCGCTAGGGTCGCCTCAAAAACACGTGGGGGCACGCGAGATTTCCCTACGCTTCCATCAGGGGTCGGCACCCGTTGCATGCGGTATTCTGCTTCTGGAAATGCATGTCCGTTGTTCCGCTTGTCGTAGGCTTGATAGGCAGCAAAGCTAGCACGATCCGCCGAACTCGGCGCGGGCATCCGGCTTGCAGCCATCTGTAGTTGGTTAGCCATTTCCTTAAAGTGCTCGAGGCTCGGTCCCTTGCCGTTGTCGAAGGAATACGCAAACACGGCATCGAAATAGACCAACCCGGCGACACGATCGGGACGCCGGGAGCCGATCGAGCTCAATTCCGAACCCGCGTAGGAATGTCCCGCTAGGACGGGACGGGTAAGCTTCAGCCAGTCGAGGACGGCAAGCACGTCGTCACCCAGGCGATCCGCATCATAACCAGTAGCGGGAACGCTGGAGGCGCCAAACCCACGTCGGGTGATTCCATACACATGGTAGTTGGTACTAAGTTTGGGCGCGAAATCATCGTAAACGTGAGCCGTGAATCCGAGCCCCGCGAGCAGAACCACGGGTCGGCCGGAGCCACCCCAATCGAGCACCTCCAACTTGACCTTTGGTTGAACCTCAACATATTGAACCTTGTGTGGGGAAGGATCAGACCACGGCTGCTGCCCATAAAGGACAGCGCTGCACGCAACAAACGCCCAAATTAGGTGTAGGACCTTACGCATGGAGCGACCTCCTATGGAATTGTTCCGATGCAGGGCTGTTTCTTAGACACGAGTCCCTTGCTCCCTGTTCCATTGAACGCGACCACGAAAGTTGTCAACCCAGACCTCTCGGGACGCGGACTCCTCAACAGGTGAGTGACGTTCGAATTTGCTAAAGAAAAACCCAGCGAAGGTCACCAGGACATTTACAGCTGGATTTCGTGCGGAGACAAATGGCGTAGGTGAGGGGGCATGGCAGGGCTGGCTTCTTCCAACAACGGAATGGAGAGAAACTTCCTAACTAGAATCGGAATCGAGTTCGACGGAAGCTTGTGTACAGCCAGAAACTATTCATTTTGAAGACCGCTATCTGCAGCTATACCAAGACAGGGCCGAATTTTGTCTCAAAAAGAGTGGTTAGTAGAAAGCACTCCAGCGACGCTCAAGCTAACTCGATAGCTATCCAGGGCCTGAAGGTATATCGTTATAAATTCAGCATAAACATTTACATATTGTCGCTGCATTGGTACTCAGCGCGATAGAACGATCCTGAGTACCATGGAGAAACTGTGGTCGGGTCAGAAAGATTTTGCAGAGTGGGCTACTTGTAAGGGTTAGACACTTTATGGGGGACGTGGATGGCGATAATCGTAGTGCCTTGCCGAAGGTTACACATGGTTACCGGTAACTGATTGATTTTTCATTAAATCTTCAAGGCCTACGCATGCACATCGCACGATTTTGGGTTAGAAATCGTGGAGTACAGAATATACGAGATAGCTACAACCCGTCCCGTAGCACTCTCCCGCCTAGATGGTAAACGTCTTTACATTGTTCGCCATCATTTACAGTCCCGCACTTGGTTGCTGCTGATTGAGACAGAATGCTCCAGAGTATCTTTGGTGGAATGTTTGGCCGGGTCACATGGAGATGTCTAAACCGGTGGCTTTTTAGGTATGCGTTTTGTGTTTCTCTGACACGCTTTTCTTCGAGGCAATCGAGGTTTCATTTATTTTCAATGCCTTACGTTCGAGGTACTGATCGAGGCCTGCGTCGAGGCCCTCGATGCCAACTCGAACAACCACCTCGATGCTAACTTGTTCATTACATTGATCACCTCGACGACCTCGATGGTTTCCGGTCATTCCGCCACCTTTCGAAGCTTGTCGGCGTCCTTTACGACGACTCCGACCTGTTGGCATTGCCTCATCCAAAGGTTATAGGTCGAGGTGGATTTAATCGCGGCCTTTACAAGCTTTTCTCCTTCGCCATAGGTGAACTCTTTTGGCAAAAGCTTCCAGGCCTGCTCTCGGGCTGGCGTATTCAGAACGCTTTGAAGCTGTTTCATCAGCGCATCCGCAACCTGAAACCAACTGTTGTCATCGAGGGTTAACCAAACACGATTCCACTCACCGTTTCCTCGTTGTCGCCCTCCGACAAAAAGCGAGAACTCATCTTGCTTCTCAAGAAGCCAGATTGAACCAGTGGTATTGATGAAATGGCTGCTTCCCATAATCTCTTCCGCGAAGAGTTCCGGCGATTGCCACAAATCTGCAGGATTCTTCTTATCTTCTTTCTTCGGATGTGCGGCTGTAACGACGGCTGCATTCGAATCAGAAGCGAGTTCGTAGCAGAACATCATCAACGAATGGATTTTTTCGGGGTTGTTGTATTCGGCGCCGACCAGATGCGCCAGGTTGTCGAAAAAGATCGCGTCCGGCTTAGAGTCCCTGACAATGCGGCGTACTTCGCCACGAAAGGCTTCACTTTCCGAATCAATGGGCACCCCTGCCTTCAAAAAGCTTTCCCTGGTTATCAAAAAAGCATTGTTGCACTCGGGCCGCCCGGCAAGCATCAGTTTCAGTTTTTCTTGCAGCTCCGCCGGATCATCCTCGAGCATGAACAGAACCGAGGTGAACGGCCTTGGGATTTCGTAACCGAGGAACGTTTGCGCCCCTGTGGTTCCGGCAATAGCCAGATTCAGAACGAGCGTCGTCTTGCCGTTTCGCCGTCTCGCACCAACGGCCACTAAGTCTCGACGATGCAACAGACCGTTGACCAAAGGTTCTTTGACCGGCAATGTTTGATTGAGAAAATCCGTGAGTTTATGCGCTTCAATTGCGCCCGTCGTCTTCATTCATAAAATCTCCACTCTTTACTATTGTTTGATTTCGAACATCCTTAAGGACACCTTTCAAAAAGCGAAAACTATCGAGCAGCGTTTTTGCTGGTGCTTGGCAGTTATTTGCGAAGTCCGTAGCCGCCTCTGCTGCGACGCTTCCATTCCAGTGATTAGTGAACTTGAATTCGACACGGCTCCTACCGACAAGCTCGGCACCCCCGAAGGGGTAACCGAGGCTCATCAGATAGGCCGCTTGGCCGAGATCGCTGGTTGAGAAAGTGTGGGGCATTTAGTTCCTCCTCTCATCTATCTGCAATCGCTGCCTCGCACATTCTTCGCAAGGACACACCGCTACCGACCACTGATCAATTGCGCTCGAGACCTCGCTTTCAGCACAAATAACAACCAAACGGGGGCGGTTCTCGGGGAGGTCATCATCAAAGAGAGGTACTATCTTTCCTCTCGCCGTATCAGAATCAATTTCGGAATACGCAACCAAAAGCCTCTTTGGACGCAGTCCGCCTCCAACATGAAATAAACCAAATAACGGAGCCTTCGACGGATCGAAAAATGAGGGGGTTACTCTTAGAGTCATTTATATATCCTCCCTTCGCTGTGCCCCGAAGCTAATGACGTAGTTGTCGAAGAACTCCTGTACGTCTTCGAGGCGGTACCTGATCATGCGACCGATTTTGTAGTAACGTGGGCCATCGCCTTGAAAGCGCTTTCTCCTAAGAAATGCTAAAGATACGGAAAAGATGCGGGAAACTTCCCGCTCGGTTAGCAGGCGGGAACGTTCAATAGTTTGATTACTTTTTTCATACATTATGACCTTTCTAAATTAAAATCCTTTGTCATTCGGGGCTGCAGCTACCAGCAAATCGCTCCAGAGTCGAGTGTATAAAGCATTATAACACAGTAGTATACAGTAGTCAAGGAAGGAATTGGGGAGATGTTGCAAAATTTACATACTCCTGATATAATGGCGGGTTCAAATGTCGTCAGGTGATGAGCCGGCCAAGCTTATAACGGAGCTTGTGAACAATCTCAACGGCAAGAGAACGCGTGAAGCGGCTGTTGATCCCGTTGAAAGAGCGGCTTATCAAAAGAGGCTACTGGAGTACGCAAAGACTTGGCTTGTCTCTGGTTATGACCTCAATACCTGGTCAATGCGGGATCTCCTTCAGGAAGAGATACGCACAATGACGAGCTTTCTGTATGCGCGGCCGGACGGCCAGCCCTACTTGTTAGCGGTACTGGGTGGGCCTGCTGAGGTTGAAGCTCCGGCCCCAGCGAATTATGTGGCGGCGGATGACCCGGCCCAAGGGGGCGGCCCAGCCGATCAAGGTCATGACCAGCAACTCCAGGAGGAGGGCCAAAGCCGGGCTTCTGAAACGTTCGTTGAGTTCATTACCGGCCCGCACTACGATCGAATAGGTCAATGCGCGCGGTGCAAGAACTGGTTTTTCAACGGCTCTGGAAAAAAGACGAGGTACTGCTCTGTGAAGTGCGCCAAGTTGGAAACATCCAACGAGGTGAAAAAGGCTACACGCGAACGCGAGTTCGAGAGGAAGCTGCAGAAAATTGAGCTTGCCATCAAGGAATTTGACCGGCTGCCCAAAGCTGAACGAGCGGCAGAGTCTGTTAAGCCCAAGGGTTGGAAGGGGTGGGTAGCTCGTAAGGCTGGCAGAGGAATCACAACGAATTTCATCACACGAGTGGTGAATGCAAAGCAGTGCGACCCACCTCAGGGGATCATTTGATGGGCTGCACTTGCGAATAGGAGGTTGACGTGAATGATCTATAAGAGGGGAACAATTTATTGGTTTTCGTTTTGGTTCAAGAACAAACGAATCCAGGAGAGCACGAAACAAGGCAATCCACGAGTTGCCAGACAAATTGAAGCGGCGTATCGCACTCGTCTAGCAAAAGGTGAAGTCGGAATCGACCAAATTGATCCACCTATGTTTTCGGATTTCGCGGATAGTTTTTTGGACCGGATGCGTGAGTGGCACAAGAGAAAGCCTAACACTGTCGAATATTATGAAACCGGTGTAGAGCGCTTGAAAAATTTTGAACCTTTTGCCCGTGCTCGTTTGGACCAGATTGACGAGGCGTTAATCGCTAAGTACGTTCAGCAACGGCAGAAGGAGAAAAAACGAAATGGAAAATACTTCCAACCTGCAACTATCAACCGTCATCTCGAAGTTTTACGTCGAATGCTGCGGTTGGCAGCGGAATGGCGATTGATCCGCGTCGTTCCCAGAATTCACAAATTGCCGGGCGAGCGCATCCGCGACAGGGTTTTGACTCATGGAGAGGAACAAGCATATCTCGATGCTGCTCCAGAGTTGCTACGGATCATCGCAACCATTTTGCTGGATACGGGAATGCGCCCCGAAGAGGTCTTCAGGATGAAAATCGAAAATGTACATTTTGCTCCAGCACCCAATTGCAAGTTCGGGTACGTTTTCAATCCGTTCGGTAAGAGCAAGAACGCACGGCGCAACATTCCATTGACCGAACGGGTCAAAAATCTCCTAGAAATTCGTGTTGAAGCAATGGCAAACGCTAAGGAAGGTTGGATGTTTCCTGCAGATACCGAGAGCGGACATGTGGATCGTCTGAAGTCTCAACACGCAAAGGCCCTAAAAAAATCCAAGGTAAAGCCGTTCGTGCTGTACTCACTTAGACACACGATGCTTACTCGGCTAGGAGAAAGCGGGGCGGATCCATTCACTATTCAAAGGATTGCAGGACATTCCAGCATAACGATCAGTACACGGTATGTGCATCCCACGCCGGAGATGGTTGAAAAGGCATTCATGGGATTGGAGGAACTCAACAGACTCAAAAATGCCGAAGTCCAAAAAGAACAGAATGAATCGATTCAGATCAACTGAGGAACGTGTTTAAAGTGAATTGGGAGATGGCCTACATAAGGGAAACGCTCTCCGTCGACATCCTATCAATACGTGAAGCACCTACTACATTTTCTGCTACACGACAAATCGACCGATCTGAGGAATACACAGTAACCCAAACAAAATAAGGCTCCTCAGGTAGGACTCGAACCTACAACCCTCCGGTTAACAGCCGGATGCTCTGCCATTGAGCTACTGAGGAGCAATGGCACGGACGGCTTCAACGCCGACGTGACCAAGGGAGAGTAACAAAGCGGTAAAGGTCGCGTCAATTGCCGTTCCGCATCAGCCAGTCCCAGCGTGCGCCGGCCTGCTCGACGATTCGAGGAATGTCCTCCTTTATCAAATAACCCTTCGTAGCGAGTTCGTCCGCTGCCTTCAAGACCTGCGTTACGTAGTCTGGACGGCTTCGGTATCTTTCTTCGATCGAAGGCCGTGGGTCTCCACTGCGTTCACGTTCGGCGCGCGTGCGAGCGAACGGAATGAACGAACCGGTCGTCGTGGCCATAACATCTGCAGGGCCGGAGCGTTCGTTATAAAGATTCCATCCGGTGAAGGTGGCGATCGGAACAGCGAGCTCAGGCATGCGAATGCCCGCGACGTCATTGCCATCCGCGTCAACCTGTGGAACGAACGCCGGAAAAGCCGAACCGAGTTTCGGTGGTTCCACGGTAACGATTCCCTTCTTCAAAAATTCCGGACCGTAATCCATTCGCCAGGCGGTTTGCGGACCTGACGGCACGACGATTTTCGGAATTGACGGGAACTTCAACTGATCGCGCGAAACCAGCGTGTGATTCGCGAGCCTTGGAACCACGCTTGGAGGAGGCTCCGTGCCGTCTGTAATCCAACGGTTCATTGCGAGCAGCAGGCCGCGCATGGACCATCGATATTCCAAAGGATTGCTCATCTGCTGTCCGATGGATGACGGCGGAGGGAACGCGGCAGGCCCGTGCTGGGCTCCCGCGAACATGTATGCGCGGACATTGGGCATGAACGAAATATCTTCCTTGCCGTCGATCGTCGTCTGAAACAGCGATCCTACGCGGCCCCAGTACTCATACGACGAATTCGTGTACATGATCTTCGGCAGAAATTGATCCTTGGTTGCATGAGTCAGGAGGCCATCGCGGAGGCCAGTTTCCGGATCGAGCTGGGGAGCATCGCTGAACGGAAAGAGGTTCACGGGGTAAATGAAGTTCGCCCACGGATCCCCATCGCGAGACGGTTGTGCAAAGCGCACGTTGAAACTTCCACGTGCGCTTGCTGCGCGTTCCGACATCATCCCATCGAAAACTTTACGGTGCGATTCGTCTTCATTGAAACCATCGTACAGGTACGTGCGAATGAACCGCGCACTTTGCGACGCACCAAAGGCAATCACACGCTTCACTGCGCCGGACGGGATCGAGAGTTCGGGCGCCGAATCGTATTTCAAATGGGACACCGCATCGCGAGTGGCCGCGGAACCGAGACCTGCCACCGGGGGATCCTGCGACTTGTAGATGACCTCATAGATCTTTTTCGGTTCGAAACCAGAGGCCATCCGCACGCCGCGGCCGTCGGCCGTGAAATCCCACTGGTCGCGCGGGATCATGCGGCGCGGACCGTCTGCAGAATCCCTTACGGTAAGGACATTTGCAGGATCTTTCGGATCGACAACCGCGTATGCCATGTGGGCGCGATCGGCGAGAGATGCTTCCATGGTCTTTTCCACCGGCTCGAAATCACTGCGCACGATTCCCTGGATCGGGCGCCCGCCCACCTCGTGCGCGATGGGAAGATAGGCTCGAAGACTTCCTTCACGGTTAGGCACATCGAACTGCCAGCCGACCCATAGAAGCGTGAATCCCTGCTCAAGCAGGAACCCGTCGCCAATCTCCGCCTCAGTTTGCGGATCGAGACTGCCGGAAGCGAAATCGAAGAACCCGAGCATCCCTTTGCCGCCTCGATTTGAAACTTCGTAAAGCACGGTCCCATTCCCGCGGGCGACATCTTTCGGCTTGATCAGGTAGAAGTCGGAGGAGAATTCCACCTTGCCCGACGAATTCTTCGGAGCCTTGTCGATATCCGTAACGATTCGATTTGCGCTGTTCTTCGGATCGGCAGTGAAGTAAATCTTTCCCGAGAATTTTTCATACGCTCCGGCGGAGCCAAAGGACCTGCCGGGAAGAAGATCTGCATGGGCCTTTACTTCGATACGCACAACCTCAGCGTGAAGCGTCGACGCCAGAAGAAACACCGCAAGCGCTATTCTGAAAATCATGGAGTCCTCCCAGACGGGAAAGCGTAATCCACAACACCGCCATGTACAATCGAACAAGAGGCGAAAAAATTGAAGCAGCCAAAGTCGGCAGCCGCCGTTGTACTCATACGGAGAAAACCACAACTCGAAGTTTTCTGGGTACGCAGGTCGCCGCACCTCGCTTTTCAAGGTGGATTTTATGCATTCCCAGGAGGACAGCTCGATCCGAGTGAAGATGACCGGATCTGCGCAGCGCGAGAACTGTTGGAAGAAGTCGGCGTACGCGTGGATCCAACGTCGTTAATCGACATTGGACGCTGGGTGACACCGGCTTTTGCGCCCCGAAGATTCGATACGCGTTTCTTCATGACGGAATGCCCGGCCGGAGAAGACGCTCGAGTAATGACAGGTGAAAACGATCTCGGGGAGTGGATCACGCCGGCAAATGCGCTCGCAGAGTGGAATAAAGGACGGATCCTGGCGGCGAATCCCGTCACACACACCCTGAAGTGTCTCGCGAACAACCGGCCGCTTCCGTGGGAGCACGAAGAGTCGCCGACGGAAATCGAAATGCGGCCCGGAATCGTCCTCGTACCCGTTAGAACACCGACGTTACCACCGGCCACACACACGAATTGTTATGTGATCGGCGGCGACGAAGTTGTCGTAATCGATCCGGCGTCACCATACGAAGAAGAACAAGCGGTTTTGGATCGCGCGCTCGAAAACAAAAACATTCGGGAAATCTGGCTGACGCACCTCCATCGTGACCACGTGGGCGGTGCGAATCATCTCAAGGAAAAGCGCGGCGTGAAGATCGCTGCACATCCGATCACGAAGAGAGATCTGGAAGGATTCATCGAGGTCGATCGCACCTTCCAGGAGAATGAGCGACTCGACCTTACGGGCGCGCCTGGCTGGAGCCTGCGGATCTTTCACACGCCCGGGCACGCACGCGGCCACGTTTGCATTTTTGAGGAGAAAAATGGCTCGCTGATCACGGGCGACTTGATGGCGGGACTGGGCACGGTTGTTATCGATCCACCTGAAGGACATATGGCGACGTACCTCGAATCGCTACGAAGGATGCTTGCGCTGAATGTGTCGGCGTTGTTCCCGGCACACGGCCCCGTGATGGCGAATGCAAAGGGGAAGATTCAGGAATATCTCGATCATCGTGTGACGAGAGAGACAAACATCCTGAAGGCGTGGCAAGCCGGTGCAAAAAGCACTGCCGAAATCGTGAAGCAGGTTTACACGGATGTATCGCCGCAGATGTGGAGCCTCGCAGAACGCAGCATCACCGCGCACCTTGACAAGCTTCGAGAAGAAAAACGAATCTGATCAATAAATCCCTCTCCCACTGGGAGAGGGATGCGCGAAGCGCCGGGTGAGGGTCGAATTCGCGCAACAATTCTGGGAGAGGGATTTATTGAGGGCGGAAGTTACGTCGCGACCTCGACCCTCACCCGGCGCTTCGCGCCGGCCTCTCCCAGAGGGAGAGGCGTCTGCGCTCAAACCACAGGCGGACGCGGTCGAGGTACAGGTAAACCACGGGCGTCGTGTACAGCGTCAGGAGTTGACTAACCATGAGGCCGCCGACGATTGTAATTCCGAGAGGACGGCGCAGTTCAGCCCCCGTCCCCGTCCCCAGCGCCAGGGGCAGCCCGCCAAGCATGGCAGCCATCGTAGTCATGGTGATCGGACGAAAACGCAGCAGGCAAGCCTGGAAGATCGCTTTCTTCGGCGACAGACCTTCACGACGTTCCGCCTCGATAGCGAAATCGATCATCATGATTGCGTTTTTCTTCACAATGCCAATCAGCAGGATGATTCCGATCAACGCCACAACGTTGAGTTCCATCCCGGTGTAGACGAGTGCGAGCAGCGCTCCCACCCCTGCCGACGGCAGTGTCGATAGGATCGTTATGGGATGGATGTAACTCTCGTAAAGAATTCCCAAAACCAAATAGACGGCTACGAGCGCCGCCAGGATGAGATACGGCTGAGTCGAAAGCGACGACTCGAAAGCCTTCGCGGTTCCCTGAAAACTCGCGTGGACTGTTGAAGGCAGGCCCATCGTCTTCACGCCGCGATCGACGGCCGCCACTGCATCACCGAGCGAGACACCGGGCGCGATGTTGAACGAAAGCGTCACGGATGGGAACTGCCCCTGGTGATTGACCCGCTGAGCCGTCGTTCCCATCTGGTAGTTCGTAACGGTGCTCAACGGAACCTCGGCGCCGTTCGTCGAACGAACATAAATGTCCTTCAATGACTCGGGATTGTTCTGGAAGCGGGGATCGATCTCCATCACCACGTGGTACTGGTTCAACGGCTTGTACATCGTCGCCACCTGCCGTTGCCCGAGCGCGTCGTAGAGTGCATTGTCGATCGCCTGCGGCGATAATCCCAGGCGCGACGCCGTATCGCGATCGTAGATGAGGTTCGCCTGTAACCCGCGATTCTCCAGGTCCGTGTTCGAGTCACGCAGCTCTGGAAGCGTCAACATGCGGTCCAGGATTATTCCTCCCCATTTTTGCGCTTCCTGCGGCGTGTCAGCCTGGACCGTGTATTGGAACTGTGAATTGCTCACGCGGCCGCCGATGCTGATGTCCTGTGGCGATTGAAGGAACAGCTGCGCACCTGCAACCTTAGCCAGCTGTGGACGCAGCCGATTGGCAACCTGATCCGCGCTGACTTTGCGTTCTTCGAGCGGCTTCAGCTGAATATTGAGATTTCCGCCTCCGCCAAATCCGCCCGATGCTCCCACATTTTCGACGGCAGGATCAGCCTGAACGATCTTCGCAAACTCCTGGAGTTTTTCAGAACTCACAGCGAATGAAACGTCCGGAGGAACGCGCACATTGCCGGTCAGCCGTCCGGTGTCCTGTTGCGGGAAGAATCCCTTCGGCACGACGACATACAAATAAACGCTCAGGCATGCGGTTCCAAGAGTAACCCCGAGCATCAGGAGAGGATGATCCAGAACCCAGCCGAGCGTTACGCGGTATCCGCTGAGAATCCCGTTAAAGATGTTTTCCGACAGCTGGTACAAGCGGCCGTGCTTCTGATCGTGAACGGACTTGAGAAATTTCGCACACATCGACGGCGTCGTCGTGAGCGAAACCACGAGCGAGGTCACAATCGCAATCGCCAGCGTTACCGAGAACTCGCGGAAAAGTCTTCCTACGATTCCACCCATGAGCAGAATCGGTATGAATACGGCAATCAACGAGACACTCATCGAGAGCACCGTGAACGAGATTTCCTTAGCGCCTTTGAGTGCAGCGACCGCTGGAGCGAATCCCATCTCGAGGTATCGCGTGATGTTCTCGATGACGACGATCGCGTCGTCGACTACGAAACCGGTCGAAATCGCAAGCGCCATGAGTGAAAGATTGTCGACGCTGTAGCCGAGAAGGTACATCACACCGAACGTTCCCAGCAGCGAGAGCGGCACAGAAATACTTGGGATGATCGTGGCCCATAGATTTCGCAGGAACAAGAACACAACCAGGATCACGAGACCGATCGAAAGCAGGATCGTGTACTCGATGTCGGCGATCGACGCCCTGATTGTTGTGGTGCGATCTACGAGAATGGAGAGATTGACTGCAGAAGGGATCGACGCTTTCAATTGCGGAAGAAGCGCGTAGATCCGGTCCACGGTTTCAATGATATTGGCCGAAGGCTGCTTGGTGATCTGAATCAGGATCGACGGCTTGCCATTCGCGAGCCCGATATTCCGCCGGTTCTCGAGTGAATCCGTTACCGTCGCGATATCCGACAACCGCACGGCACCGCCATTTTTGTACGTAATGATCAGCGGAGCGTATTCCGCGGCAGTAAACAACTGGTCGCTCGTGTAGATTTGCGCCATGTTATTGTCGTCGGCCAGCGACCCCTTGGGCCGATTGGCGTTGGCCGCGGTCAATGTGGCCTGTATTTGCTCCCATCCAATGTCGTACTTCGTCAACGCACCAGGATTCACCTGGATTCGTACTGCCGGCTTCGAACTGCCCTGCAGGGACACCTGCCCCACGCCTTTCACTTGCGAAAGCTTCTGCGCGAGGATCGAGTCCGCGATGTCATACATCTTGCTGCGCTCGACCACGTCGGAGGTCAAAGCAAGAATGAGAACGGGAGAATCTGCCGGGTTGGCCTTGCGATAGTTCGGGTTGCTCGGCATGACAGGTAACTGGCTGCGTGCCGCATTCAGTGCAGCCTGCACGTCGCGTGCTGCCGAATCGATGTTTCGGTTCAGATCGAACTGAAGCGTGACGTTGGAGCTTCCGAGACTGCTGCCCGACGTCATTTCGGTTATGCCCGCAATGCGACCGAACTGCCGCTCCAGTGGAGTCGCCACGGCGGTAGCCATGACTTCGGGTGCGGCGCCGGGAAGGTTGGCATTCACATTGATCGTCGGAAATTCAACTTGAGGAACCGGAGCGACGGGCAGAAAGAAAAACGCAATCCCACCGATGAGGCCGAGCGCAAAAGTGAGCAGGGATGTTGCAACCGGCCTTTTTATGAACGGTGTGGAGATGCTCATGGTTGTTGCCCTTCCTGGATCGCGTGCTCGTCGATAACGTTACCGATCCGCACAACACGCAAACGCGAAGCAAGCTTGCTGAAGAACAAATAAACGCATGGTGTCGTGTACAGGGTCAGGACCTGGCTGACCATGAGGCCTCCGATGATCGTGATGCCCAGCGGCCGCCGTAACTCAGCGCCGGTTCCCGTACCGAAAGCCAGCGGCACACCGCCCAACATCGCCGCCATCGTCGTCATGAGAATCGGCCGGAAACGCAGCAGGCATGCTTGATAGATCGCCTGCAGAGGAGACTTGCCATCATGTCTCTCGGCCTGTAGAGCAAAGTCAATCATCATGATCGCGTTCTTCTGCACGATTCCGATCAGCAGAATGATTCCGATCAACGCGATGACGCTCAAATCGATCCTGCAGACCAGAAGCGCAAGAATGGCGCCAACCCCCGCCGACGGCAATGTCGAAAGGATCGTGATCGGATGGATGTAGCTCTCGTACAAAACGCCAAGCACGATATACACGGTTACGAGCGCAGCGAGAATCAGCCACGATTCATTTGCAAGAGAGTTCTGAAATGCCGCCGCCGTACCCTGGAAACTCGCGCGAATGCTCGGAGGCAGTCCGATTTCCCGTTCGGCATCCTGAATGGCTTGGACGGCATCGCCCAGGGCCGCGCCGGGCGCCAGGTTGAATGAAAGTGTCGTCGCGGGAAATTGCCCCTGGTGATTGACGGCGAGCGCGGTGTTTTTTTGCTCGATGTGGGCGATGGAGGTCAGCGGCACTTCCACACCTTGCGGCGATCGCACATAAACGTCCTTCAGGGATTCTGCGGTCTTGCGGAATTGCGGCTCGACTTCCATAACGACGTGATACTGGTTCAACTGCGTAAACATGGTCGAGACCTGACGCTCGCCGAAAGCGTCGTAGAGAGTGTCATCGATCATTTGCGGTGTAATGCTGTAGCGCGCCGCAGCATCACGATCGATGATGACTGCAGTCTGTAGTCCCTGGTCCTGCTGGTCACTTGCTACATCTCTCAGTACGGGCAAGGTTCTCAATTTGTCCACGAGTTTCGGAGCCCAGGTGTTCAGTTCGGCCGCGTCGGCGTCCTCAAGGCTATATTGAAACTGCGTGCGGCTGACACGATCATCCACCGTCAGGTCCTGAACGGGCTGCATGAAAAGTTTTATGCCTTCAACGGCTTCGACCTGCGGCTGGAGCCGGCGGATGATTTCGCTCGCTGTTGCTTTTCTCTGTTCGAGCGGCTTCAAATTGATTTGAAGCCGGCCCGTATTCAACGTCAAATTCGTGCCATCAACACCGATGAACGACGAAAGACTCTCGACTGCCTGATCCTGAAGGATCACGTGAGCGAGAGCCTGTTGGCGATCCGCCATTGCCGCGAACGAAACGTTCTGCCCTGCTTCTGAAACTCCGAGGATGGCTCCCGTGTCCTGCACGGGGAAGAAACCCTTCGGCACGTTCACGTAGAGGAACAACGTTCCCGCTAGCGTCGCCACGGTGACGAAGAGAATCGCGGTCTGGTGGCGCAGAACCCACTGCAGAGTCGTGGCATAACCCCTGATGATGGCTTCGAACCCGCGCTCGGACGCACGATACAGAGATCCCTGTTCGTGATTCGGCTTGTGCTTGAGAATGCGCGAACACATCATGGGCGTTAGCGTCAGCGAGACAACTGCGGAGACGAGAATCGTGAGACTCAGCGTTACTGCAAATTCGCGGAAGAGTCTTCCGATGATGTCGCCCATGAAAAGGAGTGGGATAAGAACTGCGATTAACGAAACCGTCAGCGACAGAATCGTAAAACCGATCTGCTCGGATCCTTTCAGCGCGGCCTGAAGCGGCGAATCGCCTTCCTCCATGTAACGCGAGATGTTTTCGATCATGACGATCGCATCGTCCACCACGAAACCAGTGGAGATCGTGAGCGCCATCAGCGTGAGATTGTTCAGACTGAATCCGAACATGTACATCAGTCCAAACGCGCCCACCAGCGATAGCGGCACCGCCACGCTGGGGATGATCGTCGCCGGAAGATTGCGCAGGAAGAGGAACATGACAAGCACAACGAGCCCGACGGTCAACATGAGTTCGAACTGAATGTCGGCGACCGATGCGCGGATCGTTTCGGTGCGGTCCGACAGAACCGACACATCCACCGTCGCAGGTAAAGACGCTTTCAGTTGCGGGAGCAACGCTGTAATTCGATCGGCTACCTGAATCGTGTTGGCTCCCGGTTGGCGCTGGACGTTCAAAATTACCGCTGGAGTTTCATTCGTCCATGCGGCTTGCCGGGAATTCTCGACGTCCTCAACGACATCAGCGACGTCCGATAAACGAATGGGGGCACCTTTGCGATATGCAATGATCACCGGCTGATATCCGGTCGCCTGAAGGATCTGATCGTTTGCACCGATCAAAAACGACTGTCGATCGCTCTCAAAATTCCCTTTCGCCTGATCGACATTCGCGGAACCCATCGCCGCGCGTACATCTTCGAGCCCCAAGCCCAGCGACGCCAGCTTGACGGGATTGATGCGGATGCGGACCGCCGGTCTCTTTCCACCGCTGATGCGCACAAGACCGACTCCCGGCAGCTGGGAGATTTTCTGCGCGAGGATGGTATCGGCCATCGCCTCGACCTGCGGCAAAGGCTGCGTCGCCGAGCTGAGCGCAAGCGTAATGATTGGCGTATCGGCCGGATTGACCTTGCTGTAGATCGGCGGGTTGGGAAGATCACGCGGGAGGAATGTGCCACCCGCGTTGATCGCCGCTTGCACCTGCTGTTCCGCGATATCGATGTTCAGATCGAGTCCGAATTGAAGAGTAATGATCGAACAGCCGAATGAGCTGCTCGATGTCATCTGTTTCAGACCTGGGACCTGACCGAACTGGCGTTCAAGAGGCGCCGTGACCGAAGACGACATGACATCGGGACTTGCGCCGGGATAGAACGTCACGACCTGAATTGTCGGGTAATCCACTTCCGGCAAGGCCGAAACCGGCAATTGCGTATATGCGACAAAGCCAGCGAGAAGAATGCCCGCCATCAACAAGGACGTCGCAACCGGACGACGTATGAAAGGTTCGGAGATATTCATAATTACTGGCCCCGGAAACCTTGATCTTGCCCTTGTCCCTGCCCCTGTCCCCGTCCCCCGTCACCACGGCCGCCGCCCTGTCCTCGGAAACCGCGCTGCTGTTGCCTCACAGCGGCCGACGCTGCGGCGGCCGCTACGGCGGCTGCTTGATCTTCTGGACTTTGGGCGTCAACGCGAGCGCCGTCCTGGATCCTGTCCATGCCTTCGATGACGACGAGTTCACCAGGTTTGAGTTCCTTGTTGATTGATACGTCGTTCTCTTGATTGTTCTTTATGGTAACGGTACGGATTTGAGCTCGTTTATCGTCTCCGACAACGTACACATACAGGCCCTGGGATCCGCGCTGAATCGCCGCCATCGGAATAATCGTGGCTGCCCTTTCAACGTCCAGAAGCAGATGCACGTTCACAAACTGATTGGGATAAAGGGCGTTGTCCTTGTTATCAAAAACCGCCTTTAACTTTGAGGTGCCCGTACTCTGATCGATCTGATTGTCGACGGTCAGTAGCGTGCCAGTGGCAAGCTTTGTTTGGTCGTCCCGATCCCAGGCCTCGACTCGCAGTCGGTCGCCCTTCCGAAGTTTCTGGAGGACCGAAGCGAGGTTGTCTTCCGGAATATTGAACAGGACAGCAATCGGCTGGAGTTGTGCGATCAACGCAATTCCATTGGGATCCGCCGCACGCACAATATTGCCTGGATCCACTAACCGAAGACCGATACGTCCACTAATCGGAGCGGTGATCTTTGAGTAGGTGATTTGTAGATTTGCATTGGCGATAGCCGCCTCAGCCGTTTCAATGGCAGCCTGATCGGCAGCAATGGATCCCTTGTATTGATCGACAGAGGCCGCCTGGATATCGAACTGCTGCTTTGGAATCAAACCTTTATCGAGCAGAGTCTTGTTGCGGTCGTACTCGGTCTGCGCGCTTCTTAAGAGTGCCGTATCGCGCTGAAGGTTCCCATTGGCCTGGTCTCGCTGCGCTTTCGCCTGCGCAAGTTGTACCTCGAACGGCCGGGGGTCCACTTGCGCCAGGGGCTCGTTTTCGCGGACGAACTGGCCTTCCTGGAAAGCAACATTGACGAGCTGCCCATCGACCCGTGGCTTTACCGTCACATTGCTGTAGGCCGTGACGTTACCGAGACCGCGGAGATAGATCGGCATGTCGGCCTTCCGGGCCGGGACCGCTGTAACTACCGTTCCGTTGGGACCAGCTCCATTGAAATTGCCCCGCCCACCACGGCCGCGACCACCTCCGCCGGGTCCTGCGTCCGGCGCTGCGGCTGCATCAACAGTTGTTGGTCTGCGCACGAGGGAAACTAACGAATCGTAGTAACGATATGCAGCAAATGCCCCGCCTATGAGTACCACTGCCCAAAAAAGCATTCGGAGTGGCGATCTCCTTCCCGCAGATCGGGAAGCCAGCTTTTCCTCATTGAGTTCGAGAGGTAAATTTGAATTCATGTTCCGTTCCTGAACTATAAAAATTGGAATAAACAGTGGACGATCAAAACACCAATGATGCGTGATCTACGTTTTTCGAGCAGTGAACGTTACGGAATTAGAGGAGAGGAGGGGCGCGTGAAGCGCTCGGCCGGTTATTTGGCGCCGGTTGGTACTCATATACAACCGCCGTGACGTGCCTGTCCGATGTCAGCGGTGGCGCAGCGATTTCGTGTGGGGTATCGGCAACCAGCTGCTTTTCCAGCAGTTTCTTTTCATAAAGCAGCGAGTCGATACGTTCGGTTTTCCCGAGATGATGGGAATTCCGACTGAAAGAGTGATGAGAGAAGGAGTGCTGCACCGACAAAGTTATAGCCATCAATAAGTAAAGGATGGCAAATGTCGTAACTGCGAGCTTTCTCATACCCGATAAACCGAAAGTTTAGACCCTCAGCGGTCAGATTTGTTGAGATTTTTTTCCCTGAAGGACAACGAGAGTCGACCCACGGTCTGATTCATCGCGGTAGGAAACGACGGCTGGATGCTTTTGAAGCAGGGTCTGGACGATTTGTCTTTGCACTCCGACGCCACGGCCATGGATGATGCGCACTTCGTGAAAGCCTTTCTGCACTGCCTGATATAGGTACTCCTCGACAACGATATGAATCTCTTTAGGCTGAAACGTGTGCAGGTCGATGGAATCCTCGATTGGAACGTTGTGCACCCTGAAAGTATATAATCGGCAGGTTATGAAGTATTACGTGCGGACGTATGGCTGCCAGATGAACGTGGCGGACTCCGCTGAAATGGGCCGGCACTTCAAGGCGAAAGGTCTCGTTGAAACGCAAGATGAGAACGAGGCCTCCATCTTTCTGGTCAACACCTGTACCGTTCGGCAGCATGCCGAGGACCGCGCATTATCAGAAATCGGCCGGCTCCGGCGCTGGAAGGCGCGGGTGCCCAACCGCAAAGTGGTTGTGACGGGGTGCGCAGCGGAACGAACAAAGGAGTACCTGGAAGATCGCTTTCCGTTCGTGGATCTTGTCGTCGGTGCGAAATCCATCGAGGACTTTGGTGTATTAGCGGAACGCCTTCTCGATCGGCGCGTGACCGATGAAGAGCTCGAGTATGCGGCTCCTGTCGACGACAAGGTCGCGGCGTTCGTCACGATCATGCGCGGATGTAACTATTCCTGCACCTATTGCATCGTCCCCGCGGTTCGCGGGAGGGAAATCTACCATTCGATGGACCAGATCCTGGGCGAGGTCGCGGATCGTGTTGCCGAAGGTGCGAGAGAGATTACGTTACTCGGGCAAACGGTCAATTCTTATCGCAATGGTCCCAACCGCTTTGCGGATCTGCTCAAAGCCGTGGCGCAGGTCGATGGGGTTGAACGTGTCCGGTTCATCAGCCCGCATCCTTATTACATGACGGACCGCGTAATCGAAACGATGGCCGGCGTGCACCAGGTGTGTCCCTCAGTTCATCTGCCGGTACAATCCGGATCGAACACGATGCTGAAACAGATGCTCCGCAACTATACCCGCGAGGAGTATCTGGATCTCGCCACGAAAATGCGCCGGGCAATGCCGGGCATGACATTAAGCACGGATATCATTGTCGGATTTCCCGGCGAGACACCCCAGGACTTCCGGCAGACACTCTCATTGATTGAAGAAATCGAATTCGACTGGGGATTCATCTTCAAGTACTCACCACGACAAGGGACGCCTGCAGCACAGTTCGAAAGCCATCCACAAGAATTGATCGAGGAGCGCCATCAGGAATGCCTCGAACTGATTGATCGGATCGCCATAAAGAAACGGTTGGCTCTTTTGGGAACTCACCAGGATGTACTAGTCGAGGAAGATAACTTCGGCAGGACGCGAACCAACTATAAAGTTCATATTTCGGAAGATATCGCAGCCGGTGAAGAAGTCCGTGTTCGAATTACGAATGCGCAGCGCGCGACACTGGAAGGAGCAGTCGACAATGGCAACGTTACTTTCAAGAATTTTCGGGAAGAAGGCAGAACCGCCATCAATGCCGGATAGTTCAACGGTGCATGGTCTGAACATCTCGGCACTGAAACCACTCGTCGCACCCGCGGCGCCGCAGAGCACCGACCCTAAAGATCTTTCGGGCGCCTGGACGATGGAACAGGTAACGCAGGCCTTTCCGTCGTCTCAACGTGCTCTATTCCAGAGATACCACGTGGGCGGCTGCAGCAGTTGCGGATTTCAGCCGACAGATACTCTCGCGACGGTGGCGATGAACCATGGCCTGGACGTCAACGAAGTCGTCGAGTTCATACAAAGGAGTCAGGACATGGAAAAAAATATGGAGATCGCACCACGCGAAGTGGCGGAGTTGCTGAAGCAGGGGAAAATTAAACTGCTGGATGTGCGATCGCCGCAGGAATATGCCATCGCCAGTATTCCGGGAAGTGTCCTCGTCGACCAGACGGTGGCGCAGGAGATTATGCAATCGTGGCCGAAAGATACCGAGATCGTCACCTTGTGTCATCACGGCATGAGAAGTCTGGATGCGTGCGCCTATCTTCGCGGACACGGTTTCGCGAATACAAAAAGCATGACCGGCGGGATTGATGCCTGGGCATTGCAGGTCGATCCGGCCACCCCGCGATATTGAAATTCGGTGTCAGGCACCTGTGTCCCCCGGAATTGAAGGACGGAAGGCCTGACTGGAAATACGGGGTCAGACCCCTCCCGCGACGGGTTATTTTTTGATTTGCGGCAATCCCCGCAGCGAAAGGGGTCTGACCCCGTATTTCCAGTCAGGCCTCCGTCCTTCAATTCCGGGGGACACAGGTGCCTGACACCGAATTTATGCTAAATTTCCACCTCTAACAAATCCCGCCCGAGAGTGATATTCCCAAACACGCTCCGTGCCTCGTCCGCAATTTTCGAAATCTGCCGGCCATCGTAACGGGAACTGAAATGGGTGGCGATGAGATTTCCCACACCTGCTTCTTTCGCCACGCGAGCGGCGTCTTCCATAGTTGAATGTTTTCTCTCGCGCGCCATATCGATCGCGTCAGGTCCGAACGTGGTTTCGTGAATGAGGGCGGTGCATTCGTGCGCCAATTCGATCGTTCGTTCCGAGAACTGCGTGTCGAGGCAATAGGCAACCGACTTTCCAGGGCGAGGCGGCCCAAGCACCATGTCTGGAGTGATCACGCGGCCGTCGGCCAGCGTGACCTTATCTCCGTGTTGCAGCTTTCCGTACAGGGGTCCTCGCGGGATTCCCAACTGCTCGGCTTTCTCCAAATTAAACATTCCGGGCCTGTCTTTTTCCTGAAAGCGCCAGCCCAGACAGAAAATCGTGTGATCGAGCGGAAGGGCCTCGACGTAAAACTCCGGCTCGTCGAGCACGCGGCCTCGATACCCGCGCGGAAATTCCCTCACGTTTAGATTGAATTTGAATTTCAAATCGGAAGTCCGAAATGCAGCGGTCAGGAAGTGACGTAGACCTTCGGGACCGAAAGCATTCACCGGAGCTTCATGGCCGTCGAGATGAAGCGTACTCAGCAATCCGGCAATCCCATACAGATGATCGCCATGAAGATGCCCGATGAAGATCGAATGAATGCGGCTTCGCTTCACGGTCGAACGCATGAGTTGAACCTGTGTGCCCTCACCGCAGTCGAATAAAAACACGTCGCCTTCGCGGACGAGAGCTGTCGAGGACAGCCCTCGGGTGAGAGTCGGAATTGCAGAACTTGTCCCGAGCAGAACGATATGCATTCGGATTCGAGAGTAACAAAAAAGCTGCGAAATAAGCGATCTGTGTAATTCGCGTAATCTGCGGCTAATTCCGCTTAAACATCGCTTTAAAAACGTAGCCGGCAATTCGCGGATTTTCACGGAGGCGGCGAACGGAATATGCGTACCAATCGCGACCGTACGGAATGTAAACGCGCAGCTTGTGACCCGCCGCGACGATGCGGTTTCTCAACTGTTCGTTAATCCCGAGCAACATCTGGAATTCGTAGGCCGTCGGGGGCAGCTTCATGTCTCGGATCAGGCGAAAAGCCTCCGAGACGATCGATTCATCATGGGTCGCTATGCCGATGTATGAACCATTGCGGAAAAGTGTTTCAAGAAGCGATACGTAATTTCGATTGATATCGCGCATTTCATGGTACGCAATCTCCGGCGGTTCTACATAAACGCCTTTACAGAGCCTGAAATTCGGGCGCAGATCCTGCAGGGCTGCCACATCCTGTGCGGTCCGACGAAGGTATGCCTGTATGACGACACCGACATTGGAATAATCCTTTCGGAGCTCGCGATAAAGCCGTAGCGTGTCCGTCGTGCACGATGAGTCTTCCATATCGATTCGCACGAAGTTACCAAGCTCGCGAGCGTGCTTCACGAGGCGGCTGGTCAGTTCGAGACACGCCAGCCAGTCCACTTTCAAACCAAGCTGGGTCAGCTTGATCGAAACATTTGCGTCCAGCTTACGGGAGTGGATGTGCTCGAGCACCTGAAGGTACTGGGAAACAGCACGTCGGGCCTGATCGATGCCGTGGATGTGTTCGCCGAGGACGTCGAGGGTGGCACACATCCTCTGCCGGTTAAGGCCGGCTGTCACATCGAGCGCTTCGTCGAGGGTTTCACCGGCGATGTAGCGACTCGCAACCTTCCTCACAACCGTTTTGGGTACAAACGGCAGGCTGTGGGCAACTACTCGATCCAGGATCAATTTGATCTATGCAGTAATGCGCTGGATTCTGGAATTCCGCCACACTCCGCAATGAACTTCTTCAGGAAGTCGTCCTGAAGTTTCCTGTACGTCGTAACGGAACCTTTGCTGTTGAAAATAGCGAAAAGAATCGGTCCTTTGTCCCTTGTGTAAGCGATGCCTGCCAGCGTACTCACACCACCATCTGTTCCCGGCAGCGTACCGGTCTTGGCGATAATGGCACCGCGATAGTCGAGCGAGGTAAATCGCCGCTGCAAAGTACCGACATCCATACCCGCGATCGGAAGGATGTCCTGCGGCTGCATGTTGTTGAGATTGAGCCAATACACCAGTTCACGAAAGATCTGGACGGTCGCGCGGGGCGTTATGCGATTGAAGTCCAGTCCGGAGGTATGCGTCAGCTGTACATCGCTCGGCGAGATCCCGACCTGCCCGATCAGGAACTGCTCGACTGCCTTCGGCCCACCCAGGGCTTCACCCAACCGCTCTGCCGTCGGATTGCTGCTATGGGCGTTTTGAAAAAACAGAATGTCACGCAAGCTGTTCGATTGATGACTGGTGATTTCGGTACCTGTAGGGTTTCCACGTTTTATGCCGCCGCCGATGCGTACTCCAACCTTACGCATCAACAAATTCAAACCACGAGTCGCACGCTCAGTGGTCCACATGTTGGCATAAGTAAATGGGCCAGTCAGGATGAGACTTCCGGTTACACGCGTTACGCCAGCCCGAACAACGTCGCGCACCAATCGGGAAACATCGATTGTTGTGAGGGTTGGGTCGCCGGTTGAGACAAGGACGAGATTCCCATTCAGGGTCCGCGTCTTCTTATTGATGACACCATCGGCGAAGAAGCCCGTTCGGAACTGATAGTCCGCTCCGAACTTATATAGGGCGGTCATTGACGTAGCGACCTTGATGACTGAAGCCGGGTTGAAGCCGACGTCGCTGTTTAGCTCCGCGTAAACGGTAGAGGAATCAAGCGACTCGATCAAAAGTCCTTGCGTATCGAGTTTGAACCCGCGCACGGCGAGCTGGTTGAAATAGTTCGTTTCCGAACTCATGGCCAGACGGACCGGGGCTACACGTTTTCCGGATTCGCTTGTTGTGCTGGAAATTTCTTGTGCCTGGATTGGCCAGAACAGCAGGAAGATCAGGCTCGTAGTAGTCAGAAAGTACTTCTTCATGCTTAAACGGACCCCATTGTCGCAGAAAAGCCTTTGAAATTAAAGAGGCTAAAACTGGCTGTATTTTTAACAGATGGCGTTTCTCTACCAGTCAGGTAGTACTTCTTAGAGGGGTGAGGTGTAATGCTCATTATCAGTCGAAAGAAAGACCAAAAAATCATTGTTGCCGACGACATTGAGATCACCATCCTCGAAGTAGGAAGGAATCGTGTACGGTTTGGCATTAAAGCCCCAAAGCATATTCCGATTCAAACCAAACTCAAGGCTTCACCGACTACCGAAAAACCGCTCGAGACGGTTGAAGTTCAAATGCAAGCTTCATCCGTCAGAGACCTCGCGGCCGCTGTCGGCGCCTTGAAGCGACGCTGACAGTCGCACCCGCCGATGCTCACCAAAGCAACTGCTCTTCCACAGGAAGAGTGGTCCGCTTGACTTTAAATACAACAACCTTTATAAGTTCCGCAGCCTCTTCGGTAAGCGCGGATCATGGCAACAAAATCCAAACCCAAAAGCAAGTCATCAAAGAAAGTGGTTAGCCGGCATTCAAGTGGTGGTAAGTCCCTGGGCTTAAAGGCGAAACCGGTGGTAAAGAGTGTCGCAAAAGCGCGGTTGAAGGTGCGTCCGAAAGTCGAGCCGAGGAGAACCGTAGTAGCCCAACCGGAACCGCATTCCACTTCTCCACAGAAAGTTCGTTCCAAGCAATTCGCCAGCGCTGTTCATGCGTACGAAGCTGGAATCAAGTTGATGCATGCGGAAACGTTCGATAAGGCAATCAAGTGTTTCGAAACGCTGATCGCCGAACACCCCGAAGAACCCGAGATACAGGAACGAGCGAAGGTCCTGATTCACGCATGCGAAAAGAAACTGAATGACAGAGGAAAAGCAGTTTTGCGATCAGCCGAGGATCATTACAACGTCGGCATTGCGGACCTGAACAACCGCCAGATCTCTTCCGCAATTGAGCATCTTCAGCACGCGCTGAAGCTCACCCCCAGGGCGGATCACGTTTTGTATGCGCTTGCCGCCGCGAATGCGTTGCAGGGGGATCGCCAGCAGGCTCTGGATTACCTCAAGCAATCCATTCAATACCGGCCGGAGAATCGATTCATGGCCAGCCGCGACACAGACTTCGAAATTCTTCTAGAGGATGCCGACTTCAAACAACTCGTAACGCCGACAGAGAAGTGAGCACGAACAGGCCGAGAATTGTTTCGATTGGTGGCGGAACCGGTCTATCGAGTCTTCTTCGTGGGCTGAAAAAATGCCAGGCGGACCTGTCTGCGATCGTAACCGTCACCGATGACGGCGGTAGCTCAGGTCGGCTGCGTGAGGAACTCGGGGTTCTACCGCCCGGCGACATCCGCAACTGCATGATTGCCCTGTCGGAAGACGAACGCCTGATGTCACGTCTCTTCCGTTTCCGGTTCAACAGCGACGGCGGCCTTCATAATCATAGTTTCGGGAATCTGTTTCTAACGGCTATGGCAGGTGTCACAGGAGATTTTGCGGAGGCCGTGCACTTGACCTCAGAAGTTCTGGCGATCAAAGGCGTTATCTACCCATTGACGACCTCCAATGTATCGCTGAATGCCGAGCTCGAAGACGGATCCATCGTTACCGGAGAGACCCGAATCACAGCTTCAACCCGGCGAATCCGTCGAGTTTATCTGAATCCTGCCAATGCACGAGCGTTGCCCGACGCGCTGCAGGCAATCCGATCAGCGGACCTGATCACCATTGGACCCGGATCGTTATACACCAGCCTGATTCCTAACCTTCTCGTCAAAGAACTCGTCCTCGCAATTCATGACTCGCGGGCGACAAAGATTTATATTCAGAACATCATGACGCAACCTGGCGAGACCGTAGGATATTCGGCAGCCGATCACGTGAAAGCCCTGGCCGATCACTGCGACGGTATCCTTTTTCCTAACATCCTCGTTAACAACCGCGCACCGTCATCATCAATGCTGCAGAAATATGACGCCGAACGTGCCGCAGTCGTGGAGGTGGACAGCGACGAGCTTCACGCAATGCGGTTGAACATCGTGGAACGCGATTTGCTCGCGGAAGATGGGGTTGTGCGTCACGATCCTGACCGCCTCGCACAGACCGTCTTCGAAATGGGAAAATTGTAAGGCTGAAATTGAGGCTCTTATGATCGACAATCTTCGGATTTTAATCCTGGCAGCCGGCAAGAGCACTCGAATGAAATCGAAGTACGCCAAGGTGCTGCATCGCGCCGGCGGCGCAGCGCTGATTGACCACGTTTTAAGGGCAGCGCGTTCGGTTTCAACCGATATTACGATCGTTATCGGCCATTCTGCAGACAAAGTACGGGAACATTTGCCCGAATCACGGTTCGTAGAGCAGAAAGAACAGCTCGGGACGGGCCACGCCGCGATGACAGCCCATGACAATTTCAAAGGCTATTCAGGCAACGTACTGATCCTGCCCGGCGACGTCCCCCTGATCAGCCCCAGAACACTTGAAGCGCTCGCGAAGTTTCACACCGATGGCGGTTACACCGCGTCGATCCTTACAACCGACATGGCGAATCCGCATGGTTACGGCCGAGTGGTGCGTAAGACAGAGGATGAGGCCGAGTCCATCATCGAACATCGCGATGCCACGCCGGAAGTTCTAAAGATTCGCGAAATTAATTCGAGCATCTACGTCTTCGACGCGCCATCTCTGTTCGAAGCGCTGGCCAGGGTCGGCACGGATAACGCTCAAGGCGAGTTCTACCTCACGGATGCGATTGGAATCCTGGTCAAGAGTGGAAAGAAAATCGGAGCCTTCAAGATCGAAAACTCGGAGGAAGTGCTTGGAGTGAACACGCGGCAGGAGCTCGCCGCCGTCGATCACCTGTTGAGAAGGAATAAATGCGAAGCGCTGATGACGAACGGCGTGACCATCATCGATCCGGCGAGCACGTTTATCGACGTTGATGTTCATATCGGACCGGATACGGTCATTTATCCTTCGGTTCAAATCCAGGGCCAGACGTTCATTGGCGAAGACGTGACGATCCACTCATTCTCACGAATCACGAATTCGAAAATTGGCAGCGGCACGGTTGTGCTCAACGGTTGCGTGATCACCGATTCAGCGTTGGGCGAACGAGTTTCCATTGGACCGTACGCGCATCTTCGACCGAACACGACGCTTGGCGATACCGTAAAGGTCGGAAATTTTGTCGAAATCAAAAAATCGACGCTTGGCGCTGGCTCGAAGTCGATGCACCTTGCATACTTGGGCGACGCGACTATTGGGAAAAACGTCAATGTTGGCGCCGGCACCATTACCTGCAACTACGATGGTTTTCAAAAGCATCCCACGTTCATCGATGATGGTGCGTTCATCGGAACTGATTCACAGCTGATTGCTCCCGTGCGGATCGGCAAGGATGCTTACGTTGCTGCAGGATCTTCCATCACCGACGATGTTCCTCCGGAGTCTCTCGCCATAGCCCGCGGACGCCAGGCTGTGAAAGAAGGCTGGGTCAGAGAGCGGAAGAAGAAAAAACCGTAAGAGTACTGCGACCCTCCCCGCGCCCCTTCGCAGCGGGTGAGGGTCGAATTCACGGCCACATGTTATCCTGCCAATCCTATGTGCGGAATCTTCGGATACATCGGTCCACGGGATCCCGTGCCCATCATTATGGGCGGGCTCAAGTCACTCGAATACCGCGGGTATGACTCGGCCGGTATAGCGATCATTAATAATGACCAACTTCAGGTTCGCCGCTGTTCCGGCAAGCTGAGAAACCTTGAGGATCTTCTTGGCAAGCAGCCGGTAACGGGACAGTTTGGTCTTGGCCACACACGCTGGGCGACGCACGGCCGGCCGACTGAGGAAAACGCACATCCGCACCGCGACTGCAAGGGCCGCATCGTTGTCGCGCACAACGGCATCATCGAAAATTACTTGTCACTTAAGCGCAAGCTCATGGAAGAGGGCCACAAGTTCACAACGGAAACCGATACCGAAGTGATCGCCCACATGATTGAAAAGTATTTCGAGGGGAACCTTGAACAGGCTGTGTTGAAAGTGGTCGAACAGCTCAAAGGCCTTTATGCGTTCACGGTTGTCTCGGCGGATGACCCGCAAAAGATCGTCGCTGTACGCGAGGGTGCTCCGATCATCGTGGGCAGTATCGATGGCGAAGGATTCGTAGCCTCCGATGTTCCTGCCGTTCTCCCTTACACGCGATCAATTCTTTTTCTCGATGAACACGAAGTTGCCGTCGTGGCTCCCGATGGGATCCGCCTCTTTGATTCGGCGGGAAAGGAACGCAAGCCGCACTTCCAGCAAATCACCTGGGACCCGATCATGGCCGAAAAAGGTGGGTACAAGCACTTCATGCTCAAAGAAATTTACGAGCAGCCCACGGCCATCGGGAACACCGTACTGGGACGATTTTCACTCGATACGAATTCGATCCACCTCGAAGACGTCGCGTTTACCGAAGCTCAATGGAAAAGTTTCAAGCACGTTCGCATTCTCGCCTGCGGCACGAGCTGGCATGCCGCGCTTGCGGGCAAGTACATGATCGAAGGGCTCGCACGGCTGCCTGTCGAAGTCGACTATGCAAGCGAGTATCGATACCGGCATCCGGTGATGCTGCCCGATACGCTCTACATATTTATTACCCAGTCAGGCGAAACGGCGGATACAGTCGCTGCTCAGCGGCAGGTGCGTGAGGCGGGCGGAACGATTCTCACTCTCACGAATGTCGTCGGCTCGATGACGACCCGTGTGGCGGACGCGGTGCTGTACACGCGCGCCGGTCCGGAAATCGGAGTCGCTTCGACGAAGGCTTTCACAACTCAGCTCGCATGCCTGTACCTGGTAGCGCTGCATCTTTCAAAGCTACACGGCACCGTAACGGATGCGGAGATGCGAAAGGCACTCACATCGTTGACGGAGTTGCCCTACAAAATGGAAGCTGTTCTCGAGAACGCGAAACACATCGAGGACATTTCCAAGGCATTGTTCCGGTTCAGTGATTTCTTATTCCTGGCCCGCGGCATCCACTTTCCGATTGCACTCGAAGGTGCACTGAAGCTGAAAGAGCTTTCATACATTCACGCGGAGGGATATCCGGCCGGCGAGATGAAGCATGGCCCGAATGCATTGATCGATGAGAATCTGCCGGTGATGTTTCTCGCAGCGTACGATCCAGCATCGCCTGATTCGCATCAACGGTATGAAAAGGTCCTGAACAATATCAAAGAAGTGAAATCACGTGACGGAATCATTGTGGCCGTGGGCAACGAGAACGAAACGGATTTGATCGAAAGCGCAGACCACTTTATTCCGCTATCTCCAACGACGGAATTTCTGCTTCCTATCCTGGAAGTCATCCCATTCCAGCTGCTCGCTTACCACTGCGCGGTGCGCCGAGGCTGCGATGTCGACCAACCCCGAAATCTCGCCAAGAGCGTTACTGTAGAATAGTCATTAGCCGCGATTGCGGGGGAAAAATCGGGGTCTGAGTGGTTGTTTCCTATTTTTCCGATTAAAATCTTGAAGGAAAAATAGGAAACAACCACTCAGACCCCGATTTTTCCCCCGCAATCGCGGCTGTACTGAAATGGATTTATCGAAACTCCTCAACCCCCAACAACATGAAGCCGTTCGAAGTACCCAAGGTCCCGTCTTGATCCTCGCGGGTGCAGGAAGTGGCAAGACCAGGGTTATCACATATCGCGTTGCCCACCTGATCGAAAATCAGAACGTCCGGCCTGAGAGTTTGCTTGCCGTTACCTTCACGAACAAGGCGGCGGACCAGATGAAATTCCGGGTGCGAAATCTTTTGCGTGCAGGTCGCTCTGGCGATCCCCTGATTTCAACCTTTCATTCGCTCTGCGTCCGGCTGCTCCGGCGTGAAATCGAGGCTTTGAACTACACACGCGATTTCACAATCTACGACGATGCGGACCAACTGCAGGTCGTGAAGGCCGCGATGAAGGATCTCAAAGTGGATGAGCGACTGGTGACGCCAAAGACCGTACAGTCTCGAATCAGCCACGCCAAAAACCACGGCAAAACGCCACAAAGCTTGCTCGATGACTCATGGGAACCGTCCTGGGAATACACGGCAAATGTTTTCAGCGAATATGAGAAGCGGCTCCGAAAGTCAAACGCTCTGGACTTCGACGATCTTTTAATCCGAACCGTTGAGCTGTTCGACAAGTTTCCTGCAGCGGCCGAAAAGTACAGCACCCGTTTTCAGTACGTCATGGTCGACGAATACCAGGACACGAACCAGATGCAATACCGGCTCGTGCGCCACCTCACGCGCGTACACGACAACATCTGTGTCGTCGGGGATGAAGATCAGTCGATCTACAGCTGGCGCGGTGCCGACATCCAGAACATTCTCTCTTTCGAAAAGGACTACCCACGCGTCAAGGTCATCAAGCTCGAGCAGAACTACCGATCAACCAAAAACATTCTTGCTGCGGCCAGCGCCGTCGTTGCACACAACGAAATGCGGAAGGGCAAGACACTTTGGACGCAGAATCCTTCCGGCGACCTGATCACCTACATGGAAGCATCGGATGCGGAAGAAGAGGCGATGTATGTGGCCGAACGCCTGCTCTATCACCAGAAAGCGGATCCCGGCGCGCGGCTCGCTGTACTTTACCGGACCAATTTTCTTTCGCGAATTCTCGAAGAGAAACTCCGCCGCTACAACATGAAATACAAGATCGTCGGTGGTTTCAGTTTTTACGAGCGAGCGGAAATCAAAGACATGATCAGCTATTTGACGGTCGCTTTGAATCCGCATGATTCGGTTCATCTGCTTCGGATCATCAACGCGCCATCACGCGGTATTGGAAAAACGACAATCGATGCGCTGGAAGAAGTCGCAGTCGAACGCGGTACTTCGATCTGGGGCGCCATCCCAATTGCCCTGCAGGACGCGCGTCTGCCGATGCGAACGTTGCGAGCACTCGAAGCCTTCTACAAGTTGATTTCGGAATTCGTTGAGCAGGCTGAGCAGCTGTCAAACGCGGGGCTGCTCGAGAAGATCATCAGCTCGACGAAGTATCTCGAGGCGCTCCAGGAAGAAGGAACCGAAGACGCGGAGAGCCGCATAGAAAATATCCGCGAACTGCTGACCGCAGCCGAAGAAAGCCACGAGCGTGGCGAGAGCCTCCGAGAGTTCCTCGATCATGCCGCGCTCGTTTCCGACCAGGACGCGTACGATGAAAAATCGCCCATCTCGCTGATGACGCTCCATACGGCCAAAGGACTCGAGTTCCCAGTCGTCCTCATCATGGGACTTGAAGACGGGCTGTTTCCTCACAGCCGTTCCATTATGGAGGCGCCTCAGCTTGAAGAGGAGCGACGGCTCTTCTATGTGGGAATGACTCGCGCCGAAACCAAGCTGTACCTCACCTCCGCCAGATTTCGCAGGTACTTCGGCAATATGGATCAGCAGGTGTCGGAACCTTCGCGTTTCCTCGCCGAGGTACCGCAAGAACTGATTGAAGAAGTCGGCGACCGCCGCCGCAAACCCGCCGTAAAGTTTGAAGGAACGAGTCACGACACGGTTGATGCCGTCATCAAGGTTCTTGGCGGCGGTGAGAAGAGGCCGGTTCCTTCCAGGACCGAACAACCAAGGAAGAAAGCCGCCGGAATGTGGACGCTCGGCACTCGTGTCAAACATGCGAAGTATGGCTACGGCACCATCCTGCGCACGGAAGGTTCCGGCGACGAGCTCAAAATCACCGTCAGTTTCATTTCCCACGGTCTCAAAAAAATGATCGCGAAATACGCTGAGCTCGAAATAGCGTAAAATGCCCGCCAGATAAACGGCGCGGATTCGATCTGCGCAATTCGCGTAGTCCGCGGCTGTTTCAATTTTTCCCATGAACTGGAAACTCATCGTTTTGCTTCTCGCATCAACGAGTGCGATGGCGCAGGTGGGCAAAGATCCGGCGGAAGCCAGGGTGAAGGCCGCCGAGATCGCAGCCGGCAGAGAGCATAGAGGGTTGTTCAGTGTCCTATGTGCCCCTCCCGCGCCGCCGGTCCTTGCATCTACCGCCGCCCCTCCGCCCACTCGTCAAGGCGCTCCTGCTCGTGAGACGTGGCATGCCGAACCGGTGAAGGTTTTCGACAATCTGTATTGGGTTGGACAGACAGAGTACTCGTCATGGGCCGTCACCACTTCCGAGGGAATCATCATCCTCGATGCGATCTACGATTACTCAGTGGAGGATGAGGTGGTAAACGGGCTGGTGAAACTCGGCCTTGATCCGGCGACGATCTTTCCAGCACATTGGGATCCTAAGCTTAGAATTCCACGTGGACAAGTTGTCGCG